>Ga0272446_1004060_pt1 | contig 17711 bp, 13 predicted proteins | sample YNPCB0061_FD_194587 | JGI IMG/M metagenome (GOLD analysis project Ga0272446, IMG submission 194587) | Hot spring microbial mat communities from Yellowstone National Park, WY, United States - YNP-CB-006-1 | ecosystem: Environmental > Aquatic > Thermal springs > Hot (42-90C) > Sediment | place... | reverse complement strand
ATGATCTTCGGCGCCTGGACGCCGATCGGCTCGTTCCTGGCCAGCCTCGTCTTCGGGTTCGCCGACTCGCTCCAGGCGCGGCTGGCGATCCTGAACGTGCCGATCCCCTCGGAGCTGCTGCTCATGGTCCCGTACCTGGTGACGATCCTCGTCGTGGCCGGCCTCGTCGGGCGGGCACGGGCCCCGGCCGCGGACGGCCGGCCGTACGAGAAGGAGTGACCGGCACGGGCGAGGGCGGTGCCGGCCGTGCCGGCGAGTCGGGTGAAGGCGGCCCTGGCCCCGGTGCCAGCCCCGGCCCCGGTGCCAGCCCCGGTGCCCGCCCCGGCCAGCCCCGGCCGGTCGTCCTCGACTGCGACCCAGGCCATGACGACGCGCTCGCGATCCTGCTCGCCCTCGCCCGGCCCGAGCTGCGGGTCCTGGCGGTCACGACCGTGGCCGGCAACGCCCCCCTCGAGCGAACGACGCGCAATGCGCTTCGGGTCCTGACCCTCCTCGGCGGGACCGACGTCCCGGTCGCCGCGGGGGCCGAGCGGCCGCTCGTGCGGGCGCCCTGGGTCCCGGTCGAGTTCCATGGCCAGAGCGGGCTCGACGGAGCGGACCTGCCCGAGCCGGCGGTCGCGCCGGTGGCCGAGGATGCGATCGAGCTGACCGCCCGCGTCGTGCGCGAGGCCGACGGCCCGGTCACCCTCGTCCCGACCGGGCCGCTGACGAACATCGCCCTCTTCCTGCGCGCCCATCCGCGCCTGGCGAGCCGGATCGCGGCGATCTCGCTCATGGGCGGCTCGCTGGGCGAGGGGAACACGACCGCCGCCGCCGAGTTCAACCTGTGGGCCGATCCGGAGGCGGCCGCGATCGTCTTCGAGGCCGGCATCCCGATCCTGATGTCCGGCCTCGACGTCACCCACCAGGCACTCTTCCTGCCGCCCGACATCGCCCGGCTCGAGCGCGTCGGCGGGCGGATCGGCCGGGTCTTCGCCGACCTGCTCCGGTTCTTCGCCGTCCACCACCGCCAGCGCTACGGCTGGGACGGCCCGCCGATCCACGACGCGGTCGCGGTGGCGCGGCTCGTCGAGCCCGGCCTCGTGACGAGCCGGCGCCTGCGGGTCGACGTCGAGACGGCGGGCGAGCTGACCCGGGGCCGGACGGTGGCCGACCCGGAGGGGCTCTCGGGCCGCCCGCCGAACGCCGAGGTCGGACTCGCGATCGACCGCGAGCGCTTCGTCGACCTGCTCGTCGAGGCCGTCGCGAGCTTCGGGTAGGCGGTCCGCCGCCCCGTCCGGCCGGGTGCCGGATGCCGGAGAGTGCAGGCGCTTACCATAGGCCCTGATGACCCTCGCCCCGAACGACTTCGCCCACCTCCACGTCCACTCCGAGTTCAGCCTCCTCGACGGGCTGGGGCGGATCAACGACCTCGTCGACGCGGCGGCGGCGCAGGGCTTCGACTCGCTCGCCCTGACCGACCACGGCGCGCTCTACGGCGCGGTCGCGTTCTACCAGGCGGCGACCGCCAGGGGGATCCGGCCGATCATCGGCGTCGAGACCTACATCGCCCGCCGGAGCATGCGCGACAAGGAGGGCAAGGCGGACTCCCAGCCGTTCCACCTCGTCCTCCTGGCCGAGAACTGGACCGGCTACCAGAACCTCTGCCGGCTCGTCACCGACGCCCACGTCGAGGGCTACTACTACAAGCCCCGGATCGACCGCGAGCACCTCGCCCGCCACAGCGCGGGGCTGATCGGGCTGTCGGCCTGCCTGAACGGCGAGATCGCCCGGGCGCTCGAGGTCGACGACCGCGAGTCGGCCCGCCGCCTGGCCGGCGAGTACGGCGAGATCTTCGGCCGCGACCGCTTCTACCTCGAGCTCCAGGACCACGGGCTGGCCGAGCAGCGCCGGCTGAACGAGCAGCTCCTCCGGCTCGCCCCCGAGGTCGGGCTGCCGCTGGTCGTGACGAACGATCTGCACTACGTCCAGCGGAGCCAGGCCGAGGCGCACGACGTCCTCCTGTGCGTCGGGACCGGCAACAACCTCGACACCCCGGGCCGGATGAAGTTCGAGAGCCCCGAGTTCTACCTGAAGTCGACCGCCGAGATGGCCGCCCTCTTCCCGGACCAGCGCGAGGCGATCCTGAACACGCGCCGGATCGCCGAGATGACCGATCTCCGGCTCCCGCTCGGCCAGTCGCGGATCCCCGACTTCCCGGTCCCGCCCGGCGAGACGGTCGAGAGCTGGCTGCGCAAGGAGTGCGAGGCCGGCCTCGTCCGGCGCTACGGGACCGTCACCCCCGAGCTGCGGGCGCGCCTCGAGTACGAGCTGGGCGTGATCGTCCGGATGGGGTACGCGGGCTACTTCCTGATCGTCGCCGACTTCACCCGCTTCGCCCGCGAGCAGGGGATCGCGACGACCTGCCGGGGGAGCGCGCCCGGCTCGATCGTGACCTACACGCTCGGGATCACGCCGGTCGACCCGATCGCCTACCAGCTCCCGTTCGAGCGGTTCCTCAACCCCGACCGGGTGACGATGCCCGACATCGACGTCGACTTCGAGGACGGCCGGCGCGACGAGGTGATCGCCTACGTCACCCGCAAGTACGGCTCCGACCACGTCGCCCAGATCATCACCTTCGGCACGATGCTCGCCCGGGCCGCGATCCGCGACGTCGGACGGGTCCTCGGCCTGGGCTACGGCGAGGTCGACCGGATCGCCAAGGCGGTCCCGAACCAGCTCGGGATCCGGCTCGACGAGGCGCTCGAGATCGCCCCCCCGCTGCGCGAGATGTACGAGGGCGACCAGGACGTCCACCGCCTGATCGACCTCGCCCGCCAGCTCGAGGGGGTGGCCCGGAACGCGAGCACGCACGCCGCCGGGGTCGTCATCAGCAGCGAGCCGCTGACCGACCTGATGCCGCTCCAGAAGGCGACGAACTCGGACGGGCTGATGACCCAGTACGAGATGCACGCGGTCGACGCGCTCGGGCTGCTGAAGTTCGACTTCCTCGGCCTCTCGAACCTGACGATCCTGCGCCAGGCGGTCGACCTGATCCGGGCCCACCGCGGGATCGAGATCGACCTCGACGCGATCCCGCTCGACGACGCCCGGACGTTCGAACTGCTCGCCTCGGGCGAGACGACCGGGGTCTTCCAGCTCGAGTCGGCGGGGATGCGGCGCTACATCCGCGAGCTGCGCCCGACCTCGGTCCACGACCTGGCCGCGATGGTCGCGCTCTACCGGCCCGGGCCGATGGACAACATCCCGGCCTACATCCGGCGCAAGCACGGCCAGGAGCCGGTGACGTACCTCCACCCGCTGCTCGAGCCGTACCTGGCCAAGACGTACGGGATCTTCGTCTACCAGGAGGACATCATGGCCGCCGCGATGGCCCTCGGCGGCTTTACCGGTCCGGAGGCCGACACGCTCGGCTACGCGATCCGCAAGAAGAAGTCCTCGGTCCTGCGCTCGATGCGCGAGAAGTTCGTCACCCAGGCCGCCGAACGGGGAGTGACGCCCGAGGTGATCGACGCCGTCTTCGCCGCCTTCCAGCCGTTCGAGCGCTACGGGTTCAACAAGGCCCACGCGACCTGCTACGGGCTCGTCGCCTATCAGACCGCGTACCTCAAGGCGAACTATCCGGTCGAGTACATGACGAGCGTGCTGACCGCCTTCCGGGACAACGCCGAGAAGGTGGCGGCCGCGGTCGCCGAGTGCCGCCGGCTCGGGATCGCCGTCCTGCCGCCCGACGTCCACCGCTCGCACATCGAGTTCACCGTCGAGGGCGAGGCGATCCGGTTCGGGCTGCTGGCGGTGAAGAACGTCGGCCAGGGGGCGATCGAGTCGATCATCGCCGCCCGCGAGTCGAGCGGGCCGTTCCGCTCGCTGACCGACTTCTGCTCGCGGATCGACCTCCGGCTGGTCAACCGCAAGGTCCTCGAGTCGCTCGCCCGGGTCGGGGCGCTGAACGCGTTCGGCCACCCGGCCCAGGTGCTGGCCGGGCTCGACGACGCGCTCGCGATCGGCCAGGCGAGCCAGCGCGACCGGGCCAGCGGCCAGACCTCGCTCTTCGACCTGGCCGTCGATCCGGCGGCGTCCGCCGGGCTCGAGAAGCCCCTGCCGGCGGCGAGCGAGGTTCCCGTCCGCGAGCGGCTGCGCTGGGAGAAGGAGCTGCTCGGGCTCTACCTGTCCGAGCACCCGATGGGCGAGGTTGCCGAGGCGATCGGGCCGTACGTCACCGCCTACTCGGGCGACCTGCGCGACGAGTCGCTCGACGGCCAGCGGGTCGTCGTGGGCGGGATCGTGACCGGCCTCCGGATCGTGGTCACGAAGGCGAAGGCGACGATGGCGATCGTGACCCTCGAGGACCTCCAGGGGACGGTCGAGGTCGTCGTCTTCCCGCGCCTGTACGAGGAGACGGCCGGGACCTGGGTCGAGGGGGTGATCCTGCTCGTCTCGGGACGGGTCGACCACCGGGGCGAGGAGGTCTCGCTCCTGGCCGACCTGGCCCTCGACTGGGAGGCCGCGGCCGCCCGCGGGCCCGAGGCGTTCGGGCGCGACGTGGCGGCCCTCGACCGGGGGCGGCCGCGACGCGGTGGTCCGGGAGCCGGGCGGAACGGGAACGGGCATGGCAGCGGCAACGGGAACGGGAACGGGAACGGGAACGGGAACGGGTATGGCCGGGCCGGTGCCGCGGGGGCCGCCGGTCGGGCGGGGGAGCCGCGCGAGCCGGTCGCCGTCGGGCCGGGGCTCGCCGGCGCGGCTGCCGCCCCCCGGCCGACGGTCTCGCCGCTCCGCCCGGAGGCGACGATCTCGCCGCTGCGGACCGGGCCGCAACCGGTGCTCGCGGACGCGGCATCGCCAGCGGGCACGGCGCTGCCGCCGATCGCGCCGGCCGAGCCGGTCCCGCTCTACCCGGACTCGCCGTTCGCGCCCCCGGACGACGATCGCGACGACGAACCGCCGATCCCGGACGAGCCGCGGCTCCGGCTCGTGACCGAGGCCTTCGCGAGCACCGTGCCGGCCGAGGCCGATCCCTCGCGCGTCCTCCACGTCCGCTTCGCCGCCGGGGCGGGGGCCGACCTCGTCGTGAGCGGGATGGAGGCGCTCCGCGAGATCCTCCGCGGGCGTCCCGGCGAGACGCGGGTCGTCATCCACGTCCCCCAGGGATCGGGGCGCGATCCGCTGCCGATGGAGCTGCGGACGGGCGTGGCCTGGGACGCCGAGCTGCTGGCCGAGGTCCGCCGGCGGCTCGGGGAGGGGATCGTCGAGCTCGAGCTCGCCTGAGCGCGGCCGGCGGCGAGCTTGCCTGACGCAACCGGCGCGACCGGCGCGCCCGCCTCGCCCGCCGTGCCCAGCGCGCCCGCCTCGCGTACCATCGGCGCGGGAGGTGCCACGATGCTCCGCAACTCGTTCACGATCGCCCGGATCGGCGGGATCGAGATCGGCGTCCATGCCAGCTGGCTGATCGTGTTTGGGCTCGTCGCCTGGTCGCTCGCGGTCGGCTACTTCCCGGCCGAGATCCGCGGCCTCGGCCAGCTCGAGGCGTGGGTCCTGGGCGCCGTCTCGGCGCTCCTCCTGTTCGGCTCGGTCCTCGTCCACGAGCTCGCCCATTCGTTCGTCGCCCGTGCCCAGGGCCTGGAGGCCCGCTCGATCACCCTCTTCATCTTCGGCGGCGTGTCGAACGTCGGCGGCCAGGCCCGCCGGCCGCTGACCGAGTTCACGGTCGCGATCGTGGGTCCGCTGACGAGCTTCGTGATCGCCGCCCTGTGCTGGGTCATCGCCCTCGCCCTGGCCGACCTGCCGGTCCCGGCCACGGTCGCGCGCTACCTCGCCTTCATCAACCTGTTCCTCGGCGCGTTCAACCTCGTGCCCGGCTTCCCGCTCGACGGGGGACGGGTCCTGCGCGCGATCGCCTGGAACGTGACCGGGAGCATGCGCCGGGGGACCGAGATCGCCGTCGCGGGCGGGCACCTCGTGGGCTACGGGATCATGCTCCTCGGCTTCCTCGAGCTCTTCGCCGGCGAGGCGCTGAGCGGGCTCTGGCTCGTGGCGATCGGCTGGTTCCTCAGCTCGGCGGCGACCGCCAGCCTCGACCAGGTCCGGTTCGAGGGTCTGCTGCGCGACGTCCGGGTCGGGGCGGTGATGTCGGCCGACACGACGACCGTCTCGCCGGCGACGACGATCGAGGCCCTGATCGAGGACTACCTCCTGCCCGGCAACCGGCGGGCGCTGCCGGTCGCCGACGACGGCCGGGTGGTCGGGATGATCACGCTCGGCGACATCCAGCGCGTCCCGCCCGAGCGGCGCGAGCAGGTGCGCGTCGGCGAGGTGATGGGCGGCGCCGGCGGGCTGGTGTCAGTCCGTCCGACCGACCGGGTGATCGAGGCGTTCGAGGCGCTCGGCGCCGGCGACTTCGAGCAGCTCCCGGTCCTCGACGACGGCCGGCTCGTCGGGGTGATCTCGCGGGCCGACATCTTCCGCCAGCTCCAGCTGCGCGAGGCGCTCGGGGTCGACCGCGAGCGGTAGGGGGTGCGCGGCGACACCGGCTACCAGGGCGGCGGCCTCTGTTGACCGACCGGCTGCCGCATCGCTCAACCTACTGGGTCGCATCGTTGATGACCTTGTTTGCAGGATGCGCACCTCGAGAGCCCCCGGGCAGAGGTCGCGCCAGCAGAAAACCGAGGGTCTGGGATCGTCCTTCGGGAATCGGCGGCGAACGAAGACCATCGTAGAACCTGCCGGGGCGGGCAAACGTCAGGTAAGGTTCTCGATCAAGTTCCGCTCGACCCGTGTCGCTCAGCGGCGTCTCGCACCTCGAACACCTCGCGGGCGGCATTCAGCCCGTTCAGCGTTGCCGGAAAGCCGGCGTGCAGGGCGAGTTGCAGGAGCATCTCGACAACCTCTTCCCGCGTCCAACCGACGTTAAGCGCGCCATTGATGTGGGCGCGAAGCTGCGGGCCCGCGTTGCCGAGCGCGCCGAGCGATGCGAGGCTCACTGCCTCCCGCGTCTTGAGGTCAAGGCGTGGCCGCGCGTAGATCTCACCGTAGAAAAAGTCGACCACATACCGATCGATGTCCGGAAGGATCTTCCGCAGGCGCTCGATCGGCCCGAGGTCGCCGATGACCTCCCGGTAGATCTCGGAGCCGCTGCCGTCGTCGATGCTCATCGTGTTCCTTCTGTCCTACAGGCAGGGATTGACGGTGGAAAGGTCGTCAGGCGCGCCCGTTTCGAGCCTCCCATGAAGTGGCGAGTACCGCGGCGAGGACGACGATGCCGAAGGCGATGTTTCTGGCAGCTGGAGGTAGGACGAGCGCCGTCAGGAGGGTGCCGAGCAGGGTCAGCATGATCGCGCCTCCGAGCGTGCCGACGGGAGTGCCGCGGCCACCTGTGATCGCCGCGCCGCCCACGACGACCGCCGCGATCGAGGGCAGCAGATACGGGTCGCCCATGTTCACGAACGCCAAGGTCGAATACCCGGTGAGCAGGACCCCGGCGATCGCCGACATGATCCCGGAGATCATGTAGACCGAGATCGTCATGAGCGGGACGCGGACCCCCGCAAGCCGGGTGACCTCCGCGTTTGTACCGATCGCATAGATCCGCCGTCCGTACGGTGTCCGGCGCAGGATGACGACCGCTGCCACATAAAGCGCCGCGACCAAAAGGAAGACGGGCGGGAGCCAGCCGAAGACCCGGCCGGACATCAGGTACGTGACGGCGGGAGGCGTCAGGCCCGCGGGCGTGCCGTTGATCACGACCAGCGTCGCGCCGCGCGCGATGACGTTCGTCGCGAGCGTCATCACCAGTGGTGAGACCCCGAGTAGCGCGATGCCGACCCCGTTTGCGAACCCGAGGCCCGCGCCGAACAGGACGATCGCCGGCAAGACCCAGACGAGCGGGCCGTCCTGGCCTGTGCTCAGCGACGTGAGCATGATCCCGGCCGTCGCCATCCCCCAAGGAACCGACATATCGATCCCTCCGCTGAGGATGACCAGCCCTTGGCCGAGGCCAAGGACGGCCAGGAAGGTCGCGAGCGTGAGGATCGTCCGAATGCTCTCGAACGTCGCGAGATTGCTGCTCACGACCGCCGCGGCGACGGCGAGGACGACGATCGCGCCGTAGGCGGGCAGGACGAGCCGGTTTGCCACAAGAAAGGTGCGAACGCGCGTCATCGACGCCACCTTATCGCCCTCCCGCCGCGACGCGGCGACGTGCCGAACGGGTCGCCATGGTGGGCAGCACGACGGCGAGGATGAGCACGGCGCCCTGGACGATGTCGGTCCAGTACGAGGTCACTCCCAACCCGAGGAGCACACTCCCGAGTGTCGCAACGACAAGCGCTCCGAAGATTGCGCCCAGGAACGTCCCGCGGCCGCCGCCGAGCGGCGTCCCGCCGAGGATCACGGCGGCAAAGGTGGTCAGTAGGAACGGGTTCCCGATGTTGGCGTCGCCGCCAGTGCTTTGAGCGCCCAGGAACAGTCCCGCCGTGGCGTAGCACACTCCTGCGGCAACGTACGCGAGGAGCTTCGCGCGCGTGACGTGGACACCGCTCCGACGCGCGCGTACCTCATCTCCCCCGACCGAGAAGAGAACGCTCCAGGCGGCGGTCCGGCGGAAGATCGCGAGAGCCCCGAGGATTGCGACGAGCCACACAACCGCGTTGGGGATGGTCGGAGTGATGCTGCCGCCGAACAGGTCGGAGAAATAGCCCGGGATCTGGCCACCTGGCTGGGGCATCACTAGGAGGGCGACGCCCGACCAGACGAACATCGCCGCGAGGGTCACGATGATTGACTGGATCCCGGCCACCGCGACGAGCAGCCCGTTGGCAAGTCCCGCCAATGCGCCGATAGCTAGGATGAGAACGATCACGGGGGGATCGGTCGCTGAGCCCGCGATGAACGTGGCCGCGAGAACGTTCGCCACGCTCATCACCGACCCGACCGAGAGATCGAAGCCGCCAGCGACGACGACGAACGTTAGCCCGATCGCGGCCCACACGAGCGACAGCGCGCCGTTGAGCAGAATCCGCACCTGGATCGGCGACACGATCTTACCCGCCTGGGCCTGATAGATGACGAGGAGGAGCACAAGCAGGACGCCCGAGAGGAGCGAACCCTGGTTCCGCCCCACGAAGCGGGGAAGGCCGCGGCGCCAGGTGGGCAACGCTGCCGCGATCGCGGCGCTCACCGAAGCACCCTCATGGACGTGGGCACCGGCGTGCCCGGTCATCGGCGTGAGGATCGCCTCGGCGTCGAGGTCGGGGCCTCGGAGCTCGGCGACCACGGACCCCTGATAGAAGACGAGGACGCGGTCGGCGAGATGAACGAGCTCGTCGAGGTCCGTCGAGTAGAGGAGGATCCCCTTGCCGGCATCGGCGAGCCGCATCACCTGCGTGCCGATCTCGTATTTCGTGCCAACGTCCACGCCCTGGGTCGGGTCGTCGAGCATGATCACCTCGGCATCGGTCATCAACCACTTCCCGAGCAGAACCTTCTGCTGGTTACCGCCACTGAGCGCGGACACGGGCGACCCGACACGATCCGCGGCGAGACCGAGGCTCTCGGCCGTCGCTGCAACCGCCGACCTCTCCGCACGCTCGTCGATCAGGATGCGCCGGACGAAACGATCGACGACCGGAAGGGACATGTTCTCGGCGACTGTCATTGGCATGAGGAGGCCTTCTCGGGCGCGGTCTGCGGGGACGAGTGCCAGACCGGCGCGGATTGCCGACGCCGGGGAGGAGATGCGGACGGCCCGACCACGCCGAAAGATCTCGCCCGCTAGGGGGTGCGCGATCCCGGCCAAGGCCCGGAGGACCTGGCGCTGGCCTTGCCCGTCGAGGCCGGCGAGTCCGAGAACCTCCCCGGCCGCGAGCGTGAACGTCACATCACGGAGCAGGGGCGGGACGACGAGGCCGCGAATCTCGAGGATGGGCTCGTTCGGTGACCGTGTCGCCGTGCGCTCGGGAAAGGCGGCAGCGAGGTTGCGACCGAGCATCATCTGGACGATCTGGGCATCCGAGATCTCGCTCGCTGCGCTCGTGCCCACGTTCCGGCCGTTGCGCAGGATCGTCACCCGGTCGCAGATCTCACGGATATCCCCCATCCGATGGGAGATGAGGACTATCGCCGTCCCACGCGCTACCTCCTGGCCGAGCCGCTCGAACAGCCACTCGACCTCGGGCTGGCCTAGGGCCGACGTGGGCTCGTCGAGAAGGAGGATCCGCGGATGACGCCCGAGGGCGCGGACGATCTCGAGACGCTGGCGCTGGCCGAACGACAGCTCATCAACGAGATCGGCGGGTCCGAAGTCGTGGACATCGAATGACTCGAGGACGGCGGCCGCGGCACGCTCCGAGCGAGAAGGGGCCCTCATGACGCCCGGCCGGCCGAGGTCAAGGTTGGCGGCTACCGTCAACCCGGAGATCAGGCTCAGATCCTGGTAGACCGTGGATAGGCCGCGTGCGATGACGGCCCCGGGTCGCCCAAACGGGACGGGCTCACCAAGGACTGCGACCCGGCCGGCATCCGGCCGGAGGACCGCGGTCACGATCTTGATGAGCGTGGATTTCCCCGCGCCGTTTTCGCCGAGGAGCGCGTGGACCTCGCCGGCGCGCACTGAGAACGAGACGTCGCTGAGGGCGTGCGTCGTGCCGAAGCTCTTGCTTACGCCGGCGAGCGTTAGGACCTCTTCGCCCATGCGCGTTGCCTCTGGCGATCGTCAGCTGCGGCCGGAGGAGGTCCGGCCGCAGCTGATAGGTATGTGGGTTGTCCGGACGGTGTTACGGCTTGCCCGTGACATACGAGTTGAGCGTTAGTTGCGGCAAGCCCTTGAAGTAGAAGGAGACGAAGTAGTCGGCTGGGAACAGGCCTTCGGGGAAGACGTTGCAGCCCTGCTGGATGTCCGTGCATTCCTTGAGCGTGCTGACGTCGATGCCGGGCTCGGTCTGCGCCGGGACCTGCTGGTAAACAGTCGGCACGGGGATGATGTACTTCTGCGGGACCTGTTTGCCCTCGAGCGCCGCGACCGCGATCTTCAGAGCGAGCGGTGCGTCGAAAGCGGCGTCCGCGGTGCTCATCCCGGTCAGCCCCTTCGCCGCGAGATCCTTGTCGACGAGCATCCGATGCCAACCGTTGGTGCCCTCGCCTGTCGTCGGGACGAGCTTCAAGCCCTGCGCCTGCATGGCGCGGACGACGCCGTCAGAGCCCGCTTCGGACCAGACACCGTCAATATTCGGGTGAGCGGCGAGCGCCTGCGCGGCGGCCGTCTGCGAGACGGCGGCGGACCAGTCTCCGTTCTCCTCAGCGACCACCTTGAGACCCGGATACTGGGCAAAGACCGCCTTCGCGGCCTGGTCGCGCTGCTGCATCGGTCCCGTGCCGGCGACGCCGTGGTTCATCAGGACGTTGCCCTTGCCGCCCATCGCATTGGCGAGCCACTCCGCCATGACCTTGCCCTGCAGGGCGTAGTCGACACCCACGAAGTGAGCGCATGGCTCGGTGACGCCACCGCTGTAGAAGACGACGACGATTCCGGCGTCGCACGCTGCCTTGACCGTTTTGTTCAGACCCTCAGGCGAGATCGCGAAGCCGATGATCGCGTTCACGCCCTGGGCGATCAGCTGGTTGATCTGGGCGTTCTGCTTCTGCACGTCCGGTCCGGACTGGGTAACGATCAACTGAACGTGACCTTTGTACGGGTCCAACTGCGTGAGTGCCTGGGCCGCGTATTGGTTCTCGGTCTGCCAGCCGTTCCCGAAGTAGCTCATACTCAGGCCGATCTTCCAGTTGCCCGTGACCTGGGTCAGCTGGTCGGTCGCCGGATCGAAGGCGCCGCTGGCGGCGGACGCGGAGGCCGCGGTGGTCGCGCCGGCGGCCGCGGTCGGGGTGGCGGCTGTCTCCGAGGCGGCAGGGGCGTTCGTCGCCGTCCCGCCGGTGCAGGCCGCAAACGCGAGGCTTGAGATGATCGTTGCGCCGAGGATCCGGCGCCATCTGGTCGATTGCATCTAGATCTCCCTCAACTCGACAGCTGTCTCAGGTCGCGCCGGTCAACGTGTCGTCTTCCTAGGCACCTCCGGAAACCCTCCCTCTTGGTACTTCGTGATCTCGGGGTCGTGATTCATGAGGATCCGGTCGGCGTAGGCCCGAATCTTCTCGATGGAGGCTAGGCCCTGCTCGACCGAGGTCAGGCCCCCCGGCGGGGTCGGCGCCGTGAAGTTCTCCATGAAGCAGGCGGCGTCGCCGGCGACACACAGGACGCCCTCGTCCGTCTGGAGGAGGATCGACTGATGGCCGGCGGAGTGGCCGGGAGTCTCGATAGTCTTGATGCCTGGAGCGACCTCGTAGAGGTCCTGGTCGATCAGGACGTAGTTCATGAAGCTCAGCGGCTCGCGGTCCCAGTTGTGTCCGTAAAGCCAGGTCTGGGTCGCGATCGGATGCTTCGCGTACTCCCACTCCCGAAGGGAGACGTAGAACCGCGCGTTCGGCAGGAGCGGGTTGTTCTCGCTGTGGTCGTAGTGGAGGTGGGAGTTGATGACGACGTCGATGTCGTTGGGCGACCAGCCGAGCTCGGCAAGCGCGGCCGGCAGCGTCTCATCGTTCTCCTGCCAGACAGGGTGATAGGGCACGTACTTCTGCGGTTCGGCGATCCCCGTGTCGACGAGGATCTTGAGCCCATTCCCTTCGACGGCGGCCGCCCACACGGGGACCGTCACCTTCGTACCGGCGCCGCTCATATACGTCATGGCCGATTTGTCGAGGGTAATGTTCCCCAAGTTGATCGCTGTGACCTTGTAGTGCGGGATCTCGAACCGACCGCTCATCGCCTCGCCTCCACATTTCTGGCGGCAACCTCCAGCGCCTCGAGGAAGCGCAGATAGGCCATCGCCCCTGGATCAACATGACCCCTCGTCCGCTCGCCGATCCAGGCCGCGCGTCCACGGACCGAGGCGATTTCGCGAGTCTTCGTGACGCCGTCGCGTGCGGCCTGCAGCGCCGCGGTAAACGGGGCCTCGGGGTGCTCTGCCGCGGCATCGAGGCTGGGGACGAGCGCGTCGAGCACCGTCTTGTCGCCCAGTTCCGCCTTGCCACGGGCGGCGATCGCCTGGGCTCCGATGCGGCCTGCCTCGATCAGGTCACCCCCCCGCGCGTCGACGCGGTCGCCGAGCGCGCGGGAGGCGGCGAGCAACGCGGCCGCGACGAGAGCCGCGAACGTGGACGGGTTGGCGCGAGCGATCGCGGGCGCCATTGCTCGGAGGACCTCGGCCGGCGTCGCGTCTTCAGGCAGGGCGAGGAGCGCGTCGCGTGCTGCCGTGCTCCCGTCAGCGACGGTGATCCCTAGGTCGCCATCGCCGATGGCGGCGTCGAGGTCGCAGAGCTCGTCCTTTGCTTGCGGGAGCCGCGCGAGCGCCTCGACGAGGAGGTCGCGCAGCGCTCTGCCGTTCACTGCCGGAAGAACGGTGATCGGGCAGGCGCGTCGAGGAGCGCCGTCAGGCGGTCGTCCAGGCGCATGATCGTGAGCGACGCACCTGCCATCTCGAGGCTCGTCGCATACTCGCCGATATACGGGCGGTGCACGGTCAGTCCCTTGGTCGCCAGGCGGGCGTAGATCCTTCGGTAAAGGACGTAGAGTTCCTCGAGCGGAGTCGCACCAAGGCCATTGACCATTACGGCGACCCGATCGCCACTTGCAAGCCCAAGATCCCCGTCGATCGCGTCGAGGAGGTCGTCCGCGATCGCATCCGCGGGTTCGAGCGGCGCACGCCGCTTGCCCGGCTCGCCATGGATGCCGATCCCGACCTCCATCTCGCCCTCGGCCAGCTCGAACGTGGGCTTGCCCGCTGCGGGGAGGATCGTCGGAGAGAGACCGACGCCCATGGAGCGGGTGTTCGCGAGCGCGTGGCGCGCCGCCTCGGCGACGGCCTCGAGGTCCTCGCCGGCCTCGGCCGCCGCGCCCGCGCACTTGAATGCGAAGACCATCCCAGCAACGCCGCGTCGGCTCTCAGCACGCTCCGGCGGCGCCGAGGCGACGTCGTCAGCGACGAGGACAGTCGCCGTGCGGATCCCCTCTGCCTCGGCCATCTCCGCGGCGAGATCGAAGTTCATCACGTCGCCGCCGTAGTTGCCATATAGGTAGAGGACGCCGGCACCCCCGACGACCGATCGTGTGGCATCCAGGATCTGGTCCGCCGACGGGGACGAAAAGACGTTCCCTATCGCGACCCCGCTGCACAAGCCAAGACCGACGTAGCCTAGGAATACTGGGAGGTGGCCGGAGCCGCCGCCCGTGACGATGCCGACGTGGCCGGCGACCGGCGCATCGGTGCGAACGAGCGCTCGCTTGTCGGGAGAGACCGCGCGCAGCATATCGGGATGCGCGGCAAGGACTCCCTCCAGCATCTCGTCGACAAAGGCAGCGGGCGCATTGATGATCTTCTTCATCAGACCCTCCGGCAGAAGAGACTTGCCAGCAGAAGAGACTTGTGAAGCCGGAGGGGCGCAGCCGGCTTCTCGCGCACACTCTATCAGAGTCACGCAATGTCGTCGCTAATTGTCGCATCGTTGATCACGGGCGCGTGTCTGCCGCCAGCCGGAGAGGCGATCAACACCGTGCCATTGGGGAAGACTGGACAAGGCGCATACACTCCCAGACGCAAGGGAGGAAGGGGAAGCGGTGTCGGATCGCGTCGATGATGCCCTCGAGCGGGAACTGCTTATTGCCGAGCGCCGGATGCGGATCGCCGAACGGGTCCGTGCTCAGGGCTCAGCCTCGGTCGGGGAGCTCGGTCGAAGTCTTGGGATTTCCGCATCGACTGTGCGTCGCGACCTCGTCTGGCTGGAGAAGCGAGAGGCGATCGCGCGAACGTGGGGCGGCGCGATGGCCTCGAAGCCCGACGCAATCCGTCGAACCGATGACATCACGCTGTCGAGCCGCCAGCGCGAGAACATGCGCGAGAAGGCACTGATCGCGAAGGCGGCCGCCGACCTCGTCAGCGACGGCGATGCGGTCGTGATCGATGCTGGCTCGACCACCGAGTTGATGGCCGAGCACCTCCTCGTCCGCCAGCGGCTGACCGTGATCACAACATCGCTTCCACTCGCGTGGGCACTTCGCGGGCACGCAAACATCGAGCTGATCGTCACCGGCGGCCACGTCCAGACTCGAGCGAGCTCACTCGTCGGCGTGCTGGCCGAGCAGACACTATCCCAGCTGTACGCCGACATCGCGTTCATCGGCGCCCGGGGACTGACTCCCGCCAACGGGTTGACGAACCCGGTGCTGGAAGAAGTACCGATGAAACGGCTAATGGTCAGGATCGCGAGACGATCAGTCGCTCTCGTCGACAGTACGAAGTGGGGTCGCGTGTTCATGGGTCTGATTGTGCCGGTGAATGGAGTGAGCATCGTGGTCACCGACAATGCCGCGCCTTCCGGGATGCGAGGTGAGGTGGAGCTGCAGGGAACGGAAGTACTGATCGCCGAGTGAGGCGGGGGCTGAAGGCTCGGAGCGTTTGGGGGGGGATGCCCGCACACTCTTGCCAACGTCGCCGAGGTCTGGCACGTCAAGTGCTGCTGCCCGCTCTGCCCATGGCTGGCGATCGCGATGTGCCAGACATTGTTGCGGGAGCGGGTCGGACGGGCGGTGTGCGGGAAAGACACGAATTGCTTGTTGCGACCTGGTGCGATAGGCGGGCTGCGACTTGACGCGTGATGATCGGCGCTGGGTCGCGATCGACGTGACGTACCTCGCCCAGTCGCCCGAGGGGCGCTACCAGTTCCAGTGGTGGGCGCTCGACCTCGTCGGCGCCCAGCCGGTCGGCGGCACGCAGAAGAAGGGTGCCGACCGCGGGATCGACGGCGTCATCAGCTTCTCGACCGGGCCGCGGGGCGAGGTCGGCCGGGCGCTCGTGAGCGTCAAGAGCGGAGCCGTCAACGCGGGGATGGTCCGTGACCTCAAGGGGGTCCTCGAGCGCGAGAAGGCCGAGATCGGGCTGTTCATCACCCTCGAAGAGCCGACCGCGCCGATGCGCCAGGAGGCCGCGACCGCCGGCGTCTACCACTCCGCGCTCTCGGGCCGCGACTACCCGCGCATCCAGCTCCTGACGATCCGCGAGCTCCTGGAGGAGCACCGGCGACCCGACCTGCCGCTCCTCGTCCTTCCCGCCTACCAGCAGGCCGAGCGGGTCGAGAAGAAGGCGGCCGAGCAGGCCGAGCTGTTCGGGTCGTAGTACCGGGTTCCACCTGCCGGGGGGCCCCCGCCGTTGTGACTGACCACGACCCGCATGGAAGGAAGGCGCGAATGAAGGATCGACCGACGTCCCCCAAGGGCACCGCCGCGATCGACAGCCCGGACGAGGGATTCACGGCCGAGGAACGAGCCGCGATGAGGGAGCGCGCCCGGGAGCTGAAGGCGGCCGCGCGGCGCGGCCCGGGCACGGACCGGGCAGACGGGGAGCGCGAGGTGCTCGCGAAGATCGCCGAGATGGCGGAACCGGATCGCACGATGGCCGAGCGACTCCACGCGATCATCACGGCGAGCGCGCCGGCCCTCTCGCCCCGGACCTGGTACGGGATGCCCGCCTACGCCAGGGAGGGCAAGGTCGTCTGCTTCTTCCAGGGCGCGCAGAAGTTCAAGACGAGGTACGCGACGCTCGGCTTCACCGACGGAGCGAACCTCGATGACGGGCCGATGTGGCCGGTCACCTTCGCCCTCAAGGAGCTGACTGCCGACGTCGAGGCACGGATCGTCGAGCTCGTGAAGCAGGCGGTGAGCTGAAGGCCGGGCTCGGCACCGGGCCGTGCGGGGTTCGTGCGGGAAACGGTGGTGCCGAAGCCGGGATTTGAACCCGGACGACCTTGCGGTCAACGGTGTTTGAGTTCGGCCCATAGGGTCCGCGGGCGTCCGTTGACGGCCTGATTCACGCACGAACCGGCCATATGTTCTAGGCCAGCGGCCGGGCTCGTGCGCCCCTATTGCTACCTCTGTTGCTACCGTCAGCGGCCCCCCGCGCCCGCCTCCGCTGGCCGGTCGAGCCGGGATCGCTTACCGGCGCTTACCGCTCGCGCAGCTCACCCGCTGGGGATGTATACCCCCTCGGATCACGGCGCAACAGTGCAACACCTCGGCCTCGTCGAGCACGAGCAGGTCCCGGTTCTCGCTTCGGCGCTGCGGCGGGTCCACCTCGGCCATCCGCCGGCTCGCCACGGCCGCATCGCGCTCGCGCCGAACGGCTCGATCCTGTCGCGGCCCTTGTGAAGCTGGCGGAACTCGTGGGCCAGAACCCGGGCCGTATCGTTATCGGCTGCTAATGTTGTGCTGGCTCTGGTTTCCCCCTTGGGCGGCCGGCCCACCTTGGCCTCTCCGAGCGCCGCGCCCACGGCCATCTCCAGGACGCGAGCCGCGCGCTGGGCGTCGGGTCCCCCGAGCAAAGTGCCACTATTGCACCTTGCTCTGAGCGAGCCGCGCGAAGGCTGTCCTGCGCGGAACGCCGAGTTCCTGCGAGCAGAGTGCCACAGTGGCACTCTGCTCTCAGGAGCAGAGTCCAATAGTTGGACTCTGCTCCCAGGTGCGATCGCCACCCAATCCTCGCCGTATCTGGCGTTCGATGAGTGGTCAAGTCCCACGACGTGGTGTAACAGCAGGCGCAACGCATCGCTCGCGCCAGGGTCTGATCAGCTGGCGATGAGCAGGGCCGGGGTCACCTCCTCTCGGTCGCCGAGGG
>Ga0272446_1004059_pt1 | contig 17713 bp, 16 predicted proteins | sample YNPCB0061_FD_194587 | JGI IMG/M metagenome (GOLD analysis project Ga0272446, IMG submission 194587) | Hot spring microbial mat communities from Yellowstone National Park, WY, United States - YNP-CB-006-1 | ecosystem: Environmental > Aquatic > Thermal springs > Hot (42-90C) > Sediment | place... | reverse complement strand
TTTTTATTGCATTTTTTTGGTTTTTTGTTTCCTTTGCATATTCGCAAAATGTAAAGTATATTGAAAAAATTGAAGTGTCCACTTATGCGGGTAACGGTGAAAGAGGTTATCAAGATGGACCTAATGGAAGTGCGTCATTAGCATCTCCCAATGGTATAGCTATGGATAAATTCGGAAATTTGTTTATTGGAGATAGCGATAATAACGCCGTAAGAAAAGTGAATACTTTTCGGCAAATTTCAACGATAGGAGGTAATGGTTTTGCAGGCTATAAAGATGGTTTTCAAATGAATAGCCAATTCAACTGGCCTACGGGTGTATGTGCAGATAAAAACGGAAATATCTATGTTACAGATTATTGGAACCATTGTATTAGAAAAATTTCTTCTTATGGAGTAGTAACTACCATAGCGGGAGTACCTGGGAAAAGTGGTTATAAAGACGGTCCTGCAAAAAGTGCTTTATTTAATAGCCCTATTTCCATTTTTGTTGATTATACTGATAATCTATACGTTTTAGACTCCCGAAATAATTGTATTCGTAAAATTCTGAATGATGGTAATGTAATTACTTACGCAGGTAGCCCTACTGCGGGCTTCAAAGACGGCTACGGAAAAGAAGCTCGTTTCTCTGGACCGGTAGGCATGTGTTTAGATAGGTATGGTAATCTTTATGTAGTAGATTCCGATAACCAAGCTATTAGAAGAGTTCTTGCTGACGGTAAAGTAGAAACAGTTTTAGATAACAATTTTACAGGTTACAAGGATAGTACAGAAGGAAAAAAATTGCAATTTTTTCATGGTTCTAGTTCTGGTGGAGGAATTTGTTCCGGTCCAATGGACCTCTTTTATATTGCAGACGGCGGAGCTAATTGTATTTTTAAAGTTGATATTGACAAAAAAGTAATTTCTGTCATTGCTGGTAACGGTAAAAAAGGTTACAAAAATGGTGACCCTAAAGAAGCTATGTTTAATCGACCTGTTGAAATTTGTATGGACTTATCCAACAACCTTTATGTAGCGGATTTTGATAATCATGTCGTTCGTAAAATTGAAATAAAAAAAATTAAAATTGAGGAAAAAGAAAAAAAAGATTTAGTCATTAATCATAACAACAACAATCAAAATAAACCGGATATTCCACCTACCCCTAAGGTTTATTATTTAACGGGCAAAGTCATTGAAACAGAGTTTTCTAAGCCTGTGCAAAATGTAGAAGTTGTCATTCAAGAACTGGGGAAAACTGATGAATTTAATAAAATCATAAAAGTTACTAACGGAAGTTTTAAAATTCCTATTCATGCCGGTACTTTTAATGTTTTTGTAAAACAACCAGGTTTTATGCCTTACCAAGAGGAAATCAAGATACCTCAAAATAAAGATTATGAACAAAATATTTATTTAGTGCCCATTAAATTGAAAGCAAAAGCTGTTATGCGTAATATTTATTTTGCTCCGAATAGTTCTACGGTAACCATTGATGCTTTAGAAGGTCTTGATAATCTAGTAATGTTCATGAAAATTAATCCAACGGTGGAAATACAAATCAGTGGTCATACGGATATCGGTTCAACCAAAGAATTTAATCAACAACTTTCAGAAGCAAGAGCTAAATCTGTTAGGGATTATTTGGTGCAAATGGGTATTGAAAGTAAAAGAATTACTTACGTTGGATTTGGAAATACTAAACCTATTGCCGATAACAAAACCAAAGAGGGTCGTGCAATCAATCGTAGAATTGAAATTGAAATTACCAAATTTTAATTATTCAGTAGGTAAATTTAGATAGTTTCAGAACAAAACTAAGAACAGGCTTGCTTTGGATTGTTTATTTAAGAGAGAGTGTAGAAGAAGGTACTACCTATCGAAGAAATAAGCGGGAACCCCTTGTTTAGTAACTAAATTTTTCATTTCAAAAGGTTTTATCAAAAAAAGTTTAAAAACAAATCTTTACATGCTAAAATTTGTTGTAAATTAGTGGCAAATTTCAATTCATACGCATAAATGAGACCAAAACGCATCGTTACAGTCTTTCTAACGCTCAGTACTTTTCATTTACTTGCTCAAAACTTTCCAACGGCGAACCAATGGTGGATTCCCAGCCAAACTTATTTGAAGTTCAAAGTCGCTAAAGATGCCATTTATCGTTTGAATGCCGCTGAAATCAATCTACCGATTACCGCTAATCCCAATTTTTTGCACATGTACTTCAAAGGGAGGGAAATTCCCATTTACGTTCAAAACGGTGGAAATCCTGCGGTTTTAGATGGTACTGATTATATAGAGTTTTTTGGTCAACGTTGGGACGGTGAAGATGATAAATATTTGTATCGAAATCCTTTTGCTAATTTTGTTGACCCTGAACAACAACCCAATACGGATATTAGTTTATTTGCAGATACTTCTGCCTATTTTTTAACATGGGATAACCAACTCGGCTTAAGGTATCAAAATTTTCAAGAAACGAATTATTCGCTTTATCCTACTCAAACTCATATCCTCTTTACATCGAGGGTCAACTACACAAGCAATTACTACACGGGCGGAAGAGGGGCATATTACAACGAAAATACGAACTACATCACGGGAGAAGGTTACGTTGGGTCTATTTTTAATTCCACGAGAAACCAATCGATTCCTACACCGAACCGTTACACTGCTTCAACCAATCCGGTAAAAGCACTCGTAAGGCTAACGGGGGTTTCTGATGGTCAGCACAATATCCGGGTGGAAATGGGAAATGCCTTTTCTACTTATTCAACGCAAAATATTTACATCAAGACCATCGAGGTTCAGGGAACTATTAACGATATTGGAAATTCCACTACGAACGTGCGCGTTATCCCAAGCGGTTTGACTTTCAATGGCACTCCGGAGAATAACGCTTTATGCTGGATTTCAATTACTTATGATAGAACATTTGCCCTAAATGGGGATAGTAGTTTGAGATTTCAATGGCTTAATAATGTTTCGGGGAAATCCACTTTCGAGTTTACAGGGGCAACTATTAACTCGAATGAAGAGTTTGTTTTGTACGACATGACTACTTTCACGAGGATTCTCGGTACGGGTTCAGGAAGTACAGCAAGGTTTGTCGTTCCGAAGTTAAATGCGGATACCGTCAATTTCTTTTATTCCACTCGCTCAGGAATGGGTACTCTATCGGATTCTTCCATCGTCTTAGTTCCACACGATTATGTCAATTTGTCAGACCCTAACGCAGGCGCCGAGTTTGTTATCATCACGAACAAACGCTTATTGAGTTCGGCACAAGAGTATGCAACATACAGGGACACCAATACCGTTAACAGATTTTCCACGAAAGTGGTCGTTAATGAGCAAATTTATGATGAATTTGGATACGGTTGCCCAACTCCTTTGGCAATCAAACGTTTCGTGATGGTTGCGCTGCAGAACTGGAACGTGAAACCAAAGTATATTTTTTTGTGGGGCAAAGGCTTACATGATGTACGGGGTACTCGCCGAACTCAAGTTCTTACCTGGGGGCAACCGGCTTGCGATTTTGAGTTTGTTTCTAATTTTCGAATGGATACAGTGGATAATATTATTCAGGTGCCCATCGGAAGGATCAATGTAAACAACGACACGGAAGGGAAGGCTTACTTAGAGAAAATCAATGAGTACGAGCATACTCCTTTTGAGCCGTGGATGAAAAACGGTTTGCATCTCGGCGGCGGGCAGAATCTCAATGAACAAAATGCAATACGCTATTATTTGGAGGGCATTTATGAGCCTATTTTTGAGGGTGCCCCGTTTGCGGGAAATATTTTTTACCATCAAAAAAGCACCGGTGCGGTCATCGGTCCCAACACCATCGACATCAAAAATACCATCAACAACGGCGTAAGCCTCATAACATTTTTTGGTCACTCTTCCGCCAATATTTATGACATCGAAATTGATTCCGCTCATAATTACTTGAACTACTCAAAGTATCCGTTTATGGTTGCCTTGGGTTGCTATTCCGGGAACTTTGCTATTTACGGGAATTCCTTTGGCGAGCATTTTACCTTAGAACCCCGTAGAGGTTGTATTGGCTATCTATCCTCTTCTGGCGCCGGTTATTTGACTCCTCTCGGAGAAGAAACTCGATTTTTTTATGAAGTTGCTTACAGGGATAGTCTTGGTTCTGCAATAGGGAACATCATCAAAGAAAAATTCCGAAGAATTGAAGCTACTTACCCCCAAAACCAAACCTTTACCAATCATTCTAAGACTACCAATCTACAGTGTGACCCAGCCCTTAGGCTTTATGCTCCAAAATTGCCCGATTTGGCTATCTCTCAACAAGATATTACATTCATTCCTAATGATTTAACAGCTCAAACTACTCAATTCAAGGTCCAAGTGATTGTTCATAATTACGGTCTGGCATTAGCCCCTACCGATAGCTTCAATTTATCCATCAAACAAACCATTTTGCAAACAGGGCAGACATTAACGCACAGCGTTACAAGAATGTGGGGAACAATTAGCAACGATACGGTGGTGGTGAATATTACCATTCCCTCCGGTATCGATATGGCAGGACCCAATATTTTTGAATTTTTTGTTGATTCAGGGCTCGAAATTACTGAATCCAATGAAACCAATAACATTATACATTATGAAAAATTCATTTATTCAAAGTTACCCGTATGTATTTTCCCAACGGAATTTGCAGTTATAAATAAAGATACGGTGGTATTAAAAGCATCTACTTACAGTGTAACTTTAAACCCAACCAACTATGAGTTTGAAGTAGATACGGTCTGGGAATTTAATTCACCTATGTACAGAAAATCAGGTGTTGTTCAAGGTACTTCTTTTTATGCGGAATGGAAAGTTCCTTACACTTTAACGGATAGTACGGTTTACTATTGGAGAGTACGTTTACCTGATGAAGCAGAAGCAAGAAATGCTTATTGTCTTTCTTCGTTTAAGTATATAAAAGGACCGAAGGAAGGTTGGGCACAAAGCCGTCCTCCTCAGTTCTTTGATAACCCCACCCAAAAGGTGAGTATGGATAAAATTCAAAGGCAATGGCAGTTTGCTCCAATTAAATCACGCATTCGTGCAGAAATTGCATCGGGCGGTGTCCGAAATTTGTACCAAGATGGCAACTGGCTAACCTCCCTGAATTTATACGGAAAAATGGGGGTAATTTACACCATTTTCAATAAAAACTCTTTGAAGCCTATCACTTTCAACTTAGACTATTTTTACCATGAATACCTGACTTATCCTAATGCTCCTAACCAGCTTGCTTCGGTTATTCAAAATATGAGACAGGGAGATTATATCCTTATTTTCTTTACCGGTTCGAATGGCAATTCACAAATTGAAACATGGAATGCATCTCAAATGCAAGCATTGTACTCTATCGGTTGTTCTAATCAAATTCAACAATTAGGTCAGGGAAGAAATTTTATTGTACTTGGAAGAAAAGGTGCCCCTATGGGTTCTGCCATCGAAAGATATGGGAATAACATCGGTGTTGAATTGGAAGGTTTCATGTACGGAAACGAATACAAAGGCGAGATTACTACAAAATTAATTGGTCCCTCTAATGAATGGAATGATTTGATTTGGGATTGGTATTCCTTAGAAACTGCTAATACCGATGAAATCAAAGTGAATTTGTATGGAAGAAATTTTCAAGGACAAGAAACTTTATTACTCAGTAACCTCGGTCGTGGGACTTATGATTTAAGAAATATCAATCCACAGACCTATCCTTTCCTTCGATTGGAAGCAATTGTTAAAGACTCTATCAGCAGAACCGCACCGCAATTGGATAATTGGCATATCTTATACTCACCGGTTCCCGAGGCTCTTATAGACCCAACTACGATAGATTACGTATTTTACAAAGATACTTTGCACGAAGGAGACAGTATCGATATCGCCTTAGTAGCCCGGAATATCACCAACATTGATATGGATAGTTTGTTGGTTCGTTATCAATACAAAACAGCTTTGGGAGATGTCGTTTTAATGGATACCATACGGCTTAAACCACTCCTTGGGCTATCAGAATATGTTTTTAGGAGAAAATTGCCTACCCGAATTCTTCAGTCCAATGGACAATATAGAAGTTTCATAGGGCTTAACTACTTGGTCGTAACAATCAACCCTAATTTTGACCAACCTGAGCAGTACCTTTTTAACAACGTTTATGAAAAATCATTCTACGTCATCGAAGACAAAATCAACCCCATCCTCGATGTTACTTTTGACGGAAAACACATCACAGACGGTGACATTGTTTCCCCAAAACCCGAAATTTTAATAGAAATCAACGATGAAAACCAATTTTTGGTTTTAGATGATACGTCTTCCGTCGAAATTTATTTCAAAAAAGCAAACGAAATAGCACCTCCTGCAAGGATTTTCTTCGGTTCTGGAAATCAATTAGAGTTCATACCTGCTTCTCTACCTCAAAACAAGGCAAAAGTATATTTTAGACCTGAACGTTTCGAAGACGGTGAGTACATTTTGTTCGTTCAGGGTTTCGATAAAAAACTAAACTTGTCCGGAAAAATTGCCTATCAAATTAAGTTCAAAGTGATCAACGAAAGTGCCATCACTCAAATCGTAAATTACCCGAATCCTTTCTCCACTTCCACTCGTTTCGTTTACACTTTAACAGGATCAGAAATTCCTGAGGTTTTCAAGATACAAATTTTTACGATTTCAGGAAAAATGGTTAAAGAAATTGACCTAAAAGCCAATCAAGACGTTTATGTGGGTAACAACATCACTCAAACAACTTGGGACGGTACCGATGAATATGGCGATAGACTTGCCAATGGAGTTTATTTGTACAGGGTAATTCTCAAAATGCCTAATGACCAAACTATCCGCGTGTTAGATGATAAGACGAAAAAATATTTCAACAACGGATACGGTAAAATGGTCATTATGAGATAGTTATAATATGAAACCTAGGCTAAACCAAGAAATTGAAATTGAAGGTAGCCACTTCAAAAGTCATGTTCGCTCGGTTATGTTTTTCCAACTTCCTATTGTTTTGGGCTCGTTTAGTATTGTTTCTTTTCTTATGACCGTTTTAGGTCTATATTCAACTACTGAACAAAGGGAAACTCTTGATTGGGTACTCATTGGGTTTTTCTTCCTTTTCTTTTTGGTCGTGTTTATTAGTTTCCTTTGGGTAACTTACCTAAGAATAAAAGACGCTTCAAATCTAGAAGTAAAAGTAAAAACTGTTCTCGGGGAAAAAATTCGTGTCATCAGGAACAAAAAAACAACTTATGATTTAGTTTACCTATTTCAAGGAAAAACTTATTATAAACTAATTCCTGATAAATGGGCGGAAGAATTGGTAACTTTGCTACCATCCGAATTGGTAATCTACGAAACTTATTATTCTGGCATTATCCTGAAAATAGAAGTCATCGGAAAAAACCAAACGTTTTCAGTAGTGGGAAAAAAACTAAAATAATGTTTCAATGAATTGAATGTTCTCTTTTGCTAGGATTGACACCGAAGGTGCAATCGACTTGACCACTTGACCATTTTTGTCCACAATGATTTTTTGAAAGTTCCATTTGATGGGGCAATCCAATTTTCCGTTATGTTTTTTTTGAGTTAAAAATTGATAAAGTGGGTGGCAATCGCTTCCCTTTACAGAGATTTTCTGGAACATCGGAAAGGTAACATTATACTTAGTAGAACAAAATTGAGCGATGGTTGCGTTATCGGCAGGTTCTTGCCAAAGAAAATCATTAGAAGGAAATCCCAATACTACCAATTCACGGTCTTTGAATTGTTCATAAAATTTTTGGAGTTCTTCATATTGCGGTGTAAAAGCACACTTAGAAGCCACATTTACAAAAATAAGAACCTTTCCCTTCAGTTCACGGGTTGAAAAAGGTTTTCCATCAATGGTTTTTAGTTCAAAATCATAAATAGATTTTTGGACACACTCGTTTTTGTAAACTGTTTTACAGCCCAGAAAACTCAGAAGGGAAGCAAGCATAATTATTCTTATAAAAATCACGTCCTTGAAACGTTGTTCACCTTTTATTAGTTTCATAACTATCCATTTTTAATGGAAAATTTAGAAAAGAAATTCATGTGAACTTAAAAATAAAAAAATTTTTTTTTCAGTGATGGAATAAATAAATATCGATTTGGGATGCTCGTGGTTCACAAGCAGGGATAGGGATGCTTGTGATGTGTTGCGTGAGGGCTGCAGGGGCACGCCCAAGTTAGTAGCAAAATAATTCTGAAAATAACCTTCTTCAAATTTTCTAAGCATCAATAAAAAATTTATTATTTACTTTGCATAAAAATTTTGTATGAATGAAGCAAAAGCAATACAATTAGATAAAGAAGATGAATTAAGTTCATTTAGGGAGAAATTTCATATACCACTACAAGCTAATGGAGAACCTTATATCTATTTTTGTGGGAACTCATTAGGACTTCAGCCAAAATCTACTGCTCAATACATTAACGAAGAATTAGAGGACTGGGCGAAATATGGAGTTGAAGGGCATTTTAAAGCCAAAAGACCTTGGATGCCTTATCATCATGAAGCCCAAGAAAAATTAGCTTGGTTAGTGGGTGGAAAAGTTTCTGAGGTAGTACCTATGAATAGTCTAACCGTAAATCTTCATTTATTGATGGTTTCTTTTTATCAACCAACTGAAAAAAAATACAAAATTTTAATGGAGGAAAAAGCCTTTCCTTCCGATATTTATGCTGTAAATTCACAAGCAAAATTTCATGGTTACGATAATGCAGTGATAGAATTGCCTTTTGGAGGTTCTCATTCCGGTACAACATCCGAACAATTTGAAAATTTTTTAAAAATTCATCATCATGAAATTGCTTTGATACTTTTAGGAGGGGTAAATTATTACTCTGGTGAAGCTTTTGACATAGAGGCATTTACAAATATAGCTCATCGTTATAATATTATTATTGGTTGGGACTTAGCCCATGCTGCGGGTAATATAGAATTAAAACTTCATGATTGGAACGTAGATTTTGCTGCATGGTGTAGTTATAAATATTTGAATTCAGGTCCTGGAAGTATCTCGGGTGTATTTATTCATGAAAAACATCATCAAAAAAATTTAAAAAGATTGGAAGGTTGGTGGGGCAATGAAGAAAAAACAAGGTTTTTAATGAACAAAAATTTTGTTCCATTTTCTACTGCCGAAGCTTGGCAATTGAGTAATCCACCTATTTTGGCTATTGCCCCTTTGTTAGCATCATTGGAGATTTTTTATGAAGCAACTCACCACAAACGTTTGAAAAAATCCAAATTATTAACTCAATTTCTTTACGATTTACTTTACGAAGATGAACGTTTAAAGATAATTACGCCTCCTAATCGAGGTGCTCAGTTATCAATAAAAATTTTAAGTAAAAATTCAAAAGAAATATTTGACCAACTACAACCTAACGGAATCATTGCGGACTGGCGAGAACCTGACGTCATTAGAGTGGCTCCTGCTCCTTTGTACAATTCTTTCCATGAAGTCTGGAAATTTACTCATATCCTAAAAAAACTATCATCTGTATGAAAAAAAATGTGTTTCCTAAACGTTTTGTAATTGCTTGTAATCATTTACTATTATGGGATTGGAACCAATTTATAAAAGAATTTTCTTATTATGATAATATTCATGAGTTTTTGTACCTGATTTTTTTAAAAAATTATTATGATGGTTGGCATAGAGCTAAAAAAAATGTTATCACTATTAATTCAGAGACAAACTCTCTGCATTGGTACAATGGATTAAATGCTGATAGAATAAAAAGTTATTTAAAATCAAAAGAAAAAAAAAATAGTATATCCTTTCAACCTTACACAAGATCTAGAACTACCAAATACAATTTTATTGCATTAGTGAAAAATTCATTGAATGAAATGGGTTTGATTTACATCGGTGACCAATTTTTAGTTCCGGAGGTACATTTTAAGGTTTCATCAAAACATTTTGCTATTGCTCATTTATTTGCAGAAAATTACGATGTAGAACCTATGCCTGCACCTTATGTCAGTGGCAAAATTTTATATAAAAATTTTAATTTGCCCAAATCTTTTCATGAATATCATAAAAAAATTCATGATAATTGCCCAAATTATTTCAGTATAGGAATAGATTACAAAAATCGAGTCTTAGAATTTGAAAAAAACCAACCTATGAATATTTATCATTGGGCTGATAAACAGAAATTCATTTTAAGAGCATCTGATCCTATACTCAATTTTTAATCATTTTTTATCAAAGTTCAGAAACTTTAACACCGTTATATTTTTCGATTAAAATGTCATCGAAATGGTCGGCAACAGAACTTTGATATTTCAATAAATCTATGAATTCGTTAGGTTCTAAACCATCAACATATCTTGTAGAAACCACGCAAATCAAATCTTCATAAAGGGTAAAAGAAACCCCTACAAATAAATGATTTAAACTTAATAATTCCAATGCTAGTTCTTTTTGATTTTCTGCTGGTAATAGCATAATAGGAGATAAAATTACCAATAAAACACCTTCTTCGTTTTCTTTCACTAGAACCAATATTGTTGCTGAACCACGATTGAGTTTCCATTCATAAGGATCACTTCCTTTACAGTCGTTTAAATCAATTCCTAATTGAGTGATGCCTTGTTCAATGATTTGTTTAGCTTTTTCAAATAAATTTTCCATGATTAAAAGTTTAAGATTTCACAATATTAAAAATAAAATGAAAACAGAGGTTATGGAAAAGTTAATTTCTTCATCAATTTTTTTTAACCAATTGATAATTAGGGATAAATACTTTTTACAACGTTAATTTTTAGGATGTTAAAATTGGTGTACTACCTAACACTATTTAAGTGAATTAGAATAGATTGAAAAAAAAATTGTTTAGCAAACTTTTATAACATAATTTTGTTATTAATTTGCGGAATAAATTGTAATTATCATGGCGCAGTTATCAAAAGAAAGAACACTAAATTTTTGGGAAAAAACCTACGTAGTTCCTATCCTTAAAGGAATGTGGTTTACTTTTAAACATATGTTTAAACCCAAGGTTACTTTAGAATATCCAGAAAAAAAAGTAATTTTGGGTGCAGAATTTAGAGGAAGACCTGTTTTGGTTGCGGAGAATGGTGTAGAAAGATGCGTGGCTTGCGGGTTATGTGCGCGTGTTTGCCCTCCATTAGCAATTAGTATGCAAGCAGGAGAAACCGATAATGTCAAAGAACGTTTTCCTCAAAAATTTGAAATTGACATGCTTCGTTGTATTTATTGTGGATTATGTGAAGAAGTATGCCCCGAAGAAGCCATCGTGATGAGTGAAGAATACGATATTAATTTCAGCCATCGTGAGCAAGCTAAGTTTGATAAACAAAAATTATTGGTTGAAGCATCTAAATTAAAAAAACGTCTGGATTGGCTGAAAAAATTTAAAAATCCGAACTACGGTGAAGTTTATCATTTTAATAAAGCCAACAATAAGCACAGCATTAAAGACCAAAATTTACATGCACAACATTAACAAAACTATTCATGCAACCACAGTACTAGGAATTATTCATAAAGGTCAAGTAGTTTTAGGTGCTGATGGTCAAGCTACGATGGGAAATACGGTTATAAAAAGCAATGTAAAAAAAGTTCGCACGATTGGTAATGGTAAAATTTTAGCAGGTTTTGCAGGTGCAACCGCAGATGCTTTTACTTTGATAGAACGATTTGAAGAAAAATTGAATCAGTTTCATAATAATTTGAAGCGTTCAGCGGTTGAGTTAGCCAAAGAATGGAGGACGGATAGATATTTAAGAAAATTAGAAGCTATGTTAGTAGTCGCATCCTTAGAGGAAATTTTAATGATAAGCGGAACGGGTGATGTTTTAGAACCGGATAATCAAATAGCTTCTGTGGGATCAGGCTCAATGTACGCAATTTCTGCTGCCACTGCTATGAAAAAATTTGCACCTCAACTTTCAGCATTTGAAATTGTGAAAGAAAGTTTAAACATTGCTGCTGATATTTGCATTTATACAAACCATAATTTTGAATTCGTTTCCTTAGAAAAAGTATAAATGGCATATAATTTGTTGTTTGAAAGATTGATTGTAAAGTTCTCATAAAGATCTTTGAAAAAAATGGGGATGACTGGAATTGACGGGTTGAATGGGGGTATAAATAGCATGCAGAGTGATGATAGTTCCACTCTTCAAAAAATCTATCAGCCATAAACGGCGAAAATACCTATTCTTTAGCTGCCTAATTGCGGCTAATGTCTATTAGAAATTTGGCAATTGGTTTCTTTTAGGCATCATTCAAATTGCCTCGGTAGTGGATGCTCTTAATACTACTTAAATTTCTAAGAGCTAGGTTTGAAATACCTTTGTTTTTTGTGGTATGAATAACCGAAGTTTGAACAAAAAACTGAGCATGGAGAAGTTTATATTCTTATCTTCGCCGGACGTGGGTTCAAGTCCCACCATCTCCACAAAATTTGAAAAATTTTCTCATCTATGGAACAAAAAAAGCTCCGATTTCATTAATTTACTGATAGCAATCTGCGACATGTTTTTTTCTAAATCTAATTTTCTTTTTGTAATTTTGTCCATTTTTTTTGTCTCTAATGTCATTTTGGCAGAATTAATTGGTGTAAAAATCTTTTCCCTTGAAAAAACATTAGGCTTTCCTCCTGTCAATTGGACTATACTGGGAGTAGAAAATATATCTTTCCAAATGACGGCTGGTGTCATTTTATGGCCTTTTGTATTTTTAACCACTGATATTGTTAATGAATTTTACGGTGTAAAAGGGGTAAGAATTTTATCATTTTTATCCGTTGGAATAATAATTTATGCTTTTTTGATGATTTCATTAGCCATTCATTTAATTCCTGCAGATTTTTGGTTGGAATTAAAACCGGGTATTAATATGCAAAAAGCTTTTCACTCAATTTTTGGTCAAGGACTTTGGATTATTATAGGCTCAATGGTAGCATTTTTGATTGGTCAATTTGTAGATGTTTTTACCTTTCGATTTTTGAAACGATATACACGAGGAAAATCTATATGGTTACGAGCAACGGGTTCTACTTTGGTTTCACAATTGATTGATTCTTTTGTAGTTCTGTATATTGCGTTTGGAATTGGAGCGGATTGGAGTTGGTCATTGATATTTTCTATTTGTACTTTAAACTATATTTATAAATTTTTTTCTGCAATTTTATTAACACCTTTGATTTATTTGGTTCACTATTTAATTGTGTGTTATTTGGGTGAAAACTTAGCAAAAGAGATGATTGAAAAATCTATGTAAGTTAAGGATTGCTGAGTAACCTCCCTATATCCCTCCTAATAGGAGGGAGGGAGGTTCAGTCCGACCCGCAGCGAAGCAAGGTACACGCTCTAAAAATTAACCTGCCAAAAATGTTATCATTACTCAAAATCTAAGGGATAATCAACGATTTCATGCCATGGAAGTCCATATTTTCCGAGTAAATCTAAAAAGGGGTCAGGATTAAACTGTTCTACGTTCCAAACGCCGGTGCCTGTCCATTTTTGGGTTAAAACCATTAAGGCACCCAGCATTGCAGGTACTCCCGTAGTATAGGAAACTCCTTGTGCTCCCACTTCTTTGTAACAAGCTGCATGGTCGCAATTGTTATAAATAAAATAAGTTCTCGGTTTACCGTCTTTTATTCCTTTGATTTGACAACCAATAGAGGTTTTTCCTGTATAGTTTTCTGCTAAGGAGCCGGGGTCAGGAAGTAATGCTTTCAAAAATTCAATAGGTACAATTTCTATACCTTTGTATTGAATTGGCTCAATAGCCGTCATACCAACATTTTGAAGAACACGCAAATGGGTTAAGTAATTTTCGGAGAAAGTCATCCAGAATCTTGCTCTTTTAAGGGTTGGAAAATTCAAAACTAAGGATTCTAATTCTTCATGATAAAGTAGGTAAGATTCTCTTGGACCGATTTCGGGATAATTTACAGGCTGATGAATAGCTAAGGGAGCAGTTTCTATCCATTGACCATTTTCATAATAACGACCATTTTGAGTAATTTCACGAATATTGATTTCTGGGTTAAAGTTGGTAGCAAAAGGTTTTCCATGATTACCGGCGTTGCAATCTACGATATCTAAATAATGAATTTCATCAAAAAAATGTTTAGCAGCACGAGCTGTAAAGATATTAGTGACACCGGGGTCAAATCCGCAGCCGAGAACAGCCATGATACCGGCTTGTTTAAATTTCTCTTGATATGCCCATTGCCATTTATATTCAAATTTAGCTAAATCCCGAGGTTCATAGTTTGCGGTATCTAAATAATGAACTTTTGTTTCTAAGCAGGCGTCCATGATGGTCAAATCTTGATAGGGTAAAGCTACATTGATGACTATTTCAGGTTGAAAAGATTGAATCAAAGCTATTAATTCAGGTACGTTATCAGCATCCACGGAAGCCGTTTGAATGGTTCTGTTATATTTTTTTTGAATGCTTTGAGCAATAGCATCACATTTTGATTTTGTTCTGGAGGCTAATAATATTTCACCAAAAACTGCAGGTTCTGAAGCGCATTTGTGTGCAACGACATTTCCAACTCCTCCTGCACCTATGATTAAAACTTTGTGCATATTTTTTGATTATTTTAAACAGCAAAAATAGAAATTTTTTTAATTATTATTTTCAATTAAACTTCAATAACCAATGAATCATAAGCTAATGAAACGTGATGCGGTAAAGTGGTTTCAACTTCATCATGTAAACCTAAGTTGTGACTTATGTGAGTAAAATAGGTTTTTTTCGGTTTTAATTTATCTACAATTTCTAATGCTTCTTCTACATTAAAATGTGAATAATGTTTTTCATACCTTAAAGCGTTGATAATAAGCAAATCTAAATTTTTTAAAAGTTGCATGGAACTCTCGGGAATAAAGCTGGCGTCAGTGATATAAGCAAAATTATGAATTCTAAAACCGTAAACCGGTAATTTGTAATGAAGAACGGGTACAGGGATAATTTCAATATCTTCGTAAATAAAAGGTTCATCATGAATGAGGTGTAAATTGATTTGAGGGATACCTGGGTAATCTGTACCATCAAAGACATAAGGAAATTCATTTTTGACCTGTTGAATGGTCAAAGCGTCTGCAAAAATATCCATAGGTTTTTTTTGTTTAAAGTTAAAAGCTCTTACATCGTCTAGACCAGCGATATGGTCTTTGTGAAGATGGGTTAATAAAATTGCATCTAATTTTTTTACTTTATTGGTAAGCATTTGCTGCCGAAAATCAGGTCCGGCATCAATAGACAAAGTTTTTCCTTTATACTCCAACAAAGCAGAGGTTCTAAGACGTTTGTCTTTGGGATTGTTGGAAGTACAAACCTTGCATTCGCAAGTAATTACCGGGACGCCTTGGGAAGTTCCGCTTCCTAATATGGTAACTTTCAAAATTTTAATTTTTGTTGTCTTAATTGAAAATATAATTTCTGTTCTTCATTATTCAAGATTTCTGTTTTGATAGGTAGCGTTTCAATAGCTTCTATTAAAGTATTGATTTTTCCTTCTAATGGAAAAAATTTATTCACTACCACAATGTATTCGTGTTCTATAACACAATAACCGCCTTTAAAGTTGCCTTTTTCGTAACGAATTTTAAATCCTGATTTTTCGATAATATTTTCTATTTTGGTTAATAAATTTTGGGTAGGTTTCATAGATACTTTAACATTTTTTTATGTAAACCTATCATTGGAACTTCAAAAAAATCACTGATAAATTGATATCCTAAACGTTCATAAAAAGGAAATGCTTTTTGTCTTGCATTGCACCAAACATATTGAACATTTCTATTTTTGAGTTCATTTTCACCAAAAAGTAATAATTTTTTACCAATACCTTTATTTTGGGCATAGCTTTTTACTGCCATTCCTCTTAATTGAAAACCTAAACCTTCATAATCTTTAAGCCCCACTGGGTGAAAAGAAGCAATACCAATTACTTGATTATCTTCTAAATAAGCTAAATGAAAAGTTTCTTTTAAAGGGTCTTCTGCATGATATGCAGTAGGTTCTAACTTACCATTTCGTAAAACTTCTATTCTTATAGGTAAAATTTCATCAAGAGTAGCCAATCGAATCATGATGAGTGTTGAAATAAATGTTGAGAATTTTTTACCAAATCTATTAATTGATTTTCAGCATCTTGAATAAAAAGATTAACACATTTTGCACCAGCGGCATTGTGATGCCCGCCTCCACCAAAGTGCTTAGCAAAATTAATAGCCGGAATTTCTCCTAATGAACGAAAACTAAATTTTGTATATCCTTCTTTTTCAGTGATATAGCAAGCTAATTCAATTCCTTGAATACTCAAAGCATAATTCACAATTCCTTCTGATTCTCCTTCTTTTAGGTCAAATTTTTGTGTATCAGAAAGAGTTTGAACGAAATAAGCAAATTTATATTCCTGTAATACTTTTAATCGTTCTTTTAACATATATCCTAAAAATCTAAGCCTATTTTCTGAAGAATTATTGAAAAGAAAATTATGAATTTTTAATGGCTCAATTTTTTTTTGTAATAATATTCCTGCAATTTCATGTACTCTTTCAGAAAGCGCATAACGAAAACAACCTGTATCGGTTACAATACCTGTATACAAACATTGAGCACATTCTAAATTGATATAATCATTTAATTCTAAAACTTCTATTAATCGAAAAACCATTTCACAAGTAGAAGATGCGTTATTGTCGTGAAAAATCATATCCGCAAAACTTTCTGGAGTTTCATGGTGGTCAATCATTAAAATGGGTAAAGAAGCCTCTTTGATAAAATCGCTAATTCCCTCAGCTCTTTGAATGGAATTAAAATCTAAGCAAGCAATTAAATCGGTGGTTAAAAATAAGTTCTTTATTTGTTCAGAGGATAATTGGCAAGCAATGTAGGTATTTTCAATACCTGGTAACCATTCCAAATAATATGGATATTCATTCGGTGACAAAATAAATGGTTGATGACCTAAATTTTTTAAAAAATGATAAAAACCAAGGGTAGAGCCCATCGCATCACCATCAGGATTTACATGAGGAATAATCATAATCCTCTGATTTTTAGTCAATAGTATTGTTTTTAGTTTGTTGATATTTTGAGCGGTTAGCATAATGCAAATTAAATAAATCTTTGTTTTTCTTCTGGCGTTGGCATTCTACAAGTTTCTTTTTTCCCAAACCATCGGTAACGATTGGCTGCAAATTTACTATATAAATAATCACGTAGAAAATTAGGAACAATAAAAAATATTACCGATAAATTCCATGGAAAACCCATAATCATAGCCGTTTTTATTACTGCTGAACTTTTTACATAAGCTTTTTTTTGATGAATTAATACTACAGTAGAAAGTTCCTCTACATTTAATTGATGTTCTTTCAAAAGAGTTTTTCCTTTTTCAGATTGTAATGAAGCAAACATAATGGTTTTGCTTTTGTCATGTTTTAAAACAAAATCTACACTTGCATTGCAAACATTACAAACACCATCAAATAACAAAATCGGTTTTTCCATATTTTTTAAACAATAAAAAAAAAGTTTTAGTTAACAAATTTACAAAATTGGTCTTATTTTTGATTTTATTTTTGCAAACAAAATTTTCATTCGATGTCAAAAAAGTTTCTTTTAATATTCTTATTAGGTTTCATTACATGTTTA
>Ga0272446_1004057_pt1 | contig 17718 bp, 19 predicted proteins | sample YNPCB0061_FD_194587 | JGI IMG/M metagenome (GOLD analysis project Ga0272446, IMG submission 194587) | Hot spring microbial mat communities from Yellowstone National Park, WY, United States - YNP-CB-006-1 | ecosystem: Environmental > Aquatic > Thermal springs > Hot (42-90C) > Sediment | place... | reverse complement strand
ACTAAGGATATTCTAAGAAAACCAACCGTTAGCCAGCGTTCATAGGGCACCTTATATTTCCAGAAAGGTTGGCGAAATGCTGCAAGTTAGTCTAGAAGAAGCAAAATCACGTTTGCTCGAGTTAGTGAATGCAGCGCTCAAGGGCGAAACGGTCGTTATTCTCAAAGACCTCCAGGAAGCCGTGCAACTGGTGCCTGCTATACCACAGGCACGTCGCCAATTTGGGAGTGCCAAAGGACTCATTGTCATGAGTGAGGACTTTGATGCGCCACTTGCTGATTTCAACGCCTATATGCTATGAAACTATTGTTGGACACTCACAGCTTTTTGTGGTTTATTGGCGGGGATGAACGTCTCAGTTCAACAGCGCGAACGTTGAGTGAAAATGTCAACAACGACGTCTTCTTGAGTGTTGCCAGCCTATGGGAGATGGCTATTAAAACAGGTTGGGTAGGCTCCGACTGGCACAACCCTTTGAGCCCTTTATTCCGCAGCAAATCAGTTTGAATCGTATCGGGATACTGGGTATCACCATCAGTCATACGGCTCAAGTGGCTATTTTACCGTTTCACCATCGTGATCCATTTTGATCGGTTGCTAATTGCCCAGGCCCTTGTCGAGCAGATGCCGATTGTGAGCCGCGACCCTGAATTTGATGCATATGGTATCACGCGGTTGTGGTAGCGGTAACCGAACAAACGCTGGCTAACATGCGCTTGCACCTGACACCGCTGCGCTGCGTGGCGCAGGTGAAGCGCAAACCGTTGGGCGGCCTCATGGTCGCAGGAGTGAATCAGATGCAGTCGTACAGTCAGGGCTTCGCCCGAGTCTATAATTTGAGATGGTCTGGTTTTGCCAGGCAAGTTGCTCCGCTTATCCTCGATTTCTATGCCGCCACGCCGATTGGACACAAGGATAAGACCGTCCTCGATCGCTGTTGCGGTACTGGACATCTTGCGGTCTATTTTCTGGAGCAGGGGTATCGCGTCGTTGGCCTTGATCTCTCGGAACACATGCTCGAATATGCTCGTGAAAATGCGCGTCAATACATTGATTCGGGGCAGGCCGCTTTTGTCCAGGGTGATGCAAGTAACTTCACGCTCGATGAACGCTTTGGTTTGGTCGTTTCTACGTATGACGCGCTCAATCATCTCGAAAGCGAAAAGGCATTGTACAAATGTTTTCAATGCGTCTACGCCGTTTGTGATGGTTACTTTATCTTTGACCTCAACACACGCAGCGGGTTGAGACGTTGGAACAACGTTTATGTTGACGAAAGCGACGAAGATGCGGTGATCATCACGCACGGCATGTACGATGGTACCGGCGATAAGGCGTGGACAAGAATAAGTGGATTTGTTCGCTTACCCAACGGACTATATGAGCGCTTTGCAGAGATCGTGTTCAACACCGTCTTTGAAATGAAAAAGGTAAGCGATCTATTACATGATGCTGGTTGGAAGAACACCTACTTTGCCAGGATTCAAGACTTGAAGACGGCCATTGATGAGCCTGAAAAGGAAGGGCGTGTCTTTGTCGTTGCGAGCAAGTAGGATTGCCACAAGAATGGCCGCCCAACACGCGCTTCCAGCCGACTGCTACCTCGCTCGCTTCACTCGCCTCGGTCGCAGCGGCTGAGCTCGGTGCCGTTAGGCTGCTGCGTGTGCATGATCGAACTTGCAGCGGAGTGCATACATGAGTAAATTAGAGGTGCAACATGAAACGCATGTTCAGCATCGCAGAAGGTTTGTTGGGCCTGCTGGTGCTTGTAGGCCTGGCAGTGGTTCTTGCCATGACCTTTGGCGGACTGCGGAAGGGAGCACAACCGGGATTTCAAGCCTTTCAATCTCCTATCGAGACGCCGGCACCGCCACCCTATCCTCCACCAGAAACACCTACGGTCGTTCCTATGCCGGTGCCACCTTGCCTATTTGCGGGTCAGCCTGGGCCTGCCGAGCCTGGTCCGCCTTTGGAGGCTTACCGGTTTTCCGAACCCCGGGTGGTTCTGACCCATACAGGAGCTATCGGAATCGCCAGTTGGCTGCCAAATGGTCAGCACTTGCTCATCACCCGGGACATTCCCGGCACCAACCGCCAGTTTATTGAGACTTTCAACGTCCGCACCGGTGAGTTGAACACTTACGCCGAGCGTGAGGGGGGCAGCGGCAAGCCAGTCTGGTTGCCAGCCCTAAAGGCCGTGGCCTATATCACCCTAATGGCGGAAAAGGACCAGGAACAGCCGCTCATCTATCACCCGGAATTGTGGCTCAGCTATGGCGACCCCCAACAGGTGGAGCGCCTGACATCAGACATATCGGGGGCGTTGGCGGTTGAACCGGGTGGGAAGCGGCTGTGGTACTTCTCCCGCTCGGAGCCGGACCGTCCGCAGGTTTTCGATGGGGAAAGCCGGGTCATTCAAACGGTGCCATGGAACGTTGCCGCCTGGAAGTATCCGAAGCCGGAATTGGAGTGGGCCATACGCTATCGGTCGCCGCAGTTCATTATGGCTTGGCATCCCGATGGCACCCAGGCTGTGCTCTATTCGCAGTTCTGGACGTTTTTGCTGGACGTGCAGACCAACCAGGTGTGCGAACTGACGTTGGGGGAGTACACCGAAGCGATGGAGATTCCGCCGTGGCCTTTGGAGGCGCAGTGGAGCCCGGATGGGCGCTATCTGGCATTTATCACGACGGGCCATCTGGATTTGCCTTTTGAGCGCACCGAATTGACCATCCTGGATATGGCCACGGGGGAGCGCCGCACGCTCTCACCAGGGCCGGATATCGAACCCGGCCGACACTATGTGACCGATCTCGCCTGGGCGCCTGATAGCCGTTATTTGGCTGTTTTAGGAATAGTTAGGATGACAGAAATGGGTTCTGAAAAAGCAGGCGTGTTTATTGTCGATGCAAGCACAGGGGAATTCCAACGGATTTTTCCTGAACACGATTTCGGTGGCGGGCTATGGTTTACGCAGCTTGCCTGGGATTCCACCGGCTCACAATTGGCTGTGAACTGTCCAACTCTTGAGGAAGGAAGGCTATGCATCATCTCGGTAGAATCTAAGAGCATACGGTAGGAGGGGTGGTCATGAGGACAATAGGCTTTATTCTTCTGTGTATATTTGCTATCTTGGCTCCACGAGCTACAGCCCGAACACCTATGGCCTACTCGCCGCCTTCTCAGATAAGCGTTTGGTTGTATTGGCTTACGGCCAGTGGTGCGCGTAGAGAACCTTACACTCTATGCGCTTCTGGCCATACAACATGGGGATGCACTGCCTTCTGTAATGAGTCTGGTTACCCGTGCGAACGTAGTCAAACTCGTGCCTATCCTTACTCTACCAATCCTGCAACCATCTCCATCGAGACCGACTACCTTCTGAACGTAGTGCCCAGGGAAATGTCTATTGACGCTTTCCATCCCACCGCCATCCAGGCGCAGGCCATTGCTGCTCGTTCCTATGCCTACTGGCATATCCGCCAGGGGAGCACTATCAACAACTCCAGCCAGTTCCAGGTCTTCGTCCCTTATTTCTTTGAAGCTCTTCCACCAGCCTCATTCCCGGATAACCCCACCAACCCCTGTGCCAGCAGCAACCTCAAACGTTATCAGCGGATTGTGTGCGGGGCCGTTGCTCGGCGTCACTACATCGCCTATGGCACCTATCCCAACGATGACCTGCCGGCCTTCAGCGAATTCTTTGCCGATATTGGCAACCGCACGGTCAATGGTGGGCAGCCTTACTTGATCGCTGTAGATGACCCCATCAGTTCCCATCCGGACATCGTCCCAGATGGGCATGGCCGTGGCATGAGCCAGAAAGGAGCCGGCCGCTGGGCGCGAGGCAATCTGAGCTTCAACATGAATCGGGACCTGGGCGCCTGGAGTGTGCGCTGGGAACGCGCCGAGCAGATCCTGGTGCACTACTACACCGGCGTCCATATCCGGGATGCAGCCAACAATAATGCCTTGCTCACCCCGTCCTACCGCTGGAACCCTTTGCAGATCAACTGGGGCACGCCGGACAACCATCCGCCGATCATGGATCACGGTGGCACGTATCCCATTGCTGTGAAAGTGCAAAACACAGGCGTCGCTGACTGGACGTGTAGTTATCCCCATTTCAGCTACGAACTCCGCTATCGCTGGGCCAAGGCCGGTCACGGGGAAGTCACGGGCAGCAGTTGGGCCTCTGTGTGTGGCACGCCAAAAGGCGACCCTTCTCCTATGGTGAACCTGACCATCCAGAACATCCCCAACTGGGGCCCAGGGGCTTACACGATCCGTTTCGACATCTACGTGACTTCTGCTTATGGCAACTTCTGGTTCAGCGAGCGGGGCTGGCGTTCGTATGACGTCAGTGTGTGCGTGGGTGGGCCGTGTAAAGGGTTCATTCCGGCGGTGAGGAAGGACTATCCGTAGCGGCGGCCTAACCACTCGCTCCAGCCGACCCGCCTCCGCTGGGCTCAGTCGGGCGACTGAAGCGCAAACCGTTGGACGCAGATGGCAGGGCTAGTGCCTGCCGCCTGTGCAGGTTCTCCGGCGCACCGAGCGGCTGGCTGTCCCACCACGCTGCATCCGTGAGACCGTTCTCGCCCACCTTCAGGTTGTGGCGGTGCAGCAGGCGGTGCAGACGATTGCGAATCATTGTTGCTGGTGTTCCTAGCCGGTTGCGGGACGAACGCAGACTGCGCACCGTGCGCACGTGGGCAGGCTGCACCCACACGTCCGGCACGATGGCGGCGATCAACAGCCGGAACAGGCGTTGCAGGTCTTCCGTGTGGGGCTTGCCCCGCGCGTCGGCAATCTGCCGAACTGCCCCGGCGTGCGCGACTACCGTCCCTGTGACGAGCGGGCCAACACTGTCGGAGATCGCCCAGACGGTACCGGTCGTCTCCAGGATGACGGTGTCGCCCTGGCACAGGTTGGCGGCGGCCCACGTGTGGCAGCGCATCATCGCCACCTTGCGCGGTCGCAGGACCTATTCCTGGGCAGCGTTCATTACCCCGACCATGACGTACTCCTTGTGAAGGTCGAGGGTGACGTAGCGGTGAATAGTTCTTGATTCTCGTTGTGCTTTCATGCTATGCTTCTCATAGAAGTCTGGGGCGCGGATGTCGGGCTGAGCGGGACACCAACCGATTCGGGTTCTGGCGCTGCGATGCGCCGTCGCAGATGAACGTATTCGCCGGGCAGCCAGTGAACGCAGCGGGCTTGTCCTGCGCAGGGCATCCCATCGCGGCTGTCGGCCAGCCCTGACGCTCCACCCCGCAGCGACGTCCTCGGCGACGGTATCACGCCAGGGATACGCCTCCTTTGTGCCCCGGACTAAGGATATTCTAAGAAAACCCTTTACCATCGCGTCGCCGCGACGCATGCGTTACCTGCCACCATTCCCCGAAACACTAGTTGTGCATCATTGTCGAGACTCATCAAAAACCTCGGTTGTTGATCATGTGCTAAGGTTCACTCTCTCTCAGCCCCTTCCTGGCGCGCCGACATCGTTCTGAACAGTAACGTATTTCCTGCCAGCAGGTAGCCCATTTTTTGCGCCATTCAAATGGGCGATGACATACCACACATATTTTGGTTGGCAATTGACCTTTGCGCTTCGGGGTGTACTCAGTGGCATTGGTCTGTTTTGTACGGGCCATATTTGCGTATCCTTTTGCGCTGAAAAACGTTCTGATCTGTAGAGTAGGTTCACTATTGCCACAATAGTGCTCTACAGGTATTGTACGTGCTTTATCGTGATAGCAGGACGCGATGTGGTATGCTTGAACATATCCTGAACTGGCTGTTTCCTGATCGCTGTGCTGGCTGTTATCGTCTAACCGGCAACCTCTTCTGTGCTACCTGTCGCGAGCGGCTCCAACCGTTTCCGCCCTTTCCGCCACCTCCTGGCCTCGATGGCGCATGGGTTGCCTTTCGTTATGAAGGCGAATTGATCAGAGCTATCCATCAACTCAAGTACGGTCGGCGACGACGGATAGCTTACGCTTTAGGCGATCTGTTGGCGACTGCTGTTGGTCCACTTAGCGCCGATGCTCTGATCGCGGTTCCTCTGCACCGTGACCGATTTCGTGAACGAGGTTTTAATCAGGCAGCCGAGATCGCCAGTCGTCTCTGTGGGCCTGGTAGACCGCCACTACTCGACGGCCTGGTGCGGGTGCGCGCCACCAATCGGCAGGCTCGGCTGGCTGCAAGCAGTCGTGCAGCCAATGTTGCTGGGGCTTTCGTCTGGGTAAAACGCACGCCACCACCGTGCCGTATCATCCTGGTTGACGATGTGCTTACCACCGGTGCCACACTCGCAGCATGTGCAACCGCGTTGCGTAGTGCCGGCGCACAATCTGTCAGTGCAGTGGCATTAGCCCGTTCGTTAATTGGCGACTCCGTTGTACAATAGAGATATACGTCTGTGAACCATTCGTCAGTCAGGAGGGACGATGATGTCTGACATTGAGCAGCTTACTGCCGCCCACGAGCAATGGGAACAGCAGTGTCTCTGGCCAGCCCTGCGCCGGGCGCCCGAACGCTCAGGCCCGTTTATGACGACTAGTAGCGCACCAGTTGAACGGCTCTACACACCACTCGATCTGACACGCGACGGTATTTCGCCGACAGAACATTTTCTGCGGAATGTTGGCTATCCTGGTCAGTACCCTTTCACACGGGGCATTCACCCAACCGGTTACCGCGGCAAATTGTGGACAATGCGCATGTTTGCCGGTTTTGGTAGTGCTGAAGAGACCAATGCCCGTTTCAAGTATCTGCTAGAGCAAGGTCAGACTGGCCTATCCATCGCCTTTGACATGCCGACACTGTACGGACGTGATACGGATCATCCGTTGGTCGAGGGGGAATTTGGTAAATGCGGTGTGGCGGTATCCTCGCTAGCCGACATGGAGATTCTGCTGGCCGATCTGCCGCTCGATCAAGTCAGCACCTCAATGACTATCAACTCGCCAGCAGCGATGATCTGGGCGATGTATCTGGTAGTTGCCGAAAAGCGCGGGATTCCCTGGAGCAAATTACGCGGTACGATTCAGAACGATATTCTGAAAGAGTATATTGCCCAGAACGAGTACATCTTCCCGCCTGAACCGAGCATGCGCCTGGTTGTCGATACTATCGAATTTGCTACCCGACATGTACCACAGTGGAATCCCATTAGCGTGAGTGGATACCATATCCGCGAGGCCGGAAGCACTGCCGTACAAGAACTGGCTTTCACACTGGCCGATGGATTCGCTTATGTTGAAGCAGCGCTAGAGCGCGGTCTGGATATTGACGAATTTGCACCGCGAATTAGTTTCTTCTTCAACGCCCACAACGACTTCTTTGAAGAGATTGCGAAATATCGTGCTGCGCGCCGCATCTGGGCGCGGGCGATGCGCGAACGCTACGGAGCAAAGAACGAACGTTCGTGGTGGTTACGCTTCCATACCCAAACTGCTGGTTGTTCATTAACTGCTCAGCAGCCTGAAATTAATATTGTGCGTACTGCCATTCAGGCCCTGGCCGCAGTACTCGGCGGTACTCAGAGCCTCCATACCAATTCGATGGATGAAGCCCTGGCCTTGCCATCAGAAAAAGCGGTGACAATAGCCCTACGCACCCAGCAAATCATTGCCTATGAGAGTGGTGTGGCCAACACGGTTGATCCGCTCGGCGGGAGCTATTTCGTGGAAGCCCTGACCGACCGCATGGAGCGCGAAGCACAACACATCTTCGATGCCATCAATGCGCAAGGTGGGGTTATTGCTGCGATACGTAACGGCTACTTCCACCGCGAAATCGCCGATGCTGCGTATCGCTACCAGCAAGAGATTGATCGCGGTGAACGCATCATTGTCGGTGTAAATGCCTTCCAGGACGATGAGCCGATAACCATCCCAATTCTGCAAATGGACCCAGAGGGTGAGAAGCGTCATCTCGAACGCCTCAATCGGGTGCGCCGCGAGCGTGATCAGGAACTGGTAAAGCGTCGGCTGGCCGAATTACGTGCTGCTGCGCAAGGTACCGAAAATATGATGCCGGCAATCCTCGAATGTGTGCGTGCTTACTGCACGCTTGGCGAGATGTGTGATGTGCTGCGTGAAGTGTTTGGTGTGTATCAGCAAGATTCGGTGATTGTATAGATGTACGCCCATCCATAGGGATTGTGTGCTAATGCGTCTGGACGTCTCTGAGAGTGGCGGTGATAATGCGGTAGACGGTGGCAGTCGGCATGCAAACGATGCGGAACCACACGGTGTATCGTCCGGTCGTGTACGTCGGCTGTTATCGACCAAGAATCCACTGTCACGCCGTCACTTCAGCCGATGATGTAGCATCTGCGTTGGGGGCTGATCCATGGGCACGAAGGGTTTATCCGAATAATCATGTCACGACAGATGAACCTCGGCGATGGATGCGAGACGGTTCACGATGAGAGGCGAGGCATCGCCTCGCCTCTACATGTGTCCATGACGATGGTTACAGAGCGCCAATCCGACATCTCCTGTTGCAGCAGGAGATAGGGTCAGGGCGCAGCGTTGCTGCGCCCGTCCACCTATCAGGGTTCATTCACTGTACCGTGAGACACCTTCATCTGTCCTGATGCCCGAATATTCTCTTCTTCGCCCCTTTCAAACCATGGACGAGGAAGGAGCTGGGGAGCAAACAACCGCCGGGAAAAACGCTAACCGCTCTCTTCACACTGTTTACCTCTCCCTGATCGCCTCGGCAGTTGTTTCAACGGTAATGACCCCCACGTCAACCATCCCCTGATTGGGTACATTAACCTCTACTTCCCAGGCAGTGCCGGAAAAACCAACGTAGAGCATCTGTCGTCCAGAAGGAACATCAGGTAGCGTAAAACGACCATCTACGCCAACCGGGATTTCGGTAGGGTTTGTCAGTGTAAACACAACTGCCCCTTCACTCGGCGCAATCACTTTTCCGACAATTGTGCCACGACCACCGGGCAACGCGATCAAGTTGCTTCGCCAGAGTGCAACTGCGGCCATGATTATCAGTATTCCACTGAGCACGAAAATCGCAATGCGGACTACTTGCCGTCCCTGCCCTGGTGGAATAAGCGGTGGTCGCCATTTCACGTAGTAATCGGGGTCGAATTGCTCACCCGTACTCATTGCTACCTCCTTAGCCCCTTGCGCGTTTCTCGAGTTATCCCTGCCAATCGCGGTACACGCTAGCGTAGATTGACAGTCACCCTGCTCACGGCCTGCGTATCCTAAGATCGTCGAAACAGACACTCGTTGCATCCCAACTACGCAACCCAATCCCGCCCTGAGTGAACGTAGTGTCACGAGCCTGAACGACCAACTGACCGTCAATGAAGGCTGTGAATGTATCACCACGTACCTCTACGCGCACCTGTCGGTCGCTACCATACCAGTTATACCCGGTTGGTGCGTCAACGCGGGCAATCGGTACCGACAATTCTCGGCCATTGATCCACTTGCGAAAAATAAATGCACCTTTCCCGTACCCTGGGTCATATTGAAACGTATAACCGTTGAATGCCGGCCCACCTGAATCGCGGAAGAAGATGCCATAACCATTGCCCTGGCTAATACGAGCCAGATTTATATCAATAACGTAATCACTCCGGTTAAGTGAGTGATAGATACGGCCTGTACCCTCAATGCAAAGACGACCATCACGAACTTGCCAGCGCCCATTCTGGATCGTCCAGTTATCGAGATGAGCGAAATTATCAACAAACAAGTCACTACAGTTGCTACCAAAAGCACCGGCAGCCCGACAGAGTGCATCGCGTGTACCTTCACCGGTAAGAGTTAGACTGGCTATCGCCACTGCTGCCACCAATCCGAGCAAAATTGTGATTTCGGTCATTGATTGACCATTCCCAGTCCACGAGAGGCGTTTCACAAACCATCATCCTTTCGTTGCAGCGATTCGGATGGGCAGGTTGAAGTACTCTCAAGGCCTTGCCGCCCTGATCTGCACTCGATTGCTATGAAATGTGCTCTGTCCACCTAAATCGGCCAGTGCGTCGGGAGTTGTCCAATTGACGTTCCGACCGTCGGGTGAAAGGCTTGCCCAGTGTCCTTTTGTGGCAGCGACCACGCCTACCGGTACATTAGTGCTGATAACCGCACGCAGGCAACACTGCCCACGTTCGTTGCTCACAACTACCATATCGCCATCGCGAATGTCACGGGCAGCGGCATCGATTGGGTTTATCTCGACGTGTGGCTCTCCTTCTTTGCGACGGAGACTCGGCTGGTTTGCCATGCTTGATGAGACAAAATGGTGTGGCGCAGCAGAAATCAGGGTTAGCCATCCGTCTTCAAGCGGATGGGTCACATACTCGGTCGGTGGCTCATAGCGGGGCAGTGGATCGAGACCCTGAGCAGCCAGTGTGGCACTCCACAGCTCCACTTTGCCCGATGGTGTTGGAAAGTGGCCGTTGGCAAAGGGAACTTCATCCTCTGGTGACAGGTTCAGTCGTACCGTTCCCTCGCGTTGTAAGCGTTCAAAGGTGATGTTGGCTAGAAATGGATTACGTGCCCGTGAGGCTTCCAAAACCCCACGGATCGCATCCTCGGCGCTCTCGTGCAACCACGGTTCGGTATAGCCCATCGCTCGTGCCAGCAGACGGCTTACATCCCAATTACTCTTTGCTTCACCCAATGGTGCAATGGCCGGTTGATTGAGGGTCAGATAGCGATGACCATAGGCGCGATGCAGATCGAGATGTTCAAGCTGGCTGGTTGCAGGTAAGACAATATCGGCGTAACGAGCGGTATCGGTCATAAAGAGGTCATGCACGACGGTAAACAGGTCTTCTCGTCGTAATCCCTGTTCGATCAGACCGGCATTGGGAGAGGAAGCTAGCGGGTTTGCACAGTACACGAAGAGCGACATAATCGGTGGATCGGTTACTTCACCTGTGAGCGCTGCACCAAGACGGTTCATATTGATGGAACGGGGTGGCGATGGACATTCCGAGGCGTGTCCGATGGCTTCACTATCCCATACGGCATAACCGCCCGTCGAATAAGCCAGACCGCCACCACGCACACCGTATTGACCGACAACGGCCGGCAGGCAGAGCAGGGCACGGAAAGTTTGACCACCATTCTGATGGCGCTGAATGCCATCGGCCGTTTTGATAATCGCCGGTTTTGTAGTTGCATAGCGACGCGCCAGCTCGATGATGATTTGCGCCGATAAGCCGGTAATGGCGGCGACTCGTTCAGGATCATACTCAGCCGCCCGTGCTCGTAGGTCACGCCACCCTACCGTGTGTGCTTCAAGCCATGGTTCATCGTGCAAATGCTCGGCAAAAATAACGTGCATCATCCCAAGCGCTAACGCGCCATCCGTCGCCGGATTGATCGGCAGGTGCAAATCGGCCGAGCGGGCAGTAGCAGTTCGTCGTGGATCGATCACGACCACATAAGCCCCAGACCGTTGCGCCTGGCGGATAAACGGCATCGCATGGGGGCCAGAGCTGGCCGGATTGTGCCCCCAAAGAATGATCAATCGGCTGTGCAAGAGATCATCGTAATCCGGGCTGTACCGTGCGCCGAGTGTGGCATAAACAGCAGCGTGCGCTGCAGCACAGCAGATAGTGCGATCAAGAGCGCTGGCGCCCATCCGATTCCAGAGTCGCGCATCAACAATCGCGGTTTGTAGTAACCCCAGTGTACCACTGTACGAATAGGGGAGAATGGCCGCAGCTCCATATTCGGCAATAATGGCCTTCCATCGTTCGCTAATCGTCGCGATAGCCTCTTCCCAGTCAATCCGTTTCCACGATCCACTACCTTTCGTACCGGTACGACGAAGCGGGTACAGTAAACGGTCCGGGCTGTACACTCGTTCGAGGTATGGCCGTACTTTCGCACAGAGCCATCCTTGCGTAATCGGATGTTCGGGGTTGGCATAAAACGCAACCGCACGTCCATCGCGTACTTCAGTAATGGTGGCACAAGTATCAGGGCAATCATGGGGGCAGCAGCCGCGAACAAGGGTCGTGGTCATAAAACTTCTCCGCTGGTGGTCGTCAGTGTGTAGCTGAATGTTGGTGCAGATTTCACACGTATGATCGTTAGCCCTCTTCACGCATCAGTTCAGAGATTAGTGACGATCAACATTCGCATGGACGCTCTTTGAGAGGTATTGTAGCACTCGCGTAAAGGTGTGTTTCAGGTGCGGGTCAACAAGTTATCCCCAACATCTCCACGATCTCCTGTCGTAATGTGGATAACTTGTACGAAAATGTGGATAACTTTTGGGATACGGTGGATTACAAATTGATGACAACTCAGGCCAATCGAACTCATCTGCTTTCCTTAGCCCCAGTTGCGAAGCGCGTAATCTGTGCTATGCTTTTGATCGAACAGCAACCCTGCATGTGGGCAATAGTCAAAACGGTATGACCGTCATCCTGTTTGAAGATGAACTCTGGCGCCACTTTGCGACGTTAGTTCAGGCGCGTCCGGTCTTTGAACTACGTTGTGGAGCCTTCTCGACCCGTGAGCGTGTCATGGCAATCCTTGGCCGACCGGCCTACGGATTGATGCGACCCCATCTGATGGCATACTTCGGGCCATCTGGCGGGTTAGCCTCATTGTTAGCGAGCAGTGATCCCATTTTGTTGGTGAACGGGCGGGCACTCAACCTTGAATGGTTGACATCCCTCGCTTGTGAACCAATTAACACTGCTTATATCGTCGGCGAGACTCTGCTCGGGGCACGAGTATCTCCGGCGCTTGCCAGTGCGATCATCTATTATCTTCGTGAGCAGCAGGCAGAAGCTGCCCGCGACGAGTTGCTCCGTTTTGCGCGTGTAGTTGAACTACAGCCCCTAGCAGCACTCTTGAGGTATCCATGGGACCTCATCACTGAGGCTGGTGAGCAGTTAATTCGCGACGAACCGTTGCTGGCCCGTCGTCTCCCACTCTTCTCTGCCGACACTCCTCATATCATTACGCACGGCAAGCGCGTCTACGTTGACCCGGCAGCGCAACTGATTGGGCCAGTGGTGTTTGATAGCCGTGATGGGCCGATCTTTGTCGAAGCGGCTCACATCGAACCGTTTAGTTACATCCAGGGACCCGCCTATATCGGTCCCGGCACAATCATCGCCAGTGCCCGCATTCGTGCAGAAAGTTGTATCGGGCCGGTCTGCCGGGTCGGTGGTGAGGTCGAGGCGTCGATTATTCACGGCTACTCAAACAAACATCACGATGGATTCCTGGGTCATAGCTGGCTCGGCGAATGGGTAAATATCGGTGCAATGACAACTAATTCCGATCTAAAAAACAATTACGGTTCGGTACGAGTAATGCTTGAAGGTATTGGACAAATTGACACCGGTATTCTGAAGTTAGGTTGTTTCCTGGCCGATCACGTAAAATTAGGTATCGGTCTTCATCTCACCGGTGGGACCATGATCGGTACCGGTTCCAATGTCTTTGGAATGCACAGCGCCCCCAAAAATGTGCCTCACTTTACCTGGGGCGGCGAGGTGTTTCGTGAGTATCGAATTGATACGATGATTAGTGTGGCGCGAATCGTCATGGCACGTCGCAAACGTGAACTGACACCCGCCTATGAGCAAGTGCTGCGTAAGGCGTTTGAGCTAACCCAGCCGAGTCGTGATGGTTTGGGGTGAGAACGATGTCATTTCGCTCGTTGCCAAGTGTTGATACGTTGATCCGTGCTGTCCAGCCCGATTGGCCGGAGCTACCGCACGAATTAATCCGCGATGCGGCGCGGGTGGTATTGGCCGAGGCGCGCACGGCGATCAGCAATGGTCATCCACCACCAGAGGTATCGGCATTGGTAGCAGCAGTTCATGCGCACCTGAAGGCCAGTTTTGCCCCAAGCCTGCGGCCACTAATCAATGCTACCGGCGTGGTTATTCAAACTAATCTGGGGCGTGCACCACTGAGCGAAGCTGCACGGGCGGCAATGCAGTCAATCGGCGCCGGTTATAGTAACCTTGAGTATGATCTTACTCAGGGTGAACGAGGTTCACGCCACGTTCATCTGGAGTCGTTGCTAACGCAGTTGACAGGAGCTGAGTCGGCATTAGTTGTTAACAACAACGCTGCCGCAGTGTACCTGGCACTGATTGCACTGGCTGCTGGTCGTGAAGTGATCGTCTCACGCGGGCAAGCGGTAGAGATTGGTGGTGGGTTCCGTATCCCTGATGTCTTACGCGCCAGTGGAGCAACGCTGGTTGAGGTTGGCACCACCAATCGTACTTACACTCGTGATTATGTGGCTGCGATCAGTGAACGTACCGCTCTGATCTTGCGCGTCCACGCCAGCAATTTTCGCCTGATCGGTTTTGTCTATGAACCATCCCTGGCCGAACTGGCTACCGTCGCGCATCAGCATAGCTTGCCGTTACTCGACGATTTAGGTAGTGGCACGCTCATTGATACGCGCCAGTTTGGGCTACCACCCGAACCGATGGTACAGGAGAGCGTTGCTGCCGGTGCCGATCTGGTGACCTTTTCCGGTGATAAGTTGCTCGGTGGACCACAAGCCGGAATCATCGTCGGACGCCGCGATCTGATCGGGCAATTGCGTCGCCATCCGTTAGCCCGTGCGTTACGGGTCGATAAGAGTACCATTGCCGGCCTGGCGGCGACACTGTACAGTTATCTGCGTGGGACAGCCCTACAAGAGATTCCGGTCTGGAAGCTGATTAGTACGCCAGTAAGCGATCTGCTAGCACGAGCGCAAGTCATCGCTGCTGCGCTGAGCGCAGTCGGTATTCCGGCACGTGCTACCGATTGTGCCAGTGCCGTAGGAGGAGGTTCGTTACCGGGAGTCACTCAACCGAGTGCAGGTGTTCTGCTTACACCTGCAACTGAAAATGCTACTGCACTTGCTCATCGCTTGCGTATGGCCGATCCTCCGGTTGTAGCCCGAATTGTTGATGAGCAGGTGCTGTGCGATCTACGCAGTGTCTTTCCTGCCGAGGATGCGGTGCTCATCAACGTGTTGCGCGAGGTCTGGCGATGAACATCTACGGTCTCTTGTTGGCTGCTGGTCAATCGGTACGGATGGGGCAACCCAAACAACTTCTCTCCTGGCGTGGACAGCCGCTCGTCGCTCACATCGCCGCAGAAGCGCTCGCCGTTCCGCTCACCGGACTGGTGGTGGTTGTTGGGGCAGCCGAAGATGCTGTTCGTGCTGCTCTCCGCGATCTCCCCGTTACCATCGTTCCTAATCCAGACTTTGCAGCAGGCTTAAGTACTTCACTGGCAACAGGCCTCCGCGCATTACCCGCCACTGCTGATGCGGCGATGATATTACTTGTTGATCAGCCGCTAGTGACTGCCCGACTGATGCGACAATTGATCAACGCCTATCAATCTCGACCTGACGTACTGGCTGTGATCCCACGCTATCGTGGTCAGCGTGGCAATCCGGTAATTATCGCTGCTCCTCTATTCAATGAACTCTATCAGTTGAGCGGCGACAGCGGCGCCCGCACTGTATTAGAGCGCTATAGCGATCAGATTTGCTGGCTAGACGTTGACGATCCGGCAGTAGTGACCGATGTTGATACACCTGCGGCCTGGCAGACGGTGGTTGGTGAGTATGGGCAGTCTTCGACGAATAAATAGTCGATAGCTCCTTTCGGCACGTGATACAGCGGGTTCCCAACCTACCTCGGAGAAATACTTGTGAGTCTTGAGGTACTCGTACACCATAACGTGTGGAGATGGCAGGCAAACGGACATTCGTCAGCGTATCATAAGCAGCCGAAAATCAGAAATGATGAAAACCCCTATCGCCCATTACGATAGGGGTATCTTCACTGTACTTACCACAGATGATAGTGGAGTTTGCAATACACCTGCTTCTTCTCATCCACGCAACCGCCGCAACTCGGCCTCTAGCTCACGCAGACGGGCTGCAAGCTCCGCTCGTGCGGATGCTTCCCGTTGCGCTTGTTCTGCTGCCGCTCGCGCCAGCGCTTCCGCCTCGGCCCGTGCGGCTGCTTCCCGCCGGGCCTGTGCTTCTGCCTCGGCCCGTACGGCCGCTTCCCGCTGCGCCTGTTCCGCTGCTGCACGTGCCAGCGCTTCCGCCTCCGCCCGCGCTGTTGCTTCGCGTTGGGCCTGTTCTTCCGCTGCTCGCGCTCGTGCTTCCGCCTCCGCCCGCGCTGCCGCTTCCTGTCGCGCTCGCGCTTCCGCCTCCGCCCGCGCTGCCGCTTCCTGTCGCGCTCGCGCCTCAGCTTCCGCCGCCTGCTGCACCACTGTCGCGTAGTCGCCAAACGCCGTGCCGTCGTCGGCGTAGCACACCACGTGGTCGCCTTCCACCCCCACCCACAGGTCGGCCAGCTCCAGATACACCCACCCCCGCTCGTCCGGCGGTTGCAGCCGGTAGGTGTCCCCTACCAGCCGGTAATCGAGTAATTGGAGCTGCCGCTCCCCCCGCCGTCCAATGTTGTCCACAATCACATACTGCGCCACCCCCGCCCGTGCGTAGTGCGCCACCTTCCACACCACATCGTTCTCCCGCGTCTCCGGCGAGGTGATCTCAATCATCAACGCCGGTCGCACCCCCTCTTCCGCCACGTCAAACGTGCTCCAGTCGCGCCGCTCGCGCAGTCCTGGAATGACCATCACGTCCGGCCCGTGCGGCCGCAGGTCGGGCACGTCCCACGCCACCCGCACGTCGCTCAGCACGATGGCCCGCCCGCGCGCTTCGAGCCGGGCGCGCAGCACCGCCGTGAGGTACATCCGGTCGGTTTCGTGGCGGTCACTGTGCACGATGAAGTCTCCCACTTCGGGGTGCAACACGTCCTCGAGGGTGAGCGGCACCGGTTCGAGGTGGTCGGGGTCGTTGGGGGTAGGCCGACGGACGTAGCGCCAGCCGTAGCGGAAGGGGTCTTCTTCGGGGAGCGGTGCAGGTGCAGTAGCAGTAGGATGGGTCATCGCAGTTCCTCCTTGCTGTGGTAGGTGGGTCTGCCGGTATTGTAGCACAGCGCTGGGCAGGATGCAGGGGCAACGGCGGCAGCGCAACGGGCAGCGGGTGGTGTTTTCCATTCATCGTGTCTTCCTAGGGCTCAAAATGGTGCTCAATAAAGAAAGCGTTTGAGCGGCCAAAAAGTTACACGAAAAAACACGGTAATGCTGAACCTACCCGAAACGGTCGGTTACAGGACGAGTCTCACCCGCTCACCTCACAACGCGACGGCGCACGAGAACAAGAGAGTTCTGAGCGCCTATCCGAATAATCCCCTATGACATCACGACGGATGAACCTCGGCGATGGAGGCAACGCGATTGATGAGCTGCACGAGGCAGGGCGAGATGCCGCCTCGCCCCTACAGGTATCCACGACGATGGCCACGGCACACCTATTCAACCTCTCCTGTTGTAGCAGCCGCTCGGTCGGGGCGCAGCAACGCTGCGCCGGTACATCCATCGACGGCTTTCATCCGTTCCACCGTGAGACGGTGATTCGGATCGGTACGTAGAGCCTGATCAAAAACCCAGATGTCTCGTTGGGTACGTCCTGTACCCGCGCAACCATTGTGTGCGGGGGCAGCCCTCACCCCCGGCCCCTCTCCCGCGCTGCGGGAGAGGGGGGAGCTGGTGCGTGAACGCAGTAGCGTTGCTAGACGCAGAATCGCCCCTGCTCCGCTCATCTCCCTTCCTCGTCCGTAGCGTGGGAGAAATACACAAATGAGCTTGCGGGATG
>Ga0272446_1004056_pt1 | contig 17720 bp, 17 predicted proteins | sample YNPCB0061_FD_194587 | JGI IMG/M metagenome (GOLD analysis project Ga0272446, IMG submission 194587) | Hot spring microbial mat communities from Yellowstone National Park, WY, United States - YNP-CB-006-1 | ecosystem: Environmental > Aquatic > Thermal springs > Hot (42-90C) > Sediment | place... | reverse complement strand
CGATATGCTGATCCGGTGACCGACCTCCAGACGCCGAGCCGCCCAGAGCGCCTCCCTGGCTCGACCGCAGCGCCCCGGGCTCGACGAGGCGCCGGCTGCGCCGCCCAGGTCACCGCCACCCGCGGCACCATCACCGCCCCCGCCGACCCCGACGTTCGAGTCCTCGCCGCCCTTGCCGACCCGATCCGCCTCGGGATCGTCCGTCAGCTCGCCGATTGCGGGTCGGTCTGCGTCTGCGACCTCGACGCCTGCCGACGGGTCAGTCAGCCGACGGTCTCCCACCACCTCCGGGTCCTCCGGGAGGCCGGCGTCGTCCGGACCGAGCGCCGCGGGACGTGGATCTACTACGCCCTCGAGCCAGCCGCCCTGGAGGGGCTCGAGCGGATCGTCCGGAGCCTTCGGCCGGCCCTGCCGGCGGCCCCGGCTACGAGCGACCCTGGGCAGCCCCGCGGTCGACGCCTCCCGGTCGTCGAGGCCACGGCCCCGTCGGCGTCGGCGCCGAGGGTGCGCCGGCGCCCTACGACCTAGCCGCCGGCGCCAAGCTCCGGGGCGGCCGCCACCCGGCCCCGCCGCGCTCGGTTCGACTCGGCGACGATCTCGGCCAGGATCCCGACCGCGATGTCGACCGCCGTCCGTCCCCCGAGATCGAGCCCGACCGGAGCGTGGATCCTGGCGAGATCGGTCTCACCGAGCCCGACCGCCCGGAGCCGCTCGAGACGCGCTTCGTGCGTCCGCCGGCTTCCCAAGGCGCCGACATACCAGGCCCCGCGGCGGAGCGCGGCGACGATCGCCGGGTCGTCGAACCGGGCGTCGTGGGCGAGGGCCACGACGATGCTCTCGGCGTCGAGACCGGCCGCCTCGGCGAGCTCATCGGCCCAACCGAGGAGGAGGACGTCCGCCTCGGGAAATCGCTCCCGGGTCAAGAAGGCGCTCCGGGCGTCGATGACGACCGTTCGGAAGTCGAGGGCGTGGGCGAGTCGCACGAGCTCGACCGCGATCTCGCCCGCTCCGACGACGATGAGCCGGGGTGGCGGCGGCAGGACCTCGACGAAGAGCTCCGCGCCGCCGAGCGAGACGGTCCGCGAGGCGCCGTCCCGAAGCAGCTCCGCAGCGAGACGATCGAGCGCCGCATCGAGGGCCGGGTCGCCGAGGCTTCCCGCCTCGATCCCCGTCGATCCAAGGACGACCCGCGACCACGGCGGCCCCGCCCGCTCGACGGGTAGCGGCGTCGCGACGACGACCGAGCGCCCGGCGGCCGCCGCCTCCAGGAGCGCGTCGGGGACGTCCGGCTCGACGAGGACATCGACGCCCCCACCGCAGGCCACGCCTGCCTCCGCTGCCTCGGCGTCACCGAACGCGAGCCGAACGACCTCCCGGTATCGCCCGCGGCGAGCGGCGAGGACCGCCTCAGCCGCCCAGCCCTCGAAGCAGCCCGCCGACACGGCCCCGGCGAGGCGGCCGTCGTCGGCGACGAGGAGCGTGCTGCCGACACCAAAGGGCGACGGACCGATGGTTCGAACGACGACCGCTCGACCGACGCCGAGGCCAGCCGTACGCCAGCGCCGGGCGAGCTCGAGGCTTCGGCGCATGATCGTCACCGACCCGCGACCCGTCGGGGCGGCGCTTTCGAATCAGCCAGCCGGCTCAGCCGGCCGCGTCGAAGCGCCCGTCACGACCCGACCGTCTGCCCGGCCGCCTCGGCCAGCCAGCCGGCGATCTCGCCCGCCGACGGGACCCGGCCCACGCTGACGACCCGGCCGTCGATGACGAGCCCCGGCGTCGAGAGGACGCCGTAGGCGAGGATGGCGGCGTAGTCGGAGACCTTTCGGACCTCGGCCTCGACCCTCGCGAGCTCGACGGCGCGCTCCGTTTCGCGCTCGAGCCGAAGGCAATTGATGCAACCCGGTCCGAGGACCTCGATGCGGATCATGGCACGCTCCTTTCTCGCGTCGCAGGTTCACAATCCGAGGGCGTTGAAGAGGAAGCCGACGGCGAGGATCCCGGCCACGACGACGGCGGCGAAGACCGCGATGAGGCGGGGCTGGATGACCCGCCGCAGGATGACGAACTCGGGCAGGCTGATGGCGACGATGGCCATCATGAAGGCGAGCGTCGTCCCCAGCGGCAGGCCCTTGCCCAGGAGCGCCTCGACGATCGGGATCGTGCCGGCGGCGTTCGAATAGAGCGGGATGGCAATTGCGACGACGATCGGCACCGCGAGCGGGTTCGAGCGGCCGCCGAGCTCGACGACGAGGTCGGTCGGGACGTAGCCGTGGATGAACGCCCCGACCCCGATCCCGACCAGGACGTACGGGAGGACCCTGCGGACCAGGTCCCGGGTGTACGACCACGCGTCGCGCAGGCGCTGCTCGAGCGAGGGCCGGAGCTGGAGCGAGGTCGCACCGCCCCCGGCCCGGACGCTCAGGACCCACGGCTCGACCCAGCGTTCGACGCCGAGCCGGCCGAGCACGAGTCCACCCCCGATGGCGACCGCCAGGCCGGCGGTCATGTATAGGAGCGCCACGCCCGGCCCGAAGAGCCCCCACAAGAGGACGAGGGCGACCTCGTTGACCATCGGCGAGCTGATCAGGAAGGCAAAGGTGACGCCCATCGGGATCCCGGCTTCGACAAAGCCGATGAAGAGCGGGACGGCCGAGCACGAGCAGAACGGGGTGATGATCCCGAACGCCGCCGCCGCGATCGTCCCGGCGAGCGTCCCGCGCCCGGCCAGGGCCGCCCGGACCCGCTCCGGCGGGAAATAGCTGCGCAGGAAGGTCACGACGGTGACGATCCCGAGGAGCAGGAGGAGGACCTTGGGGACGTCGTAGAGGAAGAAGGCGACAGCCTCGCCCAAGTGCGAGCCGCGCTCGAGGCCGAGTAGCTCGAAGGCCGCCCAGGAGGCAAGCGGCAGGTTGACGAACCAGGCGACGAGCCAGAGGGCGGCGCCGACCGGGACCACGAGGCCGAGGGGCGGTCGCCAGCGGGGGAGGGCGAGCCCCGTCATCGCAGGAGCCCCGCCAGGGTCGCGAGGGCGGCGCGGCACGCCTCCTCGTCGCGCTCGTAGTAGACCCGTCGCGAGTCGACGCTGCCCCGGACGGCCCGGACGAGGCCGGCCTGCCGGAGCCGGGCGAGGTGGTTGCTGACGTTGTTCTGCCGTTCCCCGAGGGCCGCCGCCAGCTCGCAGACGCAGTGCGGGCCGCCCCGGAGGAGGGCGAGGATCCCGGCCCGGGTCCGATCGGCGAGGAGGGTCGCGACCTCGACCGGCCGGCCGACGTCGGGTGCCGGGAGATCGAGCCGGAGATCCGGGAGAACCGGGAGCATCGGCGTCGCCCTCCGTGGCATCGGTCTCATGCGAGGAGGATCCAGGCCCGCTGGATCGCCAGCGCCACCAGGGCGACCGCGAAGATGCGGGCCAGTGCCGCCGAGCTCACCTTGCGAGCCGTGAACCGCGCCCCGAGCCAGGAACCGACGGTCGCGGCGATGGACGTCACGAGGACGGTCGGCCAGTCGAAGCGCGCCGTCCCGAGGTGGGCAAGGAAGGCCGAGAAGGAAGGCAGGGTCACCGCCACGGAATTGGTTGCTGCCGCCAGCCGCGCCGAGTAGCCAACGAGGGTGAGGGTGGGCATGAGGAGAAAGCCCGGCCCCACCCCGAGGAAGCCGGCAAAGACCGAGATCGGACCGGCGGCCAGGGCAGCTTTGATCCGGGTCCCCCAGCCGATCTGGGCGATGGCCTCGGCTGCCGCCGGCTTGGGAAGGAGCATCCGGATGGCGAGAAAGACGAGGACGCCGACGTAGATCCACCAGACGACCTCGGTCGAGGCGAACTGGAGGAGCCAGACCCCGAGGGGCGCGCCGATGGTCGTGAGGACCACCAGGACGAGGGCGCCCTGGCGATCGACGAGCCGTGCCCGCCAGAAGGCGATGGCGCCGCTGATCGCCGTCAACCCGTTGAGCAGGAGGGCCCACGGCTGGATGACGTCCTTGAGATCGAAGCCGAAGAGGCCGAGCACCGGGATGGCGACGAAGGCGACGCCCAGGCCGAGCATCCCCGAGAGGAAGGAGAGGCCGAAGAGGAGGATCGTGAGCAGGACCAACATCTCACGGCCAAGTGTGTCAACAGGCGCTGACGGGAGACACGGGACGAGGTGCCCCAATCGGCGGGCCAACTGGCCCTCCAGCTCTGGCCCTTTGGTCCGGGATGTCAGGACCGCGTCGGACCTGGGCGTGGTCTCGGTTTGAGGCGGACCGCCGAGAATGGGGGTGCCTGACCGCCGTGACGGGCTCACGAGGCCGGCGACGACGACGGCCCTACGTGATGTGCAGGACCGACCCGAGCATGGCCATGGCGAAACCGCTCGCGACCATCACGCTGGCCCACCGCCAGGGCGTCCCGGCTACGGCACGGGCAATGAGCACTCCAAGGACCGCCAACTCCACGATCGCCGCGACGATGGCGGTCCACGTGGCCGGGCTGGCAAGCACCCCGATCGCCAGCGGAAGGAACGCGCCACCTAGGGTGGCCGCCGCTGCCACGGCCGCCGCTTGGACCGATTCCACCAACACCCGTCGGCCGAGCGCGGTGGCCGCCAGGTGGCTCTGCATCGAGAGCTGGCGCTCGGCGTGCACGAGCGATCGACGCAACTCCGCGTAACGCGCCACGAAAAGAACGAATCCGCCGGTCGCCGTTGCCGCCAGTGCGATCCGAACGACAAGCTCCAGATCGATTGAGTCGCCGCCACCAACGAGGCGACCCGCCCCCAGGGTCAGAGCGGTCAGGGTTCCGTCGCTGGTCCCGAGGACAAGGGCCAGCGTCTCCCGGGCGATAAGTTTGTGAAGGCGCCTCACCGGCTGCGGTGGCGAGCCTCAATAAGCCGGGAGCCGGCGGCCAGCTCGTCAATGGCATGGCTCACCGCACCACTCGCCTCGATCGCCGCCACGAGTGCGTCAACGTCAATCCACTCGCCCTCAACGGTGATGTCGAGCCCGACGGTGGCGAGGTCGATTTCGGTAACCGCCATGGCCACGGCCTCGACGCCCTGGACGTGGGAGATTGCCGCGGCAAGCTCCGGGAGACTCGGTCGGTTGATGGCCATGTCGACGTCGAGCACGAGCCGCCGGATGTTCGCTGGGCGGTTGGACATGAGAGAACCCTTCAACGCAGGCTTGGAGGAGGCGTCCAGGGACCCATCGGATCCGTGCTGCAGCGCTGGCCGCCCGATGGCGGGTCATTCTACTCCGGTGGGCTCCATCGGGTGGTCGATCGTTGCAGCGTCGCGGGGCTAACCTGCCCCTGGAGGGTCCGGACGCGCGCCTCCGGCAGATTGCCGGTGGTGTGGGCAGCCCAGGCGAGAGCACGTGCAGCGCTTGCTGCCCACCCTCCTCGACCCGCCCCTCGTCGAGCCAGTGCTGACCCAGCATCACCCCGGCCTGCACGAGCAGCAGCGACGGTGAACCTGGGATCAGGCATGGCGGTGTGCTCCTCACAGACCAAGCGCGAGACAGGCGGCCCAGGCGACGATCCCGGCGCCGAAGACCACGATGAGGGTGAGCTTGAAGACACGCACCGCGACGAATGCAGCCGCCGCGAGCACCAGCGCGGCGGGCACGGGAAGCACCTGGCGGCCAAGCGAGAGCACGACCGTGGCGAGCAGGCCGACGAACACCGCCATGACCCCAGCGATCGCGCCCTTGACCCAGGCGTGACGGCGAAGGTAGGGGTAGATCTCGGCGGCTATGGTGGTCATCGCGACGCTCGGTGCAAAGATCGCGACGGTCGCCAGCACCCCGCCCCAGAACCCGGCCACGTGGTAGCCGACGAACGCGGCAGTGATGAGGAACGGGCCCGGCGTGATCTGCCCGAGGCCGATCGCCACGCCGAATACCGGCAGGCTCAGCCAGTGACGGCTCTCGACGACGTCCTGCTGGAGAATCGGGAGAATTGTCGAGCCGTTGCCGAAGGCGATGGTGCCGATCTTGGCCATGTCGAGGACGAGGGCTGAGAGCATCCCCGAGCCGAGTGCTGCGACGAACACGCCGGCGATGACCACGAGCCCCGGCACGAGCGAGCGCGCGAGCCGGGCTCGATCCAACGACGGGCCGTCCGCCACCCCTGCGCCCTCCACCGGGTTCGATCGGAGGACAAGCGCTCCGATGATCAGGCCCGCGAAGACTGCCAGGAGCAGGTCTGCCCCGGCCACGCCGACGGCGAAGGCCGCCAGCCCGAGCAGCGCCTCGGCTTGACCGTTCGAATGCTGGCGGGCGAAATCGACGGCCACGCTCGCGACGACGCCGACGACGAGCGCATCGACCCCGACGACCAGGCTCGCCACGCCTGGCGCCGCCCCGTACGTCTCGTACAGCCAGGAGAGTGCGAGCATGAGCGCGAGCGAGGGCCCCACAAAGCCCGCCGCCGCGGCCAGCGCACCGGTGATCCGAGCGACCCGATAGCCGATGTAGGCGACGAGGTCGACCATGATCGCGCCCGGGTAGAGCTGGACGAGCCCGAGGCCCTCGTCGATCTCAGCCCGGCTGAGCCAGCCGCGCTGGACAGGGATCGAGCGGATGTTGTGCAGGATCGCCATTCCGAAGGAGGTGAGGCCGATCCTGAAGAAGACACGAAAGAGCTCGAGTGGACCGGGTCGCGTGCGCTGCGCTGTCGTCACCGCCGTCTCCCTGGTCTCATTCGCCAGCGCAGCCGCCACCTCAGCGCACGACCAGCACCGGGCACGGGGCGTGCCTGGTGACGTTCTCGACCGTGCTGCCCAGGAGCAGCTCCTCCAGGCTGCGCCTGCCGTGCGAACCCATCACGATCAGGTCCGTGCCGAGCTCCGTCGCGAGGCGGATGATCTCGTCGGCTGGCGAGCCGACGCGGACGTGAAGTTGCACGGGGACACCGGCCTCGACGAGGAATGCTGTCTCGGCCGCGAGCTCACGTCGGACCCGCTCTTCATGCTCGGCCTTGAGGCGCTGCTCGGCCTCATGGACCGTTTCCGAGGGGATGAAGGGATCGGGAACGTCGAGCAGGAAGAGTGGAAGCTCGTCCGGTGACACGACGGTGAGCACATCGACGGGACGGTGTGAGCATCGGGCGCACTCGAGCGCTCTGCGGCCTGCATCGCGAGCGTGGGGCGAGAAATCAGTCGCCCAGAGGATCTTCTGGAACATCTCGAACCTCCTGGTTGCCCGGCCCTAGACCTCGGGCGCGGGCGGGACGCAGCAGATCCCGACGATCACGTCCGCAACCCGCTGGAGCATCTCGGCGGGCAGCCCGACGAGCATCTCCTCGTTGCTGAACCCGGCCCGCTTGCGCGCCTGCTCCTGCGGGATCGTTGCCTCTGGTCGACCGCTCTGGAACGGGAGGACAGTGCCGTAGGCGCAGAACGAGGTGAGAATCTGGAACCGCAGCGGGATCTCGACCCCGGTTTCGTAATTGGTGGCGTTCAGCAACTGGAGCGCCTGGTGAGGTGTGGCCGAGAAGAGAACCACGTCAGGATCGACCGGCGTCTTCTCCAGCGGGACGAGCAGGATCGCCGAAGTCGAGCCGACGGACAGCTTGGGCGCCTGCTCGATCAGTCGTTTGCCGGCCCGGGCACTGCCGACCATGTGCGACTTCGCGTACGGCACGCCATTGGTGACCGCGGCCGGTGCCGCCTGGACGCCGAGCATGTAAGCGCCGCGCTGGCAGCCGTGGTCGTCGGCGAGCATCAGAATCGTCTCGCCCTGCATCGCCAATCCGACGGCGGCGCAGTAGTAGGTGGCACCCTTGGGACGTGGCAGGCCCTCGGGAACCGCATGCAGATCGTCGAACAGCTTGACCGCCACCGGGGGCTTGGCCAGGCCGATTGCCCCCGCGATACGCTGACTGAGCTCGGCGTAGTCAGGCTGATGCTCACCCTGGATCGAACGTGTCAACATCCCTGGACTCCTTTCCATTGTTCGTGGCCGGCACGCCCGAGAGCGGGCGGCGGGAGACGGCGTTCAGGCCATCGATCGATCCCTCTGCGGCCTGGGACGGGATAGCCTGGTGAACTGAGCCTCCGGCGGTAGCGGCCGTCTTGATCGGGGTCGGTCGCCCCTGGCCGCAGGGGCTGTCCTCGAGCTGGAGCGTCGCGTGACCGACGCCGATCCGACGAAGCGCCTCGGTCGCGGCGAGGAGCACGCGGCGCTCGTCGGCTCCGGCTCTCATCTCGAGGTGGGCGGTGACGACCGGAAGGTCCTCGGCGAGCGCCCAGACGTGCAGGTCGTGGATCGCCCCGACGCCCGGGATCGAGAGAAGCGCCGCGCCCGCGGCATCGAGCGAGACGCCGGTCGGCACGCCCTCGGAGAGCAGGTGGACGATCCGGCCGAGCAGCCGCAGGCCGGCCACGGCGAGCAGGACCGCGATGACGAGGCTCGCGATCGGGTCGGACGCGGCCGGACCACCGGCCAGGATGACCAGCGCCGACGCGATGACTGCGAGCGAGCCGACGGCGTCCCCGGCGAGGTGGAGGACGAGCACCTTCGTCGCCTCGGTCCGGCGTGCGGTCCCGTGGACGACGAGCGCCGAGATGCCGTTGATCACGAACCCGACCGAGGCCACCGCGAGCACGACCGGGGCGTCGACCTCCGAGGGCGAGAGGAGGCGGCCGATGCTCTCGGCGAAGACGACCGCCGATGCCGTGACGAGGAGGACCGCGTTGGCCAGGGCGCCGATCGACTCGAGCCGGTGGAAGCCGTAGCTGTGGCCGGGATCAGGCTCGCGGCCGGCCAGGCGCGCGGCGCCGAGGCCGATGAGAACGGCCGCGACGTCGACCAGGACGTGCGTCGCGTCGCCGAGGAGTGCCAGGCTGCCGGTGACCAGGCCACCGGCAGCCTCGAGACCGAACACGGCGAGTGAGAGCACGAGCGCGACCGCCAGCCGGCGGGACGGCGCAGTCCTCCGACTCACCTCGGCATGCGTCGACCCGGTCATGGTCGCCACCGGCTCGACGTGTGCCTGCATCAGATCGCCTAGGCGGTCCGAGGCGGTGCCGGGCTCCCGGCCACCCGCTTGCGTTCGAACCAGGCACGCAGGCGATCGGCGGCGCGCAGGTACAGGACAAGGAACAGGATCTGGAAGATCGGCATCGTGGCTGCCGGGATCGCCACCATCGGCGAGAACGCAGTCGTCGCGATCGCGATCGCGGTGCCGTTGTTCTTACCGGTGCTCGTGAAGGCGACGGCCATGTGCTCCTCGTACCCGAGCCCGAGGCGCCGGTCGAGCCAGGTCAAGACGGCGAGGCTCAGGGCGATGAAGGTCGCGTTCGGGACGAGCAGGATCGCGACCGTCTGCCACTGGCCGAGGACCAGAGCCGCCTTGCCGAAGAAGATGAGAAAGACGATCGAGTACATCCCGAGCAGCGAGAGAGCCGGGAAGAGCGGTGCAATCGCGGCAAACCGCTCGCTGCCCAGCCAGCGCAGGAGTCCGCGCCGCGTGGCGTAGCCAAGGATCATCGGCGCCACCAGGACGGTGAGGATCGAGTTGATGAGATCGCCCATCGGGACCGCGACGCCGTAGCCGCTCGCGAACACGGTCATCCACAGCGGTACCGCGACGACCGCGAGGACGAAGCTGACGGCCACCACGACCGTGGCCAGCTCGAGGTCGCCCTTGGACAGGCCCGTGTAGCCGATCGCCATGCTCGAGCAGGGGACGACCATGACGAGCAGGAAGCCGAGGGCCAGGAGCGGATTGGACAGGAAGACGGCGGCGAGCAGCCAGCCGACCAGCGGAGCCCAGATGAAGTTGAAGACCAGGGCGATGCTGATCCCACGCAGGTTCCGTCCGGCGCGCAGGAGTGCCTCGAACCGGACGTTGACCATCATCGGGTAGATGATGAAGAAGACCGCGACGGTCGTGAGGGTGCCGATGGCGCCCGCGTTGGCCTTGGTCCAGCCGGCCGCCGCGCTGCCCAGCGCCAGCCCGGCAACGATCGCCAGGCTGACGTAGCCGAGCATCCAGCGGTTGAGATGCTCCTGGAGGGTTCGGATCCGGGTCATTGGTGGAAATCTCCCTCGGGGATCGGCTCCGCCGCCACCTCCCCGCTCACGTCGCAGGCGCGCGACAGGGTGTTGTAGATGGTTCCAAACTGCACAAGGTTCCGTTGGAGCAGGTCCACGCGATGGGGTGGCTCGTCGGTCACGAGCCTGAGCTGGTAGCGGATCCGGGAGATCCGCGGCGGCCGATCCTCGCGCTCCAGCGTCACGTGGACGTGGGCACCCTGGTACCGGAACGGCAACAGGCGGGAGAACCGCTCGACGTTCTTGAGCAGGCACGCCGCGAACGCCGCGCCCAGCAGATCCGCGGGCCCGAACAGGTCGTCGGAGAGGTCAACCCCGGTGTCGAGGCGGATCTCCGCGTCGCGGGTTCGGGCGACCGAAACGCCTGCTGCCACCCGGCCGGCATCCACGGTGTAGGTCAACACGGGCATGGCGGCTACCTGATCATTGCTCCCAACCGAGCCGCCGCAGCATCGGGCCGATCAAGGTGGTCGGCTTCGGCTTGGCGATCCGTCACGCCTCAGTGTGTCAACCAAGGCTGATGGATCCACCTGCCGAGGAGCCCGTCCTGCAGGGCTGAGCGGCCCGCCGAATCCGGTCCGTCGTACCCGGCCGAGGCCTTCCGCCGGGCGCCCTGCCCGGCAGCGGGGCCGGCCTCCCGCGGCGGCCGGCCCCGGATCTCAGGCGGAGCGTGCCTCCGTCGCCGCCGTCGCCTCGGCGCGCCGGACCCGAACGCAGATCTCCTTGTGCGACGCCTGCCCCGCGATCGGGTCGTAGCGGAGCGAGTTCAGGACCCCGAACGCCGTCCCGCGGCCCTTCGCGATCCGCCCCAGGGCCCGATGGCCAAAGCCGTGCTGACCGCCGACAACCTCCGGATGGATCCGCCGCGTCAGCTCGGCCGTCCCCTCCACGGCCCCGTACGGGGACTCGAGGACGATCCGGTCGCCGTCGCCGATCCCGAAGCGGGCCGCCGTCTCCGGATGGATCCGGACCGGGTTCGACGACTTCAGGGCGATGAGGAGCGGGTTGTTCTGGGATCGGGTGTGGGTGTGGCTCGCCTCCTTCCAGTTGATGAGGTAGAGCGGATAGGCCGCGTCGGGCAGCCACTCCCGCGGTCGGTAGACCGGCCCCGGATCCACCGGCCGGCCGTTCGCGTCCCGCTTCTCCGCGAGGCCGGCGTTCCAGAACTCGACCTTGCCGCTGGCCGTGAAGAAGCCGCGCCGCGGATCTGAGCCGCCGAAGGCGTAGCCGATCTGCTTCGGCGAGCGACCGGGCAGCTTCGGGCCGTCGAGGATCCGATCCCCGTCGGTGAAGTAGACGCCGCTCCCGATCCGCCGCCCGATGGCGACCCCGCCTTCGGCCGGCGGCCGGTCGTAGAGGACGCCCTCGACGAGGACCCCGACCTGCTTCCGACCGGCCTTCGAGGCCGGACCATCGAAGACCCGGCCGTCGGGATCGACGACGAGCTTCGATTCGAGGGGGAGGGCGAACTTCTCGTAGCGGGTCCCCGGCTCGCCGAGCCAGACGGCGCCCGGGAGCGCCTTCAGCTCCTCGAGCGAGATCCCCGGGGCGCCCCGGAGGAGCTCGTTGGAGAGGTACTCTTCGTACCAGACCGTGAGGTCGTCGACCGGCTCCCCGCTGACCCGCCCGATCCGGAAGAACTCCTCGCCGTCGCGCGTCCGAAGCCCGAGTCGCCGCCCGAGGGCGGTGACGAACTCGTACTCCGCCATCTGGCCGAAGATCCCGCCGCGATACGGGTACGGTGAGGTCTGCCGCTCCGGCGCCCCCACGACCGGCTGGCGGAGACCCAGGGCCGGCCAGGTCACCCAGTGGCTGTTGAGGTCGTACCGCTCCAGATAGTGGGTGCCCGGGATGAGGTAGTCGGCGAGGCGGGCCGTTTCGCTTTCGTGGGTGTCGACGACGACGAAGGTGTCCAGCTTCGCCAGAGCCTCGGCGATCCGCTCGCTTCCCGGCCCCGACATGACGAGGTTCTGGAAGATGCAGATCCCCATCTTCGGGCGATACGGGCCGCTGTCGTCGAGGAGGCGCTGGAAGCCCCGGCCGTAGACGCCGCTGCTGTGCCCGAAGGGGAGGTCGCTCAGGCCATCGAAGCGCGGCGCCGTGATCGGCTGCTCGGGCTCGACGTCGATGTGCTTCTCGCCCCGCTTGTCGGGGATGAGCATCCCACCGGGCCGGTCGATGGAGCCGACGAGGGCATTGAGGAGGGCGATCGCCCGACCACCCTGGACCCCGTTCGTGTGCTGGCCCGGACCCGACCAGACGTCGGCGACCGCCGGGCGGGTCGTCGCGAACTCGTGGGCGAGTCGCTCGATGGTCTTGGCGGGCACCGTCGTGATCGCTTCGGCCCAGGCCGGGGTCGCTTCGGCAACGAGCTGCGCGTACTCCTCAAAGCCGACGGTCCAGTCCCGGACGAAGGCCTCGTCGTAGAGCTTGTCGCGGACGATGACGTGGCCCATGGCCAGGGCGAGGGCGCCGTCGGTCCCGGGCCGGATCGGCACCCATTCCTGCGCCTTGGCAGCGGTGTCGGAGAGGTGGGGATCGACGACGACGAGGCGGGCGCCCTGCTCGAGGGCGCGGGTGATGATCCGGGCGAGGTAGATCCACTTCAGGGCCGAGGTCGGGTTCCAGCCGAAGAGGAGGATGTACTTCGCCCCGCCCAGGTCCGGCAGCGGCCGCTCGTCGCCCATGACCATCTTGAACGACGCCTTCCGGGAGACGTCGCAGAGGTTCGAGTGGTTCGAGTAGTTCGGCGTCCCGAAGAGCCGACAGAAGTCCTGCTGGATGTGGACGAAGGCGTGGTCCTCACTCCACCAGAGCAGCTCTTCCGGGTGCCCGGCCTCGCGGAGGCCGCGCAGCTTCTCGGCGATTTCGTCGATGGCCTGCTCCCAGCTGATCTCGACCCAGCCCGGATCCTCGTCGATCCCCTTGCGCGGGTTCGTCCGCTTGCGCGGTCGGCGGACGCGGTCGGGGTCGTAGAGCCCGAAGAGCCCGGCGTTGCCCTTCGGGCAGATCGCCGCCCCGTCGCGGACCCCGACCGCCGGGTCGTAGTTGGCGAAGAAGTCCGTCGAGACGTTCGAGTAGTTGTTCGGGTTCCAGGGGTTCGGTTCGATCTTGACGACCCGCCCTTCGACGACGTGGGCGAGGATCCCGCACTGGCCACCGCAGGCGTTGCAGCAGGACGGGATCCAGGCCCCGGCCTCTCGTCCGAGGGCACGCTCCACCTCGGGCGGTGCCGGCGCCAGGAGGGGTCGCCGTTGGAGGAGGCTGACCACCGGTCCGGCCACGGTCGCCCCGGCCGCCGCGCCGCCGACGGCGAGGGCCGTGGCGATGAAGCGACGCCGGTTCGTCCTGACGGCGACCGGTGCCGGCGTCGGACCCGGTCCACCAGCCGGGACGGGCGGCTCCCCGAGCGCTCGCCGGCCGGGCTCCTCGAGGACCGGCCGTGGGCCTGCCGCCAGATCGAGTCGGCGCGCTTCGGCGGGGACCGGCAGGTGCCGGCTGAGGGGCAGGAAGATCTCGCCGAGGCCAAAGAGGACGAGCCCGAGGCCGCCGATGCCGGCCGAGAGGAGCCACTCGAAGGCGCTCGGGAAGTAGTTCGGGTCGAGACGCGGATCGTCGACGGCCCGCGTCAGACCGGCGATCTCTTCGGCCGACAGGCCCGGGATCACGATGTTCAGCCGGACCCCGACGAAGCCGAAGACGACCGCGCCCGCGGCCACCGTCACCCAGCGTGGGTCGCGCCGGAGAGGGGAGGCGAGGAGGACGACCGGGACGACGAAGCCGAGTCCGACCTGGACGACCCAGAAGACCCACCAGTACGGGCCGAAGAGGGCGAGTTCCAAGCTGGCCATGAAACCCCGCTCGCGCCCGTAGAGCCCGACGAGGATCTCGCTGAACTGGAGGAGACCATCGAGGACGAGCAGCCCGAGGACCACCCGGCCCAGGTCGACGATCATCTGGCGGTGGGCTCGCCAGCCTTCCTGGAAGATGGCCGAGGCGAGGGTCAGGAGCGCCCCGCCCGACGCGAGCGCCGAGACGAGGAAGATGACCGGGTAGAGGCCCGAGTGCCAGTACGGCCGCGACGCCAGGACCCCGAAGAGGGCCCCGACCCCACCGTGGAACATGATCGCCAGCGGGACGCCGACGGCGGCCAGGACCTTGACGATCCGCATGTCCCGGGCGAGCGCCTCGTCGGAGGCGTCCCGCGACCAAAGGGCGAGGAGGCGAGCCAGGCGGCCGCGCCAGCCCGGGAGCGCGCGGGCGACGACGAGGTCGCGCCGCATGAGCAGCCAGAACTCGATGACGAGGAGCGTGAAGTAGGCGGTGTAGAGCCAGATCATCCAGGCCATCGGCGAGCCGAAGTTCGGGTAGACGAAGACGTGCCAGAACCGCTCGAGATGGCCGATGTCCATCCAGATGGTGAAGAGCGCCAGGACGAGGGAGACGATGGCCGTGAAGACCGCCAGGCGCCCGATCGGCTCGAAGCGCCGGACTCCGAAGACGTAGACGAGAGACGAGAGCAGGAAGGCCCCTGCCGAGAGGCCGATGAAGTAGATGTACTGGGCGACCCAGAGCCCCCAGGGGACGATGGAGCCGTAGTTCGCCAGCTCGTGGCCGGTGGTGAGGCGCAGATAGAGGCCCAGGCCGAGCGGGATCAGGCCCAGGATGCCGACAAGCCAGAAGAGGCGCTTGAGGATCATCGTCGGCCCTCGCTAGTAGAGGTAGTAAACGGAGGGTTCGGTGCCCAGCTCCTCCTTGAGGCGGACCGCGTTCCGCTCGCGGAGGAGGATCGAAACCTCGGACTCGGGATCGTCCAGGTCACCGAAGTGGATGGCGTGGCCGGGACAGGTCTTGGCACAGGCCGGCCAGCGACCGGCCTCGCGGTCGTACTCGCCGTTCTCGTCCTGGAGGTGGAGGCAGAAGGTGCACTTGCGGACGTTCCCGACCGGCGACCCCTCTGGCGTTCGGACGCGGTACTGGCGGTACTCGGGCGAGACCACCGCGCCGGCCTCCGGGGCGAGTTCGTAGTCCTCGCCAAAGTCGAACCAGCGGGCGCCGTACGGGCAGGCAGCCATGCAGTAGCGGCAGCCGATGCAGCGGTCGTAGTCGACGACGACGATCCCGTCCTCCGCCCGCTTGAAGGTCGCCCCGACCGGGCAGACCGACACGCAGGGTGGTTGCTCACAGTGGAAGCACGGTTTCGTCATGAAGACCGGGCGGTCGTTCCGAGCCCCGGGCAAGGGCTCCCGGGTGACGACCGTGTAGTAGACGCCGGGGGGCGTCTTGTTCTCGATCTTGCAGGCGATGACGCAGGCCTCGCAGCCGACGCAGCGGCGGGTGTCGATGACCATGCCCCAGTGGTGTTTCCGCTTCGTCGGCGGCGTCGTGGCGGCCGCCGTGGCCTCCCCGACCGCCGATCCCAGGGCGGCGGCGCTCGCCACCGCGCTGGCCGCGGTGCGTTTCAGGAACTCTCGTCGGGTCGTGAGAGGGATGAGGTCCATGCGCTCCGTCTCCATCGTCGCCGGGCGGTCGTGCCACCGCCGTTCCTGGGGCCGGGTCGGCCGTGGGGCCGGACCATGCCCCCGATGGTTCAATCGCCGCCCGGGCCGGCGGGAGGGCCGGACGTCTCCAAAGACCGGGCCGTTCGGCGCGTCGATATGCGAAGTGCTGAAACATGCGCAGATGCGCATCCAGCGCCGGCAGGCGGGGCGCTCGGCGGGCGCTCCGCCCGGCGCGCGAGGCGCCCGGTGCCCGAGGCGCCCGGCGCGCCCCCGTTACCGGCTCCCGCCCTCGTCCACTCCCGCCGCGGCGAGCCGGACCAACCCGATGGCCGTCGCCTTCACCTCGGCTTCCACCAGCCGCGCCGGCGCTAGGCCGAGCTCGACGACCGCCGGTCGCGTCACCGCCGCCACGAGCCGGACGCCGCCGACGTCGATGCCGACCCGCACGACGGGGCCGTGGGGTTCGAGGCCGACGACCCGGCCGACGAGCCGGTTCCGGGCGCTCGAGCCGCGCCCTCCCTCCCCGAAGCCGGCCGTCCCTTCGCTCGCCGCCGCCCCCCGAACGGCGGACAGGAGGACGTCCTCGGCCCGGATGAAGAGGAGGACCCGGTCGCCCGGCCCCGCATCCCCGATCGCCGTCAGTCGAAGCCCGTCCACCGCCACCGCCGCCAGCCCGTCCTCGACGGTGACGACCCGCCCGGCGAGGACCGTCTCCACCCCCGTCACCCGAGCCACCGCCTCGTCCGCCGGCCGATCGAAGACCTCGAGCGTCCGGCCCGACTGCCGAACGACCCCGTCGACCATGACGGCGACCCGGTCGCCGAGGACGAGCGCCTCCGTTCGATCGTGGGTGACGACGATGGCGCTCACCCCGCCGGCGGCGAGGAGCTCCCGCAGCTCGAGGCGGAGCCGTTCCCGGGTCGGGGCGTCGAGGGCGGAGAGCGGCTCGTCGAGGAGGAGGAGCTGCGGCCGCCGGGCGAGCGCCCGAGCCAGGGCCACCCGCTGCCGCTGGCCGCCCGACAGCTCGGCCGGCTTGCGCCGCTCCAGGCCGGAAAGGCCGAAGCGGGCGACGAGCTCGGCCACCCGCGCCGTCCGCGCCGCCCCTCGGACGTCGTCGATCCCGAAGGCGATGTTCGCCGCGACGTCGAGGTGGGGGAAGAGGGCGTGCCCCTGGGGCAGGTAGCCGATCCGGCGGCGCTGCGGCGGCCGGTCGACCCCCGCCGCGGCGTCGAACCAGACCTCGTCGCCGAGGACGATCCGGCCCGCGTCGGGTCGCTCGAGGCCGGCGAGACAGCGCAGGACCGTCGTCTTGCCGACCCCCGAGGGGCCGAAGAGGACGAGGGTCTCGGCGGACGCCGTGTCGAGCTCGAAGGCGGCTCGGATCGTCGGCCCGCCCCGGAAGCGGCGCTCGATGGCGACCTGGAGGCGCGCGTCGGCCATGGCTCACCGCCGCCCGATGGGCCCCGGCAGGACGACCCCGCCCCGGAGCCCGTAGGTCAGCGCCAGAACCAGGAAGGAGACGACGAGGAGCGGCAGGGCCGTCGCGGCCGCGCCCTCGTAGTCGAGGGCCTGGACCCGGTCGTAGATGGCGATGGACACGGTCCGCGTCTCGCCCGGCAGGTTGCCACCGACCATGAGGACGACCCCGAACTCGCCGAGGGTGTGGGCGAAGGCGAGGACGATCCCGGTCAGGATCCCGCCCCGGGCGAGCGGGAGGGCGACCGTCGCGAAGGTCGCCAGACGGGAGCGGCCGAGGGTCCAGGCCGTCTCGATGAGCGAGCGCTCGAGGCCGGCGAAGGCGACGGCGAAGGGCTGGACGGCGAAGGGGAGGCTGTAGATGACGGAGGCGACGAGGAGCCCCTCGAAGCTGAAGGCGAGGCGGCCGCCGCCGAGGGCCCTCCAGAGCCCCCCGAGGGGACCGCTCGGGCCCATGGCCAACAGGAGGTAGAAGCCGAGGACCGTCGGCGGCAGGACGAGCGGCAGGGCGATGGCCGCCTCGACGAAGGGTCGCCACGGCGCCGTCGTTCGGGCGAGCCACCAGGCGAGGGGGAGCCCGACGACTACGAGGATCGCCGCCGTCGCCGCCGCCAGGCGCACGGAGAGGCCAACCGCATCCCAGTCGATCATGGCTCGCTTATCTCCCGCTTATCGGCGCCCCGAGCCCACCGGGGGCCACTCGCT
>Ga0272446_1004055_pt1 | contig 17721 bp, 13 predicted proteins | sample YNPCB0061_FD_194587 | JGI IMG/M metagenome (GOLD analysis project Ga0272446, IMG submission 194587) | Hot spring microbial mat communities from Yellowstone National Park, WY, United States - YNP-CB-006-1 | ecosystem: Environmental > Aquatic > Thermal springs > Hot (42-90C) > Sediment | place... | reverse complement strand
CGCGCCGCTCCGCTGGTCATGAGCCTTCTTCTGGAGATCCTCGGACAGCGACGGGCGGTGGAGGTGCTGACGCAGGCGGTTGCCTCCGGCCGCGCGCACCACACCTATCTGTTCGAGGGGCCGGCGGGGATCGGGAAGGCGACGACCGCGCGCGCGCTGGCGGCGGCGCTGAACTGCGAGGCGCGCGACGCGGGCGGCTGCGGGAAGTGCGGCGCCTGCGCGAAGATCCTCGGGGGGCTGCACCCCGACGTGATCGGCTGGGACATGACGCCAAAGGGGCTGACCGAGCGCGTGCGCGAGCTCATCGCGCTCGCCGGGTTTCGGCCGCACGAGGGGCGTGCGCGGGTGGTGATCTTCGACCCCGCCGACGCGCTGGCGGGGCCGCAGGATCGCGCCGAGCCGGCGAACGTGCTCTTAAAGACGCTCGAGGAGCCGCCGGCGGGGACGCACTTCGTGCTGGTGAGCTCCGAGCCGCGGCGGCTGCCGGTGACGGTGCTGTCGCGCTGCCAGCGGGTGCGGTTCGTCCCGCTCGCCGCGGAGACGATCGCGCGGCTGCTCGTCGAGCGGCACGGCGTCGACGCGAAGGTCGCGGTCGCGGCGGCGGAGCTGTCGGGGGGCAGCGTCGGGCGCGCGCTCGACGAGGCGCAGGCGATGGCGGCGGCGGGCTCGACGGACGCGAGCGAGACGGTGCTCGGGCGCGGGCGTGCGCTCGCCGGCAAGCTGCTCGACGCCACGCGCGGCGGGTCGGTGCTGGCGCTGTTCGAGCACGCGGGTGAGGTCGGCATGGACCGCGAGCTCGTCGAGGCGGCGCTCACGCAGATGGGCGCGGCGCTGCGCGACGGGCTGCTCGGCGCCGAGGGGGTCGCGGGCGGGCGCGTGGCCGAGGCGCGGCGCGAGGCGGCGATGAAGCGCTTCGGGACGTGGAGCCCGGGCGCGCTCGTCGAGGCCAGCCGGCTCGTCGACGAGGCGGTGGTGAACCTGCGCGGGAACGTGGCGCCGGCGCTGGTGATCGAGCACCTCGTGCTCGGGATGCAGCGGCTCGGGCGGCTCGGGGCCCCGACGACGACGGCGGCGGCCGGGAGGGCGTCGTGACCATCGACGAGACGGGCGGCGCGGCGCCGCCAGCAGGAGGCGGCGGGAGCGGCGGCAGCGACGGCGGGGCGCCGCGCGGCGACCGTCCGCGACGGCGGCGTCGTCGGCGGCGTGGGGGCGGCGCGGGCGCGGAGGCGGCGCCGGGCGCGACTGGCGCGGCGGGCGCTGACGAGGGGGAGGATGGCCCCGACGACGTCGACAGCGCGGGTGAAGGCGCCGAGGCGCGCGCGAGCGAGCCGGGCGCAGCAGCAGAAGCAGCAGAGACGACGACGGCGACCGCGAGCCGCGACGGCGGGCCGCGCGAGGGGCGTGGGCCGCAGCGCGACGGCGGGCGTGGCCGCGATGGCCGTGACGGTGGCGGCCGCGAGGCGCGCGGGCGCGGCGGGCGCGGACCGCAGGAGGCGCGCGACGATCGCGGCCGTGGTGGTGGCCCACAACAGCGCGGGCGCGGCGGTCGCCCCGACGAGAATCGCGGACGTCCCGAAGGGGCCCGCAGTGGTGGTGACCCGCGAACGGGGGCGGCCTCCGGAGGCGGCGAGGCGCGCCGCGAGCGTGGCCCTGGTCGTGGCGAGCGCGGCCCGCGGCCCCGCGACGAGCGCCCGCGCGGCGAGCGTCCCCGCGACGAGCGCCCGCGCGACGAGCGACGCGCGCCGGCGACGGCGACGCCAGCGCCGGCGGCCGCGGCGGCACCCTCCCCCGCCGCCGCGCTCGCGCCGCCGCCCGACTTCGACGACGGCTGGTCGCTCGACGAGCTCTCCGCCTCCGGCGGCAGCGCGACCGCCGCCGCGGCCGAGGCCGCCGAGCCCGCGCCTCCGCCCCCGCCGGTGGCGCCGCCGGTCCCCGAGGGGCCCATCACCCGCTTCGACCCCGACGGCGATCACGTCTTCGTCGACCTCACCGTCGAGGACGTCGCCCCCGGCGTGCTCGTCAACCTCGTCGGCGTGAAGTTCCGCGACGCCGGCACCATCCACCCCTACGACGCCGGCGAGCTCGCCCTCCGCCGCGGCGATCGCGTCATCGTCGAGAGCGATCGCGGCCCGTCGCTGGCCACGGTCGCCGTCGCCTCGCGCCGCCGCCCCTTCGTCGACCCGCTCCGCCGCGTCATCCGCCGCGCCAGCGCCGCCGACGAGGCCACGCGCGAGAAGAACGTCACCAAGGAGCGCGACGCCTTCCTCTTCACGAAGGAGCGCATCCGCGCGCGGGGCCTGCCGATGAAGCTCGTCCGCGTCGAGCTCCCGCAGACCAACGCCGGCAAGACCGTCGTCCTCTTCGCCTCCGAGGAGCGCGTCGACTTCCGCGACCTCGTGCGCGACCTCACCCAGGAGCTGCGCGGCCGCATCGAGATGCGCCAGATCGGCGCCCGCGACGAGGCCAAGGTCGTCGGCGGCATCGGCGCCTGCGGCCGCGAGCTCTGCTGCTCGACGTGGCTGCCGGCCTTCGTGCCCATCTCGATCAAGATGGCCAAGGACCAGGGGCTGCCGCTCAACCCGTCGAAGGTGTCGGGGCAGTGCGGGCGCCTCAAGTGCTGCCTCGTCTACGAGCAGGACACCTACAAGGAGATGCGCAAGGGCCTGCCGAAGGTCGGCAAGAAGGTCCAGACGCCCGGCGGCGTCGGGCGCGTCGTCGAGCTCGACGTCCTCCGCCGCAAGGTGCGCGTCGTCTTCGAGGAGGGCGGCGCCGAGGTCTTCCCCGGCGACGTCGTCACCCCGCTCTTCCCGTCGGGCGGCGGCCCCGGGCGCGCCCCGACCGCCGACGCCGACGGAGACGACGGCCCCGACGGCCCCGACACGGACGACGCCGGCACCTAGCGGCGCGCCCGCGTTTGCGGTACGTACGAGGGCTCCGCATGCCGCCCGCGCCGCTCTACATCACGACGCCGATCTACTACGTCACCGACGTCCCGCACATCGGTCACGCCTACACGACGATCGTCGCCGACGCCCTCGCCCGCTTCGCCCGCCTGCAGGGCCGCCGCGTCGGGTTCCTCACCGGCACCGACGAGCACGGCCAGAAGGTCGCGCGCATGGCCGAGGAGCGCGGGCTCACCCCGGCCGCCTTCGCCAAGAGCGTCTCCGACGCCTACCGCGCCGCCTGGACCGCCCTCGAGATCTCGAACGACGACTTCATCCGCACCACCGACGCCGACCACGAGGCCGTCGTCACCGAGCTCTGGCGCACGCTCGAGGCGAAGGGCGACATCTACGTCGGCGACTACGAAGGCTTCTACTGCGTCGCCTGCGAGCAGTTCTACACCGAGAAGGAGCTCATCTCCGTCGACGGCCGCGGCGCGTGCCCGGTCCACAAGCGGGCCGTCGACAAGATCAAAGAGAGCACCTATTATTTCCGTCTATCGAAATATCAGCAGCCGCTGCTCGACTGGTACGACGCGCACCCCGAGTTCGTGCAGCCCGAGATGCGGATGAACGAGGTGCGCGCCTTCGTGAAGGGCGGCCTCGAGGACCTCTCGATCTCGCGCACGACCTTCACCTGGGGCGTGCCGGTGCCGGGGCGCGACGGGCACGTCATCTACGTCTGGATCGACGCGCTCACCAACTACTTCTCGGCGACGAAGCGCGCCTCGCTCGAGGGGCTGTGGAGCCCCGGGTCGCGCATCGTCCACATGATCGGCAAGGAGATCTCGCGCTTCCACGCGGTCTACTGGCCCGCGATGCTCATGTCGGCCGGGCTGCCGCTGCCGACGACGATCTTCGCGCACGGCTGGTGGACGGTGAACGGCGAGAAGATGTCGAAGACGCTCGGGAACGTCGTCAACCCGCTCGAGCTGGCGCAGGACCTCGGCGTCGACGCCGTCCGATATTTTGTCATGCGAGAAGTCCCGCTCGGCAGCGACGGCGACTTCTCGCACGAGGCGCTCATCGGTCGCTACAACGCCGAGCTGGCGAACGACCTCGGCAACCTCCTCAATCGCACCATCGGGATGGTCGACAAGTACTTCGCCGCCGATCGCACCCTCGCCGAGCGCGACGGCGAGCCCGATCCGTTCGACGTCGCCGCGACGGTGGCGAAGGTGTCGGCGCACATGGAGGCGATCGCCCCGTCGAAGGCGCTCGAGGAGATCTGGGGACTCGTCCGCAAGGGGAACGCCTACATCGACTCGGAGGCGCCCTGGAAGCCGACGGCGGATCGCGCGCGGATCCTCCGCAACGTCCTCGAGCTCTACCGCTGCATCGCGCACCTCGTCTCGCCGTTCATGCCCGAGCGGGCGACGGAGATGCTGCGCCAGCTCGGGATCTCCGAGCCGTTCGCGCTGCCGGCGTGGGACGGGCGGCGCGGCTATGCGTCGGCGGTCGCCGCCCCGCTCTTTCCGCGCGTCGACGACGATCGCAAGAAGGCGCTCCTCGACAAGTGGCTGGCGGCGCGGAAGCGCGCCGAGGCGGCGACGGCCGCGACCGCGCCCGCGGTCAGCAGCGACGAGGGGCTGGTCGCGTTCGACGACTTCAAGAAGATGGACCTCCGCGCGGCGACCATCGTCGCCGCCGAGCCGGTGCCGAAGGCGAAGAAGCTGCTCAAGCTCACCGTCGACGCGGGCGAGGGGCGCCACCGCACGGTGGTCGCCGGCATCGCCGAGGCCTATCAGCCGGCCGAGCTCGTCGGCAAGACGGTGCTGATCCTCGCCAATCTGAAGCCGGCCACCATCCGCGGCGTGACCTCCGAAGGGATGGTGCTGGCCGCCGGTGACGAGGCGATCGTCGGGCTCTCGGCCGTCGACCGCGCGGTCCCGCCCGGCACGAAAATTCGATAGACACGAAACACTGACGCGAAGGGGGCACGAAGATGAGCAGCACGCAGGAGAGCTCGAGCGGTCGGCAGCGGCGTCGCGACGCGCGCCTGCACGTCGACTGGGTGGCGACGTGCGAAAAGATCGTCGAGATCGAGCAGAAGCTCGACCCGAAGCTGGCGGCGGTCTACGAGCGCGTGCACGCCGACCCGACGGGCGTCGGCCGCCGCTTCCAGGCGCGGGTGCGCGACATCTCCGTCAACGGCGCCTTCATCGCCGGCGAGCCGCTGCCGCTCTTGTCGCGCGTGGCGCTGATCATCGAGGTGCCCGACTTCCGCCACGTCGAGGCGGTGGGCTGGGTGCTGTGGCGCCGCACCGCGCCCTGCACGCTCAACGCGTCGAACGGCACGCCGGTCGAGCTCGAAGAGGGCTTCGGCATCATCTTCGAGTGGGCCTCGCTCGAGTCGCGCCTCGAGATCGCGCGCCGGGTCGCTCAGCTGGCCTGAGGCGGCGGTGTCCTCGACGGCGATGACCACGCGCGGCGACGGCGACGAGCGGGCCTTCCGGCTCGTGCACACCCAGCGCGGCGTCCTCGTCGTCGCCGGCGCCTTCGCGGTCATCGGGGGCACCTTCATCCCGTCGCTGGTGGCGCGGTTCGCGTCGCTGGTGCTGGGCCTCCTCGTCGTCGCGGCGTTCCTCTTCCAGCGGCAATTGGCGCCGGAGGTGCGCGTCGGGCGCGACGGGTATCGCGTGCTCATCGCCGGGCGCGAGCGCTTCCGCGTCGCCTGGCGCGACGTCGTGCGGGTGCGCGCCGAGCGCGGCGAGCCGACGCTGTACGTCGAGACCGGCGAGGCGGCGCGGAACCTCTTCGTGCCACCGCGCGGGTACGGCTTCCGCTTCGAGCAGCCCGACGAGCTGTGCAAGCGGGTGCTCGCTGCCGTCGGTGAGGAGCGCACCGAGTGGGTCGAGCGCATCGACCCCAAGCGCCTCGGGCCGGGGGTGCGCGGGTGATCGGGATCCGCCCCGCGGGCATGACGCTCGAGGCGGCGCTGCGCGACGTGGGCGCGCGCGATGCGCGGGCGCGGCTGCAGGCGATCGGCGCGCTCCGGCGGCTGGGCGACGACGACCGTGGCGACGCGCGCGCCCGGGCGATCGCGGCGCTGGTGCCGCTCGTCGACGACACCATCGCGCTCGTGCGGCAGGAGGCGCTCTTCGCGCTCGCCGAGCTGGAGGCGTCCGAGGCGCTGGCGGCGGCGCGGCTTCGGCTCGACGACGGCGACGCGCAGGTGCGCGAGGCGGCGCTGGTGGCGATCGGGCGCGGGGCGGCGCGCGGCGACGGAGAGGCGCGCCAGCGCGCCTGGAGCCTCCTCACCGACGCGCTCGGCGGCGCGCGCCCCGAGCTGCGCTTCCAGGCGGTGCGGCAGCTGGTGCAGCTCGACGCCGCGCGGGCGCTGCCGCTGCTCGTCCCGCTCCTCGAGGACGGCGACGCCGACGTGCGCGCCGAGGCGTCGGCGGCGATCGGCGACGCGCTCGTCGAGAGGCCGGCGGGCCTCGTCGAAGCGGACGCCGCGGCGGCCCGCGACGCGCTGGCGCGGCTCGTCGACGCCGACGATCTGGCCTGCCCCGAGGCGGCGTTCGCCCTGGCGCGAGCCGGCGATCGCCGCGGCCTGCCGGTGCTCCTCGAGGAGGTGCGCCCGGCGCGCGGCGAGGCGGCGCTGCTGGCGGCGACGGGGCTGTGGGAGCTGGCGCGGCTCGACCCCCAGGCGCTCGACGGTGGCGAGACGCGCGCGGCGATCGAGGCTGCCCTCCGTCGCTGGCGTGGTGAGCCGCTCACCCGCGTCTACCTCGCCGCCGCGCTCGCCCGCGTCGGCGTCCCGTCGGGGCGCGCCCACCTCGAGCGCGCCGCCCGCGCCTGGCGCGAAGACGTCCGCGGCGCCGCGCGCGAGATCCTCGAGACCCTCCCGTGAGACGCCCATGATCCTCACCGACAGCCACTGCCACCTCGAGGCCGCCGACTTCCGCCGCGACGACGGGGGCGACGAGCGCCCCGACGTCGTCGCCCGCGCCCTCGCCGCCGGCGTCGAGCGGATGATCTGCGTCGGATCCGGCGCCTCGCTCGCCGAGGTCGAGAACGCCGTGCAGTTCGCCGAGCGCTACCCGTCGATCTGGGCCGCCGTCGGCATCCACCCGCACGACGCCAAGAACGTCACCGACGCGATCCTCGGCCGCATCGAGGCGCTCGCCGCCGGCCACCCGCGCGTCGTCGCCGTCGGGGAGACCGGCCTCGACTACCACTACGATCACTCGCCGCGCGAGCGCCAGGCGGAGGTCTTCCGCGCCTTCGTCCAGATGGCGCGCCGGACCGGCAAGCCCGTGTCGCTGCACCTCCGCGGCAAGGAGCCGCGCGAGCTCGGCGACGCGCACGCCGACGCCAAGCGCATCCTCGCCGAGGAGCGCGTCGACGAGATCGGCGGCGTCGTCCACTGCTTCACCGGGACGAAGGAGGACGCCGTCCGCTACGTCGAGCTCGGCCTCCACATCAGCCTGAGCGGCGTCGTCACCTTCAAGAGCGCGAGCGCCATCCGCGAGGCGGCCGCCTGGGTGCCGGCCGAGCGCCTGCTCGTGGAGACGGATTGCCCCTACATGGCGCCGATCCCGTTCCGCGGAAAACGCAACGAACCCGCGTACGTGGTGCACACGGCGCGCTTCGTCGCGGACCTGCGCGGCGTCTCGCTCGAGCACCTCGCCGAGGTGACGACGGCGAATGCCAACCGGCTGTTTCGCCTCGAGAGTTGACAACGTCCCCGCGCGGGGGTAAGGAACTCACTCTTTTTTACGGGCACACGGAAGAAGGACTGACATGGCGTTCCGCACCGGAATCCTCGGACAGAAGCTGGGCATGACGCAGATCTTCACGGCGACGGGCGACCGCGCGCCGGTCACCGCGATCCAGGCGGGCCCCTGCGTCGTCGTCGACAAGCTGACGCCCGACAAGCACGGCTACGCCGCCGTGAAGCTCGGCTTCGGCGAGAAGCCCCTCCGCAACACCAAGAAGCCGGAGCTCGGCCTCTTCAAGAAGACCGGCCTCGCGCCGCAGCGCTTCGTGCGCGAGGTGCGCGTCGAGGCGGCCGATCTCGACAAGTACGAGGTGGGCAAGCCGGTTGCGCTCGACGCCGTCTTCAAGCCGATGACCTTCATCGACGTCACCGGCCGCACCAAGGGCAAGGGCTACCAGGGCGTCATGAAGCGGCATCACATGCCGGGCTTCCGCGCGACGCACGGTACGCACGAGTTCTTCCGTCACGGCGGCTCGATCGGCTGCCGCCTCACGCCGGGCCGCGTTCACCGCGGCAAGCGCATGTCGGGCCACATGGGCGACGTGAAGGCGACGGTGCAGAACCTCGTCCTCGTCGAGATCGACAACGAGAACAACCTGCTCCTCGTCCAGGGCTCGATCCCGGGCGCGAAGAACGGGTACGTGATCGTTCGCAACGCCAAGAAGAAGGCGGGCGTCCAGGCGAAGTTCCGCAGCTACGCCGAGCAGCAGGAGAAGTCGAAGAACCCGATGAAGGCCTCGAAGGCCGGCGCGGGTGCGGCGAAGAAGCCTGCTGGCGGCGCGAAGCCGGCCGCCAAGAAGTAGCCCCGCCGGACACGTTCCGTGTCCAAGCTCCGCGATCGTTCCCACCGACACGACGTCTTTCACCGGCGCGCCAAGCAGTCCGGATTCCGCGCGCGCTCGGTGTTCAAGCTCGACGAGATCGACCAGAAGCATCACCTCTTCCGGCACGGCGCCCGGGTCCTCGACCTGGGCTGCCGGCCGGGGTCGTGGCTGCAGTACGCGCGCACGAAGGTGGGGCCGAACGCGCCGCTCGTCGGGTGCGATCGGACGCCGCTCGACGCGCCGCTGCCGGGGGTGCGCGAGGTCGTGGGCGATGTCTTCACGCTCAAGCCGAAGGCGTTCCTCGGCGACCTGGCGGCGTTCGACGTGGTGATGTCCGATATGGCGCCGGACACGAGCGGCGTGCGGTCGATGGATCAGGCGCGGTCGGAGACGCTGTTCGAGCGCGCGCTGGAGATCGCCGAAGCGGTGCTGGCGCCGGGCGGGAACTTCGTCGGCAAGCTCTTCCAGGGGCCCGACTGGCAGCGGCTCATCGCGCGGGCGCGCGCCGGATTCACCGAGGTGAAGACGATGAAGCCGGAGTCGTCGCGGAAGGAGTCGATCGAGCAGTACGTGATCGCCAAGGGGCGCAAGCCGCCCCCGTCGTCGCCGGCTACTTGAGCGCGGCGAGCGCCTTCTTCGCCGCCTTGCCGTTCGCCGAGTCGGGCGAGAGCTCGACGACCTTCTTGTAGGCCTGCTTGGCGCGGTCGCGCGCCGTCGCCTTCGTCACGTCGCCGAGGAGCATCCAGGCGTCGACGTATTTGTCGTCGAGCTCGACCGCCTTCTCGGCGTGCGGGCGCGCCTTGTCGGGGGCGCCCGCGTCGACCTGCGCGCGCGCCAGCCAGTAGCGCGGCTCGGGCGCGGTGGCGTCGTCGCTGAGGCAGGGCTCGAGCTGCGCGATGGCGTCGGGGACCGCCTTGCGCAGGAGGAGCGCCCGCGCCAGCCCGACGCGCGCCTCGGTGCGATCGTCGACGCCGAACGGCCCCTCGGCCCACGCCTGGAGCGCGGTCCGGAAGGCAGTCTCGGCCGCCGGGCCATCCCCCTGCGCGAGCGCGATCTTGCCGAGGCCGAGGTTCACGTGCAGCGTGTCGCCCCCGACGGTGCGGAGCGTCTCGGCCGCCTTCTTGAGATCGCCCGCGCGGCGATAGGCGTCGGCGACGGCGATCCCGAGGGCGACCTCCTTTGCCGCCGGGCCCTTGCGATCCTTCTCGAGCGCCTTGGCGGCGACGAGCGCCTCCTTCGCGCCCTTCCAGCTCTGCGCGACGAGCTTCAGGCGGGCGACGCGCGCCGCGAGCGGCGACATCGGCGGCGCGGTCACCTCGCCGAGGAGGCTCTCGGCGTCGTCGACGAAGCCGAGCGCCAGCGACGCCTCGACGAAGGTGAGCTTGTCGTCGGTGGTTGCCTTCGCCGGGCCGGCGTCGAGGACCTTGCGGATCTCGGCGCGCGCCTCGCGGGCGCGGCCGAGCTCGAGGTACATGCGGCCGAGCGTGGCGTGGACCTGCGTGAGCGCTGGCGCCTCGCGCGCGGCCCGCTCGAGCTCGACGAGCGCCTCCTTCACCTTGCCCTGGTCGCGCAGGACGCGCCCGAGGAGCGCGCGCGCCCGGAAGGCCTCCGAGTTGCGCTCGAGGGCGCGGCCGAGCTCGGTGCGCGCGCGCACGAGCTCCTTGCGCTCGTAGGCGATGAGGCCGAGGCCGTAGTGCGGGGCGGGAGCGCCCTGCGCCGCGGCCTTCTCGAGCTCGCGCATCGCGCCCGCGGCGTCGCCGGAGCGCGCCCGCGCGATGGCGCGGTAGGTGATCGCGGTCGCGTCGCCCGGGCGGCGGGCGAGCGCCGCGTCGAGGGTGGCGATCGCCTCCTTGTTCTTCCCGACGAGCACCTGGGCGCGCCCGAGCACCGCCTGGCGCCGCGGCGTCTGCGGCCCGACGGAGAGCGCGCCCACCACCTTCTCCTCGAACCCCTTGGCGAGCGCCACCTCGGCATCGAGGACGGCCACGTCGGCGTCGTTCGGATCGAGCCGCTCGGCGACGCGCATCGCCTGCTCCGCCTCGGAGATCTGCCCGAGGAGCAGCCGCGCGCGGCCATAGAGGAGCGCGAGCCGCCCGTCGTGGACGATGCCCTTGCGCGCCAGCTGCAGCTCGGCCTCGATGGCCTTCGTCGCCGCCGCCTGGTCCGCCTCCTTCGCAGCCTTGGCGAGCAGCACGTTGGCGCGCGCGAGGTGGAACCACGCCTCCGTCGTCACGCCGATGCGCGGGGCCCCCTCCCCCGTCGGGAGCGGCTTCACATCGGGGGTCTCGCCGCGCTCGAGCGCGACCATCGCGCGGCCGACGATGGCGCGCGGGTGCTCGGGCGCCACCGCCAGCACGCGCCGATAGGCGCCGTCGGCGGCGTCGAGATCGCCGGCGCCGAGCTCGAGCGACGCCAGGACGAGGAGCGCGCGCACGTTCTGCTTGTCGCCGCCGTTGGCGATCGTCGACGCCAGGAGCTTGCGGGCGGCGTCGATGTCGCCCTTCTGCAGCGCGCAGCGCGCGCCGATGTCGCCGTCGTCGGGCTCGATCGACGGGCAGGTCTCGGCGCGGCCGAGCGCGAGGAGCGCGCGCGCCTGGCGGAGCTGCACGTCGGTTCGCTCGCCCTTCACCTTCGGGTGGCGCTGCGCCTCCTTCTCGGCGCGCTTCAGCATCGCCCACGCCGCCGCGTCGGTGTCTTCGCCCTGGTCGGTGTGCAGGCGCGCCGCCGCGAGCGCGAGCATCGCGTAGTAGGTCTGCCCCTTCGGCGAGATCCGCACCGCCTGCGCGTAGGCGTCGCGCGCCGCCGCGTCGCCCGCGTAGCTGGCGTCGAGGAGCTTGGCGTCGCCCTGCGCGACGAGCTCGCCCAGCTTCCGCGCCTCCTCGCGCTTGTGATAGATGAACCCGCCGACGGAGCCGGCGGTCACGAGGCCCAGGCCGGCCCACAGCCAGATGAAGGCCCGGCCGTGGCGGCGCGCCCAGCCGCGCTGGAAGGCGTCGGGCTCGGGCCGAGGGAGGTCGGCGCTCGACGCCGGCAGGTCGTCGTCGTTGCCGCCGCCGCGCAGGAGCGCGCGCGCGACGCCGTCGAGATCGATCTTGCCGTTGCGCGGGGCGGGCGCGGGCGAATGGGTCGACGTCGCCGCCGCTCGATTGCGCGCGGCCTGCGGCGCCGCCGCGGTCGTCCTCGCGTCGTCGAAGCCGAAGTCGTCGCCGTCGGACTGGCGCGCCGGCGCCGGGCGGCGCGGCGGCGGCAGCGGCGTCGCGTCCGCCTCGGGCTCGATCGCCCGCCCGCCGCGCGGCGGCGTGATGGCGCGGACGCTCGTCGGGGGCGTGGAGCCCTTGGTGACGGCGGCGACGCGCGCGGCGCCGGCCGACGCCGTCGGCGGGGCCTCGCTCCACGGCGGCTGGCCGTCGGGGCGCCACGACTGCGTGGGATCCTCCCGCTCGCCTTCGACGAAGACGTCGATCCCTGCGGGCGCGCCGCCGTGGTGATCGTTGTCGGTGGCCTCGTCGACGATGTCCTCGGCCAGCGTCGGCTGCGTCGGCTCGCCGCGCGGCGCCCGCTGCGGCGCCGGTACCGCGGCCACGGGCGCGGGCTCGACGCCGCGCTTGCGCGACATCGCCGCGAGCAGGACCTCCTGCGCCTCCTCGAGGTGACCCGCGGCCGACAGCGCGCGCCCGAGCGCGAGCTGGATGTTGACGTCATCGGGCCGCAGCGCGAGCCCTTGACGGCAGAGCCGGACGGCCTCCTCGGCGCGACCCGCAGCGACCAGCGTATCGGCGTGCCGAATCAGCTGCGCCGGGTCCTTGGCCGCGATCACCCTTCCGCGATCGTTCTCGCTCGACATGGGGACGGTTCTCCCCATCATAGCCTCATCGTGTCGAGGGCGTCGACGGCAAAACGATGAGCCGTCCGCGGATGCGCGCCAGCGTCTTCGGCCCGATGCCGCGCACCCGCACCACGTCGTCGACCACGTCGAACGGACGGGCCCCCGCGATGCGCGCCGCGAGCCCCGGGCCGATGCCTGGCAGCGATGCCAGCTCGTCGATCGAGGCGCGGTTCAGATCGACCGGCGCCTCCCACGCCTCGAGCCGCGCCGGCGCCATGCGCCCCACCCTGCGTCCGCGCCCGTCGACGACGTCGCCGGCGCGCAGCCCGCCCTCGCCCCCCTGTTCCCAGCAGCCCACGCCCACCCCGCGCAGCTCGACGGGGACGCAGGCCGGCGCCGGCCAGGACGCCGCAGGCGACGCCCGCGCCAGCGGGGGCGCAGCCGCGCGCCAGGCGAGCGGCACGATGGTGACGAGGAGCAGTCCGAGGAGGAGCGAGCGCGCACCGTTCATGCCGCCTTATCGGCGGCGGCGCGCGAAACGTTGCTAGGCGGGCAGGTGGAGCGCGAAGCCGTCGTGGAGCACGCGCACGGCGAGCTCGGCGTACTTCGACTCGACGACGACGGAGATCTTGATCTCGCTCGTCGAGATCATCTGGATGTTGATCCCCTCCTTGGCGAGGATCTCGAACATCCGCAGCGCGACGCCGGCGTGCGAGCGCATGCCGACGCCGACCACCGACACCTTGGCGATCTGGTCGTCGGTCTTGATCCCCTGCTCGGCCATCTCCGGCAGGCTCGTCCGCACGAGCTCGACGGTGCGCTTGAGGTCGCCGCGCGGCACCGTGAACGTGAGATCGGTGCGCCCCTCCGACGACACGTTCTGGATGATCATGTCGACGACGATGTTCGCCTCCGACAGCGGCTTGAAGATGCGCGCCGCGGTCCCGGGCTTGTCGGGGACGCCGATCAGCGTGACCTTCGCCTCGTCGCGCGCCGCGGTGACTCCCGCGACCAGCACGTCCTCCATCTGCTTCTCCTCTGGGACGACCCAGGTGCCTTCGTTGGTGTTGAAGCTCGAGCGGACGTGGATCTTCACGCCGTACTTCATGCCGAACTCGACGCTGCGGATCTGCAACACCTTCGCGCCGAGCGAGGCGAGCTCGAGCATCTCCTCGTAGCTGATGCGCGCGATCTTGCGCGCGTTCGGGACGACGTTCGGGTCGGTCGTGTAGACACCGTCGACGTCGGTGTAGATCTCGCAAGCGTCGGCCTTGAGCGCCGCCGCGATCGCCACCGCCGACGTGTCCGAGCCGCCGCGGCCCAGCGTCGTGATGTTGCCGGCCTCGTCGATGCCCTGGAAGCCGGCGACGACGGCGATCTTCTTCTGCCGCAGCGCCTCGTGGATTCGCTCGCCGTCGATCGACTTGATGCGCGCGCGGGTGAAGGCGTTGTCGGTGGTGATGCGGACCTGCGATCCGAGGAACGACTGCGCCTGCCCGCCCGCCTTCTGGATGGCGAGCGCGACGAGTCCGACCGTCACCTGCTCGCCCGTCGAGGCGATGACGTCGAGCTCGCGCTCGTACTCGAGCGGGGGATCGTCGTTGACCTGCTTGGCGAGGGCGAGGAGGCGGTTCGTCTCCCCGGACATCGCCGAGACGATCACGACGACGTCGTGGCCCTCGGCCTGGGTCGCGAGGCAGCGCCGCGCGACCTCGCGGATCCGGTCGACTGTACCGACGGAGGTGCCGCCGAACTTCTGGACGACCAGCATGGGAGCGAGACGCTAGCAGCGTCCGACATGGCGCGTCAAGGCGCGGCTGCCGACGTGCCGGCCCGTCGCGCGCGCCGAGATGCCCTCCCCCCTGGGGCACGCGGCGCGCGCAGACGTTGCACGAGGCGATTTTAGACCTTTTCGGGTGGGGGACGTCAAGCTAGCGTCACGCGCCATGAGCGTGAGCGACGAGGCGACGACGGAGGTTCGGCTGCTCCTCACGACGTTCGGCGCGCGCGAGGAGGCGCTGCGGGTGGCGCGCGTCCTCGTCGACGAGCGGCTCGCGGCGTGCGTGAACGTCGTCGACGGCGTGCGCTCGATCTATCGCTGGAAGGGCGAGGTCTCCGAGGACGGCGAGGTGCTGTGCGTGATCAAGACGACGCGCGCGCGGGTGGAGGCGCTGCGCGCGCGGCTCGTGGCGCTGCACCCGTACGAGCTGCCGGAGGTGGTCGCGGTCGGCGTCGACGCGGCGGCGTCGCACGCGCCCTATCTCGGCTGGATCGCGGAGTCGGTCGGCGACAGCTGAGCGGCGGCGCGGACGAGGACGGCGCGCGGGCGGCCGCGGAGGCGATAGCTGCCGGGGCGCTCGACGGTGGCGCGGGCGATCGGGCCCGCGGCGGCGACGGAGAGCGGGCGGCCGGCGGGCTCGGGCTCGACGGCAGGAGCGGCGGCGCCGGGCAGGAGGAGGAGCTCGGCGGGCGCGCTCGGGACGCGGAGCCGCTCGGGCGCGGGCGACTGGACGCGCGTCGAACCGACGCTGGCGAGCGCCGGGAGCGCGGCCGCGAGCACCGCGCCGTCGCGCTCGCCGCCGTCGACCATCGCCTCCAGCGCGGCGCGCGCGGCCTGTTTGTCGTCGGCGCTGCCGACGGTGGCGGCGAGGCGGCCGAGGGCGCCGGCCATCGCGGCGCGGACCGGGATGTAGGGCTCGGCGGCGACCCAGCGCGCGAAGGTGGCGATGGGCTCGGGGCGGCCGAGCTCGTCGAGCGCACGGACGGTGTCGAGGCGCGTGCGCACCGCCGCCAGCTGGAGGAGGAGCGGCTCGACGGCGCGCGGGTCGCGGCTGTGGCCGAGCGCGCGCACGAGCTCGGTGGCGAGATTGAAGCGATCGGCGACGGCGCGGCGATCGAGCGCCCTCGCCAGCGACGGGACGTCGGCGACGGCGAGCGCGGCGCGGGCGCACAGCTCGACGTCGGAGAGGGGCTCGGCGCAGGCGGCCGGAGCCAGCCGCGCGACGGTGGCGCGGGCCTCCGCGTCGCCCAGGCGGGCGCGCGCGACCGCGAGCCAGTCGGCCAGCGCCGTCGTCTCGGCGCCGTCGGCGGGAGCGGCGGCGGCGCGGGCGAGCAGCGGCGCCGTCGCCGGATCGACCGGCAGCGCCGCGACGAGCCGCGCGGCCTCGCGCCGCAGACCGGGATCGTGCGCCGCCGCGCCCTCCCCCGCCGCGAGCTGCGCCAGCGCCAGCGCCGCCGCGCGATCGCCGAGCCGCCCGCGCCCGAGCAGCGCCTCCGTCGCCGCGTCCCACCGCGGCGCCTGATCGCGCGCCGCCGCCGCGCGCTCGAACCGCGCATCCTCGTCGAGCCACCCGTCGAGGAGCGCGCGCAACCGCCGGCGCGTCGGCTCGGCGGCCGCGTCGGTGCGAGCGCGCCGCTCGCCCGGGTCGGCGACGAGGTCGTAGAGGCGACAGTCGTCGATCTCGAGATCGCAGATCAGCTTGTCGCGCCCGTCGACGACCCCCTTCTTGCGCCCGATCTCGACGTAGACCGGCCCGAGCAGCGCCTCGTCCGGCGGCGTCTCGGCGAACCAGGGGGAGAGATCCTGGCCGCGCATGCGCACCGGCCGCGGCACCCCGAGGAGCCCGAGCAGCGTCGGCGCGACGTCGACGAGCCCCACCGGGTGCGCGATGCGCCGCGCGGGCAGCGGCGGCGCCCCGCCGATGGTCGCGAAGACGAGCGGGACGTGGATCTGCTCCTCGTAGAGCGTCGTGCCGTGGTAGTTGCCGCCGTGATCGGAGAGCTCCTCGCCGTGGTCGGCGGCGACGACGACGAGCGCGCCCTTCCGGTGCTCGCGCATCCACTCGAGGAGGCGCCCGATCTCGCGATCGACGAAGCGGATCTCGCCGTCGTAGCGCGCGGCCGTCGGCGAGTCGGCGGTGGTGAGGCCGGGGTGCGGCTCGTAGGGCTCGTGCGGCTCGAGGTAGTGCACCCAGACGAAGGCGCGCGCGGGGCGCTCCTCCTCGAAGAAGCGGATGATCTGGTCGGTGCGCGGGGTCGCCGCCAGGTACTCGAACTTCACGTACTCGAAGTCGTAGCGGGAGCGCTCGAAGGGGGCGAGCTTGTCGCGGTCGATGTAAAACGTCGACGGAGGGAAGAAGCCGGCGGTCTTCAGGCGCTCGCGCTTGAGGAGCCGCGGCAGGGTCTCGTGCGCGGCGGCGTCGACGCCGAGCGCGGAGAGCGCGTGGACGTTCTTGCCGGTGAGCAGCGTGGCGACGGAGAACGAGGTGTGTGGGACGGGCGCGTAGGCGGCGGTGAAGCGGACGCCGCCGTCGGCGAGCGCGGAGAGGGTCGGGGCGACGTCGGGGCGCAGGCGATCGGCGCGCCAGGCGTCGATGGTGATGACGACGACGTCGGCGTCGAGGATGCGCGGGCCGGGCGGCAGGCGGCGCGCGGCGGGTGGCGGCGCGGTCGGCGCGGGCGTCGCAGCGGCGGCGACGGCGGAGGGCGCAGCGACGGGCGCGCGGCGCGCGACGGTGGCGGCGCGGAGGGCGCGGCCGAGGAGCGGCAGGCGCTCGAGCGCGACGGTGCGGAGCGCGCGGTCGGCGTCGAGCGCGCGGAGCGCGAGGGGCGCAGCGACGGCGGCGATGGCCAGCGCGGCGGCGAGCGCCAGGCGGGCGCGACGGCTCGGGCGAGCGAGGCGCGCGGCGCCGAGCGTCGCGGCGATCGCGGCGGCGAGCGCGGCCCCGACGGCGAGGAGCCCGGCGTGGAAGAAGGGATAGAGGCGCGGCAGGATGCGCTGATCGGCGATGTGCGCAGCGACGAGGGCGGCGGCCAGCACCAGCGCCAGCGCGACGGTGGCTCCGCGTCCGAGGGCGCCGGCGCGACGGCGGGCGACGAGGGAGAGCGCGGCGCGCGCGGTGGCATAGGCGGCGGCGACGAGCGCGCCAGCGACGGCGGCGATGAGCAGCGGCCGCGCCGGCAGCGCCTGCGCGCGCGGGCCGCGGAAGGCCAAGAGCGCCACCCACAGCGACGGCGGCGCGGCGACGAGCGCCAGCGCCGCGGCGCGCGACCGATCGAGCCGCGACGGCGTGGCGACGGCGCGCGCGAGCAGCGCGTCCCCGAGCGCCGCGAGGGCGCCACCGACGAGCCCGAGCGCCGCGCCGAGCGCCGCCGCCACCACGAGCGAGCGCGCCGCGAACGGCGCCAGCTCGCCGACGCCGTCGAAGAACCCGCCCGCGGTGACGAGGAGATAGGCGAGCTCGACCAGCGCCAGCAGCGCTCCACCGACGAGCCCCAGCGCCGCCCCGGAGAGCGGCCACCTGCGCCGATCGCTCACTGGTGTACCTCCCATGCCTGAGGGGCTGCGATGCTCCGCACCGCAGTGCCCTCTCTTCCGTGTGCCTCCCACGACAGCCAGCGTCG
>Ga0272446_1004054_pt1 | contig 17721 bp, 16 predicted proteins | sample YNPCB0061_FD_194587 | JGI IMG/M metagenome (GOLD analysis project Ga0272446, IMG submission 194587) | Hot spring microbial mat communities from Yellowstone National Park, WY, United States - YNP-CB-006-1 | ecosystem: Environmental > Aquatic > Thermal springs > Hot (42-90C) > Sediment | place... | reverse complement strand
GCGAGCGCGCCAGAGAGCTCGCCGCCGCGTTCGGCCTCAAGCCAGAGGAGTTCGCGCGCGTGCTCGCCATCCTCGGGCGCGAGCCGAGCCTCACCGAGCTCGGCATCTTCTCGGTCATGTGGTCGGAGCACTGCTCCTACAAATCCTCGCGGGTCTGGCTGAAGGAACTGCCGACCGAGGCTCCGTGGGTGATCCAGGGCCCCGGCGAGAACGCAGGCGTCGTCGCGATCGGCGACGGCCTCGCCGCCGTGTTCAAGATGGAAAGCCACAACCACCCCTCCTTCATCGAGCCCTACCAGGGCGCGGCGACAGGGGTTGGGGGGATCCTGCGCGATGTCTTCACCATGGGCGCGCGCCCGATCGCCACCCTGAACGCGCTCCGCTTCGGCGCGCCCTCGAACCCGCGCACGCGGCGAATCCTCGACGGCGTGGTGCGCGGCATCGGCGGTTACGGCAACTGCGTCGGCGTGCCGACGGTTGGCGGCGAGGTGAACTTCCACCGATCTTACGACGGCAACCCGCTCGTCAACGCTATGACCGTCGGCATCGCCCGGGCCGACCGGATCTTCCTCTCCAAGGCGGCCGGCGTCGGCAACCCCGTCGTCTATGTCGGGTCGAAGACGGGGCGCGACGGCATCCATGGCGCGACCATGGCCTCGGCCGAGTTCGGCGCGGACGAGGGCGACGAGAAGCGCCCGACCGTCCAGGTCGGCGACCCCTTCGCCGAGAAGCTGCTGATCGAGGCCTGCCTCGAACTGATGGCGACCGATGCGATCATCGCCATCCAGGACATGGGTGCGGCGGGCCTCACCTCCTCCTCGGTCGAGATGGCGGGCAAGGGCGGTGTGGGCATCGTGCTCGACCTCGACGCCGTGCCCCAGCGCGAGACGGGAATGACTGCCTACGAGATGATGCTGTCGGAGAGCCAGGAGCGGATGCTGATGATCCTCCGCCCCGGCGCGGAGGCAGAGGCGCGCGCGATCTTCGCGAAGTGGGAGCTCGACTTCGCCGTGATCGGACAGCTCACCGACAGCGGCATGATCGAGGTGCGCCACCAGGGGCGGACCGAGGCGCTGATCCCGCTCAAGCCCCTCTCCGACGAGGCGCCGCTCTACCGCCGCCCCATTGAGGAGACGCCGAAGCCGCCGCCGCTCGACGCCGCCGGCGTCGCCGACCCCGTGGGAATCGGGCCTGCGCTCGAACGGCTGGTCGCCTGCCCCGACCTCGCCTCGCGCGCCTGGATCTGGGACCAGTACGACAGCACCGTCGGCGGGCAGACGGTGAAGCGCCCCGGCGCGGCGGATGCCGCGGTAGTGAAGCTCGAAGGGCTCAGGCGCGCGCTCGCGATGACGACCGATTGCACCCCCCGCTACTGCGAGGCCGACCCGGAGACCGGCGGCGCCCAGGCGGTGGCGGAGGCGTGGCGGAACCTCACCGCCGTCGGCGCCCGCCCGCTCGCGCTCACCGACAACATGAACTTCGGCAACCCCGAACGGCCGCGGATCATGGGCCAGTTCGCCGCCTCGATCCGCGGCATGGCGGCGGCCTGCCGCGCGCTCGACTTCCCCGTGGTCTCGGGCAATGTGAGCCTCTACAACGAGACGGACGGCCGCGCGATCCTGCCCACCCCGGCGATCGGCGGTCTCGGCGTGCTCGAGGATGCCGCCCAGGCGGTGGGGCTCGCCCTTGCGCCCGGCCTCGACCTCGTGCTGATCGGCGAGACGCGGGGGGAACTCGGCCAGTCGCTCTGGCTGCGCGAGATCGCCGGCCGCGAGGAGGGGGCGCCGCCACCGGTCGATCTCGCCGCAGAGCGACGCAACGGCGACTTCGTTCGCGCCGAGATCCTGGCCGGGCACGTCGCCGCCTGCCATGACGTCTCTGATGGCGGTCTGCTCGTCGCCGCTGCCGAGATGGCGATGGCAGGCCGAACCGGCGCCGCCCTCTATCCCTCCCCGGACGGCCTCCCCGCCCACGCCTTCTGGTTCGGCGAGGACCAGGCGCGCTATGTGCTTGCCGTGGCCGATGGCGCCTCGGTGATCGCCCGCGCTGCCGCCGCCGGCGTTCCAGCCCGCGCGATCGGGCGGTCGGGCGGCGAGGAATTGACCTTGGCCGGCGCCTTCTCCATATCGGTGGCGGCCTTGCGCGCGGCCAACGCGGCGTGGCTGCCGGCCTTCATGGCCGGCGAGGCATGGTGAGGAGCGGGCCTGCCCCATGGCGATGTCTGCCGGCGAGATCGAGGCGCTGATCCGTGCCGCCCTGCCCGACGCTCAGGTCACGATCGAGGACCTGCGCGGGGATGGTGACCATTACGCCGCGACCGTCGTCTCGGCTGCGTTCCGAGGCAAGAGCCGGGTGCAGCAGCATCAGATGGTCTATGCCGCTTTGCAGGGGCGCATGGGCGGCGCCCTGCATGCGCTCGCCCTGCAGACCTCGCCCCCGCAGGACTGACCGAACCGCCCCCCGCCAGTGAGCCCAGTCGAAGGACCAGCCCCGATGTCCAACCCAGTCTTCGAGCGTATCCAGGCAGACATCACCGAGAACCCGGTCGTGCTCTACATGAAGGGGACGGCGATGTTCCCCCAGTGCGGCTTCTCCGCCCGCGTGGTGCAAATCCTCATGCACATGGGGGTGAAGTTCAAGGGCGTGAACGTGCTCGAGGACCCAGGGCTGCGCGAGGGGATCAAGCAGTTCACCAACTGGCCGACGATCCCCCAGCTCTATGTGAAAGGCGAGTTCGTCGGCGGTTGCGACATCGTGACGGAGATGTTCCAGTCCGGCGAGCTCGCGTCTCTGCTGACCGAGAAGGGCGTCGCGTTCAAGCCCGCGGTGGCGTGAGTGGGCCAGCGCAGTCGACGTCCTTCTGACCTTAGAGATCGCCCACGTCAGCGGCAGGCCTGAGGCGCGGCGGGTGCGCCTCGCCGCCACCGTCTGGACGATCCGCAGCGTGGCAGAGGCGCGCGGCCCAGTCACAGCCGATATCGCGAAGCCGCTTGCCGGGCGCGAGCCTGAGCTTCGCGCATGGCGCAGAAGGGCCCTGCCCGCCGCGCCTTGCCCGCGCGCTACCTCAGCGCGAGTAGAACTCGACGACGAGGTTCGGTTCCATCTGCACCGGATAGGGAACGTCGGTGAGCTTCGGAGCACGCAGGTAGCGCCCCTTCATCGCGCGGTGATCGACCTCGAGATACTCGGGGACGTCGCGCTCGGCGCTCTGCGCCGCATCCAGCACCACGGCGAGCTGCTTCGACTTTTCCCTGAGCTCGATCACGTCGCCGTCACGCACGAGATAGGAGGGGATGGTCACCCGCTTGCCGTTGACGAGCACATGGCCGTGGCTGACGAGCTGGCGCGCCGCGAAGGGGGTGATCGCGAACTTCATCCGATAGGCCACCGTGTCGAGCCGACGCTCGAGCAGCTCGATCAGGTTCTCGGAGGTGTCGCCCTTGCGGCGCACCGCCTCCTCGTAATAGCGGCGGAACTGTCGTTCGCCGATATTGGCATAGTAGCCCTTGAGCCGCTGCTTGGCCATGAGCTGGGTGCCGAAATCGGTGGGCTTCTTGCGTCGCTGCCCGTGCTGGCCGGGGCCGTAGTCGCGCTTGTTGATCGGCGACTTGGGGCGGCCCCAGAGGTTCATGCCGAGGCGGCGGTTGATCTTGTACTTGCTTTCGGCACGCTTGGTCATGCGCGAGCCCTTTCGTCGTGCGTGATCGGCGCCGCACCCCGCGGTCGCCTTCTGTCCCGGTAGTCCGAAGCGCCAAAGCGTTGCGGCGGGAGCGGGCCCCGAGGCCCGTCCGCTTTCCCGGGAGTGGCGGGGCGTATAGGGACGGGCCGTCCGCTTGTCAAACCGGAGCGCTTGTCAAACCGCGGCGGCGGTCCCTTATCAGCGGCGTGGTCACCCGCAGCGACATCCTCGTGCTCGGCCTCACCGCCGGCGTCATCGGCTCGGTCACGGGCGGGATGATGCTCGGCATCGGCATGGGACTCGTCGTGCAGAAGGCGCATATTGGCTGGCTCCTGATCCTGCCCGGAGCGCCGCTCGGCGGGCTGATCGGCTACCTGCTCGCGCGCCGGCTCGCGAAACAGCTGCCCGACGGCGACACGAGGCGCTGACCCGCGCCCGGGCATCGCGGCCCGCGCTCCGTTCGACACCGCAGACGCTCCCGCGCTCGCCGCGCGCGACATCGCGGAAGTTTCATTCGCGTATCGAGCCAAACCGTTATACGGTCGAAAGATCAGGCCGAGCGTCGGCGCCGAAGGACGTTTGCCTGCTGCCCCGGCTCGCGAGGGGCGATCGCGCGCCGCCCTGCGGCCGCACAGCACCGAAGACGCCAGCACACGGGAGAGACCGACCATGCTCAGGATCACCGCCGACGTGTTCTCGGGCCGCCCCGATCCGTCGTGGATCATCGCCGACGAAGCCGAGGCACGCGCCACGCTGCGCGAGCTCACCAAGGAGCGAAGCCTGCTCACCGAGGCGGCACCGGCCACTGCCGGCCTCGGCTTCCGCGGCCTCCGCGTCGAGGCGCTAACCGACGAGCTCGCCACCGATTTCGGCCTCGATGCGCCGGCCTTCCTGCCCGGCGGCGCCGGCGCGCCAGGCCGCGTCCGCGAGCTCACCGAACGCCTCATCGGGCTGATCGGCAAGGCCGAGGCGGCCGCACCCGAGGGCGAGGCCGAGGCGCTGCCCGTCGACACGGCACTGCAGGACTTCCTCGCCGCGCAGGCGGAGCGCACGAGCCGCGTCACCGCGACGGACGGTGTGGCGGCCGAGGCGCAGGCCGAAGCAGGCGAGGCGCTGCCGGTCGAGGCCTCCTGCCCGATCGAGCTCGGCGCCTTCAACCCGGGGTTCTGGAACAACGATCCGAACATCCGCGCGCGCAACAACTGCTACAACTACGCCTCCAACAAGCGGACCGACAGCTTCGCCCAGCCTGGGCGCGGCTGCGGCAACATCTACAAGGCGATCACATGCGCCGAAGTCACGCGCGCCTCGCTCTGCGATGGGCTGAAGCGGCGCTTCAACTGCTTCCCCGACAGCGAGAAACCGCGCTACCTCGTGGCGCTCGTGGTCGCGCCCGGCCCCGGCTTCGTCGACTTCCACTGGTACCGCAGGCACAAGGAAGGCTTCTGGGGCCACAAGCCGGGCGGCACGGCGGCGCGGAACACCGACAACAGCAACCGCGTGATCCACAACCCCGAAACCTGCAACCGCGGGCCCTATACGCAGTTCTGTGGCTACTTCTATACCTGCCGCAGCCAGCGCATCCGCTGAGCCCCGCGGCAGCAGCGGCGGAGGCTGCAGGGCCGCGCGAGGGACGCAGCGGAATGGAAGTCGAACTCGACATCTACAGCGGCCGGGAGAACCCGCGCGTGCCCCTCCCGGCCGCAGAGGCGGAGGCGCTTGCCAGCGCCCTCGCCTCCCTCCCTGACGCCGCCGCCGCGGCAGAGCCCGAGGCGCTCGGCTACCGTGGCCTCGTCATCGCCGCTCCCTCGGCCGCGATCGCCTCGCTGCGCATCCGGGGCGGCCGCGTGGCGATCACCGATGCGGCAGGCGCGGTCGCGTGGCGCGAGGACGCGGGGCGGCGGCTCGAGCGGAGGCTGATCGAGGCAATCGCCCCGTCGCTCGACCCGGCGCTTGCCGCCTATCTGCGCGAGGCGACGTCGCGCTGATCGCCTGGCCCGTCTTCGGCCGCGACCATGTCGGGCTCGATCCGACCCTGGATGCGCCGACCATGCGCGAGCTCCGTCACGATGCCGTGCAGCGTGCGCAGCTCCTGCTCCGTCACCTCGCCGCGCTGGAAGAAGGCGCGGATGTTGCGGATCATCCCCGGCCGTTTCGCGGCGTTGCGCAAGAAACCCGAGGCGTCGAGCTCGGCGGTGAGGTGGCGGAAGAAGTTCTCGAGCTCCGCCTTCGTCGCCACCCGCGTCTCGTTGGTCACAAGGCGCGAAGGCGGCGTCGCGTCCGCCGCCGTCCACCACTCATAGGCCATCACCATCACCGCCTGGGCGAGGTTCATCGAGCTGAAGGCAGGGTTCAGCGGCACCTGCACCAGCGTGTCGGCATGGGCGAGATCGTCGGCAAGCAGCCCCGCCCGCTCCGGCCCGAACAGGATGCCAGAGCGCAGCCCCCGAGCGGCGATCTCGCGCAGGGCGGCGGCGGCGCCGCGCGCGGTCATCGTCTCGACGATCACATGGCGCTGGCGCGGGCAGGTCGCGAACACGCGGTGGAGATCGGCAACCGCTTCGGCCAGCGTTGCCTGCACCGTCGCCGCCTCGAGGATTCGGTCGGCACCCGAGGCCGTGCGCCAGGCCTTCTCCTGCGGCCAGCCGTCCCGCGGCGCGACGAGGCGGAGATGGAACAAGCCGCCATTGGCCATCGCCCGCGCCGCGGCGCCGATGTTCTCGGCGAGCTGCGGGCGGACGAGGATGACGACGGGGGTGTTCTCCCCCACCGGCCCGATCTCCGCCCCGCCGTCGCGCCCTGTCATGGCGGGAGAGGCTCGGGCGGCAAGGGCAGCGCCGTCAACCGTGGATCATTGCGGCGGGTCACGCAGCGCTGGCGGGTGCTCGGCCTTCGCGATCCGCGCAAGCAGCCCTCCACGCCCCGAGGCAGTGGCCACAGCAGGGCTGCGCGAGGCCGGGTTCCGCGCGCGGCCTCAGAGATACCGCGCGATCGCGCGCATCTCGGCGAGCGCCTGCTCGGCGCGGCCCTCCTCGACCGCACGGTCAAGGCAGTGGTCGATATGCGTCTGGACGAGCGCGCGCTTGGCCTTGGCGACAGCCGCCTCGATCGCGGCGAGCTGCTGCGCGAGCTCCACACAGGGCCTGCCGCGCTCAAGCATCGCGATGACCCCGCGCAGGTGCCCTTCCGCCCGCTTCAGCCGGCGCGCGACATCAGCGTGCGCGGCGTGGCGTATCCCATGCGCCATGGCCCGGACCGTATGCCCCCCGGGAGGATGCGTCCAGGGGGGATCAGCCTGCCCCGGCGCCCTCGCGCAACAGGAGGTAGGTCACGGCATCGGCGAGCGCGCCGAACGAGGCCTCGATCACGTTGCCCGAGACGCCGACCGTCGACCAGCGTGCGCCGGCCGCATCCTCGCTCTCGATCAGCACGCGGGTTACGGCAGCGGTCGCCCGGTCTGGGGCGAGGATGCGCACCTTGTAGTCGATGAGCCTCAGCGCCGCGACCGCCGGGTAGTGTGGCAGGAGCGCCTTGCGCAGCGCCGCGTCGAGCGCGTTGACCGGGCCGTTGCCCTCGGCGACCGTCAGCACGCGTTCGCCGCGCACGACGATCTTGAGCGTCGCCTCCGAGAGCGCCTCCTCCCCCTCGCCCCGGCGCTCGACAAGCGTGCGGAACGATTCGAGATGGAAATACTCTGGCACCGTGCCGAGCACGCGCCGCGCGAGCAGCTCGAAGGAGGCCTCGGCCCCGTCATAGGCATAGCCCTGGAACTCGCGCGCCTTCACCTCGTCGAGGATGCGCGCAAGCCGCCTGTCCGCGCTGTCGATGTCGATCCCCCAATCGCGCAGCCGCGCGAGGATGTTGGACCGCCCCGCCTGGTCGGAGACGACGATGTGGCGGCGGTTGCCGACCCGTTCGGGCGGGATGTGCTCGTAGGTCGCCGGGTCGCGCTCGACGGCGCTCACATGCAGCCCGCCCTTGTGCGCGAAAGCGCTCTCCCCGACATAGGCTGCGCCGCGGGCGGGCGCTCGGTTGAGCCGCTCGTCGAGCATGCGCGAGAGACCCGTGAGGCCGCGCAAGCCCTCCTCGCCGATGCCGGTCGCATAGCCCATCTTCAGCATCAGCGTGGGGATGATGGAGATGAGGTTGGCGTTGCCGCAGCGTTCGCCGATGCCGTTGATCGTGCCCTGCACCTGGCGGGCGCCTGCGCGCACGGCCGCCAGCGTGTTGGCGACGGCGTTCTCCGTGTCGTTGTGGCCGTGGAAGCCGAGTTGCTCTCCGGGGATGTGGCGCGCGACCTCGGCGACGATCTCCTCCACCTCATGGGGCAGCGTGCCGCCGTTGGTGTCGCAGAGTACGATCCACCGCGCGCCGGCCCGGTGCGCGGCCGCGATCGCCGCCATCGCGTAGGTGCGGTTGCGCTTGAAGCCGTCGAAGAAGTGCTCGGCATCGAACATCACCGTCTCGGCCCGACGCGCGGCTTCGGCGACGCTCTCGGCGATCATCGCGAGGTTCTCCTCGAGCGTGACGCCGAGCGCCACTTCGGCGTGGTAGTCCCACGTCTTGCCGACGAGGGTGACAACAGGCGTGCGCGCGCCGAGGATCGCGGCGAGGCCAGGGTCGTTCGCCGCACTGCGGCCTGCCCGACGCGTCATGCCGAAGGCGGCGAGCCGGGCGCGCTCGAGCGGCGGTGGGCTTGCGAAGAACGCATCGTCGATCGGGTTCGCGCCCGGCCAGCCACCCTCGATCGTGTCGATTCCGAATGCGTCGAGCGCGCGCGCGATCGCCTGCTTGTCGGCGACGCCCCAGTCGATGCCCTGCATCTGCTGGCCGTCGCGCAGCGTGCAGTCGTAGATGTGGATGCGCGGGCTCAACCGGCGCGCCTCCAGGTCGTGCCGTCGCGGCCGTCCTCGAGAACGATGCCGCGAGCGAGGAGATCGTTGCGGATCCGGTCGGCCTCGGCGAAGTCGCGCGCGCGTCGCGCCGCGAGCCGTGCCGCGATCGCCGCTTCGATCTCGGCCACGTCTCCGCCACCGCCCTGGCGCCAGGCCTTCGGGTCCTGCCCGAGCAGGCCGAGCAGGCCGGCGGCGCGGCGCAGCGCTGACGCCGCCTCGCCGGGCCCGGGCGCGGCGCGAAGGCCGATGCGCGCAAGCACAGTGGTGGGCGACCCGCCCGCCTGGTCGATATTGGCGAGCGTCCTCAGGTCATGCAGCCGCGCGAGCGCGAGCGGCGTGTTGAGATCATCGAGGAGTGGCGCGACCGCCCAGTCCGCCAGCGCATCGACCGCAGGGCCGTCCGCCACCGCTCCAGCGGCGAAGAGCGGGGTGTAGAAATCGTCGAGCTCCGCCTTCGCCTCGATCAGCCGCGCGCGCGCATAGTCAAGCGGCATGCGGTAATGCGTCTTGAGCAGGACGAGCCGGAACGCCTCGCCGGCCCAGGGCCCTTCGGCGAGGATGTCGGCGACGGTGAGGAAGTTGCCCAAGCTCTTCGACATCTTCTCGCCATCCACGAGCAGCATGCCGTTGTGCATCCAGAGCCTGGCGAAGCCGCTGCCCGGGAAGGCGCAGAGCGACTGCGCCACCTCGTTCTCATGGTGGGGGAAAAGCAGGTCGAGCCCGCCGCCATGGATGTCGAAATCCGTCCCGAGATGCTTCCAGCTCATCGCCGAGCACTCGATGTGCCAGCCCGGGCGGCCGCGGCCCCAGGGACTCGGCCAGCCGGGCTGGTCGTCGGCCGAGGGCTTCCACAGGACGAAGTCGGACGGCGACCGCTTGTAGGGCGCGACCTCGACGCGGGCCCCAGCCTCCATTTCCTCAGGCGAACGGTTCGAGAGCGCACCGTAGCGCGGGAAGGAGGGAACGTCGAACAGCACATGCCCCTCGGCCGCATAGGCATGGCCGTTGGCGATCAGCCGCTCGATCATCGCCACCATCTCGGCGATCGTCCCGGTCGCGCGGGGTTCGATGTCGGGCGGGAGAGCGCCGAGGGCGGCCATGTCCTCGTGGAACCAGCGCGTGGTGCGTTCGGTCACCGCCTCGATCGGCTCGCCGTTGGCGGACGCAGCGGCGATGATCTTGTCCTCGACGTCGGTGATGTTGCGGACATAGGTCACGCGTGGGTAGAGGCGGCGGAGCAGACGGACGAGCACGTCGAAGACGACGACGGGGCGCGCGTTGCCGAGATGCGCGCGGTCGTAGACGGTCGGGCCGCACACGTAGAGGCGGACGTGGTCGGGGTCGAGCGGCTGGAAGCGTTCCTTCCGCCGTGTGGCGGAGTTGTAGAGGGTGAGGTCTGTCATCGGTCCGTCCGGTCGGGCGTACGGCGCCCGTGATGGGTCACGCGCTGGGTCGGGTCAATCGCGGCGACAGATCCGGGCGGTCACGGCGCAGCTCCTGCGGCCATCGCGAGGCGCAACAGTGCCCGATCGCGGCCCATCAGGGGAAGCAGGTCCTTCAGTTCCGGCCCGTGCTCCTCGCCGGTGAGAGCGAGCCGCAGCGGCCGGAACAGGGCGCGGCCCTTCCGCCCCGTGGCCTCGGCGAGCGTGGCCGACCAGGCCTTGAACGTGGCCTCATCCCACTCGCCCGCGGGCAGGCGCGCGGCGGCGGCGGCGAGGAAGGCGCGGTCCTCCTCCGCCTCGATCGGCGGCGGCACGACGCTGCCCGCGACGACCTCCCACCAGTGGCGGGCCTCCGCGAGCATGTCGATATTGCCGCGGATCGCGTTCCAGAACGGCTCCGTCGCGGCTTCGGGAAGCCGGTCGCGCACCGCCTCGAAGGGCAGGGCGTTCAGGACGCGGCGGTTCAGCGCGAGAAGCTGGGCCGGGTCGAACCTCGCTGGGCTGCGGCTGATCGCGCCAAAGTCGAAGCCGGCGGCGAGTTCCTCCCACGCGGCGGGGGCGATGTCGGAGGCGGTGCCGAGCCGCGCGAGATAGGCGAGGATGGCGAAGGGCTCGACCCCGTCGCCGCGCAAGGCTCGGAGCGAGAGGGCACCGAGGCGCTTCGACAGCGGCTCGCCGTCGGCGCCGACGAGCAGCGGCAGGTGCGCGAACGCGATCGCCTCCGGCTCGGCACCGAGTGCTGCGAGGATGTCGCGCTGCACGCCGGTGTTGGTCACATGGTCCTCGCCGCGAATCACGTGGGTGATGCCGAGCTCAAGGTCATCGACCACCGAGGCGAAGGTGTAGAGAGGGGTTCCGTCTTCGCGCACGAGAACCGGGTCGGACACGGCGCCGAGCTTCACGCTGCGCTGGCCGAGCACGAGGTCGTGCCACGCCGAGACGCCTTCGGAGAGGCGGAAGCGCCAATGCGGCGGCCGGCCCGAGGCGAAGGCGCGCGCGCGCTGGTCCTCGGTGAGCGCGAGCGCGGCGCGGTCATAGACCGGGGCGAGGCCGCGCCTGAGCCGCTGCTGCCGCTTGTGGGCGAGTTCCTCCTCGGTCTCCCAGCACGGATAGAGGCGGCCCGAGGCCTTCAGCGCTTCGGCAGCGGCAGCGTAACGATCGAGCCGGTCGCGCTGGTGCAGCGGCCCCTCGTCCCAGACAAGTCCGAGCCAGCGCAGGTCCTCGGCGATCGCGGCCTCGTATTCGGGGCGGCAGCGTGCAGCATCGGTGTCGTCGAGCCGGAGCAGGAACGCCCCGCCATGCTTCGCCGCGAACAGGGCGTTGGCGATGGCCACCCGCGCGTTGCCGACATGGAGGTAGCCGGTCGGCGAGGGAGCGAAGCGGACGCGGGGGCTCATGCCTCCGCGCCGCCCATATCCACGTCCTCGTCCTCGCCGTCGCGGCGCGGGTCGAGGCTGCGCCAGTCGCGCTCCTCGCTGCCGGCGGGCACGGGGTGGGCGGCGAAATGCGCGAGCTCCGCAGCACTCGTCCAGGCGGCGCCGCCGGCATCGTCCACCTCGGCATCCTCGCCGAAGGCATGCCAGTCTGCCGCCACATCCTCGGGCGCGGCACCGGGAACACGGCAGCGCTCGACGCTGTCGCGCACGTAGCGTCGGGCGAAGGCGTTGGCGTGCATCAGCGAGGTGAAGCCGGCAACCTCCTCAACGGCCCCGGGCGCGGAGGGGTCCTCGGCAGAGAGGTCGCGGATACGCACGACCCAGCCCCCCTCCGGAGCGAACAACCCCTCGATCATGTGACGAGGCCCGTGAACCCGTTGGTGATCGGGTAGCGCCGGTCGCGGCCGAAGGCGCGGCGGGTGATCTTCACCCCGGGCGGCGCCTGGCGGCGCTTGTATTCGGCGCGGTCGAGCATGCGCCAGACGCGGAGCACGGTCGCACGGTCATGCCCGCGCGCCACGACCGCATCCACGCCCTCCTCGTCCTCGACCAGCCCTTCCAGGATCGAATCGAGCACGTCATAGGGCGGCAGCGTGTCCTGGTCGGTCTGGTTCGGCTTGAGCTCGGCCGAAGGCGGCTTGGTGATGATCCGGTCGGGCATCACGGGGCCTCGGGGGCCGTGCCCGCCGCGCGGGCGGTGCACGTTGCGCCAGCGCGCGAGCGCGAAGACGGTGGTCTTGTAGACGTCCTTCAGCACGGAGAAGCCGCCGCACATGTCGCCATAGAGCGTGGCGTAGCCGACCGACATCTCGCTCTTGTTGCCCGTCGTCAGCAGCATGTCGCCGAACTTGTTCGACAGCGCCATCAGGATCAGCCCGCGCGCGCGCGACTGGATGTTCTCCTCGGTGATGTCGGGGGCGCGGTTGGCGAAGACGGGCGCGAGCGCCTGGTGGAACGCCTCCATCGCCCCGGTGATCGGAACGATGTCGTAGCGTATGCCGAGGAGCCGCGCCGCCTCCGCAGCGTCCTCGAGGCTCTCGGCCGAGGTGTAGGGCGAGGGCAGCATCACCGCCCGCACCCGCTCCGCCCCGAGCGCATCGACGGCGACGGCGGCGGTGAGCGCGCTGTCGACCCCCCCCGAGAGGCCGAGCACGACGCCGGGGAAGCGGTTCTTGCCCACGTAGTCGGCGAGCCCGAGCATCATCGCGCGGTAGATGCTCTCCTCGCGCGTCTCCTCCGCCGGCAGGGGGTGGGAGACGCAGGCGAGCCCGGAACCGTTGCGGCGCCATTCCGTCACCGTCACGGCCTCCTCGAAGGAGGGCATGCGCAGGGCCAGGGTGCGGTCGGCGTTGAGCACGAAGGAGGCGCCCTCGAACACGAGCTCGTCCTGGCCGCAGACCTGGTTGAGGAAGACGAAGGGAAGCCCCGTCTCGACCACGCGGGCGACGGCGAGCGCCTCGCGCGCATGGTGCTTGCCCGCCTCGTAGGGGCTGCCGTTGATCGAGAGAAGGAGCTCGGCCCCGCACTCGGCCAGCGTCTCGGAGACGGACGGGAACCACCAGTCCTCGCAGATCATGAGCCCGATCCGGACGCCGCGGAACACCACCGGGCCGGGCGCCGGGCCCGGAACGAAATGGCGCTTGTCGTCGAACACCCCGTAGTTCGGCAGCTCGTGCTTGGCGCGCGCCGTCGCGACCCGGCCGCCTTCGAGCAGGAAGGCGGCGTTGTAGAGCTTGCCCTCCGTCCGCCACGGCCCGCCGACGACGAGGCCAGGGCCGCCATCGGCCGTCGCCCTGGCAAGAGCGGCGATTCGTGCGTCGCAGGCATCGAGGAAGGCGGGCTTGAGGATGAGATCCTCCGGCGGATAGCCGGCGATCGAGAGCTCGGGAGTGACGACGAGGTCGGCGCCCGCGGCGGCGGCCTCGGCGCGCGCGGCGAGGATCCGCGCGGCGTTCCTCTCCACCTCGCCCTCGTGCGGGTTGAGCTGCGCGAGCGCGATCCGAAGCGTCTCGGTCATGTGCGGAAGCTAGGTTCGGGGGGTGGGGGCGTCAACGCGCTCGGGGCCTGGGCCGGAGCCGCGCAGCACGCCGTGCAGCATGCCCGCGGTGACGAGCAAGGCGCCGAGCATGGCCGAGGGGCCGAGCGCCTCGCCGAGGATGGGCCAGGCGGCAACGGCGGCGAGCGCCGGCACAACGGCGGTGAAGAAGCCGAGCCGCACGGGCCCAAGCGCGACGAGCGCGCGCGTGTAGAGCAGCGAGGCTATGACCATCGCGAGCCCGCCCTGATAGGCGCCCTGGAAGGCGATCTCGCCCACCGACGCCTGCGTGATCCGAGAGGGGAGAAAGAGCGACCAGACCGGAAGGTAGAGCGGCGCGCTCACCGTTCCGACCGCGACGGTCGCCTCGATCGCGGTCACGCCCCAGCGGCGGACGAGCAGGGTGAACACCGCCCAGGACGTGGTGCCAGCGAGGAACAGGAGATCGCCACGCCACGCGCCCGGCGTGTCGAGGAAGCCGACGCCCGCGAGGCAGGCGATCCCGACCGCGACGAGGCCGAGCGAAAGCGCCCTCTCGCGCCCGACGCGCTCGCCGAGCCAGAGCCTCGCGACCAGCGCTGTGGCGAAGGGCAGGGCGCCCGGCAGAAGCACGGCACCATGGGCCGCGGGCGCGAGCGAGAACCCGGCATAGGCGCAGAGCGGGAAGCCGAGCCCGGCGAAGAGGGCGAGCGCGACCGCTTGCGCCCAGGGCACGGCCGCGAGCGACCCGCCAGCGGCGAAGGGGGCGAGCACGGCGAAGGCGACGGCGTGGCGCAGCGCGGCGAGGTCCCACCCCGTCAGCACCCCCGTCGCGCCCGCACGGCTCACCAGGATGAAGCCGGACCAGATGAACAGCACGAGAGAGGCACAGGCGAAGCCCGCGCGCCGCTCGCGCTCCGCCCGTTCCGGTTCCGTCACGGCCTCAGGTCGCCACGCGCCTGAGCAGGAACTCGCGCCCGACCTTCACGCGCGGCACGCCGCCATAGGCCACGATGTCAGCGGTGGCGTAGGTCTCGCTCCACGCCTCCGGCAGGTAGGAGCCGGTCCCGACGAGGTCGAGCGGAGCGCGGGCCTCGGCCATCAGCCGGCATTTCGCGACCGAGAAGCCCGAGGAGCCGATGATCCGCGCGGCGGTGAACCCGGCCTCGTCGAGCGCCTCGCGGAAGCGCCAGACGGCGGCAGCCGACACGCCCGTGCCGACGAGCCAGCGGAGTTCCTCCTCCGCCCGGTAGCGGCGGATCGCCTCCGGCACGTGGCGCTCGAGCACGGCGTAGGAGGCGGCCGGGTCGAGCGTCTCGAGGTAGCGCCCGCCATGGGTGTCGAGGCGGAAGGCGAGCCGCCCCTCGGCCGCCATGGCGGGGAAGCGGCGGCAGACGGCAAGAGCATCGGTGATCTCGGCGCCGAAATAGTCGACGAGCACGGTGAGCGGCTCGTCGGGGAAGGTCTCGGCGAACATCTCGGCCGCGCGCAGCGTCGAGCCGGCATAGCCGATCAGAGCGTGCGGCATGGTGCCGAGGCCCTCGGAGCGGCCGAAATGATGCGCTGTCGCATCGGTTGCGTTGCCGATGAAGCCCTTGGCACCCATCGCCTGGGCCGCGCGCGAGCCCACCGCCGCCGCATAGGCCATGAGCTCCGCCATCTCCGCGCCGGCGCAGTGGCGGGCATCCATCGCGAGGAAGCCGGTGCGCGGCAGGGCAAGGCACATCGCGCGCGCGTTCCAGGCAGCGACGCAGGGCGCGCCGAGCTTCTGGAGCAGGATCGTCTCTGTCTCGGCGAGCGAGGCGAAGCTGCCCGTCACGTAGAGCAGCGGTTCGCCGGCGCCGACTTCGTCTCCCTCGGCGTAGAGCGGCTCGATCGTCACCGTCCCGCCGCGCACGGCGCGGAGCCAGTCGAGCGCGGGCCCAGCGGCCATCAGCACGGGGCGGCGGAGGAAGACGGCGTAGGTGACCGTGACGTCACCGTAGCGTTCGACGATCGCGCGCGTGCGTCTGAAATACGCGTCCGTGCGCCCGGCGATCTCGGCCTCGCTGGGCAGGGGCGCGTCCATCGCCGCTGCCGCCCGCGCTACTCTGCGGCGACGCGGCGGCGGTCGGGCGGGACGCGCCGCTCCTTCAGCTCCGCAGCGACCAAGAAGGCGAGTTCGAGGCTCTGCTCCGCGTTCAGCCGCGGGTCGCAGAACGTGTGGTAGCGCGCCGACAGCGCCGCCTCGGTGACGGTGCGCGACCCGCCAAGGCACTCCGTGACGTCCTGCCCCGTCATCTCGACATGCACCCCGCCCGCCCAGGTGCCTTCGGCCTCGTGCACGTCGAAGAACTGACGCACCTCGGAGAGGATCGCGTCGAAGCTGCGCGTCTTGTAGTCGTTCGAGGCCTTCACCGTGTTGCCGTGCATCGGGTCGCACAGCCACACCACCTTGCGCCCCTCGCGGCGGATGGCGCGCACAAGCGGGGGAAGCTTCGCCTCGACCTTGTCAGCGCCCATGCGCGCGATCAGGGTGAGGCGTCCCGGCTCGTTCTCCGGGTTGAGCACGTCGCAGAGGCGGATGAGGTCGTCGGCCTCGAGGGTTGGGCCGCATTTGAGGCCAAGCGGATTCTTCACTCCGCGCAGGAACTCGACATGCGCGCCGTCGGCCTGGCGCGTTCGGTCGCCGATCCAGAGCAGATGCGCCGAACACGCGTACCAGTCGCCGGAGGTGGAATCGACGCGCGTGAGCGCCTGCTCATAGGGCAGGAGCAGCGCCTCGTGGCTGATGTAGAAGTCGGTCTCGCGGATCTGCGGCGTCGTCTCGCTCGTCATGCCGCAGGCGGCCATGAAGGCGAGCGTCTCGTCGAGCCGCGAGGCGAGGTCCTGGTAGCGCGCCGCCGCAGGGCTGCGTTCGACGAAGCCAAGGTTCCAGCGATGCACCTCGTGCAGGTCGGCGTAGCCGCCCTGGGCGAAGGCGCGCAGGAGGTTGAGCGTGCTTGCGGAGTGGAAATACCCCTGCTCCATCCGCTTCGGATCGGGCGTGCGCGCCTCGGGCGTGAACTCTGGGCCGTTGATGATGTCGCCGCGGTAGGAGGGGAGGCTCACCCCGTCGATCGTTTCGGTCTCTGCGCTCCGCGGCTTGGCGAACTGCCCGGCCATCCGCCCCATCTTCACCACCGGCACGGCACCGCCATAGGTGAGCACCACCGCCATCTGCAGGAGCACGCGGAAGGTGTCGCGGATGGTGTTGGCCGTCATGTCGGAGAAGGCCTCGGCGCAATCCCCGCCCTGCAGCACGAAGGCGCGCCCCTCGGCGGCGGCAGCGAGCGAGGCCTTGAGCCGGCGCGCCTCGCCTGCGAAGACGAGCGGGGGAAAGCGCCTGACCCGCTCCTCGACAGCGGCAAGGGCGGCGGCGTCCGGATAGGCCGGAAGCTGCTTCGCCGGCTTGCCCCTCCAGGAGTCGGGGGTCCAGGGCGCTGGCATGACGGGGTTCCTCGGTCGTTCTCGTTGCGAGTGTCGGAGTTATGCACAATCGGGGCGGCGATTCTACTCCGCCGCCCTCGCCTCGGGCGCCGGGTCGGGCCGCGGCGTGCGCATGGTCACGAACTCCTCCGCGGCGGAGGGGTGGATGCCGATGGTGCGGTCGAAGTCCTGCTTGGTCGCTCCCATCCCCACCGCCACCGCGAAGCCCTGCATGATCTCGGGCGCATCCTCGCCGAGCATGTGCACGCCAAGCACGCGGTCGGAGCCGCGCTCGACCACGAGCTTCATCAGCGTGCGCCGCTCCCGGCCGGTGATGGCATGGCGCAGGGGGCGGAAGCGCGCGAGATAGACATCGACCGGGCCGCGTTGCGCCGCTTCGTGTTCGGCGAGGCCCACCGTCGCGATCGGCGGCGCGGTGAAGACCGCCGTCGGCACAGTGGCGAGGCTGACCGTGCGCGGGCGGCCGCCGAACAACGTGTCGGCGAGCGCGTGGCCCTGAGCGGTCGCGACGGGGGTGAGGTTCACCCGGTCGGTCACGTCGCCGAGGGCGAAGATGGAGGGGACGGAGGTTCGGCCCCACTCGTCGACGATCACCGCGCCGTTCGGGGCGAGCGCAACGCCTACCTCGGCAAGCCCGAGCCCGGCAGTGGCCGGCGCCCGACCGATCGCTGCGAACACGCACTCGGCTTCGAGGGTGGACCCATCGGTACAGTGGACGATGAGGCCCTCGTGCGTTCGGTCGATCCGCGCCACCACCGTCTCGAAGCGCAGCGTTATACCGGCCGAG
>Ga0272446_1004053_pt1 | contig 17722 bp, 17 predicted proteins | sample YNPCB0061_FD_194587 | JGI IMG/M metagenome (GOLD analysis project Ga0272446, IMG submission 194587) | Hot spring microbial mat communities from Yellowstone National Park, WY, United States - YNP-CB-006-1 | ecosystem: Environmental > Aquatic > Thermal springs > Hot (42-90C) > Sediment | place... | reverse complement strand
GCTCCTTGGCATCGCACTCCTCTCCGATGTCGAGGGCTTTGGCTGGCTGCGCTGGCTCTATCTCTTGGTGCCGCTTTTTGGGATTGCCTATGGGGCCACGCGGCCAAGCAGGGATGCCCAGCGCCTAGCGGCTGTCGGAATCTATTTCCTGGCAGCGATGGTGTTCTGGGCGCTTTATGAGCAAGCCGGCACGACATTCACGCTCTTTGCCGACACGCTAACGAACAATCGGGTCTTCGGAATCCCGTTTCCTTCAGCGTGGTACCAATCGGCCAATCCGATCTTTGTCATTCTGCTGACGCCTGTCGCCGCCGCGATATGGATCAAGCTCGGACCGCAGCAACCCTCGGCCCCGGTCAAGTTCGGGCTTGGGCTTTCCTTCCTTGCGGTTTCATTTCTTCTGATGGTGCCGGCCGCCGGTTTCGCCGCGGACGGCCGAGTGTCACCGCTCTGGCTGATTTCACTCTATTTCCTTTTCACGGTGGGCGAGTTGATGCTGAGCCCGGTTGGACTTTCGACGATGACGCGGGTCGCGCCCCAGCGCATGACGGGCCTCGTTCTGGGGCTTTGGTTTCTGGCCACCGCGTTCGGAAACAAGCTCGCCGGTGACATCGGTGGCGCCTTCACCGCCACAGACCCGGATGCGCTGGCGCTGTCGTTTTTGGCGCAGGCCGCCCTTGTTGCAGTTGCGGCGATCCTTATGTTTGCTCTGACCCCAACGGTGAAGCGGCTCGCCGAAGAGGGCCGTTAAGCGGGGGCCGCCCGTTTACCCGTGATTGGGACAGTCTGTCCCGTCGGCTTGACACCCGGCCAGTGCCGAGGCGAATGTCGCGCGCAAGATGGTCCCCTCGGGCCGCCGCACGCTTTGGTTGCGCAAATTCAGGATTCTTCTGTGACCGCCACGACCGCACTCCGCACCTATCTCGATTTCGAAAAGCCGATCCTGGAGCTTGAGAACAAGGTCGCCGAGCTCAAGGCCCTCCAGTCCGAGGGCAAGGGCCCGCACATTGCGGACGAGATTGCGAAGCTCGAGCAGAAGGCGAGAGCGGCGCTCATCGATACCTATGCAAAGCTGACGCCCTGGCAAAAGACCTTGGTTGCGCGCCACCCCGAGCGCCCGCACGCGCTCGACTTCATCGGCGGGCTCATCGAAGACTTCACGCCGCTCGCTGGCGACCGCTACTTCGCCGAGGATGAGGCAATCGTTGGCGGTATTGGCCGGTTTCGCAACAGATCGGTGGTCGTGCTCGGGCACGAAAAGGGTTCCGACACCCAACAGCGCATCAAGCACAACTTTGGAATGGCTCGTCCCGAAGGCTATCGCAAGGCCGTCCGGCTGATGGAGCTGGCCGACCGGTTCGGACTGCCCATTATCACGTTCGTAGACACTCCAGGTGCCTATCCGGGCATCGGGGCTGAGGAGCGCGGGCAGGCGGAAGCGATCGCGCGATCGACCGAATGCTGCCTGAGGCTCGGGGTACCGATCATTGCGGTCATTGTCGGCGAGGGCGGCTCGGGAGGCGCCATCGCGATCGCGACGGCCAACCGCATCCTTATGCTCGAGCATGCCATCTATTCGGTGATCTCTCCTGAAGGGGCGGCTTCCATCATCTGGCGCGACAGCAACAAGAAGGAAGAAGCCGCGACCAACATGAAAATCACGGCGCAGGACCTCGACCAGCTCGGCGTGATCGATGCCATCATCAAGGAGCCGGCGGGCGGAGCGCACCGTGACCGCGAATCGGTCATTATCGCGACCGGCAATGCGGTGGCCCGGATGTTGTCGGAGTTCGACGGCAAGTCTGCCGAAGAGATCCGCCAGCAGCGTCACGATCGCTTCCTTTCGATCGGGCGTTAAGACCAGCGGAGGTGCCGCGGGTGCCCGGCGTGCCTCCTGTGCGCCGCATTTGGACACGATACTTGAGTTGACAGGGCGTCAACCCGATCGCAGTAATCGTTTGAGTTTATTGTATTTACTGGTCCGCCAGCCCGCGGTACGGGGAACTCGAAGTCGGGGAAAGGCGCATTTTGGTGCTGACGAACGTCTCGTTGACGTCGAGGGTTGCTGTTCGGTTCATCATCTTGGCTGCCGCGGTGCTGCTGGCGGCCTGCTCGAATGGTGCGCCTACGATTCCCCCACCATCGGAAGTGCCCCTCTCAAAAGAGGCCCTCGCGCTTCTCGCCAAAAAAGGCATGCAGCCGGGCGCACCGGTTTTCGTGCGCATCTTCAAGGAAGAATCCGAGCTTGAGGTTTGGAAAGCGCGTGACGATGGGCGCTTTTATCACTTCAAGACCTACCCAATCTGCAACTGGTCCGGCGAGCTCGGTCCAAAGCAGAGCCAGGGTGACAAGCAGGCGCCGGAGGGCTTCTATACGATCACGCCCTTCCTGATGAACCCCAACTCAAAATATTATCTGTCGTTCAACCTCGGATATCCGAATGCCTACGACCGCGCGTGGGGCAGGACGGGCGATTCGGTGATGGTGCACGGAAGCTGCCGCTCGGCTGGCTGCTATGCGATGACCGATGCGCTGATGGAGGAAATTTACGGTCTGACGCGCGAGGCGCTCAAGGCTGGCCAGCCCAGCTTCCAGCTGCAGGCCTTTCCATTCCGGATGACGGATGCACGCCTTGCGCGCGAGAAGTCGAACAAGTGGTACAACTATTGGAAAACGCTCAAGCAGGGCTACGACTATTTCGAAAAGTACCGCGTGCCGCCCAACATCATGGTCTGTGAGCGCCGCTACGTTGTCGATGCCCTGCCAAGGAGCCGGCCCGATCCTGCTGGCCGTTGCCCGGCCTATGACCGGCCGGTCGTGACCGCCTTTACACCTTTGCCGGAACCCGGCGAGCAGGTCGTTGCCGAGGGCAACAAGATGAAGGGCATCAGCGATCCGGACGTCGAGCCGACGCTCGCCGATATCAGCACTGCGAAGCGGCAGCAGAATGCGCTGGCCCAATCCAATGCTGCATCGACAGGCGCCGGACCGATGGCTGTCTCGGCGCCGGTTGCCAACGCGAACTGAGCCTCTTACACGTGGCCATCGATGTCCCTTGGTGACGGCAGACGACCGAATCGTGCGCGACCGGCCGCGTTCCTTAGCGCGGGGATCATTCTCATAACGCTTGTCATCATCGGGCTGCTGTTTGCCCCCTTGTGGCTACCGTGGGTCCCAGGCGGCGACACCGCCCTCATCCATTTCGAGCGGAGCCAGCGACGGCTCAGAGCGGATCTCGGTCTCCCCATGCCCGGTGAACCCGATCTGCAGCGCTTCTCGCAGCGTCTCGCCGAGCGCGGCCTGATGCCCGGCGCGCCGGTTCTGATCAGGATCTTCAAAAAGGAATTTGAGCTCGAACTCTGGATGCAGCGCGAGGGGGTCTTTCATCGCTTTGCCATCTACCCGATCTGCCGCTGGTCCGGACGGCTCGGACCGAAGCTCAAGCAGGGAGACCAGCAGGCTCCCGAGGGCTTCTATACGGTCGACGCGTCGGCTCTCAATCCCAGGAGCCGATGGTACCGTTCGTTCAATCTCGGCTTCCCGAATGCCTTTGACCGCGCCAACGGCCGCACAGGGTCGTTGATCATGGTGCATGGCGGTTGCGGTTCGATCGGCTGCTTTGCAATGACGAACGCACAGATGGACGAGATCTGGCGGCTGGTGACGGCGGCATTGGGGGGCGGACAACAAAGGTTTCAGGTGCAGGTCTACCCATTCCGAATGTCGGATGAGGCAATCGCCCGCTATGCGACGCATCCTGAGATCGCGTTCTGGAAAAATCTGAAGGCCGGAAGCGACCTCTTTGAGGCTACTTTGCTGCCGCCCAAAGTGACGGTGTGCAAAGGCCGCTACCGTTTCGAGCCTGGCGCGCCAGGCTCGGCGGGTATTAGCCCCGTCGAGGAACGGTGTCCGGCTGCAGATGCCAAGAGCTGATTATTCACAGTTCCCGCATTGATGCGCCAGTGTTGGCAAAAAGACACTTCGAATTGGTCGTGGCCGACGATAAACTCCTCGATCGAGGGTGGAACAACCAGTTCAGAAATTCCATGATGCGCACCGGCCTATTTCGTCTGTCTTGCGCGACGGCACTGGCCACTGTTTTCGGCGTCAATTGTGCCCATGGGCTCACAATTGAACTTAAAGACGTGGCCGCCGATCGCGTCGAGCGGCAGCGGGCGGCCGCCGCGGGGGCCTTGCCGCTGCCGGGAACGCCGAACGTCGCCGTCCTTCAGGAGCGGTTACGCGAGGAGGGAGTGACACTGTCAGCGCCCATTCTCATTCGCATTTTCAAAGCCGAGTCCGAACTCGAGATCTGGAAGCAAAGGGGCGACTCGTACGTCCTTTTCGCGACCTATCCTATTTGCCATTGGTCGGGCACGATCGGGCCAAAACTCCGAGATGGCGACAAGCAAGCACCTGAAGGCTATTACACCGTCACACGCGCGCAGGCGCGCCACGTCGGACGTTGGCCGAAGTCGCTCGATATCGGTTATCCAAATCTGCTCGACCAGTCGCAGGCCCGGACGGGCTCAAGCATCTTGATCCATGGTGGGTGCTCGTCGGTCGGCTGCTTTGCGATGACCAATCCGGTCCTGGATGAAATTCATCAGTTGACGATGGCGGCGATCGACGCCGGCGAGGAGATCGTGCCGGTCCACGTTCTTCCTTTCCGCATGACAGAACAGAAGATGGCGGCCCAGGCTGGCTCGCCGTGGGCGGCCTTCTGGAACAATCTCAAGGATGGCTATGACATTTTCGAACGGACGAAACGGCCGCCGGCCGTCAGTGTCTGCAATGGCAGATACATTTTCCGCGAATCGCGGGCAGGCGAGCAGGCCGGGCCCCTTGACGCCTGCGTCCCGACGTTGATGGCGATCCGCGAGCAGGATCAGTGGCTCAGCAATGTGCCGCCGCCAGCGCCATTCCTGCCAAAACCGACGGAGCAGGCCTTGCAGTCCAAGTCCTTACCCATCCCACAGATACGGACGAGTCTCGATACCGGGCAGAATCCGCCACCGATGTTTTCCTGGCCGCTCGTCCGCTGAATACGGTGCCGAGGTTTGAGGGCAAGTTCTTAATCCGGGGACTGTCAGGACGTCGTAGGTCCGCTTGCCTAGCCGTCCATGCCCTGCGATAGAGGCGGCGGCATCATCGCAAGGATCACACGAGACATGGCCGAAAGACGACTTATAAAGCGCATCGAAGTGGCTCTTGAAAATCTGCTCTTCAGCTCGCGCTGGCTGCTCGCGCCGTTTTATTTCGGGCTCGCCCTCTCACTCGTCGTTCTCTTGATCAAGTTCCTCATCGAGCTGTTGCATCTGGCAAGCGGCGCTTTCACATCGACCGAGTCCGACGTGATCCTCGGCCTGCTTGCACTCGTCGATCTGACGCTGACCGGATCGCTGCTCATCATCGTCATCTTCTCCGGCTATGAGAACTTCGTCTCGAAAATGGATCATTCCGAGCACGGGGACCGGCCCGAATGGATGGGTACAATCGATTTCGCAGCATTGAAGCTCAAGATGCTGTCGTCGATCGTGGCGATCTCGGCCGTGCAATTGCTGCGGCAATTCATGTCGCTCGGCACCGTCACGCCTGAACGCGAAAAGGAGTTGATGTGGATGGTCATCATCCACGTCGTCTTCGTCGTATCAAGCTTGCTCCTGGCGCTGTCCGATCGCATTGCGGGCGGGGAACATGGACAGGCAGCAGCGGCCCCGGCCTCGACGTCAAACAGCGAAACGACGAACGCGGGTTCGCACTGAGGACAAGTTCGCGCGTCCCCGGTGGCGGTTTTCGAGCCGTTCGGCTCAGTCCATCCGACCGTGGCAGTGTTTGTACTTCTTGCCTGAACCGCACGGGCAGAGCGCATTCCTCGCGACACGCCCCCAAGTGGCCGGATCACTCGGATTCAAAGCACCTTCGCCCCGCCGCGTCTGGAGAGGCGCCCGCTTCTCGGGCTCGGGCCCGGCCATACGCCGTGCCCGCGCGCCGGAAATGGCCGCGTCCGCCAGCGCCAGTTCCGATTCAGGCTCGAACTCATCCAGGCCCGTTGTGGCGTCGACGTGATGGGCTTCCATGGGCGGCAGCTCGACAGGCTGGAGTGCGGGTTGCTCCTCCGGCGGGGCAAGCTCGACATGCATCAACTGACCGGTCACGTGCTCCCGCAAGCGGCCAAGCATGTTTTCGAAGAGGATGAAGGCTTCCGACTTGTACTCGTTCAGCGGATCGCGCTGTCCGTAGGCGCGGAAACCAATCACCTGGCGCAAGTGCTCCAGCGTTACGAGATGCTCGCGCCAGAGATGGTCGAGCGTCTGCAACAGCACCATCTTCTCGATTTGGCGATAGAGGTCTGGCCCCAGCTCCCTGGCTTTGGCTTCCGACTTGGCGTCCACGGCGGCCTTAATGCGCTCCTTGATCTCTTCGTCGGCGATACCTTCCTCGGCCGCCCATGCCTCGATCGGCAGGTCTAGGGCGAAGATATCCTTGACCTGAGCCTTGAGAGCCGCGGTGTCCCACTGCTCGGCATAAGCCGTGGGCGGTATGAAGCGAGTCACGAGCTCATCAACGAGGTGATGGCGGAGCTCGCTGATCGTATCGGAAACGTCCTCCTGACCCATGATGTCGAGGCGCTGCTCGAAGATGACCTTGCGCTGGTCATTCATCACGTCATCGTATTTCAGGATCTGCTTGCGGATGTCGAAGTTGCGCTGTTCGACCTTTTTCTGCGCTGTTTCGAGCGACTTGTTCATCCACGGATGGGTGATGGCCTCACCTTCCTTGAGACCCAGCGTCTGAAGCACCTTGTCCATGCGCTCAGAACCAAAGATGCGCATCAGATCGTCATCGAGCGCCAAATAAAACTTCGAGCGGCCAGGATCTCCCTGCCGGCCGGAACGGCCGCGGAGCTGATTGTCGATGCGCCGACTTTCGTGGCGCTCGGTGGCGAGAACGTAAAGGCCGCCGGCTTCTATTGCCTTCTGCTTCTTCTCGGCGACGTCCGCCAGAAGTTCATCGCGCTTTGCCTTGATCGCGGCCTCATCGGGTTGCCTGCCCTTCTGGGTTTCCTCCGCGATCCAGTCGCGCAGACGGAACTCGGCATTTCCGCCGAGCTGGATGTCGGTGCCTCGGCCGGCCATGTTGGTCGCGATCGTCACCGCGCCTGGAACGCCGGCCTGGGCGACGATATGGGCTTCCTGCTCGTGATAGCGGGCATTGAGAACCTGATGCGGGATCGGATCGCCTTTGCTCTTGGCATCGGCGGCAAGCTTGGTCAGCAGCGCAGCCATGTCGGTGAGATGCTTGCGCAGCTCTTCATCCTTGCCGGGTTTGATGGCCTTGGCCTGATCCTCCAGCGAGCGCGCAAGATCCCTAAAGTATTTGTGATCCTTCAGAAGTTCGGAGAGCTGCTCCGACTTCTCGATGGACGTCGTTCCAACCAGGATCGGCTGGCCGCGGCTGTTGGCTTCGGCAATCGATTGCACGATGGCCGCGAGCTTCTCCTTCTGTGTACGGTAGATCTCATCGTCCTCGTCGATGCGGCGCACAGGGAGGTTGGTCGGAATATCGATGACCTCGAGGCCATAGATATCCATGAATTCGTTGGCTTCCGTCATCGCCGTACCGGTCATTCCGGCGAGCTTCTTGTAGAGCCGGAAATAGTTCTGGAACGTGATCGACGCGAGCGTCTGGTTCTCGGGCTGAATTTCGACGTGCTCTTTGGCCTCGAGCGCCTGATGCAGACCTTCGGAATAACGCCGTCCCGGCATCATGCGGCCGGTGAACTCGTCGATGATGACGACCTGACCGCCTTTGACGATGTAATCCTTGTCGCGCTGGAAGAGCTTGTGAGCCTTCAGCGCCTGATTGAGATGATGGACGATCGTGACGTTGTCGATGTCGTAAAGCGTGCCTTTGAGGATCCCGGCCGCCTGCAGGGCATTCTCGAGCTTCTCGTTGCCCGCCTCGGTGAAAGAAACCTGGCGCTGCTTTTCATCCAGCTCGTAATCCTCAGGCGTGACGATCTTCATCAAATCGTCGATCGTCTGATAGAGATCGGCGCGATCCTCGAGCGGGCCTGAGATGATTAGCGGGGTGCGCGCCTCGTCGATCAGGATCGAGTCGACCTCGTCGACGATGGCGTAGACATGCTCGCGCTGGACCATATCGGTCTGGCGCATCTTCATGTTGTCGCGCAGGTAGTCGAAGCCGAGCTCGTTGTTGGTGCCGTAGGTAACGTCGCAGGCATAGGCGAGCTTTCGCGCTTCATCGGTCATGTCGTGAACGATGCAGCCGACCGTCAGACCGAGAAAGCGATAGACCTGGCCCATCCACTCGGCGTCGCGCTTGGCAAGATAGTCGTTCACGGTAACGACATGAACGCCCTTTCCCGCCAGTGCATTCAGATAGACGGGCAACGTTGCCACCAGTGTCTTGCCTTCGCCGGTTTTCATTTCGGCGATGTCGCCCTGGTGAAGGACCATGCCGCCGATCAGCTGGACGTCGAAATGGCGTTGTCCGAGTGTCCGTTTTGCTGCTTCCCGGACGGTGGCGAAGGCGGGAACGAGCAAATCATCGAGGGTTGCGCCGTTCGCCAGCTGCTGGCGAAACTCATCCGTGCGGGCCTTGAGGTCGGCATCGGAGAGCCCTTCGACCTCGGCTTCAAGCGCATTGATGGCTGCAACGCGGGGCCGAAAACCTCTGATCTTTCGTTCATTGGACGAACCAAAGAATTTAGAAGCGAGACCACCAAACGAGAGCATCTTGAAATCCGTCCTAAAAAGTCGTCATTGACCGCAGACACCGGCCTGCGGCTCGGATCGCGTGGGGTCAGCATTCAGCAAAAAATGCGCGGCAAGGGGTTCCCCGCCACGCCTGCGTCAAACCTTTCCCTCGGCGCCCCTGTACGGTCACAACCAGGCCGAAGACCCCGATCCGATCTTGGCGCAGACATAAGAACTCGCCCCCCCGACTGTCAATGTCGCCCACAAGCCGGCCGCAGCGCCCCACCTTGCAGAGATCGGCAAATATTAACTTGGTTTTCCGGCTCGGGACCGCTATCGAAGCCCACCCCCAGGTTGCCGCGGTGCGGCAGTTGCCATTTCGTCTCATTTCCCTGGTGATGCCGCCAGGTCGCCACCTTTTGGTCTCCAATTCAGACGCGGAGCACATCACCGATGAAGCGCAACGTTCCCACCCTTTTTGCCCTGGCGCTCGCCGCTGCCCTTATCGGCGGCCGGGTGGAGCCAGCCACGGCCGAGGATAAGGTCGTTGCGACAATCGACGGCAAGCCGATCACGGAAGGCGATCTCGCCGTCGCGGAAAGCGAGGTCGGCAGCGATATGGGGACCATGCCAGACGTTCAGAAACGGATGTCGCTGCTTGAATTTCTGATTGACAATCAGCTTTTTGCCGAAGCGGCGGAAGGGCAGAAATTGAATGAGGGGCCGGACTTCGAGACGCGGCTCAGATACCTCAAACGCAGGGCGCTCCGCGAAATCTATTTCGAGAAGATCATCAAGGCCTCAGTGAGCGATGAGGATGCCCACAAGGTCTATGATGACCAGGTCAAACTTCTGAAGCCCGAGGAAGAGGTTTCGGCTAGGCACATCCTGGTTGAGACCGAGGATCAGGCCAAGGCCCTGAAAGAAAAACTCAATAACGGCGCCGACTTCGCCGAGCTGGCGAAGGAAAACTCGAAAGATCCGGGCTCCAAGGACGACGGCGGCAATCTCGGCTATTTCGGGCATGGGCAAATGGTGCCGCAGTTCGAGGACGTCGTGTTCAAATTGCAGAAGGGCGAGGTTTCCGATCCGGTGAAGACTCAGTTCGGCTGGCACCTCGTCAAGCTTGAGGACCGCCGGACGAAGCAGCCGCCAGCCTTTGAGATCGTGAAGGACCGGATCGTACAGTCGATGCTGTTGCAGAAGGCTCAACAGACTGCGGTCGCGCTTCGTGCGAAAGCAAAAATTGAGCTCATGGACCCGGAAATCAAAAAAGCCGTCAACGCCCGCAATGCGATACTCCAGAACCCAAGCCAAGTGGATGGTGCCGGCAAGCCGGCGGACGACAACACCCCTAAGGATGCCTCCAAGCCCTAAAATGGGACATAAGGCTGCTGCCGGAACCCTCTCATTTTGAATTATGAAGCGGGCCGCTTGATTATAGCGGCCCGATCTGTTTCAGGGAGCCCACGCGAGGTTGGAGGGTCCCATGGGTAAGATTTCAAGCGTCTCACCGTTCGCACCAGTGGCGCTGGCGCGCCTTCCCGCGATCGAGGGCGTGGCCTTCGCGACCGCGGAGGCGGGAATCCGCTACAAAGGCCGCCCCGATCTTTTGTTGGCGGTCCTCGATAAAGGGACCTCCGTTGCCGGTGTCTTTACTCAGTCCAAGACGGCCTCCGCGCCGGTTCTCGCCTGCCGCAAAAATCTCAAGAAGGGCAAGGCGCGCGCTCTTGTCGTCAATTCCGGAAACGCCAACGCGTTCACCGGCAAAAAAGGCCGCGAGGCCGTCGAGATGACCATTGCCCATGCCGCAGAGGCTGTCGGCTGCAAGCCGAACGAGGTCTTCGTCGCCTCGACGGGGGTCATCGGCGAGCCGCTTGATGCGGGAAAATTTGTTCGCCTCCTGCCGGGACTTGCCAAACGGGCCGAACCCGATGCCTTCGAGAAGGCGGCGCGCGCGATCATGACCACCGATACTTATCCGAAGCTCGCCACGCGGAAGGCCTTGATCGAAGGCACGGAGGTCACGATCAACGGTTTCTGCAAGGGTGCCGGAATGATCGCTCCCGACATGGCGACAATGCTGTGCTTCATCTTCACGGATGCAGCAATTTCAGCGGACGTCCTGCAAGCGCTCGTGGCCGAGCACACCGAGACGACCTTCAACTGCATGACGGTCGATGGCGACACTTCGACGAGCGATACCTGCCTTGTGTTTGCCACCGGAGATGCCGCGCGACGGGGGCAAAAATCGATCACAAACGCCAAGACAAATAAGCTCAAGGACTTCTCCGCCGCGCTTGAAGATCTTATGCGCGACCTTGCCATTCAGGTCGCGAAGGATGGGGAAGGTCTTTCCAAATTCGTGACCTTCGAGGTCGAGGGGGCCAAGTCCTGGCGGGCCGCACGCGCCATCGCCCGCGCCTGTGCCAACTCGCCGATCCTCAAGACGGCAATTGCCGGCGAGGACCCGAACTGGGGCCGCGTGGTCATGGCGGTCGGCAAGTCGGGCGAAGCTGCCGATCGCGACAAGCTCGCCATCTGGTTCGGCCCGCACTGTGTGGCGCGGGACGGTGAACGGGCGCCGGACTACAACGAGAAGACCGTCGCGGCCTACATGAAGAACCGAGAACTCGTGATCCGCATCAATGTCGGTGTCGGAAAGGCCAGCGCCACCGTCTGGACCTGCGATCTGACGCATGACTATGTGTCGATCAATGCCGACTACCGAAGCTGAGACGGGAAATCTATGGACAAAGCCTTCTGGCAGGAACGGTGGCAGCGGCATGATATTGGGTTCCATCAGCCGCATATCCATGAGCAGCTCAAACGGTTGTGGCCGACCCTGAATATTCCGCAGGGAAGCGAGGTCTTCGTGCCGCTTGCGGGGAAGAGCCGCGACATGGCGTGGCTGGCCGATCAGGGCCATCATATCATCGGCGTGGAACTTTCCGACATTGCCGTTGCAGAATTCTTCGAGGAAGCCGAGCTTTCGCCGGAGCAGACGTCGGTGGGCGCGTTTGACATCTATTCGGCGGCGCCGTTCAGGCTCTACTGCGGCGACTTTTTCGATTTGCCGGCGGCGGCGCTCAGTGGCGTTAGGGCGGCCTATGATCGTGCTGCGTTGATCGCTCTGCCGCCGCACATGCGGGTCCGCTACGCAGAGACCCTTTCCCGCATCCTGCCTCAGGACGCCTGCATCTTTCTGATCTCGATCGAATACCCCGAGCATGAGATCGCCGGACCGCCATTCAGCGTGCGGCAACAAGAAATCGAGACGCTCTTTGGTGCCCACTATTCCATCGACGTCCTGGAATCGCGGGACGGCCTTGCGGCGAGCGATAATCTCAGGAAGCGGGGCATTACGCGGCTTGAGGAAACGGCCTACTTCTTGAGGCGGCGGGCATGAAGCCGCTCGTTCTCGTCGCAGCCGTGGCACTCATCGATGGCGATAATCGGGTGCTGATCGCCAAACGACCGGAAGGTAGGTCGATGGCCGGGCTCTGGGAATTCCCCGGCGGCAAGGTCGAGCCCGGCGAGACCCCGGAAGATGCGCTCATTCGCGAAATCAGAGAGGAACTCGGTATCGAACTGTGCCGGCCATGCCTCGCGCCCTTCAATTTCGCCAGCCACAGCTACGAGACCTTTCACCTGCTGATGCCTCTCTACATTTGCCGGACATGGCAGGGAGAAATCAGCCCGCGCGAGGGGCAGGTCGTCGAATGGGTGCGGGCCATGCACCTCTCGCGCTATCCGATGCCGCCGGCGGATGAGCCGCTCATTCCCTGGCTAAGGGACCTTTTGGGCTAGGCTTCAGAATATCGGCAAGCGAGACGGCGGAGGAACCCGGCCGCAGCGGCTTTGGCTGGCCTTCATGCGGGGCCCAACCGGTCAGCGTCACGATCTCGAATGTTGCCGGGACGCGGCCGCCGGGAAGGCCGAAACGCTGCTGATAGATTTGGGCGGCACGGAAAAGAAGTCCACGCGTTACGGGCGTGCGGCGCCGCTCCGTCAGCATGTTGCTCGCACCCATCGCCTTGATGTCCTGCATCAGCGCAATGGGCGAGGCATAGGTCACGCAGACACTATCGCTATCGGCGACGGGAAGTGCAAAGCCGGCACGCTGGAGCAATCCGCCGAGCTCGCGCACATCAGCAAAGGGGGCGACCCGAGGGGATGCCCCGCCGAGCAGCTCGTCCTCGGCGATGAGCCATGCCTCGCGTAATTCCTTCAGCGTCTCGCCGCCGAGAAGGGCTGCAAGGAGCAGGCCGTCGGGCTTCAAGGCGCGGTTGATCTGAATGAGCGTCCCGGGCAAATCGTTGACGAGATGCAGGGCCAATCCCGACACGACGAGGTCGAGGCTTTGAGCGGCAAACGGCAAGGCTTCCTCGTCGGCGCCAACTCTTGGTCCGGCTGAAAGCGCGAGACAGCCTGTCGATGCCTCGACATCGATGATCTCCCCAATGGTCGACAGCGACCGCAACCGCTCTGCCACCAGGCCGTGATAGGCGCCGAGGCTCACCGCACAGGGAAATTCCCGGCGCACGATGGACAGGCGATCGACGAAGTCGTCGGCAACGCGGGCGAGCAGAAAATCGGGCAGCACCGGTGAGGCCCGGACGGCCCGGTCACGCCGGGACCGTATCAATTTACGGTCGAAAATCTCGGGTGCGCCCGCCACCATCTTCGCTCGCTTTCCTGGTCTCGCTCGCGATACCCCGATGCGATAGTCTCAAGCAAGCCAGGAGGGGAGTGTTGCAGGAAGCGGCCTTCAACAAAGCAACCACACAAACGGACGAGGAACCGATAGCGGTCTCCCGACTGCGACACCTCTTTCGCCTCGGACGTTCGGCCCTCGATCTCGTGCTACCGCCGCTCTGCCTTGCTTGCGGCAGCCGCATTGCCGACCATGATGCGCTCTGCCCGGAATGCTGGCGGCAGATTGATTTCATCCGTGCGCCGCTCTGCGACCGACTGGGTTTGCCGATGCCTTTTGACATTGGCGCGCCGGCGCTGTCGGCCGCCGCGATCAACGAGCCTCCCGAGTTCGATCGGGCGCGTGGTGTCGCCCGTTTTGACGGCGTCATGCGACAACTTATCCATGCCTTCAAGTTTCACGATAACCAAAATGCGCGCCGTCTCTTCGGACGGTGGATGGCGGAGGCCGGCCGCGAGCTTCTTGCAGAGGCTGATCTTCTCGTTCCGGTGCCACTCGCCCAATGGCGTCTCCTGTCGCGCCGCTTTAATCAAGCGCAAATTCTGGCGGCAGAGACCGGCATGCTCGCCCAAAAGCCCGTCAACCCGTTCGCCCTCGTCCGGACCAGATCGACAGGGCACCAGATCGGGCTTACCCGCACTCAGCGCCGCCGCAATGTGGCGGGGGCCTTTGCGGTCCCGGCGAGCGAATTACCGGCGGTCGCAGGAAAAGCCATAGTTCTGGTCGACGATGTGATTACCAGCGGGGCAACGGCCTCGGCCGCCGCCGTCGCGCTCAAGCGGGCCGGAGCCCGCCGTGTCGACATTCTTGCACTGGCGATCGTTCTGGATGCCTGAGAAGCAGGATTGGCGTTGCAGAGGCGCGGCACAGCGGCGCAAATTAACCCATCCAGGTTGCATGGTCCAGCGAACGCGTTACCTTTGATTCGAAATTTCACGATGGCGTGCAGAGAGGCGCCGACACAATGCGCAAGGTGACAGTCTATACGGCTGGCAATTGTTGCTACTGCCACATGGCCAAAGACCTTTTGAGGCGTAAGGGCGCGGCGTTTGATGAAATCGATTTGACCGGCCGGAGCGATTTGCGCGCCGATCTCGCGGTCAAGGCCGGCGGCCGCAGAACCGTCCCACAGATCTGGATCGGCGACCTCCACATCGGCGGCTGCGATGACCTTTACGACCTTGAGCGTTCCGGCAAACTCGATGCGCTGCTAGCGCAAACCACCCCTACGCGATAGTCATGCCAGGACACTCCGAAACAGCGTTTCGTGCGGCCCTCGTTCAAATGTGCTCTGGCCGCGACGTTGAGCGGAACGTCTCCGACGCTCTCGCACTCATTGGCGCTGCAGCGGAGCGAAAAGCCGATTACGTCCAGACCCCTGAATGCACAACGCTCATGGAGCTCGAGCCGGCGAGACTGATGGCGGAAACCGAGCCTGAGGACAGCAACAGGGCGCTTCAAACCTTCCGTGAGGCTGCGCGGAACCGGAAAATTTGGCTGCACATCGGCTCGATGGCGGTGAAGGTTGGAGATCGCAAACTTGCAAATCGTTCCTATGTGATTGCTCCAGACGGAACGATTGCGGCCCGTTACGACAAGATTCATATGTTCGACGTCGATCTCGGAAATGGTGAGGTCTACAGCGAGAGCCTGAATTATCAGGCGGGGCCGCATGCCGTTCTTGCGGCGTTGCCCTGGGGTCTTTTAGGGCTCACAATTTGCTATGATCTGCGCTTTCCGGCGCTGCACCGTGCGCTTGCGAAGGCCGGTGCGCGGTTCATTGCCGGGCCGGCTGCCTTCACGCGGATCACCGGAGAAGCGCATTGGCACACTCTGCTGCGGGCGAGAGCGATCGAGACCGAAACGTTCGTCCTCGCGGCCGGACAAGGCGGTCGCCATGAGACCGGCCGAGAGACCTTCGGGCATAGTCTCGTCATTTCACCTTGGGGGGAGGTGCTTGCGGAGGGCGGAACAGAGCCAGGTGTTATAATGGCTGATATCGATACAAGGGCCGTCGATGAGGTTCGCCGTAAAATACCCTCGTTGGAGCATGACCGCAGGTTCGATGTGATCGTGCAACCTCATATCCCGGCCAGGCCCAAGCGCGTGAGGCAAAGCTCGTGATCAAGTATCGCCTTGGCTGTGCCGCAGGACACGAATTCGAGAGTTGGTTTCGTGCAATTGACGACTATGACGAGCAAGTGCACTCAGGGCTGGTTGCGTGCCCGTCCTGCGGATCGCGAGCCATCGGCAAGCTGCCGATGGCTCCTGCGGTCGTGACCGGGCGCCATGGTCAACTGCCCTCCCCTTCGGATACTCTGCTCAGCGGGGAGGAGACAGGCCTTTTCCGCAAGCTTCGCGAATTGCGAAAAATGATCATTGAGAATACCGAGGATGTTGGTCCGCGTTTCGCGGAAGAAGCCCGCAAGATGCATTTCGGTGAAGTCGAGGAACGGCGCATTCGCGGAAACTCGACCCTTGAGGAGGCGCGCGAACTCATCGAAGATGGGGTTCCGTTCAGCATCTTGCCGCCGCTTGCCGACGACTTCAATTAGCGAACGATCCCCCCCCTCAGGATTTCGCCAGCTCGCTGACGGTGTGATGCAGCGCCTCGGCCGGAGAAGAGGTGGAGAACGTCGGCTCGTTGTATCCGGCGGCCGCCCACGCAAAGCAGTCCGCGGTTTTCACCCAGATTCCTCGAAAATGGCCGGCCCGCTCTACGATGATCCTTCCGCCGCGGAGATCGGCCGTGTAGCCGCGCCGTCGAAGATCCTCATGGCTTCGCAGAGCCTCAAGCAGGAGCCTTCCGCTCATATCTTCGCCAATCATCATCCGGTGTCCGCTGTCTCATCCGGAAACGACCTACGGCCAGGGAATGCCGGATGGCGGCCCCTGTTCCCTCGTCATTTCATCAATGTCATCCGTGGGGGCCGTGATTTGGCGAGAATTTGCCTGATGTTCAATGCTTAACAAGGTCTTTCCTTACGAAATTGAGAATGAAATTGATTAAATTCAAAAATTTAATTGCCAATATTTGTAGCCTTTGCTTTGACCCGTACCGACCCCGTATGCGCTCACGATAACCGCGGCCCTCCCGTTGGTTCTCACGCAACCCTAGAGGCATTTTGGCGGTTGCGATCTGAGCTGGAAGCGGTGCAAACATGCTTACCAGAGCAGGGCACGTTGCCCGGTAGCGGAGATCACCCCCAAGATGACCTCGAGCGTCACCCGACTTGATACCTCTGCGCGCGCCCAAGGCCGCGCTACATCGGCGCTGCGCCACGATTGGACGCGCGATGACGTCCTGGCGCTCTATGATCTGCCGTTCATGGATTTGCTCTATCGCGCCCACAGCGTGCATCGAGCCTCCTTTGACCCCAATAAGATCCAGATGAGTCGGCTCTTGTCGATCAAGACCGGAGGCTGTGCGGAGGATTGCGGTTATTGCAGTCAGTCGGCCCGTTACAACACCGGACTTAAGGCATCGAAGCTCATGGAGGTCGAGCGCGTCGTCGCCGAAGCCAAGAAGGCGAAGGCCGCCGGAGCAACGCGCTATTGCATGGGGGCGGCTTGGCGAAGCCCGAAGGCGCGGGACATGGATGTCATCGTTGCCATGGTTGAGGGTGTCAAAGCGCTCGGCATGGAGACCTGCATGACGCTCGGCATGTTGTCGGACGACGACATCGTGAAGCTCTGCGAAGCCGGCCTCGATTACTACAACCATAACGTCGATACGTCGGAAGCATACTACAGCAAGGTCGTCACGACGCGGACCTATGCCGATCGCCTCAATACGCTGGCGCGGGTCCGCGAGGCGGGCATCAAGGTCTGTTCGGGCGGCATTGTTGGCATGGGCGAAATGCGCGAGGATCGCGCCGACATGCTGATGACGCTTGCCAACCTTGACGAGCACCCGGAGAGCGTCCCGATCAACATGCTTATTGCGATTCCCGGAACGCCTCTGGAAAATGCCGAACCTATCGACCCCATCGAGTTTGTGCGCACGATTGCCGTCGCGCGCATCATGATGCCCAAATCGTTTGTTCGCCTCTCGGCAGGGCGAACCGCGATGAGCGATGAGATGCAGGCCCTTTGTTTCTTCGCCGGGGCCAATTCGATCTTCGTCGGCGATACGCTTCTGACCGCCGACAATCCCGGTGAAGATAAAGACAGCCGGCTTTTCGCCAAGCTCGGCCTCACGACCCTCGAACTTGAGGGCGCGGAAGCGAGCGGCCATGAGCCAGGAACCAGCGTGGTTCGTTAGGATGCCTGCCAGTCATGA
>Ga0272446_1004052_pt1 | contig 17722 bp, 18 predicted proteins | sample YNPCB0061_FD_194587 | JGI IMG/M metagenome (GOLD analysis project Ga0272446, IMG submission 194587) | Hot spring microbial mat communities from Yellowstone National Park, WY, United States - YNP-CB-006-1 | ecosystem: Environmental > Aquatic > Thermal springs > Hot (42-90C) > Sediment | place... | reverse complement strand
CACCTGCAACGGCGGCTTCGTAGCTGTTCGCTCCGGCTTCCCACGCGCGCATCTCAACAAACACCTTCGTATCTTTGGGAAGTCCAGGCACGGTAACAACAGCTGAGACGATGTAGCCAGCGTTCGACCCCGTGCGGAAATTCACCGGGCTGCCCACTGGAGCCAAGCTATCCAAGGACGTACCCACATAGGCTTGCGCCCAGTAGTCCGCCCCGGACAGCGGCGTAACGCCATCCGGCTTGAACACCTTGGCGTCAATCGGAGGCGAGGCCAAGAGGTTCTTGTTGCCGAACACGAACTGGCCTTGGGCCAAGGTGGCCCATGCCATGCAGGTCACGGCGGTTGCAACGATCAACGTTTTCATGGCTTCTTTGCTTCGGTTTGGTGTTTTGGCTTTGTTCTTCTGTCTTTACTGGTTTGTTGTGTTACGGATTGACCGAGAAGGTCCGAGTCCAGCTCCCAGCGGCACCTTTCCGCACCCACACGCCTTCACCTACCGCAATCGTGGGTTCCGAGGGGAGCCACTCATCATCGTAGGTGTAGATCGTGTATTTCTGGGTGTCTGCATTAAAGGTCAAAACCTGCTCGTTGTTGGCAAGAACCAAACCCAAGTCGGTCTGAATCTTGCCCGCTTGAGGCACCTGCGAGGCTACCAAGTTGTAGCCGGCGGCCAAAGGCGTCGAAAGGTTGCCTTGTTTAACCTCGCCCACGAACGTTACCGTCTGGGCATTCAGCACCCGGAGGAAGAAGCCCTGCCCGGGAGCCAAAACTTGGTTCGGGTTGGACCATTCCCCGTCGTATTGGTTGACGCTGAAACCGGTACCCGGCGCGTAGGTGTAGAGGAACGCATCCCCATTCAGACCGGCAAACAGCTTGGCCACGGTGTTGTCCGCACCGGCGTCCAGCGGATTGGCGATCAGGTTGAAACCCGGCTTGAGGGCCGTGTTGACGTAGCCAACCGCGTTGACCGAGTACACTTGGGCCATCGCGGTGGCGGCGCCGACCGCACTGAAGGCGGCGGCGAGCAGCAACGTTTTTGTTCTCATTGTTGTCTGTTGTTGTTGTTCCGTGTGTGCGGGGGTCAAATTCTCCAAAGCCGGCGGGGGTGTCAACCACTTTTTTGCAAAAAAAAATCCCCCCGCTTGGCGTCGGCCCCCGGCGGCGTCTGCCCGCCGGGCTGCCCGCTACCCTCCAAGACCCCTTCTTGCTCGCGGCGGTGCCTGCGTTGGCACGCCGTCTCCCCGGCGCTCGGCACGGTGGCCGCGGCCGCAACGGCGGCGGGGTGGGGGTGCAATTGCCGTTGCCGGGCGCGCCGGGTTGGGGCATTTAGCCGGCATGGAACCCATCTACGCGGCGTTAATCGGTCTGTGCGGCGGGCTGGCCAGCGGGTTGTTCGGCGTGGGCGGCGGCATCGTGATGGTGCCGGCCTTTGTGCTGTTGCTGGGGCGCGACATCAAAACCGCCATCGGGGTCTCGCTCACGGTCATCGTGCCGGCCGCCTGCATCGGTGTTTTTCAGCATCACCGCTTCGGGCACGTGGACTGGCGGTTGACCGCGGCGGTGGTGCCGTTGGCGCTGGTGGGCAGCTTTGGCGGGGCATGGCTGGCCAAGGTGTTGCCGGCGGCCACGCTGGGGCGGCTTTTCGGCGGGTTCCTGATCCTGGTGGGAGTGTACCTGCTGTGGCGAAAAACCTGAACCGGGCGGCGCCCGCGCCGCGCGGCAGCCGCCGCCGGCTCACGCCGAGAAGCTCTCGCCGCAGGAACAGGTGCTGGCCGCGTTCGGGTTCTTGATCTTGAACCCGGCGCCCTGGAGGGCCTCGACGTAGTCCAGCTCGGCCCCGGTCACGTACAGCGCGCTGCGGGCGTCCACCGCCACGCGCGCGCCGTCGCTCTCGACCAGAAAATCGCCGGCGGCCGGCGCGGCCTGCAGGTCCATCTGGTACTGGAGCCCCGAGCAGCCGCCGCCCACCACCGCCACGCGCAACACGCCGCCTGCCAGGCCGCGCTTGGTCAGCAGGGCCCGGATGCGGGCGGCGGCGGCGGGCGTGACCTTCAGGAGGCGTTCATCGGCCGGACGTACCGCGGCCGGCGCGGCGGCGGTTGCTTGAAGTGAAGCCAGCATGGAAAATCTTTCAGCGCGGCCAAGGGTAGTCGCGGGGACCCGCACCGTCAAACGACCCGTCGTCCGGGGCGACGGGCTACCAGCTTGCCGCAAAGAGGCCGGTTCGAGCGCCCCGTTTGGTGGGCCGGCTGGAAAACTGGGAGTCGGTGGCAGGTTGCCGCCAACCACGGCCAAGTTGGCCGGGCCACCCGGAATCAACTGAACCATTCCGGTCGAGGTTGGCCTGCCCGCTGGCCGGCAAAGCGGTCTGGCCGAGGGCGGCGCTGACCCAGGGGAACCTGCCGGGCACTCGAAGCCCCCGGCCAATGGCCGCAGGCCGCACTGCTCGAAGTCGGCCTGGGCGCGGCAAATCTCCCCACCCCGCCGCGCCAGTCCGGCGGGTTCGCGGCCGCCGCGTTTTGGGGCCGCCTAGCCCACCACGTGCGGCGTGGGCAGCGCGGCCCCGCAAAACACGCAGTGCCGGCGCGAGGTGCGGTTGCGGCGGCCGCAGCCGGGGCAGTTGACCAGGCCGCTGGAAATCCGCCCGTCCGCCTCGCCGTCGCGCAGGTCCACCTCCTGCATTTTCTCGAGCAGGTCAGTGTCGCTGAACCGGCCGTGCGCGCGCAGCAACTCCCACATCGCCTGCGCGGCCAGCGTCATCGTGTCCAGGCGCCGTTGCAGGTCCTCGACCTGGGCGCGCAAGCGGGACACCTCGCTTTTGGTGGGTGCGTCGGGGCCGGTTTTGGCCAGACCGGGACTGGCGCCGAACAGTTGGATGAACACACTCATGGGACGGGGCCGGCCGAGGGCCGGGCGGCAGGTTCAGATTTGGGAACAAGCGGCCGGGCGGAGGAGGCAGTTCGAAATGTTCGAGACGATTTCCGGGTCCGTGTACCCGGGGGTGGTGCTGAGTTTTTTCCACTCCGGGTCGGCGGCGAAAGTGGCCCAGCTCTGGTCGCGCGCCGCCAGGCTCTCGAAGACCAGCAGGTAGGTCAGGTTCGGCAGCCGCTCGCCCACGAGGGTTTCGCCGAAGAACACCGGCGTCAGCCCGGTGCGGCGGAAAATGGCGATCTCGCCGAGGTTGAACATCTCGACCTTTTTGCGGTGGGCCTTTTTGGAGTGGCTCTCGTAAGTGCGCAGCTCGAAGAGGCGCGGGCGTTTCTCGCGGGCAAGGGCCGGCACCTCCAGCCGCGGCATGCCCTCGAAGGCGACCATCAGCGAACTCTCGATGCGCACGTACACCGGGTCGCTGGCGGGGCAGTTGATGAACTCCGCGCCCGCGCGCTGGTACTCAGCGTCGGCGGTCAGCCGCGCCCCGAGGGTGGCGAAGTCCTCCAGTGACCGATAGGGGATGAGCACGTACACGCTGGGGCTGTCCGCGCCGACCATCACGTTGAACACGCCGACAGGGCCGATGCCCAGGCGGTTCAGCGCGGGAATGGCGGCCTCACGGGCGTAGTCCTCGAAGCGTTTCTGGTTGGGCCCGCGGCGCAGGTGGTAGCGGCGCAGTTCGTAGTACTCGCGGGCCGGCGGGGCGGGCGGTTCCCCGGCGCGCAGGTGCAGCCCGGTGAGGCTGCCCACGGCGAGGGCGGATTGGAGGAATTGGCGGCGTTTCACAGGTGATTCGGTGGACCGAGACCGGGGACATCCTTGGCTGGCGCCGGGCAAAGTCAACGCCGGAACCCGGCCCCGGTCAGGGCGGCAAGGGGTGTCCGGTGAGCCGTTCGTAGGCCTCGAGGTACTTTTGCTGGGTCTTGAGCACGATGTCCCGCGGCAGGGCGGGCGCGGGCGGGGTCTTGTCCCAGTCGAGCGACTCGAGGTAATCGCGCACGAACTGCTTGTCGAAGCTGGGCGGGCTCAGGCCCGGCTCGTAGGCGTCCGCCGGCCAGAAGCGCGAGGAATCGGGCGTGAGCACCTCGTCAATGAGGATCAACTCGCCCTCGAAGAGCCCGAACTCGAACTTGGTGTCCGCGATGATGATGCCCCGCTCGCGGGCGTAATCGCGGCCCTCGCGGTACAATTGCAGGCTCAGGGCGCGCGCCCGCTCGGCCACCGCCGGCCCCACCAGCGCCGCCGCCTGCGCGAAGGTGATGTTCTCATCGTGTCCGCTGGTCGCCTTGGTGGCGGGGGTGAAGATGGGCTCGGGCAGTTCGGCGGATTCGCTCAAGCCGGGCGGCAGGGGAATGCCGCACACGGTCTGGCTCTTGCGATACTCCTTCCAGCCCGAGCCGGCCAGGTACCCGCGCACCACACACTCGAGGGCCAGCGGTTGGGCCTTCTTCACGATCATGCTCCGGCGCTGGAGGCGGGCGGCAAAGGGCGCCAGCCGCTCCGGCAACGGGTCGTGGGCGCCGGCCAGCAGGTGATTGGGCACCAGCCGGGCGAACCGCTCGAACCAGAAAAACGAAAGCTGCGTGAGCACCTCGCCCTTGCGGGGGATGCCGTTGGGCAGCACGCAGTCGAAGGCCGAGATGCGGTCCGTGGCCACCAGCAGCAGGGCCTCGCCCAGGTCGAACAACTCGCGCACCTTGCCGCTTTTGACCTTCGGGATGCCCGGCAGGTCCAGGTGCAGGACGGGGTCGTATGCCATGCCGCGGAGTATGTCGCGCCCCGCCGCCGGCGCAAGGCCGACCGCGCCGATGGGATTTGAGTGGGTGCATTTCAGTTTTTGAACCACCCGCAATGTTCCCGCGATTTTCGCCGGTCCGGGCCGCGGCAGTATGGAGGGAGAACGGCTGTGGGTGGGGCTTGCTGACGTCGGCGCTCAAAAACTGAAATGCGCCCGATTTGAGTTCGGTCCGCGGCGCGCCTTACTTTGCCGCCATGAAACCGCTCCCGCTCCTGGCCCTGGCCACCGTGCTGGCCGGCGGCGCCGCCCGGCCCGCGGAAGGCGTGGTCACGCTGGACGAAGTGCTCGAAACCGGCCGGCAGTGGCTCGAGGAAAACGTGGACCCGCGCCTGCTCGAGTCCTTCAGCTCGCTGAGCGAGGCGCAGGCGCGGCGCCTGTTGCGCGACCTCCAAAACCGCCTGGCCGGCGAGTACGTGCTGGACCTGGCCGCGGTGCGCGACACCGCCCGCGCGCTGGCGCCGGTGCTCGAGCGCTTCCCCGCCACGCGCGGCTACGGCCTCTGGCTGCGCGCCCGCCTGGACTACTTCGACGCCGCCCGCGAGTTGCGTCTCCTGATCCCCGAGCCGGAGCCGGAGCCGGGCCGCCCGCCGCCACCGCGTCCGCCGCCCACGCCGGAGCAGGAACGCCAGGTCTGGCGCCGGCAAGTGGCCACGCGCCCACTGCCCCGCGGCGCCAACGTGTACGTGCCGCGGCTCAAGCCGGTGTTTGCCGGGGAACGACTCCCGCCCGAGCTGGTCTGGCTGGCCGAGGTCGAATCCTCCTTCAACCCGGAGGCGCGCAGCCCGGCCGGCGCCGCGGGGCTTTACCAACTGATGCCCGCCACGGCCCGCGATTTGGGCCTGAGCCTGAGCCCGCGCGACGAGCGCCTGGACCCGGAAAAATGCGCCAACGCCGCCGCGCGCTATCTGCGGTACCTCCACGGCCGGTTCCGCGACTGGCCCCTGGCCCTGGCCGCTTACAACTGCGGCGAGGGCCGCCTGCGCACGTTGCTGGACCGGCACCGCGCGCGCACCTTCGACCAGGTGGCCGCCCGGCTGCCCGCTGAGACCCAGATGTACGTGCCGAAGATGGAGGCAGTGCTGCAACGGCGCGAGGGCAAGTCCCTCACCCGCCTGCCCGCGCCGCAATAGCGGGGTCGAAAAACCAGGACGCCCACGGCGCGCGCCGCCGCGCGCACCGGCTTCACCAGCGCAATCCGGGGATGGCCGGGAAAGGCTCGTCCAGCGCCTTGGGCGGGCCGAAGACGATCGAAGCCAGGACTGCCTGACGAGCGGTTCGCGGCGAGCGCAGCGAGGCCAGCAAGGCGTCCACCTCCGGGGCGCGCCCGGCCGCCCGGTGAGCTTCGGCGGCGCGCCGGGCCGCGGCGAGGGCCTTGGCGGCCTCGGCCCGGGCGCGGGCAGCCTCGAGGCGGGCCTGGGCCTCCGCATCAATCGCGCTGGCGCGCTGGTAGGCCTGTTCGGCCTCGGCCAGCGTAGCCAGTTCGCGCGCGGGCGCCGGCGCCCCCTCGAACGACTCGTACCCCGGGCGGGGCAGGGGCGGAGGTGGCGGGGCGGGCGCTACCGGCGGCGCGACTTCAACCAAGGGCGGGGGCGCGGGCGGTTTGGCCTCTTCTTCGCCGAAAAGGCGGCGCAGCTCCCGTTCGAGGTCGAATTCCGGCGCGGGCGCCGGCTTTTCTTCCGGCGCGACCGGCCGGCGCGGCAGGACGCGGGGCGGGACCGGGCGCTCGGTCTCTTCCTCGGCTTCTGTGGGCGGCAGGCCCTTGCGCTGGCGCAGCCAGTTGGAGAGGCCGGAAAGGAGCAGGATCACCACAAAGGCGATCAGGCTTTCCCAAGATTCGGCCAGCAAGGGCATGGCGGTGGCGGGGCGGCGGGTCAGGCGCCCTTGGTTTTGTCCCCGGCGGGCGGCGGGGTGCCCGGCTGGGCGATGCTTTCCCGCATGTGCGTGTCGGCCTGGATGTTTTTGATGCGGTAGTAGTCCATGATGCCGAGGTTGCCGTTGCGGAAGGCCTCGGCGATGGCCAGCGGAATCTGGGCCTCGGCCTCGACCACGCGCGCGCGCATTTCCTGGGTGCGGGCGAGCATTTCCTGCTCCTGGGCCACGGCCAGGGCACGGCGGACCTCGGCCTGGGCCTGGGCGATCAACTTGTTGGCCTCGGCCTGCTCGGCCTGGAGTTTGGCGCCCACGTTTTCGCCCACGTCCACGTCGGCGATGTCAATCGAGAGGATTTCGAAGGCGGTGTTCGAGTCCAGCGCCTTGTCGAGGACGGTCTTCGAGATGCGGTCGGGGTTTTCGAGCACGTCCTTGTAACTGTTCGAGGAGCCGATGGTGGTGACGATGCCCTCGCCGACGCGGGCGATGATGGTTTCCTCGGTGGCGCCGCCGACGAAGCGGTCGAGGTTGGTGCGCACGGTGACGCGGGCCTTGACCTTGACGGCGATGCCGTCCTTGGCCACGGCGTCAATGGTGGTCTTGCCGGAGGCGGGGTTGGGGCAGTCAATGACCTTGGGGTTGACGGAGGTCTTGACGGCGTCGAGCACGGTCTTGCCCGTGCCCTTGGTGGCCAGGTCAATGGCGCAGGCGCGGTCGAAGCTGAGGTGGATTTGCGCCTTCTGGGCGGCGATGAGGGCGCGGACGACCATGGCGACGTCGCCGCCGGCCAGGTAGTGGACGTTTAACTGGTCCACGGTGAGGTCAATGCCGGCCTTGCGGGCGTTGATGTAGTTGTCCACCACCAGGCCCACCGGCACGCCCCGCAGGCGCATGGCGGCCAGCTCGATCAGGCCCACATAGGCGCCGGAGACCCAGGCCCGGATGAAGATGGTGAAGAAGTTGAACAGCAGGATCACGAAGACCAGCCCGACCAGGAGCACCAGGGCGAGCAGGATCATCTGAAGCGAAAGGGCGGCGAGCAGGGTTGTGTTCATGGTCTTGGTCTGTGGTGTTCAGAGTGGCGCAAAGGGACGGGCGTTGTCAAACCGCGCGCACGACCACGCGGATGCCCTCGACGGCGACCACCTTCACCGGCGTGCCGGCGGGGATCATCGGGCCCTCGGTCACCACGTCCACGCGGCGGCCGTTGATGAGCGCGGTGCCCGAGGGGCGCAGGTTGGTCAGCGCGGTGCCGGTCTGGTGGAGCAACTCGGGCCGTTCGATTTGCGGGCTGCCCAGCGTGCTGCGGGTGACGAAGGCCTGGCCCAGCCGGCTGTGCGGGAAGAACCGAATCCAGAGCAGCCCCGCCACCACCAACACCACCAGCACGGCCAGGAACGTCAGGCTGCCGGTGCGGGGTCCGAACTTCGAGTAACTCAGCACCACCCCCGCCACCAGACAGCCAAAGCCCACCAGCCCGGCGATCATGCCCGGCAACACGGTCTCCAGGAGCATCAACACCAGCCCCGCGACCAGCAGGAGGATCACCGTTTCCATTGCGGCCACAGGGTACGCAAGTCCCCACAACACGCAAGGACACACCGCCGATTTCGCCGCGGTCAGGACGCCCCGCCCGCGGTCCACCGGCGCACGTCCACCGCCGCCATGCCCGCCGCGCGAATCGCCGCCAGACCCAGGTCGCCATCCTCGAACGCCAGGCACTCGGCCGGCGCCAGGCCCAACCGCCGCGCCGCCTCGAGGAAGATGTCCGGCGCCGGCTTGGGCCGCGGCACATCGTCCTGCGTGACCACCGCGTCGAACAACTCGCGCAGGCCCAGGTGGGCGAGCACGCGCTCGACGATGCGCCGCGAGCCGCCCGAGGCCACGGCCAGGCGTCGCCGACCGCGCTCGGCGCGGGCCAGGTCCACCAGCGGGGCGATGGGTTGCACGTGCGCCAGCCGGGCCAAGTAAGCGGCTTCCTTCTCGCGGGCCACGGTCTCGGGGTCCAGGGCCAGGCCGTGCTCGCGGTTGAGGCGCCGGATGATGTCCCGGGAGGGCACGCCGGCCAGCGCATAAAACTGCTCGCGGGTGAAGGGGATTTGGTGCCGCGCGCACACCTCCTGCCAGGCGGCCCAGTGCCACGGCATCGTGTCGGCCAGCGTGCCGTCGAAGTCGAAGATCAGCCCGCGCACGTGCGGCGGGAGGACCAGGCCGGGCAGGGGCGGCGCGGTTTCAGGGCGGGCTTCGGCGGCGTTCACAGGCGCAGGGCGGCGAGGCGTTGTTCGAGGTCGCGGGCCAGGAGCGGTTCGATCAACAGGTCGAGGTCGCCGTCCAGCACCGCGGGCAGGTTGTAGAGGCTCAGGTCCAGGCGGTGGTCGGTGACGCGGTTTTGGGGGAAGTTGTAGGTGCGGATTTTCTCGTTGCGCTCGCCGGTGCCCACCTGCTGGCTGCGGGTGGCGTCGTAGCGGGCCTTTTCCTCCTGGCGGCGCTGGTCCAGCAGGCGGGTGCGGAGGATTTTCAGGGCCTTGGTCTTGTTCTTTTGCTGGGAGCGTTCATCCGCGCAGCGCACCAGCAGGCCGGTGGGTTTGTGGAGAATCTGCACGGCCGAGTCGGTGGTGTTCACGCCCTGGCCGCCCGGGCCGGAGGCGCGGCAGGTGGTGATCTCGAGTTCGTCGGGCTTGAGTTCGATGTCCACCTCTTCGGCCTCGGGCAGGACCGCGACGGTGGCCGTGCTGGTGTGGATGCGGCCCTGGGCCTCGGTGGCCGGCACGCGCTGGACGCGGTGCACGCCGCTCTCGTACTTGAGGCGCTTGAAGACGTCGGTGCCGGCAACGCTGAAGATGACCTCCTTGAAGCCGCCCAGGTCCGAGGGACTGGCGTCGAGAGTCTCGACCTTCCAGCCGCGCGCCTCGGCGTACCGGGTGTACATGCGGTAGAGGTCTGCGGCGAACAGCGCCGCCTCCGAGCCGCCGGCCCCGGCGCGGATTTCGACGATGATGTTGCGGGCGTCGGCCGGGTCGGGCGGCAGGAGGGCTTCGCGGACTTGGCGATCCAGCTCCGGCAGGGCGGCCTCGAGCCGGGCAATTTCCTCCCGGGCCAGCGCCTGCCATTCGGGGTCGGACTCCCCGCTCAGCAGGGCGCGATTGGCCTCCAGCTCGGCCAGGGCGCGGGCGTACGCCTCGCCGCGGGTGACGCCTTCCTTGAGGCGGGCGTACTCGCGGCCCAATTCCTGGGCCCGTTGCGGTTGCTGAAACGTGGCCGGCTCGGCCAGTGCGCGCTCCACCTCCGCCAGGCGCTGGCGGAGCCTCTCGACGTACGGGCGCAAATCCATGCCGGGAATGCTCGGGAAAAAGCAGCACCCGCCCGGCGGCGAAACACCGGGCGGGCGCGGGCGGGCGGGAAGCTACTTGCGCTTCTTCTTGCCGGCGGCGGCGGCCAGGGCCGCCTGCACGGCCTGGGTCTTGGCCAAGCGCTGCTGGAATTTGTCCACCCGCCCGGCGGTGTCCACGAACTTCTGCTGGCCGGTGAAGAACGGGTGGCACACGTTGCAAATGCCCACCACGATCACGGGCCGCGTGGAACGGGTCTTGAAGGTGTTGCCACAGGCGCAACGCACTTCCGCCTCCACGTATTTGGGATGGATGTCAGCTTTCATTCAAAGGCCGTGCAGCCTACCCCGCCGCCCCGGCGGGCGACAAGCTCGAAAACCGGCCGCCAAAGGCTCGGCGCGGGTTCGCGCGGGGCCAGCCGCCGGAACGATTCGGCGGCCCGACCCCGCCCCGTGCCGGAAGGAACCTGGCGGAACGCCGGCACGGGGCGGCGCCACGGCGCGCCTTCACGGGCCGGCGGCGGCGCGTCGGGCCAGTTCTTGGAAGGTCACCTGCTCGGCGGCGGCGCGCTCGGCTTCCTGAATGCGCTCGTAGGCTGCGCGCACCACGTCGCGGGCCGGGTCCGCGCGCGTGACCGGGTCCTGGCCGGTGCCAGCCCGCAGGGCGTGGAGCACCTGGGCCACGGTGATCTGGGCAGGCGGGCGGGCGGGCACGTAAGCGGGCTCGGGGCCGGCCAGCTCGGCCACCAGGCCGGCGGCGCCGAGGGTTTCGAGGAGTTGGTTGGCCAGGCGTTGGGGGATGCCGGTTTCCTCGGCCAGGCGGGTGAGCCGCGGCGGCGGTTGGCCCTGCTCGAAGCTCTGGCTGATGCGCGTCAACAGGCGCAGGGCGGCGAATTCGCGGCCGCGGGGGGTGATCTGTTCGAGCTGGCGTTCCTGGAGGTAGGCGTGGCGGTTTTGCCAAATGTAGGCCACCTGGGTGCCGAAGAGCAGCAGGCCCCAGGATACGTACAGCCCGATCATGAAGACCGGGATGGCGCCGAGGCTGCCGTAGATGTTGGTGTTGCTGATGACGCGCGAGACGTAGAGCACGCTGAACTGCTGGTTCAGTTGCCAGAGCACGCCGGCGACGACGCCCCCCACCGCGGCCGCGCGCCACTGGACCTTGGTGTTCGGCATGTACAGGTAGAGCAGGCCGAAGGCGAACGAAAGGATCAGGTACGGCAGCAGGCGGAGGGAGACTTTGATGGCCAGCTCGCCCACCGCGCCCGTGCGGGCGAGCAGTTCGCGCACCCAGCCCAGGTACGGCCCGCTGGTGAGGGCGGCGGCGGCGACCAGCAACAACGGCCCCAGGCTGATGGCAAACCAGTACTGGATGACGCGCAGATGCCAGGGCCGGCCGCGGGTCACGCCCCAGATGTCGTTGAAGGCATCCTCGATGCGGCCCAGCATGAGGATGACCATGCTCAACAGGGTGATCACGCCCGTGGCGCCCAGCGTGCCGCCCCGGATGTTGCTCACGAAGGCGAGGATTTGGGCGGTGATCCGCTCGCGGGTCTCCTGCACCAGCCGGGCCTTGGCCGCCGCCTCGGCGTCGGTCTCGGCCGACGAGGTGAAGGGGGCAGGTTTGGCGGCCGGGGTGACGCTTTCGACCAGCCGGGCCACGAAGGCCTCGATGGGTTTTTCACCCTGGTGCTTGAGGAAGCTGCTGGTGATGCCGATGACCACGGCCAGCATCGGCACCAGGGCCAGCAGGCTGAAGTAGGCCAGCGCCGAGGCCCGCACCGGACAGCGGTTGCGGACAAAGCTGCGGGCCACCAGGGCCCAGAAGTGCAGAAAACGCTGGAGGCGGGTGTGCTCGCGGTCCTCGCGGCGGGCCAGCGCGGCGTCATCCAGGGCCTCGAGCGCTTCGGCCTGGAGTTGCTTGAGTTTGCTGACCGCGTCCGAAGGCATGGCCGGAGGGGCGCGCGCCGGCGCCGGGGCGGCTCAGCGCCACTGGCCGTCGGGCATGGGGCGGGGCCGGGCGAGCGCCGGGTCGAGCACCACGTGGCGGATGCGCTGCCGTTTCCAGGTGTAGGTGATGTGCACGCGACCGTCGGAGGCCTGGATGACGGCCGGGTAGGAGAACTCGCTGCCGGGCTCGCGCTCCAGTTCGCAGACCGCCTCCCAGGAGACGCCTTCGTCGGGCGACACGGCCACGTTGAGCACTTCGCGGCTGGTGGCGCTGTGGTTGTACACCAGCAACACCCGGCCGTCGCGCAGCCGCATCGCGTCCACGGCGCTGTTCGGGTTGGGCAGCACGGTCCGGGTGAGCGGGGTCCACTTCAGGAAGTTGCCGTAGGAGCGGCTCTCGTAGATGCGCCCCTGCTTGGTGCGGCAGAGCATCTGGAAGTCGCCGTCGTAACGCAGCAGCGTGGGTTGAATGGCCGCCACGGACAGCGCGGAGTTGAGCGCGGGACTGCGCGACCACAGGCCGAACGGGTCCTTGGTCCACTCCAGGTGCACCCGCCAGCCGCGGTCTTCGCTGCTGCTCCCGCAAAGAATGGTGCCGTCGGCCAGTTCGAGGGGCTTGTTGCGCACCGGGCCGACATGTCCGGCGGGCAGGCGGCGCACGCGGGTCCAGGTTTTGCCGTTGTCGGGCGACAACCGCACCATGCCCCACCAGGACTCGGGGCTGGGACCGACCTTGTAGAAGAGCAGCAGGTCGCCGTTCGAGCGGCGGAACAGGACCGGGTTCCAGCACGGGTAGCGGCGGAAGCCGTCCTTGGTCTCGCCGTTGGCCACCTCTTCCGGGGCGCTCCAGCCGGTGCCGTCATGACGGGAGAGCCAGATGCTCACATCCAGCGCGCGTTCCTGGCTGCCACCGAACCAGGCGGCCACCAGCCCTTCGGGCGTCTCGACAATCGTCGAGGCGTGGCTGGAGGGGAACGGCGGCTGGTCCACGATGAACTGCCGTTGGAGGATGCACGGGTCGGCCGGCGCGGCCGGCTCGGCGGCGCGGGTCGGCGCCAAGCCGGCCAGCCAGGACACGGCGGACAGGAACAGGATTCGCTTCATAAGGGCACCACCGCGGCAGCCCACGGCCGCGGACTGCTGCCGGTTGTAGGCGCGCCCGGGGGTGAATTCAAGCAAACCTTGACCGGGCCGAGCCGCTACGGCTCGACGCCCACCGCCAGCACGAAGAAAAAGAACCGCTCCCGGCCCAACAGCCCGCTGGCGTCCAGCGGCGGCTGCACCGAGTCGGGGAACCACTGGACCTGCCATTGGACCAGGTCCGGCCCCAGGAACACGAAATACCACCGCGGCGTCCGGACCGGGTAATCAAGCCACAACTGGCCGCCCGCCAGCGTGAGCCGGCCGGGCACCGCTTCCCACGCCGGCAGCGGCGGGGTGACCGCCGCCGGGTCAAACGCCGCCGCCGCCGCGCCGATCCGCCGGATGCGCACGTGCTGCAAGGTCACCGTTTCCTTCGGCGTGCCGCCCGGCGTGCCCGCGCGCAGGTTGATGTTGGTCACCACGTCGTAGCCCAGGACCACCTCGCCGAAGACCGAGTGCCGGTCGTCCAGCCAGGGCGTGGGCGCGACCGTGATGAAAAACTGGCTGCCGTTCGAGTTGGGTCCCGAGTTGGCCATCGAAAGGACGCCCGGCCGGTCGTGCCGCAGCGCGGGGTGAAACTCGTCGGCGAACTGGTAGCCCGGGCCGTCGGTACCCCGGCCGTTGCGCGAGCCGCCCTGGTTCATGAACCCGGGAATGACGCGGTGGAAGGTCGTCCCGTCGTAAAACGGCCGCTGCCGCAACCCCGGCTGCTCGAAGTCCAGCCACGGCCGGGTGCCCTCGGCCAGGCCCACAAAATTGGCCACCGTGCGCGGCGCGCGCTCAAACTCCAGCCGGCACCAGAACTCGCCCAGGCTGGTCGTGAACTGCGCGTACAAGCCGTCGGCGGTCGGCTCGGCCGCAGCCGCGGGTCGGGCCGGGCCGGCCACCAACAGCGTCGTCAGGAGACCCCAAGGGAAAAAGCGCGGGGACATGGCAGGTTCAGCGGTTCACGGCAGCGATTCACGTTTGCGGTGGGACCGGGGGCAAAAGCCGTTTCAGGCGCGGGCCCAAGCGGCCGTTGTGGGCCAGCAACTCAAAGCCGGCGTCCGGGTGCTCGCGCACCTCGAACCGCCCGCCCGCGCACTCGACCAGCAGGCCCCCGGCGGCGATGTCCCACCAGTGCAGGCCGATCTCGGCGTAGGCGTCGAACCGGCCGCTCGCCACGTACGCCAGCGCCAGCGCCGCCGAGCCCATACTGCGCAACTTGCGCACGCGGTGGACCAACCCCGCCAGCGCCTCGACCATGTGCCGAATGGCCCGCAGGCGCTTGCCCGCGCCGAGCGAGACGATCGCCTCCGCCAGCCGCGTCCGCTCGCTCACCCGCACCACGCGGCCGTTGAGCCGGGCCGGCTGCCCGCGCAGCGCCGTCCACAGCTCCTCGCAAAAGGGGTCGTACACCACCCCCACCACCGGCCGGCGCGCCGGCTCGGGCGCGGGCACCTCGAGGGCAATCGAAACACAGGCGTGCGGGATGCCGTAGGCAAAGTTCACCGTGCCGTCAATCGGGTCCACCACCCAACGCGGGCCGGCGGCGGCACTGACCGAGCCCTCCTCGCCCAACATCCCCCAGTCCGGGAAGGCGGCGCGCAGCCGGCGCTCGATCAGGCGCTGGCAACGCACGTCCAGCTCCAGCTTGAGGTCGTGCTGCGTGGCGGCGTGGACGCGCTTGGGCGCGCGGCGGTGGCGGCGCATCAGTTCGCCCGCCGCCCGAGCGGCGTCCACGGCGGTGCTCAGGGCGCGGCGGAGTTCTTTGGGAGGAATCGGCAGCACGCGCCCCCAAGGCTGCGGCGGCGCGGGCGGCGCGTCCAGCCCGGAACCGGGGCGGTCCTCAGCCCGGGCCGGAACCGGCTTGCCCTGACGCCGCGAGCATCCGGGCTCGGGTCCGGTTGCCGCCAGCGGTCCCACCAGGGTCCGGGCCCGCCGGGCCGGACGCTGCCGCTTCCAGCGCCGCGCGCACGGCCTCCACCTCGGCCAGCGCGGCGCGCAAGGCCGGGGCGTCGGCCCCGGTGCGGGCCAGGCTTTGCTCCAACGCCGCCAACTCGGCCTCGGCCTGGGCGAGCGCCCGCGCCTTGAGGGTCTCGAGGGCCGGGCTCACCCGCTCCCGCCAGGCGGCGGCCAGGCGCGACAGGTTTTTCCTCACCTCGTAGCGGGCGCGCCACTGCAAGCGTCGCCGCACCAGCCGTCCGAAGATGCGCATGGGCACCAGATAGCCGATCAGGTCCAGCGGCACATCGAAGGCCACTCCCACCCGCACCGGCGGCAGGGCGGGCGGGGCGAGTTCGAGTTGGAATTCATGCCGGGCGAGCGTCACCCCCAGGGCGGCCTGCACCTGCGCGGCCAGCCGGTCTTGCAACGCGCGCACGGCCTGTTCCAGATGCGCCCGCGCCCGCTGCACCGGCGCATAGAACGCCGCCTGCTCGGCCGCGGACACGGCGCGCAGTTCGGCCTCCAGAAAGTCCGTCAGCCAACGGCCGTAGGCCTCGAGCAGCCCCGGCAGCCGCCGACCCGCCAGCGGCCCGGCCAACTCCCGGGCCAGGGCCTGTGCCACCTTTTGCTCGAGGGCCAGTTGCCGGGGCCGCAGATGTTCCAGCCAGTCCTCGAAGGCCCGCGCCTCCCACTCGCGGGTCAGCACGTGCAACGCCTCGCGCCATGTGTCGAACTGCCGGCGCTCGGCGGCCAGTTGATCGCGCAGCGCCGCGCGGGCCGCGTCGCTCTGCGTGGCGGCGGCCAGGGCCACCTCCAGCGCGCCGTGCAACCGGTCGGCCAGCGCCAGGAGCTTGTGCCGGAGAATGGCGGCCGCGACGCTGCCACTCTGCGCGATCAGCGGGCGCAAGACCTGGTCGGTCAAAGCGACCTTGAGCTCCACCAGCTCCGGCCGGATCGAGTAGAAGAACACCGGCGGCGGCCAGGCCGGCGCTCCGGTGCGAGGTCCCGCGCCGGCCACGCCGTGACCGGCGCGCGGAGGGTCCGGGTGGTGGCGGGCCTGCAACTGGCCGCGCACAAATTCAAGCACCTCGGCGCGCTGCGCCGCGGTCAGCAGGTCGGCCTTGGTCAGCAGCAGCACCACGCGGGGCGTTTGGCGGCGCAGTTCCTCCAGCAGGGCCAGGTCGCGCTCCGAGAGCGGCGAGTCCGCGCTGACGGCCACCAGGGCGGCGCCGACGTTGGGCAACCAGTCCAGGGCAGCGGCGGTGTTGTGGGCCAGGGCACTATCCAGGCCGGGCGTGTCCACAAACTCCAGCGGCGCAAACGGGCGCAGTTCGGGCAATTCCACTTCGACCGCGGCCACGCGTTTCCGGTTTTCGGGATTGCGTTTCTCGTCCACGTAAAGCCCGATGTCGGCCGCCGTGATGGCCCGGCGGGCGCCGTCCAGGAAACGCACCTCGGCGCGCTCGGCCGGCCCGTAGCGCAATCGCGTGATGACCGCGGTCAGAGGCACGACGCCGACGGGCAATACCGGCCGGCCGATCAGGTGGTTGAGGAAGGAGCTTTTGCCGGCTTTGAAGCGGCCGAAGACCGCGACGTCGAGGCCCGTGCGCCGGTCCAGCCACTGACGACAGACCGAAATTTGCGGTTGGAGGGCGGCCAGGCCGAAAGACTCGGCCAAGCGGGTCAGTTGATCCAGGGCGCTGGGAAGCGCCGCGGCGCGGAGGGGCTCGGAGCCCGGCGCGAGATTGTCCACGGAACTTTCCGTGCCGATGCGGCCTGTTTCCCTTGGCGCCGACTCGTTTACCGACGTGGTTGTCATGGTTGTGATCCTGTTCTCATCAAGCGTTTGTGGCAGCGATGCCGTTGTCAAAACCGAAGCCGTCTCTTCGCGGGCCTGTTTGGTCCGGGCCGTGTCCGAAGGTGTTCGGGCGGGCGATTGGGCTAGCGCTTGTTCGGCCCGGCGGCGCACGCGCGGACTTGGGTGCTGGCGGGCCCATTCCAGCGTGGCTGCCGCGCGCGCATCGCCGATCTTGCCCAGCGCTTCCACCGCGCTCTCCACCAGGAAGGCGTCCGACGAGTCGCGCACCAAGCGACACAGCGGTTCGACTGCCGCGCGCTCGCGGCGCTCGCCCAGAATCCACGCAGCGCGGACGGGCGTGGTGGGTTCGGGATGGCGCAAGGCGGCGATCAGTTTTTCCGTGTAATCCGACCGGGCCTGTCGGGCCACGATGTCGTCTCCGCACCGGGGGCAGCGGGTGGCCGACCTGGGAACTTCCGCCCAGCACTGGGTGCAGTAGAACGTCATGGCTCGAGCCGCGGTGCATCCGCCGCGCAACGGATGCCGGTGTAATGGATGTTCACGAGCGCAGGGTCGTTGCCGCGCCGATGGGCGCAGCGGAACCGAATTTTCTGCCAGCCAAGGCACGTGCCGCCGCGCACGACGCGTTTCTCGCCGCTCAGGGGAGGGCGCAGGTCGCCCGCGGCGTAACGGCGGTAAACGTCCCATTGATACGCATCGGCACACCATTCATCCACGTTGCCGGCCATTTGGAAGATGCCGTAGGGCGAACGGCCTTGCGGATAGGCGTCCACCGGCGCGGTGGTTTGGCCGTCGCGCGCCGTGTTGTGCCAGCGCAGGAAATCGTCGTGCCACTCATTGCCCCAGGGGAAGAGTCGCCCGTCCGGTCCGCGCGCGGCTTTTTCCCATTCGATTTCCGTGGGCAACCGCAATCCGGCCCAGCGACAATACGCTTCCGCGCCAAACCAGGAGACATGGA
>Ga0272446_1004051_pt1 | contig 17730 bp, 14 predicted proteins | sample YNPCB0061_FD_194587 | JGI IMG/M metagenome (GOLD analysis project Ga0272446, IMG submission 194587) | Hot spring microbial mat communities from Yellowstone National Park, WY, United States - YNP-CB-006-1 | ecosystem: Environmental > Aquatic > Thermal springs > Hot (42-90C) > Sediment | place... | reverse complement strand
AATGCACTCGCCGTCGCCAAGTGGCTCAAAAAGCATGACAAGGTCGCCTGGGTCAGCTATGCGGGCCTTCCGGGGAGTCCGAGCTATGTGCTGCACCAGAAGATTTGTCCAAAAGGAGCAGGCGCGGTCTTCACGTTTGGCTTGAAGGGCGGCTATGACGCCGGCGTGAAGTTCGTTTCGGGCTTGAAGCTTTTCAGTCTGCTCGCCAACATTGGTGACACGCGCAGTCTGGTCATACATCCGGCATCGACCACGCATCGCCAGCTTCAGGACGACGAAAGACGGGCTGCCGGAGCGGGGCCGGATGTCGTCCGGCTCTCGATCGGGATCGAGGACGTCGACGACATCATCTCGGATCTCGATCAAGCGCTCTCGACAATTTAGATTTGCTTGCCAGGAAGGGGCCATGAACCATCAGCTTGTCCTGCAATTTCAGGGTGACGACGATGAAACGCTTGATAAGGTCATCGCGCTCGAGGATCGCCTGATCGAGGCGCTCGACGGCTCGACGGCGGCCGAGGTCGACGGCCACGAACCGGGCGATGGGGTGATCAATCTCGTTCTTCTCGCCAAGAACGCGGCCAAGGTCTGGGAAAAGATCGAGCCCATCGTGGAGGACGCCTCTGACGAACTTGAAATCAACGCCGTAGCGTTTCGCGCGCTGGAAGGCGACGAGTTCACCGTCCTTTGGCCTGCCGATTATGAGGGCGAATTTGAATTGGCGTGAGCCTGCCGCAATGGCGCTCGTTCAGCGCGCCTTGACGTAAGAGCCAGGGGCGTCCTCGATGACGCCAAGCGTGGCACCCGGCACGCGCGGCGCTATCCAACCGCCGGACTGCTGTGACAGCCACGAGATCCAGTAGGGCCACCACGAACCTGGATACTCTTTCGCCGAGGATTGCCATTCGGCAATGCTCGTCATAGCAGAACCGTTGGTCCAGTATTGATACTTGACCTTGTCGGGAGGGTTGATGACGCCGGCAATGTGGCCAGAGCCTGCAAGCACGAATTCAACCGGCCCACCGAACATTTGCACGCCACGGAACACAGACGCCGCCGGCGCGATATGGTCTTCGCGGGTTGCGACGGAGAAAATCGGCAGCGTGATCTTTGAGAGGTCGAGCTTCACCCCGCCCAGAACCATTTCGCCCTTCGCCAGCCGGTTCTCGTTGTAGAATTCACGGAGGTAGAACTTGTGGTTGGCTGCCGCCATTCGCGTCGAGTCCTGATTCCAGTAGAGGAGGTCGAACGGGAACGGCTTTTTGCCGAGCATGTAGTTGTTGACGACGTAGGGCCATATGAGATCGCGCGGCCGCATCATGTTGAACACGTTTGCCATGCGCGAACCGTCGAGAAAGCCGCGTTCCGACATCAACGTCTCAAGGCTGTCGAGCTGATCGTCCTCGGTGAAGAGCAAGAGATCGCCGGCGAGCGAGAAGTCGACCTGCGTCGCCAGCAGCGTGCAGCATTTGTAGGGTTCCTCGCCGCGCTGGGCGAGATAGGCAAGCCCGGTTGCAAGCGCGGTGCCGCCGACGCAGTAACCGAGCACGTTGATCTTCTCGATCCCGGTTTCCTCCTGGACCGCCCGCGTTGCTTCGAGGATCCCCTCGATGATGTAATCCTCGAACGTCTTGGAGGCGAGCCGCTCATCGGGGTTAACCCACGATACGACAAAGACGGTGAAGCCTTGATCGACGACGTACTTGATGAGGCTCTTCGGCCCTGTCAGATCGAGGATGTAATATTTGTTGATCCACGGTGGCACCATGAGCAGAGGCCGCTCACGGACTTTTGTCGTCGATGGTGCGTACTGGATGACCTGCAAAAGGTCGTTCTGGAATACGACCTTTCCGGGAGTCGTCGCCAGATTGCGGCCGAGCTCAAACGCGTTGGGGTCGGTCTGGCTGATCTTCATCAGATCGCCTGATCGCTTGAGATCCTCGGCGAGCAGATGAGCGCCGTTGAGAAGGTTCCGCGCGTTTGTGGCGAGCGTCTCCCGCAAGACCTCAGGGTTCGTTGCGAGAAAATTCGTCGGCGAATAGGCGCTGGTGAACTGGCGCAAATAGAATTCGGCGCGATGCCTCTGCCGCTGATCGAGGCCGGGGGTTGCCGCAAGCTGCTTTTCGACCCAGTCGCAAGCCAGGAGATAAGCCTGCTTGCAGAAATCAAAGAAGGGGTTGTGGTCCCACTCGGGATCTTTGAAGCGGTTATCGTTCGCGGCAGGCTCAATGAGGGGGGCGACCTCATTGTCCATCATCCGCGCGATGACATTGTTCCAGAGAGCGGCGAACTGGCTGACGAAGAGCGCCTGAGCCTCGGACAGTTTGACCGGGTCGGCAAGCCAGGTACTGAGCAGCGATGATACCGTCTCGGTTGCCGCCGAGAACTCGCTGGCCGGCGTATAGGGTCCAATCTTCGTATCCGGGCGCTCCGCAAGCTGTGCAAGGGCGGCGCTGCCGCGCTCGAATGCCCGCAAGAGATTCGAGGCGAACTCTTCCGGGTTCGGTATGAGATAGTTCGAGAGATAAGAACGGCTTTCGGTGCTGTCTTGCGGCATGGTGACGATGAATCGTTTTCGTTTTGTGCAATACAGGGAGGCGCCGCGGGATCGAGCCGGCTGGCGGTCGAGCCTTTGGCTGACACTGCCTTTTAGGTAAGGCGTGATCAAGCCGAATCGACGTCCAGTCGCACATAATAAAGTAGGTGCTGTGACCGCCGATTTAACCGCGGCACATTACCCTGCAACGCGAAAAAATTGAGGGATTGGGCCTCCCCCCGGCGGGTTTCGCGGGCCGGGAAACCACGGCACTGGACGGGACATAGGCGGCAAGCGTAAAGAGGGCAGCGGCCGGGGCCCTGCGCGCAAGCGCCACCCGCCGCAGCCCACGGATTTGCCTTCCGGCCCCGGGCAAAAAAGACACCAACGATGACGCCGCCCCGCGGCGCCGAGGGTAAGACCTTTGACCGAAGAGTTCCACCGCATCAAACGCCTGCCGCCATATGTCTTTGCGGAGGTCAACCGTTTGAAGGCGGCTGCGCGCGCCCGCGGCGCGGATATCGTCGACCTCGGCATGGGCAACCCCGACATGCCGACGCCGCCGCATATCGTCGACAAGCTGATCGAGACGATCCGGAAACCGCGAACCCACCGCTACTCCGCGTCGAAGGGCATCCCCGGCTTGCGCAAGGCACAGGCGGCCTACTATGAGCGCCGGTTTGGCGTGACGCTCGACCCGGAGACGGAAATCGTCGCGACGCTCGGCTCGAAAGAGGGCTTTGCTAACATCGCTCAGGCAATTTCGGCGCCCGGCGATATCGTGCTGGTGCCGAACCCGACCTACCCCATTCACACGTTCGGTTTCATCATTGCCGGGGCCTCGGTCAGGCATCTGCCGGCGAGCAACGGCGATGACTTCCTGCGCGCCATCGACCATGCTGTGAAGCATTCGATCCCGAAGCCGCTCGCCGTCGTCGTCTCTTTCCCGTCCAACCCGACGGCGATGGTGACTGACCTGGACTTCTACAAAGAGGTAGTGGCGCTCGCCAAGAAGCTCGGCATCATCGTTCTGTCCGATATTGCCTATGCCGAGCTTTACTTTGACGGACCGCCTCCGCCCTCGGTACTCCAGGTGCCGGGAGCCAAGGACATCACCGTCGAATTCACCTCGCTGTCAAAGACCTACAACATGCCAGGCTGGCGCATGGGGTTCGCGGTCGGCAACGAACGGCTGATCGGTGCCCTGGCGCGCGTCAAATCCTATCTCGACTACGGCGCCTTTACGCCCATCCAGGTCGCCGCGACAGCCGCGCTCAACGGGCCGCAGGACTGCGTCGAAGAAATACGGGCCATGTACAAGCACAGGCGCGACGCGCTTGTTGAAAGCTTCAGCCGGGCCGGCTTTCCTGTCCCCTCGCCCCCTGCCACGATGTTCGCCTGGGCGCCGATCCCAGAGCGTTACCGCCACCTAGGCTCCGTCGAGTTCGCAAAGCTGCTCATCGAAAAGGCCGATGTGGCGGTTTCTCCGGGTATCGGCTTCGGCGAGTACGGCGAAGGGTTCATCCGCATTGCGCTTGTTGAAAACGAGCAGCGCATTCGTCAGGCGGCGCGTTCAATCAAGAAGCTTTTTTCCGAATCGGTCGAGCTACCCAGCCGCGAACCGCAACCGCAGAGATCCGCCAGCCGGTAAGTATCATCCCAATGGAACCTCTCACACTCGGTATCGCCGGACTTGGCACGGTTGGCGGCGGTCTCCTGGACCTTCTGGCTGCGAACGGTGCGCATCTTGCCAACATCATTGGCCGCGAAATTCGCGTGACGGGTATTTCGGCGCGTACGCGAGCGAAGCCTCGGAACGCCGCAATGGCCGGTATTCCGTGGTTCGACGATCCCGTCGCACTGGCCATCGATCCGTCGAACGCCGTCTTCGTTGAACTGATCGGCGGCGAGGATGGAATAGCCAAGGTGGCGGTCGAAGCGGCGCTCAACGCCAAGAAGCATGTCGTCACCGCCAATAAGGCACTTCTGGCACGTCACGGCGTCGAACTTGCGCGGCTCGCCGAAAAGAATGCGGTTGCTCTGAATTTCGAGGCTGCGGTCGCAGGTGGCATCCCCGTCATCAAGACTTTGCGCGAAGCGCTCGGCGCCAACCGCATCAAGCGCGTCTACGGCATTCTGAATGGCACCTGCAACTATATCCTGACGCAAATGCAGAACGAAAAGCACTCCTTCAGCGACGTGCTGAAGGAGGCGCAGGCGCTCGGCTATGCAGAGGCCGATCCCACGTTCGACATTGGCGGCTTCGACACCGCTCACAAGCTCGCACTTTTGACCAGTCTTGCTTTCGGCACCAAGGTTGCGTTCGACGAAATTCACGTCGAGGGCATTCAATCAATCACGCAGGCCGACATCGAGGCTGCCGACAGCCTCGGCTACCGGATCAAGCTCTTGGGCGTCGCGAAGGAGACCGAAAGCGGCATCGAGGCGCGCGTATCGCCGGCGCTGATCCTGAAGGAGTCGGCAATCGCCGAAGTCTCGGGCGTCACCAACGCCGTTGCAATCGACGGTGATTTTTCGGGCAACATCTTGCTCGTTGGCGCAGGAGCCGGCGCCAAGCCGACGGCCTCCGCTGTGGCTGGCGACATTCTCGATATCGCCCGCGGACTGATCGTGCCGCCGTTCGTGACACCGACGGCAAAGCTCAAGACGCATAAGCGCGCCAAGCTCGACCGACACTATGGCTCCTATTACGTGCGTCTCGGCCTCATCGACAAGCCGGGGGCGATGGCAGGCATAGCCAAGTGCCTGGGCGATCGCGGGGTGTCGCTCGAAAGTATCGTGCAGCATCGGCCGCAGGTGCCGCATGCGCTCGGGTCGGTCCATGCGCGTACGAGGGACAGATCGCAGCCGGTCATAATCATCACTCACGAGACGACGGAAGAAGCGATGCGCAAGGCGCTCGAATCGATCGAGAAGGACGGCAACGTCACAGAGCGCCCGCAAATGATACGCATTGAGGAACTCTAGGTTTTGCTGACAAGTCGGGACGCGGACGGCGCGAAGGGGTAGAAAATGAGCAAGATCGAACAAACGAACACGGCGCATGCACCAGGGCTGGACCGCATCCTCGTGCTCGAACTTGCGCGCGTTACGGAAGCTGCGGCGATTGCAGCCGCCCAACATCGCGGCCGCGGCAACGAGAAGGCCGCCGACAAGGCAGCCGTCGATGCGATGCGGCGAGAGCTCGGACGTGTAGAGATCAGGGGCACCGTCGTCATTGGCGAAGGCGAGATGGACGAGGCCCCGATGCTCTACATCGGCGAGAAGGTCGGCACCGGGGAGGGCCCGGAGGTCGACATCGCCGTCGATCCGCTCGAAGGCACGACGATTTGCGCCAAGGCCATGCCGAATGCCCTTGCGGTGCTGGCCATTGCCGAACGTGGCGGGCTCTTGCACGCCCCCGATATGTACATGAACAAGATTGCGATCGGCCCCGGTTATCCCGAGGGGATCGTCGATCTCGATGCCACACCAGCCGACAATCTGCATGCGCTGGCGAAGGCGAAGGGTGTGCCGGTCCAGGAGATCATGGCCTGCATCCTCGATCGCCCGCGCCATGCCGAACTGATCCGCGCCGTGCGTGAAGCCGGCGCCGGCGTCCAGCTCATCCCTGACGGCGATATCGCCGGCGTCATCTGGACGACTGATCCGCGTGAAACCGGCATCGATATTTACATGGGTTCCGGCGGCGCCCCGGAAGGCGTCCTCGCGGCCGCGGCACTCCGTTGCATCGGTGGGCAGATCCAGGGCCGATTGATGCCGATGAAAGACGAGGAACGTGAGCGTGCCGAGACGATGGGCATTACCGACATCAATAGGAAGTTCAAGCTTGAGGACATGGCCTCTGCTGACGTCGTGTTCTCGGCTACCGGCGTGACCGACGGCTCGCTTCTCCGCGGCGTCAGGCTGAGAGGAGACTTCGCCGAAACCGAAACGGTAGTGATGCGCTCGAAGACGGGGACGGTCCGGCGCATTAGGTCGACGCTGCGCAACGTCGGCACCCGCTTCGTCTGAGCCCCAGCTATCGCCCGCAATCGCTGTGGGCGCCGATACATCCGGGCGACGAAGTCGATCCGAATCGACCTACAACACGGGCGACGAAACGCGGTAGGGGGTCCGGGATTGCGCACCGCAGGTTTGGCGAACATCGACGCGGCGGAAAGTGCAGGCGAGCGGCCGTTTCTCGCCGTGTCGAGCAGCGCCCGCGGCTTTGTCTGGCGCGATCGCCTTGCCCCGGAAGCTCGATCGCTCGCAACCGCGATCAGCCAGCGGCATGGATTACCCGAGCTGATGGGCCGCGTGCTCGCGGCGCGCGGCGTCGATCTCGACAGGGTTGCGACGTTCCTCGATCCCTCTCTCAAAGCTCTGATGCCGGACCCAAGCTCGCTTCGCGACATGGACAAGGCGGCATCGCGACTTGCCGATGCGATCGCGGCCAAGGCGCCCGTCGCCATCTTCGGCGATTATGACGTGGACGGCGCCTGCTCATCCGCGCTTCTCAAGCGCTTTCTGGCCCATCACGGGACGCCGGCGCGGATCTACATTCCCGATCGCATCTTTGAGGGCTACGGCCCCAATGCCAGTGCGATCGAGACGCTCGTCACTGAGGGGGCACGCCTGATCGTGACCGTCGACTGCGGGACGACGAGCTTCGAACCCTTGGCCCTCGCGCGCCGCCTCGGCACCGATGTCATTGTTATCGACCACCACCAGGCCGATGTTGAGCTTCCCGTGGTCGAAGCCCTCGTCAACCCGAACCGCCAGGATGATGTTTCCGGACAGGGCATGCTGTGTGCCGCAGGTGTCGTCTTTCTCGTCCTTGTTGCGGTCACACGGGAACTTCGCCGGCGGGGCTACTACCGCACCCACCAGGAGCCGGACCTCTTGGCGCTTCTCGATCTCGTCGCCCTGGCGACGGTTGCCGATGTCGTCCCGCTCATCGGGCTCAACCGCGCTTACGTCAAGAAGGGTCTGGCGGTCATGCGGGCACGCCAAAATATTGGGCTGACGGCGCTTGCCGATGCCGCAGGGCTGACCACGGCACCGACGCCCTATCACCTCGGATTCATTCTCGGCCCGCGTATCAATGCCGGCGGGCGCATCGGGAATGCGGCCCTTGGCGCCACACTTCTTTCGACAACCGACGCGGTCGAGGCGCAACGGATCGCCGAGTTGCTCAATCGTCTGAACAAGGAGCGCAAGGACATCGAGACGCTGGTGCTCGAGGAGGCGTTGGCGCTCGCTGAAAGGCAGCTCACCGATGACCCGGACCGCGCGATCCTCATCGTCGCCTCCGAGACATGGCACAAGGGCGTCGTCGGCCTCGTTGCGAGCCGCCTCGTGGAGCGCTTCCGCCGCCCCGCATGTGTGATCGCCTGGGAGGGCGGCGCCGGCGCGCGTGAAGGCACGGGATCGCTGCGTTCGATACCGGGCGTCGATCTGGGCGCCTCCATACGTTCTGCCGTTGCCGCAGGCTTGCTGCTGAAGGGGGGCGGCCACGCCATGGCTGCGGGGCTGACGGTTAGTCGCGGCGGACTGGCCGCACTCGAGGCGTTTCTGCTCAACCATCTGAAGTCCGCGGCCGCCCGCGCCGTCGAGGCCTCGCGCCTCGACATTGATGCGTCCCTTATCGCTTCCGGTGCGACACCGGAATTGATGGATCTCATCGAGCGTGTGAGCCCGTTCGGACAGGGAAATGCTGAAGCGCGTTTTGCACTCCCCGCCCACCGCGTGAAATTCGCAAAGCTCATCGGTGAGTCCCACGTCCGCGTCATGCTCGAAGGCGGTGACGGCACGCGGCTTGACGCAATTGCGTTTCGAGCAGCCGGCCAGCCGTTGGGCAACCTCTTGTTGTCGGCCGGCGGTATGCCGCTGCACATCGCCGGTCACCTCCGCCGCGACACTTGGGGAGGGCGCGATCGCATCGAATTGCAGATCGAGGATGCGGCCGATCCGCGCCAGCAATTGTGAACACCAAAACCTGACAATCCCGGCCCATCCTGTCGCAGGATGGCCCGGAGTGCTGCGCTTGCCAAAGGCGCCCGAAGCCGACTATAGGGTCCCTGCGCCGGTGTTTGCTCCCTTCGTCTATCGGTTAGGACGCGAGATTTTCAATCTCGAAAGACGGGTTCGACTCCCGTAGGGAGCGCCATGATTCCAATGGCTTGGCGCTCGGTCGGCGCCAGCCGTGTGCGGCCACATGGCTACATTGTCGAGACATCCAATTCTCCCAAGTTGACATAGCGATTGGGCCGGACGCCAGCCGGCACGGCATTAAGATCTGCGGTCCGAGCCCCAGCCCAAATGCTCTGGAGTTCAACAAGGGAATCGCAACGACTTTGTGGTTTCCTTGATGTGCAGGCGAGGCGCATTCGCGCGCCTCGCCGCGCGATGCTGGCACGCAGCGGGGTATGGCAACGCCAGCACCACCTCTGGGATCGGCGGTCAAATGCCGGTCCCAGGTTTGAAATTTCGAATTGTGGTTGAGGTCGTTTTCCCGCCCGACCCAGCCGAGTTCGCGGCTTCAACTTAACGGCCGACGGTTTCCGAAAGGTTATTGCGCTCTGAAGGGAGGCGAAAGACCGCTGCCGTGACGCGTTTTGGCGAGCTCTTACCGCAATTTTTCATAATCGGAGTTCCGGGCTATTTCATCCTACAGGTCTGGTTCCTGAAATCGTGGTCCGGCCATTGGCGGAGAGCCGCCCTTGTGCCGTTGGCTCTCATCGGCCCAGCGGTACTTTTTCCATCTATGCGCTTTCGAAGGATTCAAACCTTTGGCCGATGATGGTTGTTCTCCTCGCACCGTTCGGCTTCTTGTATCTCGTCATTCTATGGTCTGTGCGCACCTATACGCTGGGGCTGAACTGACCGAGATCAATCCGACCATGAAAGCCTAAGCGTGTAGGCCGCGCACAACGACCGCTTTGCACACACGTGCGCATCGTCGCGCCTGAACGCGGAATTTTTCGAAATTAGGCTCACCCATCAGCATCGTATAGCGATGAGGTCCGCTATCGCCTCGTCTCATGGTCGCGGGATAGCGCCGTTTGCGCCGGGATCCCGTCGCCGTCGTTGGCGAGCATCTCCAAGCGCGAAATATCTTTGAGACGCAGGCGACCGCGCGGCGCAGGCTCCACAAGTCCCTGCATCTCAAGCTGCACGAGCGCAAGCGCCAACAAATCGACGCTCAGTGTGAGATAATCGGCAATGAGGGCGTAATCCAAGGCCTCGTCGATGAGAGCCGGGTCTCGCCCTTCCTCATGATTGCGCTTCGACACAGCGACAAGAAATGCCGCAAGCCGCACGACTGGACGGCCCCGCCCGGCCGTCACAAGGCTGTCGCGTCGGAAGGCAAACTCGCGCTCGACGGCATCGTCGAGCCGAGCCTTCGCCCGATCGTCCCGCGCGATCAGGCGGTCGACAGCTTCAAGCGGGAAACATCTGACTTTTGTTTCAATGATCGCCCGCGCGCTTGAGGCGTGGCGTTCGAGGAACCCGAGCCCGACGAGATCCCCTGCCAAAGCGGTCTCGATGATTTCAGGCGCAAGACCCGGCCGGCCGTGGAAGACGCAAAGGGCCCCACTTTCGATCCGGTAGATGCCGGTCTTGAGATCGCCCGTTTCGAAAAGGACCTCATGACGGGCAAGCGTGCGAATGGGCGCATCGGATGCAAGACCGTTTGCCTCACAAGTCCCGGAGGCTGACGCCGAGAACGCATCATCGATAGGAAATGCATCTCGCAACACTTCTTGGACTCCAAACGCAACGCATGGGCACCCGGCGCACCAGCGCGAGCATCCTCGTAGAAAAACCATCACGGAAAATATGAATTTGACGCGGGCGACTATCTATCGGGGGTGCTCTGGGCAACGGGGTATGAATGGCTAATATTGTCGCATCGGATCGCCGCTGTCCATTGCACACGTTTGCCAGCCTTGCCGAGGGGCGATCAAAAAAGCCATTTACTTCAAATCGCGCCAATAGATTCGGGCCCCGGATGTCATCTCAGCCTTCTTCGATGGCGTTTGGGACTGTGCGGGAATCTGCCGCTAGCCAAGCAGTCGTGCGATCCGATTGCGCGGCTTCACCGTAAAGAAGGGGGCTGGTCCACCGTCGGCCCCACCAATGGTCAATGATGATCTCGTCCATCTTCGCGGCCCGCTTGGCGCGAAAAAAGGTCTTTGCTACCGTCGCTTTGATCGTTTCAACCTTCTTCGGAGGGCGTGGGAATGAAGGCAGTAATTGCATTCCGGGCATCATGAAAACCATCCGCGCGGCACTTGCGGCACTTTCCGCTTTCGTGGCCGCTTTCCCTCTCTCCATTCCGTCCAAAGCGGAAGAAGGTCCAGCCGTCGACACCGCACTCATCGTCTCGGTCGATGTCTCGAACTCCGTCGATGCCGCGCGCTACAAGCTGCAAATGGAGGGCATCGCCAAAGCGCTCGAAGATCCGGGCGTCATCGATGCCATCACAGGCGGGGCGAGCGGAGGAATTTTATTCTCGATGGTGACCTGGGCCGACACGCCGGCGGTTGCAATTCCCTGGATGCGGATCGCAAGCAAGGAGGATTCCTTTGCGGCAGCCCGGCGGGTTCGAACCCTCCCGCATCTCGGCGGCGAATTCACCTGTATGACCCGCATGCTGCGCTCAGTGAACGACAAGATTGTGCCGCAGATACCGGCCAAGGCATCCCGCGTCATTATCGACGTTTCTGGCGATGGCCCCGACAATTGCAATGCCGAGGAATCGATCGAAACGGTCCGCGACGAACTGGTGAGCAGCGGCGTCACGATCAATGGCCTTCCGATTTTGCTCGACACACCTGAGTCCGGAATATTGCTGCCGAAGCCTGTACCCGGTGGCCCGCATCCGCTCGAACAATGGTATCGCGAGCACGTGATGGCGGGAGCCGGCAGCTTCGTGCTCGCAGCACAGGGCTATGGCGATTTCGAGCGCGCCATTCGCCAGAAATTCGTGATTGAGGTGAGCGGCGCAGCACCGCCGGCGAACACGAGCATGAAGCTGAGCGCGGCGCGCTGACGTCCCGCAATACCCTCAGGACGCAAGGGGAATGCAGCCTAGATGTCGTTCTCGCCTGACGTTGCGCACCGCCAACGCGTGATCTTCCAACCGGGATGCTCTTCGGCCCATCGCGCGAAGAATGGTGGTGCATTCACCACACATTGCATTGTGTCGAGATTGGAATCGATGGAGATTCTGTACTCTTTGCAAACGTTGGGATCGTTCGCCAGACAGGCGGACAGAATGATGGAGAGCATTGCCGAGTTGGTCCCTCGCGTTCGTTTCTTCCTATGAGCGATCCTGCGGCCCGATGAACCTGATGGCATCGGCCGACCGGGCCGAAGACAGACATCTCTTCTCAGCCCAGGACGATACACTCGACTCGAAATACGAGGATAAGTTTTAGATAGATTTCTGAGACAAGTGAATCTTGCGACGAGAGGGTCAGCTCGCCGGCAGCAGGATTTCACCTCGACCGATGGCCGCCATATCGCCAGCAATCTTACGCACAAACAATGGCATAGGCTTGGGCGCCAGATCGCCGAGCACGCCTTTCAGATAGCGCGCCAGAATACGAATGATCACGAGATCGTGCTTACCGCAGTCGACGAATGTCGGGAGCAGGCGCTCAACACTCGGCCCGATGAGCGTGCCGCGACGCATCATCAAACCGGGAGTAGGACCGATCCCGCCTTCGGCCCAGATGGTACCGCCGATCATGCGCGTTCCAGTTCCTTCCCCGGTCTTGCCGCGCACGATCACAATGCCACGCCGCATTTTTTCTCCGGCACGATGGCCAACATTGCCCTCGATAATGGCCAGTCCGCCGAGCATCCCGAAGCGATCGCCGGCGATGGCCCCGCCGAGATTGTCACCAGCATTGCCGGAAACGTAGATCCGCCCTCCCGTTGTGCCGGACCCGAGATAATTACCGGCATTGCCGCGAATCTCGAGCTTGCCGCCCGTCATCTTGCGAGCTGCGTAGGCTCCGACGTCACCGATGATGCGGATCGAGCCGCTGTCGAGGCCTCCGCCGACGAAGTCAAGCGCTGCGCCTGAACCCTCGATCGTCAATGTATCGCCAGCGCTCCCCGAAATATCGAAGGCGTCGCCAAGCGCCAAGCCACCCTTCTCGATGCCGACGTTCAAGGACCCGATCTCATGTGACGAAAGACTGGCAAGTCTCGCCGGTGTAATTCCGGCGAGATTGATCCGTTCGGTCGCGGGCGCCTTGAGGCGCAGCGTGAAGCCGCTCATCAGATCAGATCCTTCAGATGATAGTGGTGCTGCCCGAGCTTGCCGCCGTAGTTGCCGGCCGTGATGCGGGTGACCCCGCGCTTGGCGCCGCTGTTGGTAACGGCTTTGAGGCCGGCACGCATGGCCTCCGCAACGGCTTTTGATGTCAGCCCGTCGATCACGATCTCGAGAACGGCAAGGGTGTCAGGACCGAGCTCGCTTTTGACGGTGCCGCGCAGCGTCGGGCAAAAGGCATCGTTCGTCGACGCAAACATGCCAGAGTACTTGGCGCCGACCTTGGATCCGGAGCGAACAATTCCACCCGGAAACGGAGTGATCACGTCATCGACTTTGGAAATCGCCTCGACGGCTTCTTCCGCGGTTTCAAGAAGGCCAGCACGATCGTTGCCGACGATCAGCATATTGCCGCCGCCGACAGCCTCTGTCGTCACCCCCGTCTCCTCTTCGATGACGAACTCGCCATCCATCACGGGGACACGCCAATAACGGCTGGTTCCAAGCTTCTTCGCCGTCTGGAAGCCATCGCCAAAGAAACGCGGGGCTTTACCGAGGCCAATCGACTGCGCCGCTTTCAGTCCGGCATAGCAGGCCGAACCTGGACTCGTCAGGACGCACTGACCGATGCGATTCCTGATCTGCGGGACGAGAGCGTCGGGCGAGAAGCCGAACATCAGAATTCGAACCCCGGGCCGGCCGTCGGGGGTCTCGTCGGGGGATAGCTCCCGATCGATACCGCATTCGGCACCGCAGCCGATGACGGACGTGCCAAAGCCCGTCGCAACCGTCGCGGCGATGCGCGCCCATTTTAACGTATCGGCAGTGATGATGATGCCGGTGCCGCTCATTCCGAAAGCTTCGGCAAAAGTATCGTCGACGACGACGCCGTTGACCGTCATGCTCATGCTACGCGCGCCCCGGTTGGTTGAATGATGAGGGAGCCACGTCCGCCGTTCATGATCTCCTCATCCGAGAGGCGGAAGTTCTCCATGCGCACGGTGTGATAGTCGTCGAAATATGTCTTCAGCGACTTTTCGATGCCCGGGTCGTAGGATGGGCGCGCAACATGCGTTGCTCCATTCACAACCTTGACGATCCTGCCGTTGCGGACGATGAGCTCGCCGTTCTTGAACACCAATTCCGGCGTTGCGAACATCGCTTCACGATTGGGGTTATCGTCATAGACGGTGATGTCCGCACAAGCGCCGACACCAAGATGGCCACGATCCTTGAGGCCGAGGCTTCGCGCCGGTCCGGCACGCGTCATGATGGCGATTTCGTAGAGGGTGTATTCGCGATCGAGCGTCGGGAGCGTGGAATATTTGAGTGCATCCTGATTGATGGTCTGCATCATTTCCTTACGGAACGACTTGTCCATCAATAGGCGGATCAGGTGCGGATAGCACGTGAACGGTCCGCCGTTCGGGTGGTCAGTCGTCAGGAACAGGCGCCAGGGATCGTTGACGAGCAGGAAGAGCTCAAGTCCGATCGCCCACTGCAGCGCATTGACGAAGCTCTTGTCTCGGTACTTGAAGGGGACGACGCCGCAACCCGCATCGCATTCGATATCCATGACCACCCATTTCTTGGGGTAGGCCGAACGCGTATTGACGAACTGTCGCATGGCATCGCCCGACGCCGTGCATGTTTGCCCGAACATCACCTGGCCGACGTCGATCGAAACATTCTTGTTGGCGTTGACGGCTTCCGCGACGCGAGCCGCACCGGAGGAGAATTTCATGTCGCCTTCGGTGCCGTAGCTGTGGAACTGGATGTGCGTCAGGTGAATGGGCAGGCCCTCGGCGCCCTTGATCGTGTTGAGCGTGGTCTCGACCCCGCCCGGAACACCGAGATTGCAGCCGTGAATGTGGATCGGATGGACGACGCCGAGTTCTTTGAGGCCGCGGGCGAGCGTGACGATGATATCGCGCGGGCTAACCCCGTAATAGACGTGCTTCTCGTCCAGATCGAGCTTGCGCTGATTGAACTTGAAGGCGCTGATACCGCCCGGGTTGACGATCTTGACGGCGATCGCCTGCGCCGCATGCATCGTCCAGGCGATATAGTCCTTGATCGCCGAGAAGTCGGCCTTGCGCGATAGCTGGCGCAGGAAGAAATCGTCCGACCCGAGCATCACGAATGCGCCCTTGTCGATGATCGGCGTGTCGGCAAGCTCCATGTGGGCCTGCCGTGCATTGGCGGGAAGCATGGCCGGTTCGAACGCGGCGGTGTAGCCCATCTCTGCATAGCGATAGCCGGCGGTGAGCGTCGAGGGGATGGCATAGCCGACGCCGGCGCGTGTGAGGTCCGTCCGTGCGACCTCATCGCCGATGTGATCTTCCGGCATCAGCATGCGCGCGATCGTGACCTTGCCGCCGCCGATGTGCGAGTGGGGATCAATGCCCCCGGCCATGACGACACGTCCGTGCAATGCGTATTCGTGCGCGATTTTTGCGTCGGGCGCAGGAGCTACAATGCGCCCATTCTCGATGTAGATGTCGCGGACTTCGCCATCAATTCCATTTTCAGGATCGTAAACTCTGCCGCCTGTGAGCTTGATAAGCATTCTTGATCTCGGGACTTGGCCTAAAGGCTGGCTTCGATGGATGCGAGGACGTCGGCGGCGCGCGGCAACTTTGATTGCCGGAGTTTGCGGAGCGGGAGCGACACGACGTTATCGACGCGGACGATGAGGCCCGCGTGATCGATGCCGGGTGTGCCGACGGGAATGTAGACCCTTGGCGTGCGCGTTGGCTTGATGGCCGGGGTAGCAAGCAGGATCATCGGCACATCCGTTTCAGGCGGCGAAAGGTCGGCCGTGTAGGAGGCGAGCCAGAGAAGGAGATCACTTTCCTTTGCGGCCAGCATCCGGCTCATCGCATAGCGTTCCGAGTCGTAGTCGGGCTTTCCGCTGGCAAACGAAACTCGCAGAGGAAATCCCGATTGCCACGCGCAGACCGCGCCGGCCGAGACTGCGCCTTCGTTGCCCCCGAGTGACAGCCCCGCAAAGCGCGAAACAGAATTGAGGTCCTTTACGAATTCGGACACCGCTTGAACTGTGAGATCGGCATTCGGGAAGGCGAGGCTCGGAGGCGCCCAGACGATGACGCCATAGGTTGCAGCCTTGCAGCGCGCCAAGAGGTTTTCAACCATGGCGCGCGGCAGGCCGCCGATCATGTCGCCGGGGATGGTCAGTCCCTTGTTCATTGCCCGCATGGCATCGACAATCTCACCGATGCGCTCGGCCTTGCAGGGCAGCGTCACGACCTCGCCGATGCGGGGGCCCTGTGCCGCCGATTGGTCGAGCCCTTCACCGAGAAACACCACCGTCCGTTTCGGAGGGGCATCGGAGAACATCGACATCTCGTTGCACACGATCCGCTCGAAGAAGCGCGGATGAATTTTGTGGACGTCGCTGCCGGCAATAATGAAGAGGTCGGCGCGATTCCGTGCCTCCGTCAGCGTCGTCATGACCCAGCCTGAGGACTGCAGGACGCGGAAATTGCGGTACTGCCCCTCGCTCAGGGCGTGGTCGACAATTCCGCCACCCTTTTCGGCAACCGACATGATGGCGCGCATGCCATCGACGTCCGTGCCAAGGCCACCGAAAATCGGCAGGCGGCTTTCCTTGATGAGCTGAGCGGCGACCGCGATCGCTTCATCAAGCGGGACATCTTTCCCATCGACTTGCGGGCTCGGTTCAACAAGGGGGCGCTCGAAGGCTGCGATCGACTTGGCGCAGCCGTTTCGCAGGACCTTGAGCCCTTTGTCCGTCGGGGCAATTTCCAGATCATCGCAGACGATGCCGCAAAAGGGGCAGGCCACGTTCAGATGATGATTCGCGCCGTTCTTCGATTTTTCGGAGTCCAAAGTCCTGTACCTCTCAGCCCGAAGCCTCGTCCGGCGAGATTCGACCAAAGCATGAGGCGGGAGGTAAACCAACTCTGACCCGGCGGGTCAAGCGCGGTGATGCCCCCATGTTCGCCGCGACACATTTTGCCGTCTTTTCGGGCGATGCTGAACGCGCCTAATGTTCGCGCGCCCGGCCAACTGGCCCTACACGTCGTCGAAATCTGATGAATGAATCCGGAGGAAATGCATGCTCAAACGCTTGGCAGTCGCCATTGCAATCCTGGCCTCGTTATCGGCCGTGGCATCAGCGCACGGTCCGTCACGCCAGAAGGTGACGGAAACCATTGAAATCAATGCTCCGCTCGATAAGGTCTGGGCGGTCGTCGGCAACTTCCAGGATATGAGCTGGCATCCGGCCGTTGCCAAAACGGAAGGCAAGGGCGGCAACGACGCGAACGCCACCCGTACGCTGACCCTTAAGAGCGGCGGCACGATCGATGAGCAACTCGACCGATACGATGCCGACGAGCACAGCTATTCTTACGAAATCACCAAGGTCGACGTGAAGGTGTTGCCGGTCAATGACTATTCCTCGCGGATTTCCGTGACAGCCGATGGCGACAAGTCGATCGTCGAATGGCACGGCGCCTTCTACCGGGGCTACATGCTGAACGACCCTCCGCCCGAGCTCAACGATGAAGTTGCCGTCAATGCCGTAACTGGTATCTACAAGGACGGGCTCGCGGCCTTGAAGAAGAAGATCGAGGGCGGAAGCTGAGTGCAGAACTTCGCGCTTTGCCTTGTCTCGCTGATACTGCTGGCGCCAGCGCCATGTGCCGCTGGGGGGGCGGTACGTGCGGCTGAAGCTCTGACGACAAACCAGCCGGCCGACAGCCTCTCCTTTGTCGACCTCAAGACGATGAAGGAGGTTGCCCGGATCAAGATCGCCGGCCGGCCGGCCGGCATTGCGCTTTCGCCAGACAAATCGAAGGCCTACGTTACCGCGCCGGATGGCAAGGAACTGCTCGAGGTCGATACGGCGTTG
>Ga0272446_1004050_pt1 | contig 17733 bp, 9 predicted proteins | sample YNPCB0061_FD_194587 | JGI IMG/M metagenome (GOLD analysis project Ga0272446, IMG submission 194587) | Hot spring microbial mat communities from Yellowstone National Park, WY, United States - YNP-CB-006-1 | ecosystem: Environmental > Aquatic > Thermal springs > Hot (42-90C) > Sediment | place... | reverse complement strand
CGAAATCGTAGGACGGCGAGACGTTGCCGTAGGTTTTCGAATTCTCCATCATCAGGCGGCCGTCGAAGCCCCACTTGACGCTGTGGGTGCCTTTGTTCCAGTTGAAGACGCTGAGCAAGGAGTGCGTGTAGTACTTCTGCGAGAAGCCGCCGTCGTTGCCCAACTGGAGGACGCCGCTGACGTTGATGACCGGAAAGGAGATTCCCTTGGGGTCGAGCTGGCTGATCAAGCTTTGGGGCAAGCCGAACTCCGCCAGGTTCCAGCCCATGTTGTCGAAACTCTGGTATTCCTGGAACCAGGTGAAGCCGTAACGCACGTCCATCACGATCTGCGGGTTGAGAACGACGACGTGATCCAGCGCGACGCCGCGGTGGGGGCGTTGGCGGCGGCGCCCGCGGACGTCGCTTCCGGAGATGAGCTGATCGAAATGGCCGAAAAAGTCGGAATGCGAGTAACGCCCGAACATGCGGTGCTTCTGGCTGAAATTGTGATCGATGCGCGCCACCGGCTGGTAGAGGTCTTGGGAATCCACCCGCGTGCGGGCGTAATTGTTGAGGAAATCCCGAGTGCCGGCTTGGTTCGGCGCGGGGTAGTATTTCAGGATGGTTTTGGCGGCGGCGTCGATGCGGCTGGCGGGAATGATGTTGCCCGGCAGCGGGCTGCGCTGAAACCGGCTGGCGCCGGAGGGACGGGTGGTGAAGGGATCGTAGATTTGGTAATTGGCGCCCAGAGCGAGGAGAGCGGAGAAATCGCCGCGGGCTTCTTCGGCAGTGGGCACGGTGTGGACTGTGGCGTTGGGACGCCGCCGGTTGTGAGTTTGGTAGCCGAACTGCCAGAAGGTTTTGTTGCGTCCATCATAGAGCTTCGGGATATAGACCGGCCCGCCTACCGAGGCGCTATAGCGCAGCCAGCGCGTGGAGGGCGTATTGGCCTTAATCTTTTCGGGCGTGATGGGTCCGGTGGTGGGGTCGAAGATGAAGCGGTTGGTGAAGAAGTTGCGGGTCAACATGGGTCCGCTGGCGACGAATGTGCCCAGTGAACCGCGGAATGCGTTGGTCCCGGCTTTGAGGCTGACGTTCACCGATGCGCCGGCGGTGTGGCCCACGGCGGCGTCGTAGGTGGCGGTATCCACGCGGACTTCGGCCACCATGTCGGGCGGGGGCACGAAAGCGGTGCCGCCTCCATAGGAATTATTCGCGACGCCGTCCACGTTGAAGTCCATGCCCTGTCCGCGCGGACTGCCCGCCACGGCAATATTGGAGGACTGGTCGATGTTCCATGGACCGTCATAGGGCAGGGCAGTGAGCACGGTGGCGGGCGCCATGGAATACAGCCAGGCGATGCTGCCGCTGCGCATGGGCATGTTGCCGAAGGTGCGGCTGTCGATCACTTGGCCGATGTGGCCCGTAGCGGCTTCCAGCACGGGCGCTTGGGCGACGACCTCGACGCTCTCGGTCATGTTGCCCACTTCGAGCTGGATGTCGATGCGCAAGCGGTCGCCGATGCGCAACTCGACCGGAGGACGAGTCCAGGTTTTGAAACCGGCTATCTCCGCGGTGATTCTATAAGGGCCGGTGGCCAGGTAATGGGCTTCGAAACTCCCCTGATCGTTACTGACGGCGGTGTGGGTGATATTGGTGTCAACGTGCGTCAGTTTGACGGTAACTCCTGGAACTACGGCTCCGGAGGTGTCCGTAACTTGTCCAATGATGCTGCCGCGCGGATCCTGCGCCCAAGCGGTCAAGCAGAAAACAACGGCGGATACAACGAGGCGGTTCATGGAATGCCCCCAAGCATGCTCGTTCACCCGGTGTCGGGGTTGAAAGCAGCATATCTCAGGGTCTTAGGGAAGTCAAGCAAGCCCGCGACTTGCGGGCCAGGAGCTTTCACAAGGGCCGGCTTTCCGGCTGCGCCCTGGGCCTCAAAGCGCCAGGCTGAGGCCGATGGAAGTTTCGATCTGCCGGATCCAACCGCGCTGGCCGGGCAGATCGAAGGGTTTGGGGGTGGTATAAGCCCGGACGTCGAAACGCATCAGCATCATGGGCGAGATCTTGAATTTGACTCCGCCGCCGGCGTTCACGCCGAACTTGGTGGACCCGCCGCCGCTTGACACCGAATAGCCGGGGAACACGTAGGTGTTGAAACCCGCCCCACCCGTTACAAACGGCCGCACGGGCTTGCCCTCGCGCGCGCTGTACACCAGGAAATTGTAAAAGCCTTGATGCACGGCCGATCCCGCCTCTTCTCCCGTGATCCTGATTTTCCAGTTCGCGCGGTTGTAGGCGTAGCCGAATTCGTGCCCAAAGAAATTAGGGTTGTTGAGGGTGAGACGGAAGCCCAACCGCCAGCCGTCCTGGATGGTGGTGTCGTCCGGACGCGCCGCCGCGTCAGAGGTGGCAAACAGCGATCCGATGCCGTTGTTGCGCATCAGCGACACCCCGCCGTGGGCGCCGATCTCAGCCACCTGAGCCAGCGCAACCGTCCCGCAAACACCGGCCATGAGCAAAAGTCGCACAAATGTCATAACTACTAGATGCCAGCAACCGCCGCCCAATTGCAACTACTATTTGGCCGCTGGAACTTTTTAGGCGGCGATTGGCGCCGGTTCGGCCGCGCGGGCAGTGCGACAATGAAGCAATAGGATGATTCAACTCACCGGGGCGGCCAAGCGTTTCGGCCCCAAGCTTTTGTTCGAAAACTTGGACTGGTTGATCACCGACCGCGACAAATGCGCCCTGGTGGGCGCCAACGGTAGCGGGAAAACTACGCTCCTGCGCATTCTGGCGGGCCAGGAAACGCTCGACCAGGGTTCGATGGTCAGCATGAAGGGCGTCACCCTCGGCTATCTGCCGCAGGACGGGCTCCAGCTTGCGGGGCGCACGGTTTTTGAAGAGTGCATGTCAGTTTTTGCAGACGTCCGCGCGCTGGAACAAGAGGCGGAGCGGCTGGCCCGGCGGATGGGCGAACTCGACCCTGCGAGCGGCGAGTTCCAGCAGGTGGCCGAACGCTTTCATCGCATCGAAAATGAGATCCGCTCACGCGACGGCTATACGCTGGAAGCGCAGGTGGGTTCGGTGTTGAGCGGTTTGGGTTTCCCCCGCCAGGATTGGACACGGCGCACCGAGGAGTTCTCCGGCGGCTGGCAGATGCGCATCGCGCTGGCCAAGCTGCTGCTGGAGAAGCCCAACCTCCTGTTGCTCGACGAGCCGACCAATCATTTGGATCTGGAAGCCCGCAACTGGCTGGAGGAGTATTTGCAATCGTACCCGCACGCCTATGTGCTGGTTTCCCACGACCGCTACTTTCTGGACGTCACGGTTTCCAAGACGGTCGAATTGTGGAATAAACAGGCGCACTTTTACTCCGGAGGCTACTCGAAATTCCTGGAGCAGAAGGAGCAGCGCCGCTCCCAGCTTCTGGCGGCGTGGCGCAACCAGCGCGAACGGGTCGAGCAATTGGAAGCCTTCATCCACCGCTTCCGTTATCAAGCCACCAAGGCCCGGCAGGTGCAGAGCCGCATTAAAGAACTGGAGCGCATGGAACGCATTGAAATCGAACCCGAGGAGGCGACCATCCGCTTCGTCTTTCCTCAGCCGCCGCCCAGCGGGCGGGTGGTGGCCGAATTCCGCAACGTGTCGAAGCGCTACGGCGCGCACGAAGTGTTTCACAATGTGAGCTTCCTCATCGAGCGCGGGGACCGGGTGGCGCTGGTGGGTCCCAATGGCGCTGGCAAGTCCACGCTGATCAAACTGCTGGCGGGCGCCGAGCCGCTTTCCTCCGGCGAGTACACCCTCGGCCATAATGTCCAAGTCGACTATTTCGCCCAGGATCAGTACAAAGAGCTCAACCCGAACGCCACCCTGTTCGACGATCTTTCCTCGATTTCCGAAAACGCCACCAATACGCAATTAAGGTCCCTGCTCGGCTGCTTCCGTTTCTCCGAAGACGATGTCTTCAAGCGCATCGGCGTACTGTCCGGCGGCGAGCGCAACCGTTACGCGCTGGCGCGGCTGCTGCTGCGCCCAGCCAATTTCCTGTTGCTGGATGAGCCCACCAATCACTTGGATATGCGCGCCAAGGACGTGCTGCTAGACGCCCTTCAGGAGTACACCGGCACGGTGGTTTTTGTCTCCCACGACCGGTATTTCATCGACAAGCTGGCGACCAAGATCTTCGAGATAGGGGGCGGCGGCGTGCGGGTTTATCCCGGCAATTACGAGGACTACGTCTGGCGAAAAAACATGGAAGTTTCGGCGGAAGCCGGCGCTGACATCCCGCAAGCCGCTCCGGTGCAGGCGCAACCGGAAGCCACGGTGGCTGAACCGAAGAAACGACGTGTGAACCCTCTGTTGCTCAAGCAGATGCAGGAACGGGTGGCGGAGTTGGAAGAGGCCGTAAGCCGAGCCGAAGCCGAAGTCGCAGCGCTTGAGCGGGAGCTTTCCGAGTTCCGCAGCGCCGAGGAGACCAAACGTCTTTTGGAGCGGCTGAACGCCTGCCGCGCCGAATTAGATGCGCTGTTGGTTCAGTGGGAAGAAGCCTCGTCCGCCATCGCCGCCGCCACATAGGCTACAATGCGAACAAAAAGCGAATCCGGCACATGGATATTCAGGAACAGCTCGCGCAACTGAGGCGGCGCATCGCCCGGATCGACAAGAAGTACGCCGGGGGACCCAAACCGGCGCCTGTTCCGGCTCAGAATCCCGACCGTCCGCAGCGTTATGATATGGCGCACTGGCTGGGCGGTTGCGAAGTGGAAACCGCGGCTGGAAGACACTTCGAAACGGTCCGAACGTGGGAGCGCCACCGGCGGCACGGCTCGATCGGGATTGCCGATCTCACCAGCCTTCCGGACGATCTATTGAATGAGATCTCCGGAGGGGATGTGCCTAGAGCCGCACCGGAGCGCTGGTGTTTCCTGGATACCGAGACCACCGGATTGGCGGGTGGGGCGGGCACCTACGCGTTTCTGGTGGGCGTGGGGGCGATCACGGGTGAGGGTTTCCAACTCAAGCAGTTCTTTATGCGGGAGTTCGGCGAGGAGCCGAGCTTGCTGGCGGCGCTAGCTGAGCATCTCAGCCGGTTCGACGTGCTGGTGACATACAATGGCAAGATTTACGACGTGCCGCTGCTTGAAACCCGCTACCGCATGTGCCGCGCGCGCCCGCCGTTCAGCCGCCTGAAACATGTCGATCTGCTGTACAGCGCTCGGAGGTTGTGGAAACTGCGTTTTGAGAGCTGCCGGCTGGTGGAGCTGGAAAACCAGATCTTGGGCGTCGAACGCGAGGGCGACTTGCCCGGGGAACTGATCCCCATGGTGTATTTTGAGTACCTGCGCACCCGCCAAGCATTCAAACTGGCGCCGATTTTCCACCACAACGCGATCGACATCCTGACGCTGGCATGCCTCACCGCCGTGGTGCCGCTGGCGTTCCGCTCCCCCGCCAGCGCGCCGCTTGAGCATGGCGCCGAGTTGGTTGGCTTGGGCCGGTGGCTGCGCAAGGCGGATCGCTTGGAGGAGGCTTTGACGCTTTTCCGCCGCGCTATCTCGATGCGGTTGCGCGATGAACTCTTGTTCCGGACGCTTTGGGATGTGGCGCAGCTTGAAAAGAAGCTCGGACGCCTCGAAGCTGCCGTCGCCGTGCTGGCGGACTTGGCTGCCGAGCGCAACCCGTTTCAGTGTGCGGCCCTGGAAGAGCTCGCCAAACACTATGAGCACCGCGAGCGAAATCCCGCGATGGCGCTCGAAATGGTCCTGGCCGCGCAATCTTTGCACGACACGGAAGAACTGCGGCGCCGCCGGGCGCGGCTGGAACGGCGCATCGCCGCCACGCCCAACCGGCTCTTGTAGAAGACCTTAGCCCGACCCCGGGGATTTACCTGATCGTCTTTGGGGACGAATTCCGGTACTGTAAGGTCGGAGGTTCTATGCGCCACTTAGCCCTGTTCTTGGCTGCGGCAACCCTGTTTGCGGGGGACATGGAGGCGTTGCTGCGCTATGCGGATCCGGCGGCATCCACCTGGATCGGAGTGGAGTGGGCGAAGATTGCACGAACGCCCCACGCCGAACTGCTGCGGGAAACCTTTGGTGAGCCGTTGGCAGACACGCGCGGATTGGAGTTTGTTGAGCGTCTGGAGAGGCTGCTTGTCAGCGCCACCCTCACAACGGATGGGTCAGCCTTGCTGCTGCTAATGGAAGGGAAGCTGGATCTGCATGTGTTGAGGGAATTGGCGCAGGAGCGGGGGGCTCGCTTGGAAAAGCACCGGGGAGCGGAGCTCCTGTTGGCGCCTTTGGGCGGCGATGGGATGGATTTTGCCATCTTAGGCGCCGACAAAGTGGCGCTTGGCAGCCGCCATTTGCTCAATGCCGCCATCGAACGGGCGGCTGCGCCGATGGAAGCTCGGCTCGAGAAGGTGGCGGAGATTGCGAGGCAATCGGATGTGTGGTCTTACGGGACCATTCAAGTATTTTCTGAAGAAGGATCTTCTAATCTACTGACGCGATTAAGGAAATACGATTCCGACCCACTCGCGCGGAGCATGGTAGAGGCCTTGGACCGAGCCAGGGTAGGAGCACCGCTGGAGCTATCGTTTCGCATTGCGCCTTCGGCGCCCCCGCGAAAACCCACCATCCGCATTTACGGGCTGGAAACCGGGATGCGCGAGATCGAATTCCGCTAAAGTCCGAATATGGTAAGATGTTGGAAGCGTTGAGGCGGCTTTAGCTCAGCTGGTAGAGCGCTGGATTGTGGTTCCAGATGTCGCGGGTTCGAACCCCGCAAGCCGCCCCAAGCGTTCCAAGTCGGAGGCCGAGAGGAGGGAGTTCTAGTATTCCCAATTCAACCGGAAGGGGTATTTGGGCCTTGTCTGCCCCCGTCCTTAGTGGTACGGTAAAAGCATCTTAATCCTCCAGTGCTGGGAACTTTTCTCAAGAAATTGCCACTGGACTGCAAGCGGTGTTGAGCCGAATGGGATAGCTGTTTCGTTTGGACGCGTTAACCGATAAATCGTTCTCGATAGTTAGGACGAGGAAACGAGAGGGCGAATGGGATTTGGAGCCTACGGGGGTCAAACTGGGAATCCGGTGGCCAGAGCGGGGCTGCGTCCCGAGGTCAAAGGAAAATTCCTTTTCCTGGGCGGCGAGAAATTTTACATCCGGGGCGTGACGTACGGGACATTCAGACCCGACGACGATGGGGTGCAATTCCCGGACGCGGCTACGGTGCGCGAGGATTTCAAGCGCATGTCGGCCAGCGGCATTAATGCCGTGCGCACGTATACAGTCCCGCCGCGGTGGCTTTTAGACCTTGCGGCAGAGAGCTCGTTGTATGTGATGGTTGGGCTGCCCTGGGAGCAGCACATCGCTTTTCTGGACGGCCGGGACCGTCCTGCCGAAATCGAGCGCCGCGTGCGGGAAGGCGTGCGCGCTTGCGCCGGGCACCCCGCCGTACTGTGCTATGCCATCGGCAATGAGATTCCGGCTTCGATCGTTCGCTGGCACGGCGCCCGCCGTGTGGAAGCGTTTCTGAAGCGGTTGTATCGAGCCGCCAAACAGGAAGATCCCGGCGCTCTGGTGACCTACGTCAATTTCCCGACGACGGAGTATCTTCGTTTACCGTTCGTCGACTTTTATTGCTTCAACGTGTACCTGGAAACCGAAGAGAGGCTGAGCAGTTATCTGAGCCGCCTCCAAAATCTCGCCGGGGACCGGCCGCTAGTGATGGCCGAAATCGGCCTGGACAGCCGCCGGAATGGCGAGCAGGCGCAAGCGGAGGTGTTGGCATGGCAGATTCGAACTTGTTTCGCCTCCGGTTGCGCCGGGTTGTTTCTGTTTGCCTGGACCGATGAATGGCACCGGGGCGGCTACGACATCGAGGATTGGGACTTCGGATTGACGCGCCGGGACCGCACACCGAAGCCCGCGCTGGCCGCTGTTTCCCAGGCCTTTGCGGAATCGCCGTTCGCGCCCGACATTCCGTGGCCGGAGATCTCCGTTGTGGTGTGCACCTACAACGGCTCCCGCACTATCGCGGAGACGCTCGAGCATCTCACGCGGCTCGATTACCCCTGCTATGAGGTCATTGTGGTGAACGACGGGTCCACGGACGATACCGCCGAAAAAATCGCGCCTTTCGATGTCCGGCAAATCCACACGGTAAACCGCGGTTTGAGCGCCGCCCGCAACACGGGCTTACTGGCGGCAAAGGGCGAAATCGTCGCCTACATTGACGACGACGCGTATCCGGACCCGCACTGGCTTCGCTATCTGGCGTTGGCCTTTGTGCGGTCGAAGCATGCCGCCATCGGCGGTCCGAACATTCCGCCTCCCGGCGACGGTTCGCGGGCCGACTGCGTAGCCAATGCGCCGGGCGGTCCGGTGCACGTGTTGCTGACCGACGAACTGGCCGAACACATTCCGGGCTGCAATATGGCATTTCGGGCCGATATTTTGCGCGAAATCGGCGGCTTCGACGTACAATTCCGCACAGCGGGCGACGACGTAGACATTTGCTGGCGACTGCACCAGAATGGCCATACCATCGGCTTTAGCCCCGCCGCCGTGGTCTGGCACCACCGCCGCAACTCGCTGGGGACTTATTGGAAGCAGCAGGTGGGTTACGGGAAGGCGGAAACCATGCTGGCGCGGAAATGGCCTGAGAAATACCTTTCCGGCGGAACCTTGAATTGGTCCGGCCGTTTGTACGGCAAGGGGCTAACGGCGGGAAGATGGCTGGAAGCCAGCCGGATCTACCACGGCGTGTGGGGATCGGCGCTGTTCCAATCCATATACGACCGACCTCCTGGTGTGCTGGCGAGTCTGCCGTCGATACCGCAGTGGTATTTGCTGAACGCCGTATTGCTGCTGACTTCGGTGCTGGGACTTTTTTGGGCGCCCCTGCTGGTCGCGTTTCCGCTGCTGCTTGTGTCGGCGGCATTGCCTGTGCCTTATGTGATTGCAAGCGTGCGCCGGGCGTCATTCACGACCGTTCCCCGGTCCTGGTTCCACCGTGCGGCGCTTTATACAGTGACGACAGGGCTGTACTTTGCCCAGCCCCTGGCGAGGCTAGACGGCAAATTGAGGGCCTGTTTCAAATTTTGGCGGGAAAGTAAGGAAGGCATCCGGCTGCCGCGCGTCATCCGGTTTGAGCACTGGAGCGAAAATTGGCGCCCGGCCGATTCCTGGCTGAGGGATATCGAGTCCAGTTTGAACTTGCGGAACGCACTGGTGGCTAGGGGAGGCGATTTCGACAACTGGGACCTGGAAGTTCACGGGGGCCTTTTTGGACACGCGCGCATGCGTCTGGCCGTCGAAGAGCACGGAGGAGGGCGCCAACTGATCCGGGTGAAACTCTGGCCGAAGCTAGACGCCACGATTCTTTCGGCGGCGGGGCTCATGGCTGTCATCGCGGTTCTGGCCGGACTCAGCGGCAGCGCCGTGGTGTGCGGGACGGCGGCCGGCGCCGCGTTTTTCCTGAGCGGCTTAACGTTTCGGAGTTGGACGGAGAGCTATCATTCCCTTCGGCGGGCGCTGGAGCCGACAGTGAGCGGTCGGGACAAGGATTCCGAGCCGGCAAGCCGCATTCCGCCGCGGGAGGCGCAAGCGCCCATGGCCGGCGCCGCGGTCGAGTTTCGCGCCAACAGAGGAGACGAACACCGCGGCGTGGCTGCCGGGCAAAGCGTTTAATCGGAAGCAAAACGGAAGATCGGGCTGAACCATGAAGCGGCGCGCTGCACGGCTTTTCCCTTACATCGCCGGGCAATGGCGCGCCTTGACGGTCATCCTGGCGTTGACGCTGCTAGCTTCGGCCACCACCGCGCTTCAGCCCTGGCCGATGAAAATCCTGGTCGACCACGCGCTGCGCGGGGATCCGCTGCCGGGATTTCTCCGCGAGAAGCTGGCCCGGATCTATCTGATCAGCCCTGATCCGGCTTCGCTCATTCTGCTGGCGGCCTTCGCCAGCCTGGCGCTGTTCGTGATCAACTCCATGCTGGACACTGCGCTGAACTGGGCATGGGCGGTGGCCGGCCAGCGGATGGTTTATGACCTGGCTGGAGCCGTATTCGCCCGGCTCCAGCGCCTTTCGCTACTATTTCACACCCGCCGTCCGGTGGGCGACTCGATCAGCCGCCTGTCGACCGATACCTGGTGTGTGTATTCGGTCACCTCGAGCTTGCTGGTAAGTCCTCTTCAGCAAGTGTTCACTCTGGCGACGGTGGGAGGGCTGGCTTGGGCTTTGGATCCGGATCTTTCGTTCGTGTCGTTCGCCTTGGCGCCGCTGCTGGCCGGTTCGAGCCTGTATTTCGGAAAGCGCATGAAACGGCGCGCGCACCAGACGCGCGAGGCGCAAACCCGGCTGCTGAGCTTCGTTCAACAAGTTTTGTCCTCGATTCCGCTGGTTCAGGTTTTCGCGGTCGAGGACCGCAATAAGCGGCGGTTCCTGGAACTGTCCCAGGAGGCCGTACGATTGAGCCAGCGGGGCGCGCTGATCAACGCTTCGTTCGGAATGGTGAATGGACTCATCACCACGGCGGGCATGGCGGTGATCCTGTTTGCCGGGGGCCAGCGTGTGCTGGCGGGCTCGCTGAGCTTAGGCGGGTTACTGGTTTTTCTGGCGTATATCCGCACGCTTCAGAATGCCGCGGGCGGTTTGCTTCAGACCTACGGTTCCTTCAAGCCTTTAGAAGCTTCCATCGAGCGAGTGCTGGATCTTCTAGAGACGCCCGATGCGGTAGCGGACTCACCCGGCGCCATGGCGTTGCCGCCGCGTCCTGCCGGAGAACGCGGCCAGATCCGTTTCGAAAACGTGAGCTTCGCCTATGAACCGGGGCGTCCCGTGCTGAAAGACGTCAGTTTTGAGACTCGTCCCGGAGAGTCGATCGCGCTGGTGGGCGCCACCGGCGCGGGCAAGAGTACGCTGGTTTCGCTGATCCCCCGGTTTTTCGATCCCACGGAAGGACGAATTCTGTTTGACGGGCTGGATGTGCGTCAAATCCGGTTGACGGAGTTGCGGGAGCAGATTTCGATCGTCCTTCAGGACCCGTTCTTGATGCCGCTCACCGTCGCCGAAAACATCGCCTATGGCCGCCGCAACGCCACGCGCGAGGAGATGGTCCGCGCCGCCGTAGCTGCCAATGCACACGACTTTATACGCCGCTTGCCGGAGGGTTATGACACCATAATCGGCGAACGCGGCGCCGCCCTTTCCGGCGGACAGCGCCAGCGCATAGCCATCGCCCGGGCGCTGCTGAAAAACGCGCCGGTGCTGATTCTGGACGAGCCCACTTCGGCGCTCGATACGCGGAGCGAGGCGCTGTTGCTCGATGCTCTAGAGCGCCTGATGCAGGGACGGACGTGCTTCATCATTGCTCACCGGCTGTCCACGATCCGAAACGCGGACCGGATTCTGGTGCTGGAAGCGGGTCGTATTGTGGAAACCGGCACCCACCAGGAACTGCTGGAGGCTCGGGGCTTGTACTGTCGCCTGCACTCCCTTCAGTTCGAGGGCGGCAAGGAGGGGGCCGCATGAACCGCTGGTGGGCGGCGATCGGGCGCTATGCGCTTCCGTTCAAGGGGCAGATCGCGGCGGTGGCGCTGCTGCTGCTGTCGTATTCGGTGTTCGAAGCTCTGCGGCCATGGCCCCTAAAACTGATCGTCGACAACGTGCTGGCCGGCCAGCCTTTGCCCTCCGCAATGGCGTGGCTTCACGCACTGCCGGGGGGAGCGGCGAAGCTGGGATTGCTGGGGTGGTTAACCGCCGGCACAGTGGTCATCTTTCTGGCCGGGTGGGGAGCGAAGCTGGCGCAAACCTACCTCCAGGCGGGGCTAGGCGCGCGCATGAACTACCGCCTTGGGGCGGATGTTTTCGATCACCTTCAGCGGCTTTCGCTGCGCTTCCACGCGAGCCAACGCGTGGGCGATTTGACGCAGCGGGTGATGTCCGACTCGGCGTGCGCGCGGGAACTGGTCGCCAGCGTGGCCCTGCCGTTGCTGACTTCTGTGGTGACGCTGGCGATGATGATCGTCGTTGTGTTCCGATTGAATCCGTTTCTGGCGACGATCGCCGTAGCCGCCATTCCGCCGCTATATCTGCTCATCCGCTATTTGTCGGATCCGATGAGCCACTGGGAATACCGCAAGTCCGAGTTACAGGGCGAACTCATGTCCCGTGCTGAGCAGGTTTTGACCGCGATTCCGGTGGTGCAAGCGTTCGGGCAAGAACAAAGAGAGCAGGACCGCTTCGACATGCTTACCCGGAACAGCGGGAGGGCCTACGTCCGCTCCATTGGTGTGCAGTTGCAGTTCAAAGTGGGCGTAGGGGCGGTGCTGGCGCTGAGCACGGCGCTCTTGATGTATCTTGGGGGCGGCCAAGCGCTCGGGGGGAAGATGTCGCTCGGGGATCTGCTGGTGTTCCTGGCGTATCTGGAAGCGTTTTATGCGCCGCTGGCGTCGCTGGCCTATTTATCGCAGGGTTACGCATTCGCCGCCGCAGGGGCGAGGCGGGTGTTGGAAATGATGGCGGTGCAGGATCAAGTAGAGCAGGCGGCCGCGCCGGTGCGCTTGGCGGCGGCGTGCCGGGGAGAGGTCGGTTTTGAAGGGGTGAGCTTTGGCTATGAAAGCAACCGGCCGGTTCTTCAGGATGTGAATTTCACGGCCGCCGCGGGAGAGAGAATCGCCATTGTAGGAGCGTCTGGAGCGGGGAAGAGCACTTTGGTGTCGCTGGTTCCGCGGCTGTTTGATCCGTGGAGCGGGCGCGTGACCTTGGATGGGGTGGACGTGCGGAAGCTGGCGTTGCCGGACCTGCGCAGCCGGATTGGAATGCTCTTGCAGGAGCCCTACCTTCAGGCGGCGACGGTTGCTGAAAACATCGCTTTTGGCCGGCCCGGCGCTAGCAGAGCGCAAATCATAGCCGCAGCGGAGGCGGCCAACGCCGATGCTTTCATACGCCGGCTACCGCGGGGCTACGATACCGAGATCGGCGAGCGCGGCGTGACGCTTTCCGGAGGGGAGCGCCTGCGCATCGCCATCGCCCGCGCGCTGTTGCGCGACGCGCCGGTGCTCATTTTGGACGAACCGACATCCGCCCTGGACGCGGCGACGGAAGACTCATTGATGGAGGCGTTGGAGCGCCTGATGGCGGGACGCACGACGCTGCTCATCGCCCACCGGCTCTCGACGGCGCGGCGCGCGGACAGGATTGTGGTGTTGGAGGGGGGCAGAATCGTTACCGCGTTCCCAGATACTGCGGAGCTAGCCGTCGGTTAACATGACTTCACGTGCGAGCAAGCTGAAAATCGTTGTTTCGGGATTGACTGCAAGTTACCCGTTTGGTGGCGTCTTTTGGGACTATTTTCAGTACGTTATCGGGTTCCACTTGCTGGGACATGATGTTCTCTACATCGAAGACACGGGGCAGTGGGCCTACGATCCGGCGCGAGAAACATTCGTCGAGAACGGGACCACAAACGCCGACTATCTGAACGCACATCTGAGTTCGCTACCGTGGGCTTTAACGCGCCAGTGGTATTATCGCGACGCACGCGGAAACGAGTTCGGCTTGTCGAGAGAGCGAGTTTACGATTTTTGCCGCGACGCCGATCTGTTTCTGAATATCTCGGGATCTTGCCGGATGCGAGATGAGTATTACAAAGCAAAGGTCACCGCATTCATCGATTCTGACCCAATGTATACTCAGGCACCGGTGCCGGAATTCGCGGATGGAACGATCGACACAGCCGGCAAGCGACAGATTGAGACCATGCTCCGGCACGACGTCTTCTTCACGTTCGGTGAGAATATCAATTCCAGCGATTGTTGTGTGCCAAAAGACCTTTTCGATTGGATTCCCACACGGCAACCGGTGTTATTCGATTACTTATACGCCAAGCGCGTCCCTGTTGCCTCCCGCCGCAGAGTCTTTACCACCATCGGTTCCACAGAGCCAAGCCAGAAGAGCCTTGTGGTAAGGGGGATCCAATACTTTGGAAAATCCCGGGAGCTGGCGCGGTTCGCCAATCTGCCGCGCTGCTGTGAGGCTGAGCTCGAACTAGCAATGTCCGGGCCCACGCCGGCGTCGAGTTTGGCGGCCGAGGGCTGGCGTTTGGCGCCTGCCTACTCTGTGTCTAAGGATCCTTGGGTCTATCTGGATTATCTCTCCCATTCGTTAGGCGAGTGGAGCGTAGCCAAGAACGCCTATGTAGCCAGCCGCAGCGGCTGGTTTTCTTGCCGCACAGCCTGCTACCTGGCGCTCTCCGTACCAGCGGTGGTCCAGGATACTGGTTTCAGCCGGTTCCTTCCGGCAGGCGAGGGGCTGATCCCATTTACAACGTTGATGGAAGCAGCTCAGGGCTTGGAGCAAGTGTCAGCAGATCCGGTGCGGCACTCAGGTGCTGCTGCGGCCATCGCGCGGGAACACTTCGACTACCGCGTTGTGCTGCCGGCATTAATTGACCGGGCTTTCCGTGTGGACAAGAGTTTTAAGCAGCGTACGCCCGGAGCCTCACGCAAATGACGGTCTTGCTTCTCGGGTACATCATTAGGGGACCATGGGGCGGGATGGTGTGGCACCACTTTCAATATCTGCAAGGTCTTCATGCAATGGGCCATGAGTTATATTTCCTCGAAGACAGCGACGATTATCCGAGCTGTTACACCCCTTGGAGCGCCCAAGCGTCTACAGACTTTTCTTACGGAGTGTCCTTCCTGCAATCTGTGTTTACGAAGTTCGGCCTGGAACAGAGGTGGGCTTATTACGACGCGCACACAAATTCGTGGCACGGCCCGGTGTCGGAAAGAATCAAGCCGATTATTAAGTCCGCGGATCTCCTGCTCAACCTTTCGGGGGTCAATCCTCTTCGAGAATGGTTTCAGGGAGTGCCGGTACGTGTTTTGGTGGACACCGACCCGGTCTTCACTCAGGTGCGGCATCTGAAGAAGAGGGACTCACTTCGGGATGCTCTTCGGCACAACAGATTCTTCACCTTCGGTGCGAATATCGGAAAGCCTGGCTGCAAAATTCCAGACGACGGGTTGCCATGGAGACCGACGAGGCAACCGGTGGCGCTGGACTTGTGGCCCGTGACCGCCGGTGATCCCAAAGGTAAGTTCACCACAGTCATGCAATGGAGAAGCTATCCCGCAATCGAGTACGAAGGGACGCTTTACGGTATGAAGTCAGACTCTTTCCAAGCCTTTCTGGACCTACCGAACCGGGCAACGGCGGTTTTTGAGCTTGCGGCGAAAGGGTTGGGCGCCGATGAGGAAATGCTGAAACGCCGGGGGTGGCAAATTGTCGATGCGGAAACCGTGACGCTGGATCCTTGGCAGTATCAGAAGTACCTTCAGCAGTCGAGCGCGGAATTCAGCGTGGCCAAGCATGGCTATGTGGTTTCCCGCAGCGGATGGTTCAGCGAACGTAGCGCCGCATACTTGAGCATGGGCCGGCCCGTGTTGGTTCAAGACACTGGTTTCACGGATTGGCTTCCTTCCGGGATTGGTGTGATGCCCTTCCGCTCCGCTGACGAAGCTGTGGCAGGGGTTGAAGCGATTCAAGGAAATTACCGGCGGCATTGCGAGGCTGCACGAGCGATTGCCCAAGAGTATTTTGACGCTCGGAAGGTGTTGTCGGCGATGCTTGATGAGGCAATGTCAGGCGCGCCAGTTGAGGAATCGGCGAAGACCCGTGCGGGGTGATAAATTCCAAGTCGCTCCCCTGGGAATGTACATGCTCCGAACCGCTGTGGTTCCTCTCCTGGTTGCCTCGGTGGGGTTCGGGGAGAGTAACGGGGCGCAATCGCTTGGACAAGCGCACGTCGCGCGTGCGCTCACGGCCCCCAAGGTGGAGGAATTTGTCGGCGATCTCTCACCGCGCACGGCATCCGCCATTTCCGACTTCCGCCAGAGGCAGCCTCGCGATGGGGCGCCGGTGTCGCTGCCGACAAGTGCGTTTCTGTCGTACGACGACAAGAATTTCTATGTCGTCTTTGTTTGCAAGGACGACCCGGCGCTGGTCCGCGCCCGCATGGCGAAACGGGAGGATATCGGCGAAGACGATTCGGTCAGCGTTTACCTGGATACCTTCGCCGACAGCCAAAGGGCCTATCAGTTCACCGTCAACCCGCTCGGCATTCAGCGCGACAGCGTCATCACCGAAGGACAGAAGCCGGACGCGCGTTTCGACACCGTGTGGCGCTCGGAAGGGCGTCTCACGCCGGATGGATATGTGGTATGGATGGCCATTCCTTTCAAGAGCCTCCGCTTTCCGCCCGGCGAGAGGCAGACCTGGCGCATCGCGCTGGCGCGGTATATTCCCCGCAATAACGAGACCGCCTTCTGGCCGCACATCAGTATGAAACAGCAGGGATTCGTTCAGCAGATGGCGGTGCTCGAAGGCATCCAAAACGTCAGCCCCGGACGAAATGTTCAGCTCATTCCCTACTTCACCGCCACCGACGCGCGGCTGCTGGATTGGAAGACCGGTCTGTACCCGGCGCAACAGGAATTCCGGGGAGGCGTGGACGGCAAACTGGTGGTCAAGAACGCGCTCACCGTCGACGTCACCGCTAATCCGGACTTCAGCCAGGTGGAATCCGACGATCCTCAGGTAACCGTCAACCAGCGCTTCGAGGTCTTCTTTCCCGACAAGAGGCCATTCTTCATCGAAAACGCCGGCTACTTCGAAACGCCCATCAACCTGTTCTTTTCGCGGCGCATCGCCGATCCGCAGTTCGGCGCGCGAATCACCGGCAAAGCCGGGCGGTGGGCGATTGGCGCGCTCGGCATGGATGACCGCGCGCCGGGCAAGCGGCTGTCCGAGACGGACCCCAATTACAAAGATCATGCGGTGGTGGGCGTGGCGCGCGTGCAGCGGGAGTTCGCCAAAGATTCGCGTTTCGGCGCATTTGTCAGCTCCCGCGACTTCGGCAATTCCTGGAACCGCATGGCTTCCGTGGACACGCGACTGCGCCTTTCTCCCACCTGGTATTTCACCGGACAGATGGCGCGCAGCTATGACCGGCAGCTCAACGGAGGCAAGCGCGAAGGACCAGCGTATTTGGCCGACTTGACCCATAGCAGCACGCACTTCACGTACACAGCAACCTACACGGACATCAGCCCCGATTTCCGCGCTCCGCTCGGCTTCGTGCGCCGCACCGACATACGCCAGACCCAGCACTACGCCGGCTACTTTTGGCGTCCGGAAGGCGGCAAGGTGCTGAGCTACGGTCCGGCGTTCACCGCCGCGTGGAACTGGCTGCGGGACGGGCGGTTGCAAGACCGCTACTGGAACGGCGCCTTCAGCATGGATTTCTCGGGACCGTCCGGGTTTACTGTGAACCGTTACGACGCCCTGGAACTGTACTGGAATCAGACCTTCCGCTACGCGCGCAGCGACGCTTCGTTTTACAGCGGCCTCCTGCGCTGGCTCTATGTCTACGGGAGCTATGGCCAGGGCAAGGGCGTCAACTACAATCCGGCTTACGGGCTGGATCCGCACCTGGCGCTCGCGCGGAACGCTTCGTTCGGCTTTACGCTCCGGCCCACGCCTCGCACGCGCATCGAAGAATATTATTACTATTCGTGGCTGGGAAACCGAAACCCGTCGCGCTACGGCGCTTCCATTTACACCAATCACCTGTTCCGCACCAAGGTGAACTACCAGTTTACGCGGGCGCTTTCGCTGCGGGCGATCCTGGACTACTACACGCTGCTGCCGGATGCGTCCATGATCAACGAGA
>Ga0272446_1004049_pt1 | contig 17736 bp, 23 predicted proteins | sample YNPCB0061_FD_194587 | JGI IMG/M metagenome (GOLD analysis project Ga0272446, IMG submission 194587) | Hot spring microbial mat communities from Yellowstone National Park, WY, United States - YNP-CB-006-1 | ecosystem: Environmental > Aquatic > Thermal springs > Hot (42-90C) > Sediment | place... | reverse complement strand
TAATTGTAATCCGCTTGAGTATTTTTTCCTTCTGGGAATGGGGACGCGCTTCTGCTTCGACCGTTACATAGTTATCAAGGAACAAAAAACCATCAGACATGGGCTTCCTCCAATTTTACAATCCGTCTAGAACCATTTACGAGAAAACCTGCGGCGGCCAGCATCATTGCCAGGGACGAGCCTCCCGCAGAAAAGAATGGCAAGGGCACGCCGGTAGCAGGGACAACCCCCGCCACAACTGCCACATTCAGCATAATCTGAGATACCAACATGGTAGCTATTCCAAACAACAGCAGTCGTACAAAGACTGTTTCTCCCTGAGATGCAATCCAAAAACTGCGAATCATGAAAACTACAACTATAATAAAAAACAGGGTTACCCCAAAAAAACCAAGCTCTTCTGCAAAGGATGAAAAAATAAAATCCGACTGTATTTCCGGTACACTTGCAATTTTGCGCTGGCCCTGACCAATGCCCTTACCCCAGAAACCCCCAGACATAATCGTTAGAATAGAAGCCCGAACCTGATACCCCGCACCAAGGGGATCCCACTCGGGTTGCAAAAAATTCATAAGGCGGCTTAAACGGTGCTCCTTGGTTAAAACCATGATGGCAACAAAGGGTGCGGAAATAACCGCGAGACTGAAAAAATAGCGGAACCGAACCCCCGCAAGGAAAAAGATGACCATTGCATTGATGAATAAAAACGAAGCGGTGGAAAAGTTGTTTTGAAGATATACAGCCAGGAAAAACAACGCGACCATTATTGTAAGTGGAATAGTTGTGGCGATGCTTTCATGCAGACGGTCCTGCTTTTTATCAAACATGTGGGCAAGATACAGAGGCATTACTATTTTTGCCAATTCTGAAGGCTGAAAAGAGAATTGCCCAAGATTTATCCAACGGTTTGCTCCATTTTTGGTAATACCAATACCCGGTATTAACGGCAGGATACAAAGAAACAGGCTGCCGAGTACCAGGGGCATTATATACTTTCGAAGTAATTCTAAATTAATCCGGGAAGTAATAAGAAACAGGATAAGACCGGGAATTACAAATATAAGCTGGCGGTGGATAAAGTAGTTGCTGTCATTAAAAGCTCTCTGGGCATAGGCATAACTCGCTGAATAGAGAGTTACAAGACCTAAGCCAAGAATGAGTAGAATGACACTTACTAACAGTGGATCGGACTGTTTTTTAACTCCGGCCCACTCCATCCCCAGGTTATAATTGTTCATTGTATTTTCAGTGTCGAAATAGCAATAAGGGCAAAAAGCCCTCCCAGGATCCAGAACCGGATGACAACCTTTGTTTCAGCCCATCCGGACAACTCAAAATGATGGTGCAAGGGGGCCATTTTAAAAATGCGCTTTTTTCGCAGTTTATATGAAGCAACCTGCAACACTACCGATAAGGCTTCGATCAGGAAAACTCCGCCGATAATCAGAATAAGAATTTCTTTCTTAATGATGAGGGATAAAACGGCCATCACACCGCCCAGGGAAAGACTTCCCACATCCCCCATAAAAACTTCAGCGGGATGTGCATTAAACCACAGAAAGCCTACACTGGCCCCCACAATGGCAAGACAGAAAATGGTTAATTCCCCCGCCCCCTGGATATAGGGAATTCCCAAATATGCTGCATAGTCAGAGCGGCCGCTCAGATAGGTCAAAATTGATAGGGCAATGAAAACGAGAATAACGAGGCCGATTGCAAGTCCATCCAATCCATCGGTTAAATTCACCGCATTAGATTCCCATACGAGAAGCAAAACCGCAAAGGGTATCCAAACCCAGCCTAAATTAATAACGGGGTTTTTAAAGAAGGGAATATAGAGCTGGGTGATGTGAGAATCCTCTGTATAATACAGGGTCAATACAATGACAAAGGCTACCCCAAACTGGCCTATCAATTTGGCCCAGGCGGGCAAACCCTTTGAATTTTTCTGGGTCACCTTCAGGTAATCGTCAATAAATCCGACTGCACCGAAACCGACAAAACCTGCCAGAGTAAGCCATACATAGAAATTATGCAGATCCTGCCATAGCAGAACCGCTATAAGCACAGAAAGAATAATCAGGACACCGCCCATTGTAGGGGTGCCGCCCTTTTTCAGGTGAGACTGGGGTCCATCATCCCGGATTGCTTGTCCAACCTTTAAGGTTCTTAAAGCTTCGATAATCCGAGGACCAAAGAGGAATGAAATAAACAGAGCGGTGAGCGCTCCATAGGCGGCCCTAAAGGTAAGGTACCGAAACACATTAAAAGGGGTAAAATATTTTACCAAAGGATATAAAAATTCAAGAAACACCCTATACTCCTTGATTTCTCACTACATCGGTTAATCGTTCCAGGGCTACACCCCGGGATCCTTTTAACAAAACCAGATCACCCTGGACCAGTAGTCCTGCAAGCTCTTTTTTAAGCATATCCATATCAGTGGTATGCCAAACCTGTTTTTTGCCAGCCTTGGCAATTATTTCTTTCATACAAGCCGTTTCTGCACCAAAAAGATAGATGGCATCGGCCTTTGAATGGGCTAAGACGATCCCTACACGTTGATGTTCTGCTTCCGATGCAGAGCCCAACTCCAGCATCGAACCAATCACATATATTCTGCGGCCGGACCAATCGATATCATCACAGAATTCAATAGCCGCTATGGTCGACTCCGGATTGGCGTTATAACAGTCCCTAATGAGGGTTACGGGGCCCTTAAATATTTCTCCCCTGCCAAAGAGGGGTTTCACCGAGGATAAACCCTTTTCAATTGCTTCATGGCTGGCCCCTGCTTCCTGGGCCAGGGCCGCCGCCGCGAGAGCATTTAATATATTGTGCTGCCCCGCAAGGGCAATCTTGATGGTCTTGCCGTTCCAAATAAATTCGATTCCATCCAGAGCCAGGTTCCGCCCACCACCGAACGGAAGGGTTGAACGCGGTCCATAGAGTTTGATTGTTCCCTTCACCTCTTGTTGCAAATAATCAGCATAGGGATCATATTCAGGAATAAGTCCTGTCTGTTTTCCGGTAAATTGAGAAAAAATGGCCCTTTTTTCTTTAGCAATGGCATCTTTTGATCCGAGAATACCGATATGGGCAGTCCCGATATTGGTAATCAGTGCGACATCTGGACGAAGGACCGCCGCCAGTTCACTGATTTCCCCCTGTCTATTCATCCCCATTTCAAAAACACCAATGCGATGTTCCGACCGAACCGAAAAAACCGAAAGGGGAAGCCCTGTCTCAGAGTTAAGGTTCCCTTCATTCATGATGACCCGGTGTTCCTGTCCAAGGATGGCGGCGGTCAGTTCTTTTACCGTTGTTTTACCAGATGAACCGGTAATTCCAATTTTGAATAAACCGGGGAATTGGTCTAGATAGGCTTTGGCGGCCTGCTGAAGGGCACGTAATGTGTTAGGCACCACAATGAGGGCCCCATCGTGCTGTTTTGCCGCTTCCAAAGCTGTCTTCCGATAGGTGTCGAGCCGGTCTTCCTGCATGAGTACAATGGAAGCTCCTGAGTTAAAAGCTCCGGAAATATATTGATGTCCATCCTGACTGGACCCAGGCAAGGCGATAAAAAGCCCAGCCTTGCTTACCTTTCGCGAATCAATTGCGACAGAGGCAAAGCCAGATTTTGCGGAAAGACCTGTATATAGCAATGTGCCCTGCACCGCCTCCACTAAGGCATTTAGGGTCATCAACATAGCATCAGCCATCCTGGTTTGTCCTTTTTCCAATATGAATCTGCATTATTTCCGAAGGATTCTTTTTTTGCAACTGAAGCTCATCTCTGGCAATCTTGGAAATACGTTCCGTACTTGATAGCACCGCAATCCCCGCAATAAGCCGTTTATTCTGCTCCAGCTGGTCCTGCTGAACCTTTTCCAGACGGCGAACATCCTCAGAAAGCTGATAATAGCGGGCAGACTGCCAGGCATTCAACGCAAAAAAGAGCGGAATGGTGATAACCCAGACATACAACAAAAGCCGTTTCAGCATTACAGGTCTTCCTCCAGTACCTTTTCCACCACCCGCAATTTTGCACTCCTGCTGGGGGGATTTGTTTTAATTTCTTCCATGCTCGGGGCGATCGGCTTCTTTGTAATTAAAGAAACAGTTCGCTGTCCCTTACATGTACATATCGGCGCTTCTGGCGGACAGGTGCAGTCCTTGTTTTTCTCTCTAAAGAAATTTTTAACAATCCGGTCTTCCAAAGAATGAAAGGTAATAACACCAAGACGGCCGCCATTTTCCAAAACATGCAGGGCTGAGTCAAGCAAGGATTCCAGGCGGCTTAATTCTCCATTTACGGCTATTCTAAGGGCTTGAAAGGTTCTGGTAGCAGGATGGATTGGTCCATGCCGATAAGAGGCAGGCACTGCGCTTTCAATTATAGATGCAAGCATGTCGGCGGACTCGATTCGGCTTTTTGCCCGAGCCTCTACAATAGCATGGGCAATGCGCCGTGAAAAACGTTCCTCTCCATTCTGATATATCAGGTCCGCCAAATCCCGTTCAGAAAGCTGCATGACCAGATCTGCGGCGCTCGGCCCAAAAGAAGGATCCAGCCGCATATCCAGGGCTTCATGTTTCCTGAAGCTAAATCCCCGCCCGCTTTTTTCATAATGGAAGAGGCTAATGCCAAGATCGATGAGAATTATATCAGGCCGTTTAATTTCTGAAGGGTATTCTGCAAAAAAGGTATGGGACCAGCCAGAATAAAAATGGATTCGGTCTCCAAAAGCGGCGAGCCTCTGCTTGGCAATGGCTTGAATAGCCGGATCTGCATCTACACCGATGATACGAAGACTGGGAAACCGGGAAAGAAAAGCAAAGCTGTGCCCGCCCTCACCGAGGGTAGCATCAATCATAAGAGAAGCTTCATGTCGGGGTGCCAGATAATGAAGGGTTTCTTCCAGCAGAACCGGGGTATGAACAAATTGAACAGCATCAGGCTCCATTCATCCCCTCCCCTTATAAGAATACCGAGCTCAGTTCTTCCGCTGCAGAGCGGAATTCGGCTTCATTTTCATCCCAGTACTGCTTGTACTGGTCCGCATCCCAAATTTCTATATATTTATCAATCCCTAAAATGACGCATTCACGGTTTAATGCAGCAAATTCCCGTAAACTCTGGGGAATGGCTATGCGGCCTGCCTTATCAATCTCCACTTCTTGCGCCGGTGCAATAATTCTGCGCTGAACCATTCTGGAACGGGCCTGAAAGGGGGATGTGGTTTCCATGAGTTTTCGTGAAAGGATCTTCCATTGTTCCGGTGCAAAAAGCCATAAACACCGGTCAACACCCTGAGTCATTACCAGGATATTTCCTGGTAATTCAGATCGCAACCGGGCAGGCAGGCTGAGACGCCCCTTTTCATCCAAGGTGTTTTTAAACTCACCAGTTAACAACTCCATTCCACTTTTTCCTATTTTTTCCCACTTATTCCCACTGAGATACATTATTGACACATAAATTCCCTCCGTCAATACAACGTAGAAGAGAAAAGATTATAAATAGTAATTTTTTATTATTTTTAACTACAATTCTGTTTAGTATATATAAAATATTGCAAATCCTGCGAAAGACAGGTATGTTCTGAGTATGTATAGTGAAGAATGTTTTATTGTGTATCCCGAAGGCGACATACAGGAAGCGCCTGGCAGTTTATCTATTAATCAATTAGTTGATATTAATGGATATCCAGTGGCCCTGCCCCTGCATACAAATAAACAACTAATTTTCAGAGTTTCACAAATTACAAAAAAAGAATATCGCGGAGGCTGTGAAATATATCATTACCTGGAACAACTAAACGCAGACGAGCTATCGGAATATGTCAGAATTTAACCGGGAAAGCACCCTGCATGCCCAGCTTAAACAGCTCTATGCTGGAACGGGGGGCCAAATAGAAGTACCGGTAGAATCCTACATTTGCGACTGCAGAACAGGCTATGGCGAACTTATAGAAATTCAAACAGGCAGTTTTGGCCCCTTAAAAAATAAACTGCAACAGATTGCCCAAAACTATCGGGTGAAAATAGTTCACCCCATTATTCGCAGTCGTTTTATTGAAACCTATTCAGCCGATAAGGTCCTTTTACGAAAACGGCAGAGCCCCAGAAAGGGCAATTCATGGGATCTCTTTAAAGCCTTAATTTACGCCCCAGAACTGATTTTACATAAAAATATAAGCTTAGAATTGGTAGCTTTGGATATAACTGAAACACGGATAGAAGATGGAAATGGCTCCTGGCGCAGAAAGGGAATTAGTCTGGATGATAAAAAATTACTGACCTTACACGATACACGATTATTGCATTACCCGGACGATTATGAGAATTTCATCCCTTTTACTATAGAAGAAACCTTTACTATCCGCGACTTTTTTAACCGATGCAAGGATATTCGAACCGCTAAAAAACCCCTTTCAGAACAAGTTTTTTCGGAACCAACTGAAGAACCCCTGACGTATCCTACAGCACAGAAAGCCATCTATGTCCTGCATCGGATCGGTATCCTAGAAAGAATTGGCAGAAAGGGCAATTCATATCTTTATCGAAAAAAGCAATAAAAAAGGCTGCCTTCATATAAAGGCAGCCTTATATTTTAGGAAGATTTAATTTTACCAGCTATCTACCATATCATCGGGGTCACGATTTTCCTCTGCAAAGAGGTCCGTCACCGCCCGGAGATCATCCAAGTACAAATAGTAGCTGCCGTAGGATTCCATGGGGTCACATTCCACCTTAAAGCCGGTTACTTTTATACCCATCTTGGAGTTATAGTGATAATCCCGCTGTACGATTCCATTTCTGCCATCTGGAGCTTGGGGAGGAATTGCGACGGTCAGTTTTTTCCAGCCCTGGAAATTCAGTTTGCCCATATACAGTTCATACTCTCTACCAAAGAAATCCTGGATAAGGATTTTTAAGGTATGATTGTAGTTCCGTCCAACAACCCATACAGAAATGGTCTTGGTGATCCCTTCGATGGGGATTGGCCTAAGCGGCAGAAGGGTAACAGTATTATAACCGCGACGCAAAAAGTCGACCCGGGTACCGAGAACGTACTTATCGGGGATATTCAGATTTTTTTCCTCGGGGATGGGCTGTTTTCCCGCCGGAGAACCTTCGAAAAGCCGGGTGGTGGTAAATCCTTCGTCAGAGGACATTTTGGAAATCCAGAATCCGGCCTGTTCGAATTTGTCTACGGATACTTCCTTTAACTTCTGCTGGGCCGACTCAACACCAACCTTTTCTGGGTTTGGGGTTCCCACTTCGGTTTGGGCAAACAGCAGAGCAGTACTGGCCAAAAGGATGACAGCAAATATACTTCGCTTCATGACGGTCTCCTTAATTTTTTGCATTTGAACCGGCGCTCCACAATTCCTGGACCCGGGCGGGATCGGCTAGCTCATCGCCGTCAAAGGGAGTTTCAAAGGTATCGGTTAATACCTTGATCTGATTAATGTAAATCTGGAAATCATCTACCCGCTCCACAGGACGGGTCCAGATGCGGAATTTTACGAGGGTTAAACCCTGCCGCTTCGGAAGGGTCCGCTTTTCCTGCGGAATATTTGAGGGAATATTGATGCGAAGGTTTTTCCAGCCTTCGAAATTAAGATCCCCCATGTTTAAAATATGTACGATCCCTTTGTAATCCCGAATATAGGCTTCCATGTAATAGTTAAAATTCGCTCCCCACACCCACATGTCTAATAGCTGAACACGGCCGGGAATCGGAATTTCCGCAGGATTTTCATCCTTATCGTCCTTGGCAACGGGATATATATCGATCCAGTTGTATCCTTTCCGGTCAAAACGACCCCAAACACCAAGGCTCTTTATATCCTTGCCCTCCCGATTATAACCATGAGCAGCAGCCGGCCAGGTTTTTATGTATGCAAGCTTCGGAAAGGTTTCCTTATCCGTTTTAGTTGCAAACTTGCTTGCTGTTACCTTCCAGACATAACCGGAAGATCCGTCAAAGTTCTCCAAAATTCGTGATTCTAGGTTTACAGCCTTTTCTTCTGCAGCATAGACAGATGCAACTGTCATACATACCGAGAGAGCCAGGCATACAGCTTTGAAACCGCCGTGTTTCATCCCTTACTCCTTTTGCCGATCGTCGTTGAAAGGTGATTGTATAAGATTATATTTCCTTGCATTACCTTTGTCAAACCTTAGCTGTAAATATTATATCATTTTCTATTATCGGCATCTTTTTCATAATGTGCCCCCATTTTTTCTTGTTCGAGGCACCGAAAACAGGCTAATTTTTGTATCGTTTTTATAAGAAGCAACTATTTCTGCTATATGGGGCCAGAGCGTATCATCAAAAACAGCAACAACCGATGGGGGAAGCAGTTCATCCCGAATCCCAGAAAAAACAATCAGCGGTGCAGAAAGATTCTGCAAAGCCAAATCCGCAGGGAAAAGAGTTACTGAAGAAAGGGGGACAGCGGGTTCAGAAAGATTTACAATCAGAATTGACCCCTGAGAAAAACCCATTTCGGTCAGGCCACGATCAAAGGCCTGCTTTAAGCTATCCCTCCTTACATCATCCATAGATGGGGGAAGCAGAAGGGCTGGAACTTGGCCTGTTTGTACAGCTAAAGGACCCGCTATAGTAGCGGCCCGCTCCAGATCCCTTTCATAATCAATAGTATAATCCCTGCCCCACAGAAGCACCACTGTTCCTGTATGACCCTGCTTAAATGTTTCTGCTACCTCTTCATACCGGATTGGGGTGATGATAATACTCCGGGATGCTGCTTTTTTTTCAATAAATCTGAGTTTAAGGGCTTCATCAGCGGACTCTGGCAGAGAAAGAATATGGACAGGCCTAAACAACCGAATCCCTGCCGTAATGGCTTGCCATACTGCTCGGTTCTTTCCATAAATAAGCAGTTCAGCTTCATCGCTGAGGATGAAAACGCCGCTCCTGCTAAAAAAAAGAACCCCAACAAAGAGCAGTGCTAGACCTGAACTCCAAAAATAATGCTTTTTATTCAACATACCTCTTATTTTATCAGTCCCGGAATAACTATACCAGAGAAGGGGACTTTTCAGGAAGGCCATACCATCCTTGACCAAGGTCCCTGGTAAGCATAAAATTAGAACCATTCTATTTGTATAAGGAGAGTTTCCATGACCAGCTATAAAGAACTCGGTCTCGTGAACACCGTTGAACTGTTTAAAAAAGCAGTAAGCGGCGGGTATGCTATCCCGGCATACAATTTTAATAATATGGAACAGCTCCAGGCAATTATTCAGGCCTGTGTTGAAACCAAATCCCCTGTCATTCTCCAGGTATCCTCCGGTGCCCGGAAATATGCAAACCAGACCCTGCTCCGCCACATGGCCCGCGGTGCGGTTGAATATGCCCACGAACTGGGCTATGACATCCCCATCGTACTCCACCTGGACCATGGTGACAGCTTCGAACTCTGCAAGGATTGTATTGAGTCTGGTTTCTCTTCGGTCATGATCGATGGTTCCCACCTTCCCTATGAAGAAAACGTAGCCTTGACCAAAAAGGTCTGTGAGTTTGCCCATTCCCGTAAGGATTATGTATCCGTAGAAGGTGAGCTCGGCGTACTGGCCGGTGTGGAAGATGATGTTTCTGCGGAACACAGCCACTATACCCAGCCTGGTGAAGTGGAAGACTTTGTTAAGAAGACCGGCGTCGATTCTCTGGCAATTTCTATTGGGACCAGCCATGGCCGGACCAAATTTAAGCCCGAACAGTGCACCCGGGATGCCAACGGAATTCTGATTCCGCCACCCCTGCGCTTCGATATTCTGGAAGAAATTGAGAAGCGGATCCCTGGTTTCCCCATCGTTCTGCATGGGTCTTCTTCTGTTCCGATCGAATATGTAAAGATGATTGAACAATACGGCGGTGTAATGAAGGACTCTGTGGGTATCCCCGAAGAACAGCTTCGCCGGGCAGCCAAGAGTGCGGTCTGCAAGATCAATATCGATTCCGACGGCCGGCTTGCCATGACCGCCATGATCCGTAAAGTCTTTGCTGAAAAACCCGACGAGTTCGATCCCCGCAAGTACCTGGGTCCTGCCCGGGATGAGCTCAAAAAGCTCTATATGCACAAAAACATCAACGTATTAGGTTCTGCCGGAAAGGCTTAAGCAAAAAAAAAATCCTGAAACAGCGGTGTAACAGCACGCTGTTTCAGGAATGTATACAATAATCTGTTTTAAGAAGCACCACCTGTTATCGCTTGGTTATCCGTTCATCAATATAGGTAGTTACTAAATACCAAACACTCGGAATAAGGCTTATGAGAGCTGCAGGAACAGCAACAATATAGAGTTTGGAAAACCAGGCCCAATAGGCAGTTGTTGCAACCAGGGGCAGCAAAACCGCTGACGCATAGGCTAAAAACGAAAGGAAACCAAGTTCCTCTTCTGCCTTTTGAAGGAGCCGGGGAATGCCGATGCTCAATGCGCCCCAGAGCAAGGGGGTAAGCACCAAAAGAATCCCGTCTTTATGCATATTCCACTGAATGCTTTTAACTAGCGCTACAGGAATAAGCCAGATAAGGATAAACTGATTAATTTCTATATAACTCTGATGCCTGTATCTCACCTGAAGGGCATAGCGAAACGCGAGTGGAAGCAATACAGGAAAGGCTACTACATCAATAAAACCATGGAGCCAGCGAAGGAATCCAAAGGCGCCTTCCGGGACCAGACGAGGGATGAAGAACGTAAAAACTCCTACAAAGGAGCCACCGAGGATGGATAAGACCAGACCTTTTTTTTCCCTATCCTGAGGTTGCTGAAGGGCTTCGACAAAAAGGTAGAGCGCAGGGATCCAAAAAATGCTGAAAAGTATCATATTCATAGCCTATCATGGGTATAATACCGAAAGCAATAGGACTGGACATAGTAGCTGCTTATTTGATATAGTTTTGGGAAAGTCGTATGCACATGCCCCGTTGTGCTCGCGGCTTACGAGGAGGTCAGTTGGCAGATAAGGATTTGCGGATCAACGAACAGATCCGGGTACGTGAGGTTCGGCTCATCAGTGACGATGGGGAACAGCAAGGCATTGTTCCTACATTAGAAGCACTCCGGATGGCCAAAGAACAGGGTTTAGATCTGGTTGAGGTAGCACCCAATGCTAACCCGCCGGTTTGTAAAATTCTGAACTACGGCAAGTTCAAATTCGAGAATGAAAAAAAGGTTCGGGATTCTAAAAAGAAGCAAAAGCTTCTTAAAATTAAAGAAATCCGGATGCAGCCCAAGATCGATGATCACGATCTGGATTTCAAGTCGAAACATATTCGCGAATTCCTGGCTGAAGGCAACAAGGTCAAGGTTACGGTCCGTTTCCGCGGACGGGAACTTGCCCACACCGAACTCGGACTTGACGTCCTTAAGGACGTATTAAAACGGATAGAAGGGGAATATGTCATGGATAAACCTCCAGCAATGGAAGGTCGTTTTATGTCCATGGTTTTAAGCCCCAAATCCAAGAAATAATTTAGAGGGATGGCGCCATGCCGAAGATGAAAACCAAGAAAAGCGCAGCCAAGCGCTATTCGTTTACCGGATCTGGCAAGGTTAAGTATAAGAAACAGAACCTTCGCCACATCCTGACCAAGAAGACGAGCAAACGGAAGCGGAATCTCCGCCATGCCGGTATTTTGTCCGATGACAATGTTCCGGTAATCAGAAAGAAGTTATTACCCTACGGTTAAGGAAGGAGCGGTTCCCCCATGTCAAGAGCAGTAGACGGTACCAGAAGAAAGGACCATCGTAAAAAGATTCTCAAGTTGGCGAAAGGCTATTGGGGCCGCCGCCACTCAAACTATAAGGTTGCAAAGGACGCGGTTACCAAGGGTCTTTTCTATGCCTATCGTGACCGAAGAGACCGGAAAGGAGATTTCCGCCGGCTCTGGATCATCCGGATTAATGCAGCCTGCCGCGAAGAAGGCCTTTCCTATTCCCGCCTGGTCGATGGTTTAACCAAGGCTGGCGTTGCAATTGATCGCAAGGCTCTGGCTAACCTGGCAATTCAGGACAAGGCAGCTTTTAAGGCTGTAGTTGAAAAAGCAAAGGCTTCCTTAGGAGCATAAGGTATGATAACCCTCGAGCAAGTTAAACTGCTGGAAACCAAGGTTTCAAAGGCAATTGATACAATTCAGCATCTTACTGAAGAAAATAGACTGTTGCGGGAGAAACTGGAAGGGTACCAGAGCAGAATACACGAGCTCGAGGTGTTAATTCAGCGATTTAAAGATGATCAAGGTAAAATCGAAGCAGGCATTGTTTCTGCACTGGATCGTCTCAATAAGTTTGAAGACATACTTGAATTTGAAATAGGCGCAAAACCAAGCTCAGATACGGTCATTCATACTCAAGCCGTAACGCCAGAGCCGGTTCAGCCAATCAATACATCTATACCCCCTGTACAAAATGAAACGGTAGATCCCGATTCGGATGAAGCCATCCTTGCTATTCTCGAACAGGAAGAGAAGGCCCGCCAGAACACCATAGCAGAACATACAGAACCGGAGATTAAATCAGCTTCTTCCGGTGCTGAACTGGATATTTTTTAAGAGGAAACCTATGCCGAAGGAGGGCTTGCGCATCGATATCCTCGGCACATCTTTTACCATCAGGGCCGATGAGGATCCTCTCTATCTTAATGCTCTCCTTTCTAAATACCAAACCGTGGTTGATTCGGTTCAACGAAATACGGGACTTACGGACCCATTAAAATCTGCTATTGTTGCTGGAATCATGCTCTGCGATGAATTAGAAAAACAGCAGCGTAAAATTAACAGCAGTTCCTTACAGGGAAAACAGGAATCAAAAGAGGTGGAACAGCTTCTTCTTGATCTCATCACACGGATAGACTCAAGTCTGCAAGATAATCATGGACATTAAAAAAGAGCAAACCTATTTTATTTTAAAGAATCCAATACAGCGGTATGCCTGGGGATCGAAACAGTGGATCCAGGATTTGCTTTCCCTGCCAGAATCGGAACGGCAGTTGCCCATGGCAGAACTCTGGATGGGAGCCCACCCGCGTTCCCCTTCTATCGCCCTGCTCGATCACAAAGAAGAGCCCCTGGATAGACTAATACACGAAAACCCCTCAGGTTTCCTTGGGGAAGCAACGGCAGAACAGTTCACCACCCTGCCCTACTTATTTAAAATTTTAGCTGCCGAGACGCCTCTTTCTATTCAAGCCCATCCGGATAAGAAACAAGCAGAAATCGGCTTTGCGCGGGAAGAAGCGGCTGGAATACCGCTTGCCGCAGAAAACCGAAATTATAAGGACCCAAACCATAAACCGGAGATCATCTGTGCCTTAAGCACCTTCACCGCCATGTGTGGTTTTCGTGAACAGACAGAAATCGCCCAATTGCTTTCGCTTCTGAATCTGACTGAACTGCAACAGAGCCTGGAAGCCATTCAGGAAACCGATACGAAAGGGGCCTATCAAGCTTTTTTACGGTCCCTCTTTTCATTATCCCAGGAAAGCCGGCTTAACCTTACCAAGAATTTACAAGCCGGGCTTCCTGAGCTGGAACAAAAATACCCAACCTATGCAGTTGAATGGGGGCTTATAAAACGATTCTGCGCGTTGTACCCCGGCGACAGCGCGGTTATTTCTCCCTTGTATCTTAATGTGCTTTCCTTACATCCTGGGGAGGCGTTATTTTTACCCGCAGGGATTCTGCATGCCTATGTGCATGGTTTTGGCGTTGAACTTATGGCAAACTCAGACAATGTATTGCGGGGCGGTCTGACACCAAAATATATTGATGTTGATGAATTACTTCGAATATTGCGGTTCGAACCCTTTAAACCGGAAATACTCTCGCCCATAGAAACTGATGGGGGTATGAGTACCTATCCGAGCCCAGTACAGGAATTTGCCCTCTTTCGCATTGACCTTATGAAGGATGTACCTCGAGAACTTTCACCTGGGAAACCGACTATACTCATCCTACTGGAAGGGACAGCCTATATCGGTACGGGACAGCAAAACAGGGAACTGCAGAAAGGGATGAGCCTATTTCTGCCCGCAGAACGGGCATTGCTGACACTCACTGGTTCAGCACGGATCTTTGGGGCCACCATTGGTTCAGGGATTGCATGAAAATCCTCGTCGATGCCGATTCCTGCCCAAAACCAACCCGGGACGCTATTATACGGGCAATAAAAAGAACCGGGATTCAGGGTTTTTTTGCCGCTAACCGTCCTATCCCCGGGATTCCAAATGATGAACTCTGCAAAATGGAGATTTGCGAAACCCATCACGGAGCGGCGGATGATCGGATTGTAGAACTGGCAGAGCCGGGCGACCTGGTCATTACCAGGGATATACCCCTTGCAAACCGGCTTGTAGAAGCCCAAATTTCCGTTTTAGATGATCGGGGCAGGCTGTACACAAAAGAAAATATACGGGAACGGCTTTCGCTGAGGAACTTTATGGTGGGGTTGGCAGAACAAGGCCTGGGACCGGAACGAATTCCCAGTTATGGCAAAAAAGAGTTAAAGGCCTTTGCCGATGGCTTTGACAGGGAGCTTCAGCGGCTTATTCGGCAAGCTCGGGGTACAGGTCCCGAATCTGCTTGATATTGGGCAGAATTTCAAAAAACATTTCAACTAATTCGGGGTCAAATTTTTTCCCTGACAGCTTCCTAATTTCATTATAAACAGACTGCTCGTCCCATGGTTCCTTGTATACCCGCCGGGAAGAAAGGGCATCGAACACATCGGCAATGGCTACAATTCTTCCCCCGAGGGGAATTTCTTCCCCCTTTCGTCCCAGCGGTTTGCCGGTGCTGTCTGATTTTATCGGCTGTAGAGTAAAGGGATCTATCCAGCCAGGATAACCGGAGCCATCCCAATTTTCGTGGTGAGTCAGGGCAATCTCAGAGGCAATCACATCCAGGGGCGATTGGATATCATCAAAAAGCCGGGCACCAAAATAGGTATGGCCCTGCATGATGGCATACTCTTCGGGGGTAAACTTCGCCGGCTTTTTCAAGATTAAATCAGAAATCGCGACTTTTCCCACATCATGAAGCATGGCGGCTATTTTTAAGGTATCCCTGAATTTATCCCGTTCAACATCGGGAACCGTATGATGATAGGCCCAGCGGTCATACAGCTCTACCGCATAGCCTGCAACCCGGTTAACATGGGCACCGGTTTCCTTAGGGTCCCGGAGTTCGGACATTTTAATCATCCTGAGGATCATTGCCCGGGTCATGTAGGCCCGCTGAAGGGCCACCGTAGCATTTACTGCAAAATGGGAAATAAGCAATTCGTCTTCTTGAGAAAAGGGAATTATTGACCCCGATTCATCCTTTGCATTGATAACCTGAATAACCCCAAGAAGTTTATTTTCAGCAGTTTTTAACGGAACCGTAAGCATACTGGTGCTTTTGTAACCGGAAATTTTATCGTATTGGGTGTTAAAGGAAAAGGAAGAATCAGAGGGGATATTATACACATCCTTTACATTAAGAATTTCCTTAGTGAGAGCGCAATACCCAGATAGGGTTTTTTCATTAATCGGAATAGTAAAAACTGAGTATACAAGTTTTTGTCCCGGCGGCAAGGCTTTTTGAAGGGTATCATTCTGAGAATATTTTATAGCCAGCTTATCCCCATCCTTAACATAGATGGAGCCTGCGTCGGCATGGACAACCCGGCGGGCTTCCAGCAGAATTCGCTCCAGAAGCAGGTCCAGATCCTGAATTTGGTTCAATTCCGAATCGAGTCGTATGATTGATTCTAGATTTGCTCGCCGCTGCATTACCCTATCAGTCCTTTTTACCAGTACACTTAATTATATGATATCCGAACTGGGTTTGCACGATATCACTAATAGAACCAGGGGACAGGCGTTTAACTGCATTTTCAAAGGGAGCGACCATCTTGCCTGGCCCAAACCAGCCCAAATCTCCGCCGGAAGACTTTGAGGGACAGGTAGAAAATTCCCTAGCTAAAGATTCAAAGGATGCTCCCTGTCTGATTCGTTTCAGCAGTTCCATTGCCTGATTGCGATCCTTTACAAGGATATGACTTGCTCTCCATTCCATGTTGTTCCTCCTTGTACTTTCTGGTACTATTGTGGCATGATATGGGCCCACCGCGCAAGGGTCTTGGAGGTACATGGTATGGGAATACGGAAATTCTTTGGTAATCTTTTCATCATCTTTGGTGTTCTTAATATAGCCAATTTCTGGGCGCCCCGGCCAATTCCAACAGTGGGGCCCTCTGCATTCATTATCGGAATATTGCTGATTGGAACTGGAATATATATCCGCCTTGAACGGGATGCTCAGGGCAATATTAAATGGGACCGTATCGCAGCCTTATTCCGAAGTTCAACCCAGCAAAACTCTGCTCAAAGCACGAGAAACCAAGGACGGCCAAACCCGGAACGAAAGCTGTCAGACCCCCTTATAGCAGTCCGGGTGCTCAGACTGGCCGAACAAAAAAAGGGAATGCTGAGCATTTCCCAAACCGCCATGGAACTAAATATTCCACTTTCGGATGCTGAGGCGGGACTTGATGAATGTGTTGCCCGGGGAACCGCATCCATCGAGGTAGATTCAAATACGGGCCTCGCCTACTACCGGTTCCCCGAATTTTTGCCTAAAGATGAATAGCCCGGTCAAGAGCTGAAAGGGCACCCTCCTTTATTCCTTCAGCCAGCGTCGGATGGGCGTGGATCATATCTGCCACTTCTTCCACCGTAAGCTCATTCTGGCTTGCAAGAAGCAGTTCGTGGATTAAATCGGTAGCCCCTGAGCCGAGAACCGACGCACTGAGGATTTCTCCGGTAGCCGGATCGGTTAAAAGTTTTACAAAGCCCTCCGGATGCCCCGTCGCAACGGCCTTTCCAATCGCCCGGAATGGGAAGGTGGAACTTTTATAGCTCTGGCCTTGTTTTTTTAATTCCTGTTCCTTATAGCCGAAGGAAGCAACCTGGGGTTCGCAGTACACCGCCTGGGGGACAAAACGCTTAGGAATTCTGGTTTGATGGGGATTCCTGGCCTTGCCAAGCAAAAAGGCGACCCGTTCCGCCACCAGTTCCGCCTGGGCTGAAGCCACATGGGCTAACTGGGCTTCTCCTGCTACGATATCCCCCACGGCATATATGCCCTGAGCATCGGTTTCATAATAGTCATGGACCCGTACATAGCCCCGGTCCAGCTGTATCCCCAATGTATCCAATGAAAGATTTTCCGTGTTGGGGCTTCGGCCGGTAGACACAAGAAGCCTCTCACCTTCCAATATGGTCGGCTTCGGATCACCCTGGGCAGGTTGTATGGTAAGTTTAAGGCTTCCACTGGTTTTTTCGAGTTTGACCGCCTTCATTCCCGTATAAAACCGGATACCCTTTTTTTCAAAGACTGCTCGAATGGCGGAGGAAATATCCTCATCTTCCATAGGAAGGATCCGGTCGAGCATTTCAACCACCTCTACCTGGACACCAAAGCTGTTCATGATATAGGCAAATTCCATTCCGATGGCTCCGGCCCCTAAAATGATAAACCGTTTTGGCAGGTCTTTCATCATAAGGCTTCCGGTAGAAGAAAGCACCTGCTGTTCATCTAACTCAAAACCGGGGATAACCCTTGGACGGGAACCGGTGGCAACCACGATTGCAAAGGCTGAAAGCTTCTTAAGTTCCTTTCCTTCACTGTCGGTGACAGAAAGATTATT
>Ga0272446_1004048_pt1 | contig 17740 bp, 10 predicted proteins | sample YNPCB0061_FD_194587 | JGI IMG/M metagenome (GOLD analysis project Ga0272446, IMG submission 194587) | Hot spring microbial mat communities from Yellowstone National Park, WY, United States - YNP-CB-006-1 | ecosystem: Environmental > Aquatic > Thermal springs > Hot (42-90C) > Sediment | place... | reverse complement strand
TGTTGTTAGCGCAATGGCACCACTCCGATTCCATCTCGCACTCGGTTGTGAAACGTTGCTGCGGCGAAGATACTTGGGGGGTTGCTCCCTGGGACAATAGTTCGATGCCAGGCTTCCTCTACTTGATTTGATCAGCGTAAAGAGCAGTCACACCTCATGGTGAGCTGCTTTTTATGTTTTTTATGGGATTTAGTTTGATGAATATCGGCGCGATCGCCATTACAATTTATCAAGTTGCCTTTCACGGTTGATGCCCCATGTTGAGAGCTGGAATTGTTGGCTTACCCAATGTAGGTAAATCTACTTTGTTCAACGCCCTAGTTGCCAATGCCAAGGCTGAGGCTGCTAATTTTCCTTTTTGTACGATCGAACCCAATGTGGGGATTGTGGCTGTACCAGATGAGAGGTTAGAGGTTCTAGGCAGGATTTCTGAATCTTTGCAGATTGTCCCGACTCGTGTGGAGTTTGTAGATATTGCAGGATTGGTGAAAGGCGCCAGTAAAGGTGAGGGTTTGGGAAATCAATTTCTAGCCAATATCCGAGAGGTGGATGCGATCGTCCATGTAGTCCGCTGTTTTGATGAGCCAGACATTATCCATGTCTCTGGCTCAGTCGACCCGGCTCGTGACATTGAAGTAATTAATCTGGAGTTGATTTTAGCAGATTTAGCGCAGGTAGAAAAAAGGCTGGAACGTGTCAAGAAACAGATAAAAACTAATAAAGAATTTCAAGAAGAACTAGAAGCCCTAGAGGCAATTACTGAGTCTCTCAATCAAGGTAAACCAGCCCGCCAAGTGGCAATTAGTCCGGAAGCGGCTCCGTCAGTTAAGCATCTGGGTCTGCTGACTAGTAAGCCAATTATCTATGCAGCCAATGTTAGTGAAACAGATTTGGCTACTGGCAATGAATGGGTGGAGCAGGTGAAGCAAATTGCTGCTCAAGAAAAGGCGGAAGTTGTGACTGTTTCTGCACAGGTCGAGTCAGAACTAATTGAACTATCTGAAGAGGATAAAGCAGAATTTTTGGCATCTCTTGATGTACAGGAAGGAGGCTTGAAGTCCTTAATCAGAGCAACCTATAGTTTATTAGGTTTGCGTACGTTTTTTACGTCAGGAGCTAAGGAGACTAGGGCCTGGACCATAACTGCTGGTACCCAGGCACCCCAGGCTGCTGGGGTAATTCACTCGGATTTTGAGAAGGGATTTATTAGGGCAGAAACTGTAGCCTACAGAGATTTGGTTGCTGTAGGTTCTCTGGCGGCAGCAAAAGAGAAAGGGCTAGTACGGAGTGAAGGTAAAGAATACGTTGTTCAAGAGGGAGATGTGATGCTATTTCGTTTTAATGTTTAACTGAAGCGATAGCTACTATAGCTATTTAGGTTAATTAGGTTGGGTTTAGCTTGTTGGATTATCGAGATAAAAACTAATAAAAAATTAAGTAAGATAAGCTGCATGTAATTATCACTAGGCACTGGCTATGCAGATTAATTGGCAACCGGTAAAGCTGTACGAGGATATTATCTACGAAAAAGCTGACGGGATGGCTAAGATCACTATTAATCGTCCCCACAAACGTAATGCATTTCGCCCTAAAACTGTTTCTGAGTTGTATGATGCCTTTGCTGATGCCCGAGAAGATCCACGGATTGGGGTAGTTTTTCTGACTGGTGCTGGCCCCCATACGGATGGCAAGTATGCTTTTTGCGCGGGTGGTGATCAAAGTGTCCGTGGTGAAGCGGGTTATGTGGATGAGTTGGGTGTACCCCGCTTGAATGTATTGGATCTACAGAGGGCAATTCGATCGCTCCCCAAGGTTGTAATTGCTTTGGTGGCTGGCTATGCGATCGGTGGTGGGCATGTGCTGCATTTGCTGTGCGATCTGACAATTGCTGCTGATAATGCCATATTTGGCCAAACTGGCCCCCAGGTGGGTAGCTTTGATGGTGGATTTGGGGCAAGTTACTTGGCACGGGTGGTTGGGCAAAAAAAGGCTAGGGAAATTTGGTTTTTATGCCGGCAGTATGATGCCAGGCAAGCTTTGACCATGGGCTTAGTTAATCATGTGGTTCCAGTGGCCGAGCTAGAGGAGGAGGGGGTGAAATGGGCCCAAGAAGTCCTCAGTAAAAGTCCGATCGCGATTCGTTGCCTAAAGGCCGCCTTTAATGCTGATTGTGATGGACAGGCCGGCCTACAGGAACTGGCAGGCAATGCGACTCTGTTGTACTACATGACTGCGGAGGGAGCTGAGGGCAAGCAAGCTTTTTTGGAAAAACGTCCCCCAGAGTTCCGTCAGTACCCGTGGCTGCCCTAGGCACTAACTAGGTATTTGATGACTGTATCCCGGATTGGCAGAAGATTCTTGTAGCTTTGTAAATGCGGGGACATTTGCTCGATCGCTCTTACCAAATCCGCAGCTATTTCAGCACTCTGATGCACCATGGCAAGAGGATAACGGTAGGTGTGGACGGTAAATAAAACTGAATCACTAGCTGCTAGGCGATGCATAGCCTGCCTTTCCATGCGTAGCCAAAGTTTTGAGCCAGCATTCTCCGGTGTAATTGCTTGGTCTATCTCCTGTTTATTGCGAGCTTCAACTAGAAATAACTCTGGGGAGTCGACAATGCTCCAGTTCATGCGCCATAGAGGGTAACCAGCTTTGAGTTTAGCAAACATGTTGTCTACTGGCTGGGATAATTTTTGGGCATAGTCGGGTACAGGTTGGTGGATTGCACTCAGGGCTAGTCCCATTTTGCTGCGTAAATCCCAGCGCAGGGGAAAGCAGACTGTCGCAGCTGTGAGGGTGTAACCCTGGGGTAGGGGCTGCAAAATCGTAAAGTCTTCCTGTACAAGTCGCCCCATTAGCTCTAAGGGGGCGTGGGCAAAGTCATCAAACTGCCACACTTCCCCAGTTCGGTTGTTGGTGATTTTGGTGGGGGTGATTTGGTAGTCTGGGGCGTAGTATTTGTCTAGGTGCTCTAGGAGCATGGCCAGAGCTTCTTGCTGTGGGGGTAGGCTCTCTGGGTAGGCTGCAAATACCTGTTCGTAGCGATCGCCCAAGAGTTGCCTTTTGAGTGCTAGCTCTTCGGCAAATTCAGCAGTGATATCTAGCCAGTCAGCTTCAGCTAAGGCCTTGAGGCCCATGCTGCCGGGAAGCTTTCTGAATGGCAAGTAGTCGGGTAGCTGCACTGAACTAAATTCAAGGGCCATTGGAATTAGTCTAATTTAAAACTGATAGTTGATATTAAAGTAGAATCCACGGTCTTGGGCATTGTCACCGCGATCGTTCAGGCGGACTAGAGGAACTCCATAATCGAGACGGATGCTCAAATTGGAAACTGGCTGCCAAAGTAGCCCTAGACCAGCACCAGCCAGGAAATTTTGGTCGCCTAGGGTGTTGGGATTACGAGGATTATTCCACACCCAGCCCCCCTCAAGAAAAGGACTGATCGTGAGAGAAGGTACGCTATTTTCATTGCGGGCCAAGATCCAGCGGTGCTCGACCGAAAGCCTTGCCCCATTATCACCAGCTCTAGCATTTTGACGAAAACCCCGTACTGACTGACCACCACCAATTACCAACTGTTGGGGAGGTAACAAACTATTGGCTGATAACTGGACATCTCCCTGCATAAGCAGTAAGTGGTCTGTACCCAAGACCTGGAGGCGCTGAATTTGCCCCAGCCAACTGAAAAAACGGCCGTCGGGGATTGGCCTGGGGTTGATAGTGGCATCAAAGATTCCTAAGCCAAGGTTAAAAGTAGAGCGTATGGACCAGATGCCTTGGTTATCGCGGCTCAGAAAATCCTGGCCTAATCTGAGGGTGGTGGTACGGGTAGTCCCGTCGGGGGCGGGGCCAATCCCAAAGGGGGTAGGGCCAGCAAAGGTGAAAGTCTGACCATCTTGGTAGCTGAGACCCAGGGAGATGGCGAATTCCTGTTGGAACGATCGAGCAATGGGCTGGCGGATAGTTAATTCGTATAACTCTGATTGGCCGCGGATATCAAATTCAGCAAAAGGTTCTTGGATAACCCGGTTTCTACTCCAAGAGGTGCGTAGTTGTACAGTGCCGTTAAGGCCATTAAGGGGGACTCGGTAGCCCAGTTCAATCCCTTCGGCCCCGCCCAAAATAGTCCGGTTGTAGACGACGCTGAGTTCATCACCCAAACCTAGTAAATTGCGGTTGCCTGCGCTAATCACAAACCGCTCTGAACCAACACTGGGGGGTGAATAATTATCAACGCCAACAGCGGCAAAAAGGGGTTCTGCATCTGTAACCCGGATTGACAAAATCGTACCGCCATCTTCACCCCGGAGGCTAGCTTCTATGTTTGCTATTAGGGGGTCATTGCGGAGGAGGCGCAGTTGCTCCTCTAGGGCATTGGTGTTGAGCGGGGTAGCTAGACCTACGGCAATTCGCGATCGCACATACTCCTGCAAGCGGGTATTACCCTCAATCCGGACATTGCTGATGCCCCGCTCACGGATTGTAATGGTGATATTGCCCTCTTGGCGATTGGTTAGTTCTGCCTGGCTAGTGAGATAGCCCCCATTGATGTAGCTTTGGGTAATGCGATTAACAGCCTCCTGCAATTCTCGCTCAGATACGGTCTGCCCGGTCTGGAGGTTCAGAATTTCCCGTAGTCGCTCATCACTAAACACAGTAATGGATGGGTCACCTTTAAAGGTGATTTCCCGGATAGTAATCGTTCCTGGACTGGGCCGGGGGGTCTGCCCTTGGCTAAAGAGGAGTTCTGATGAGGGCTGAATGTTGGCGGTTGGCACAGGTTGGGGGTCGGCCCAGCTAGGCTGAATACAGGCGGCTAGGCTACAGACAAAGGCAACTGTGCCTAAGTAAGTCTGTTGATGTAACTTTTGCATACTCCTCACTACTGCATACTGTAGAAGAACTCACACCCAAGTGATTGGGAAATTTATTAATGTATTTTGCTGATTTAGCAAAGCATGTTACAGGTGTACCTGGACTGCAAGTTGACAAGCTGCGTCCATTCTTAAAACTTTACTAGAGTTTAGCTCACTCAAGTGAAATTTTATCTACACTTTATCATGGCTACCTTTACGCAGTTATGCCGATGAATCAGGTTAGATTCATTAATTGAGTTGAAACTTTATTGATCAGGCAACCTTTGTTCTGAGCGTCTAGCCTTCTAGGGGCTGGAATAGTAGTAGATAAACTCGGCTGTGCTCAAAAAATCAATTTTGATTGAGTTGTGATTGAGTGGTGATCAGGGGATAGAAACTTTAGTTAAGGCAACCCTCCTGTAACAGAATGGTTGCCCAGCGATCGCAAAAATATTTTAGATATCAAGCACATGAAAATAAATGGCAGCCACTAGAAAGTTGACTCCCAGTAGTAGTAAAGCCCAGCCAGTCCGGAAAGGATAGGGGAACTTACCTTTAGGATCATTGTTGGCGGTTTTAGCAGTCATAGTTTCCTCGTGTTAAAGAAAATTAAAACTTAGATTGGGTTCCTCCCCGTGTGGGGTGGATGTCCAAAGGATACTACACAGTGGTCGATCGCACAGCTAGGGCCGGGGCAGGATTTAGCAAACTGCAATCATTGATAAATCCCTATCGCTTACTCCCCAGCCTGGAGGGTAGCCACTAGATCGTAAAAAGGCTGCCAATTGTCTGCTTGGTCGATTGCCAGCCAGACCGATTCAATGGTGGGGCGCAGCAGGGCGGTCTTAGGATTATTAGCCTTGAGGTATTGGGGAATAGTTGCGATCGTCTCTGCTGCAAGACCTTGGAGAGCATGGCGATACTGACTGACCCACTGGGGATAAATTTCTGGTGGTCGGCTATCGGCAAACTCTGTCCAGGCCGGAAAATACTCAGGGCCATGCTGCCAATCAGCTTGAAATAGTTGCCCCAGTCGCCAAAAAAACTCATGGTAGCCGATGGGGGTGCCATGGAGGAGTCGGCAAGTGGTAATTACTAACTCCCGATTGGTGGTGGGATCAAGGCTGGGTAGCCCGAGTTTACCCAACATCAGGCGGCTGTATTCTTGCCAGTAGATTTCCTCGTAGGAGGCGAGGCTGGCTTCCATGGCAGCGGGGGCGATCGCACAATCGAGGGTACGGGCAAGCATCTCTAGGTTCCACTTACAAATGCCCGGTTGGTTGCCATAGGCGTAGCGGCCATAGCAGTCAAAGTAAGCGGCAGTAAAATTAAGGTCAAAGTTGGGGATAAAAGCGTAGGGCCCATAATCAAAGCTCTCCCCTGTAATAGACATGTTGTCAGTGTTGAGCACTGCGTGGCAAAATCCGGCTTGCATCCATTGGGCAACTAGGCGGGCGGTGCGATCGACCAATTCTTGAAAAAAACTAGCATACCTGTCTGGCTGTGACTCCAGGTGAGCATAGTAGTAGTGAATAACGTGGTCTAGCAGTTTTTTAATTAGCTCCGGTTGTTTGTAGTGGTGGAGCCGCTCGAAGGTGCCAAAGCGGATGTGCGATCGACTCAAGCGGACCATCACCGCAGCCCTAGTGGGTGAGGGTTCATCGCCGCGCCATAGAGATTCGCCAGTTTCAATTAAACTCAGGCAGCGCGAGGTGTTTACCCCCAATCGATGCAAAGCCTCCGCAGCCAAAACCTCCCGGACTCCCCCCTTGAGGGTCAAACGGCCATCACCGCCCCTAGAGTAGGGGGTAGGGCCTGAGCCTTTGGTCCCAAAATCGTAGAGGTTGCCATCAATGCCCCGTACCTGCCCGTAAAGGAAGCCCCGCCCGTCCCCCAACTGGGGGTTGTATTGGCCAAATTGATAGCCGTGGTAGCGCAGGGCCAAAAATGGACAGACGGCTTCAAATTCCCCGAAGGCTTGGATAAAGTCTCGATCGCTGACCTGGCTTGCGTTTAGACCTAGAAGGGGTAACAGGAGATCATTGCGCCAACGGAGGAGATGCCGGGGAAATTTGGCTGCCTTAACCACATCGTAGTATTCCCTGCCGAGGGATGCGATCGCCTGTTCGTACTCCAGATGAAGAAACATAAGGTAATTGAAAAGAACCGATGTATTAGGACATTACATCTAGGATTGCTTACGGTGGTCTAGAAAAGTTTAGTCCACTCGTGTAGATGCTAAAGCTAGAAACTGGAATTATGACGCGATCGGTTTGATTTAGTGACGTTGGGCCACAACTGTAGGAAAATGTATCAGCGGTTCAATAAAAACTGATAACCTGCAATAGCTCCGAGGATATAGGAAGATTTATGCGCTGTTTTCCCTTGATTGTGGTGGTCGGGCTGAGCGCGATCGCTGTACCAGCCCAGGCTAACCCTGTGACAATAGCGCTTCGCACAACGAAGTCGCTCACCGACACATCCACCAATTGCTCAAATGCATTATCAAATCAGCCCTGTCTCACACCTCATGTATCTAATAATCCTAGTCCGTCCGCTCATCTGCTGGCCCAAACCTCCGGTATCCCAGGAATCAGCCCGCCAGCTTTTTTAGAACCCAGCCCCAATCCCCTGCAATTTCCGACCCAACCAGCGGAAGTCCAAATTAATATCAATGAACCCATTACCCTAGACCAGGCCCTAGTCTTGGCTAGGCGCAATAGCCCGGCCATAATCCAAGCCCAGTTGCTAGTAGATAGGGCCCGAGCAAGGGTGCAGGAGGTCTATGCCAGTGAATTTCCGCTGGGTACAGCCCAACTGGGAATTACCCGCTCGACCTCGGAGAATTTATTTGTTGTTCCTCAGGGGGGGCTGCCCGGGCCGATTACCCAGACTGGGGGAAATACCTCGATTAATGCCACAATTCAGTTCAACTACAATCTTTACTCCGGGGGCCGCCGCCCAGCAACGATCGCCCTAGCTAATTCCCAACTCCGCAGTGCCCAACTAGCCCTGGAGACCCGCTTAAATCAACTGCGCCTCGATGTGGCTAACGACTACTATGGACTCCAGCAAGCTGATGGCCAGTTGACCATTGCCGAAGCCTTTGTGGAGCAGGCCCAGCGGAGCTTGAGGGATGCCCAACTCCGGGAACAGGCCGGGCTTGGCACTCGGTTTGAGGTATTGCAGGCGGAGGTGGCCTTGGCCAATGCGGTGCAGCAGCGGCGTAATGCTCTTTCTACCCAGGCGATCGCCCGCAGACAACTTGCCCAACGCCTAAACTTACCCCTTAATGCCCAAATCGTGGCTGCCGATCCTGTAGCTCCCCTAGGCAACTGGAACCTAACTCTAGAGGAGACGATCATCCTAGCCCTAAAAAACCGGGCTGAAATTGAAGATGAGCTACTGACGATCGAACAATCCGAACAACAAGAGCAGATCGCTCGGGCCGATACCCTGCCCCAGGTAAACCTATTTGCCAGCTACGGCCTACAGCGCACCTTGGGCAATGTGGGGGGGGCTGGTTGGTCTAACAATAGCCAAATTGGCATTCAAGCCCAGTGGACATTTTTTGATGCCGGAGCAGCACGGTCGCGAATTAACCAAGCTTTAATTAATACCAACATTGCCCAAAGCCAATTTCAAGAGCAACGCAACCGAGTCCGGTTCCAGGTGGAACAATCCTTCTATAACCTACAGGCCAACCAAGACAACATTGGCACAGCCCGGGTCGCCGTAGAACGAGCCGAAGAAAACCTCCGCCTAGCCAGACTGCGTTTCCAGGCAGGGGTAGGCACCCAAAGTGAAGTGATCACAGCCCAGAGCGATTTAACCCAAGCTAGGGTCAATAGCCTAACGGCAGTCATCAATTACAACCGGGCCTTGGCATCCCTCCAGCGCAGCGTTACCAACCTACCAGATAGCCAACTTTTCCGTTTGCCCAACTAAAAAATCTACCTATTGAACCCCACGGAACTTGTCGCTATGATGTCGCTATGGTTAGTAACCAAGTCGTAGCCCAGATTAGCCCCGGCTAGGAATGGGCTGTTATATTAGGGGTGTTGAGGAAAATTCCCGTCTTTAACTAGTTCAGAAGCTAGAGGTTGGAAATTTAATCAGTTTCTTGGACTAGGGTTAGAAATACTCTGAAAAACGTGGTTATCAAGTACGCGATTGATCGCTAGGATACTTTGCTATGGATGCAGAACAACGTAAAAAGATCACTGGTTTCTTTATCCTAGAAGCCCAAGAACACAACGAAACCCTGAGTAATGGCATTGCCGAGCTAGCCAAAACCCTAGCCGATTACGATACCACCCACGAATGCTACCGGGCTGCTCACTCTATCAAAGGCGGTGCAGCCATGCTTGACCTAGAAAGTATCCGCAAAACTGCTCACCGCCTCGAGGATTACTTTAAGTTCCTGCGGGATAACCCTACATCCTCTAATCCCCACCTTGAGAAAGTTTTCCAGACCATACTCAAAGCTCTCCAAGAACAGTTGACCCTCCTGGAAAATAGCCCTACCCTGACCCTGAGTGAGGCTGAAGCTGAACCAATCATGGCAAAAATTGAACCGATTTTTGCCACCATGATGCCCTATCTGGAAAAGCTAGCCAAGGGAGAGTCTGCCGCTGCCCCAGAGGTAGCTGTCGAAGCTGCTCTGCCTGCCAATTTTGCCAAGGAGGTGCTGTCTGGTCTACGGGATATGCTGCAAATCCTCAAGCAACCTGAGCACAGCGGTCAGCGGCAACAATTAGTCAGCCAAGTCCGGCAGATGCAAAAGCTTGGAGGACAGATTACCTCTTGGCATAATCTACTAGACCATGCGATCGCCGCAATCCAAAACCAAGCCAACTCCAATAAAACGCTCGCCAGCATAGTCATTAAAGAAATCAAACAAGCCCAAGAGCTAGTAGTGGCCAATCGGGCCGCAGAAATTGTCTCGTCCCCCCAACTACAAGCCCTCCTCCCCGAATTAGATACCAAAGAGGAAGTCGGCCAAAGTGAACTAGATACCCTAGCCAACCTATTCTCTAGCTCCGACTTAGCCTCAGAAATCGCTGAACCAGTGGAAGAGTCAAACGCCCTAGCCAGCCTAGATGCCATTGCCCTAGACGACCTCTTCGACTCTCCAACCCCCGACGAACTAGAGGAAGCATCCTACGACAGTGCAGATATCGACTTACTCCTCGGAGGATCAACACAATCACCAGCCAAATCCAACGAGCCATCAGCCCCTATTTTTGAGGACGACCTATTTGCAGATTTGGGAATTGCTTCCAATGATGCTGCCGAGGAACTGTTCGCCAGCCTAGAAAATTCCGGGGATGACCTGTTTGCAGACTTGGGAGTTGCTTCCAATGATGCCGCTGAGGAACTGTTCGCCAGCGATTCCGGGGATGACCTGTTTGCAGATTTGATTGTGGCTACCCCCTCAGAAACCGCCACTGAAGCATTTGATGATTTATTTGCTGATTCAGGTTCAGGGTTGGAAGTCAGTAACGAAGATTTGAGTGCTTTGGATCTAGAGCTGGATAATTTAGAACAAGAGTTTGCGACTAGTGCTCGCGGCAATGATACTGATGATTTAGCTAATTTATTTGAAGAACAACCGCCCCAACGTCAACCCTTGGCTGCCAAAGAATTTGATGCTCTTAATGATCTATTTGCCTCTGAAGAGCAGCCAACCAACGGCAGTTTGGAAGATATCTTTGGTCTAGACCAGAGTGCAACTAATGACTTTGATAGCACCTCACCGGCAACTGAGAGCGGGTTGGGTGATGACTTTGCAGATATTGAAGCAATGTTGAGTACCTCCGATGTGGAGTCCTTTGATGCGTTAGATCAGTTTTTAACCGTTCCTCCAGATACGATCGCCTTTGATGATCTAGATGCACTCCTTAAACCCGAAGAAAAACCAGCTCCCCCCCCCAAAGAAACCAAGGCCAAAGACGACTTTAGGGACATGGAAGAACTTCTGGGTAAGGCTGAAACGATCGGCGGCCCCACAAAGAAATCCCCAGGGCCAAACCTTGCCCCGCCCCGCGGCCAGAGAATCGTTGATCAAATCGCTAGGGTTCCGGTCAGACAGCTAGACAACCTCAATAACCTAATGGGAGAACTGGTCGTCAACCGGAACAGCCTAGAACAGGATCAAGAAAGATTACGCCAGTTCCTAGATAACCTAATGCACCACATCCAGCACCTCACCGATGTAGGAGCCAGGATGCAAGACCTCTACGAACGTAGTCTCCTAGAAAGTTCCCTTTTGGCTAGTCGTCAGCAACGCCAAGGCGGCAGTGGCGGTACCGGTATCCACGACACTGCCAAAGGAGCCAACCAAGACGACTACGATCCCCTAGAAATGGATAGGTTTACTGGGTTCCACTTGCTTTCCCAGGAGATGATTGAACTGATTGTCCGGGTCAAGGAATCTGCCTCTGACATTGAGTTTTTGGTACAGGAAACAGACCAAGTGGCCAGAATGCTGCGCCAAATCAGTACCCAACTCCAAGAGGGCCTGACCAAGATTCGGATGATGCCCTTTAAGTTCACCACCGACAAGCTACCACTTTTGGTGCGTACCGCCGCCCAAGAGGAGAAAAAACAGGTGGAAATCAGAGTCGAGGGGCAAGAAACCCTAATCGACAAAATGATCCAAGATAAACTTTCCGACCCGATGAAGCACCTGATTAACAACGCGGTAGCCCACGGCGTGGAATCACCGGAGGTGCGCCAGAAAAATGGTAAACCGCCCACCGGCAAGATTGTGGTCAAGGCATTCCACCAAGGTAACCAAACGGTAATTTCCATCAGTGATGATGGGGGTGGTATTGATCCTGAAAGAGTCCGCAACAAGGCGATTCAACGGGTTAAGGAGAAAAAACTCCGTGGTCTGACCGTCGAAGAAATCCAGCGCATGTCTAAGAATGAAATTTACGAACTGCTGTTTGTACCTGGGTTTAGTACTAGGGATGAAAGTGAAGTAACCCAGAGCGGTGGCCGTGGTGTTGGGATGGATGTGATCAAAACCAACATTGAAGCAATTCGAGGAACGATCGGTATTGAATCCCAAGTAGGCAAGGGAACTACTTTTACGATCCGTTTGCCGATGTCTTTGAGTATTGGTAAAGCATTGCGTTGCTTGAGTGACCACAGTATGATAGCCTTCCCAATTGATGGGGTGGAGCAGCCTTTGGACAATGTGCCCCTGCATACTCTGGAAGCTGGGGATGGGGAAAATGGCCATCGATTCTTGAAGTGGCACGACCAAAGGCTCGAAATATTTCCCTTGCACGAGCTGTTGACTTTCAATCGCCATCTGAGTCGGGGCGGCCTCTACGGCGGTAAGCGTGAGGATGATACGGTTTCAATTATCGTGCTCCGGGGGGCTGGTAATTATTTGGCCGTGCAGGTGGATCAGATCCTGGGTGAACAGGAAATTGTAATCAAGCAGTTGGAGGGGCCTGCTCCAAAACCTGTGGGGATTGCTGGGGCGACGGTATTGGGGGATGGCAAGGTGATGCCGATCGCAGATGTCTTGGAACTAATTGAGCTATCAACTGGTAATCTCAGCAAGGATAAGGGTGCCCTTTGGGATCAGTCAGTGGTGGTATTGGAGCCGCCGCCGGTCAAGTCTGAGCCGATCGTTCTCATTGTGGATGATTCGATTACTGTCCGGGAGTTGTTGTCGCTGACCTTTACTAAATCTGGCTACCGGGTCGAACAGGCCAGGGATGGTCAAGAGGCTTGGGACAAGCTAATTTCTGGTCTGCCGTGTGATATTGTCTTCTGTGATATTGAAATGCCGAAGATGACCGGACTGGAGCTATTGTCTAAGGTACGCGGTGAAAGTGAGATTGCCCACCTGCCCTTTGCGATGCTGACTTCCCGGGGTGGGCCGAAGCACCAGAATGATGCGGCTAAGTTGGGAGCTACTGCTTACTTTACTAAGCCTTATTTGGAGGATGTGCTACTGGATGCGGCACAGCGGATGCTTAAAGGCGAAGTTTTGCTCAACGTCACTAATGTGTCCTAGGGGTTTCTAGGCTGACTGTAAAGCAGACTCCTTGGGTTTGGTTGGTTACTTTAATCTCGCCGCCAATGTATTCCACTAGTCGTTTGACTAGGGTTAGACCAAGCCCAGTACCGCCTTGCTTCCAGTAGTCGCGATCGCCATTGCGATAAAAGCTATCAAACAGGGATAGTATTTCTGTTTCACTAAAGGGAGCGGCATTATTAGCAATCCTAATGTCAATGTGGGAATCGATCGCTTCGACTTCCAAGCTGATTGAGCCGCCGGGCGGGGTATATTTGCAGGCATTTTGGAGTAACTCCACCAGGATGCGCTCTAGGATTGCTAGGTCTGTAACCAGGTAAATCTCCTCTGGGGGGATATAGATATGAAAGTTTTGCTGGCGGTTGTGGGTCTGCTCAAGGCAGGACTCTGCTATGTATGGTAACCAATGCATCAAGTCAACCCTGACTAGGTTGAGGGGTTCGGCCTTGGCTTTGAGGCGAGTTAGCTCTAAAAGATTATCAACTAATTGAGCATTCCGATCGCATTCATCGCGCAGGTAATGGAAATAGCGCTCCGCTGCGGCCAGGGTGCCTGTAAATCCCCCCGCCTGTTCAATGAGCACCTCGATCATATTAGCGGTCATTTTGATGGCACTGATTGGGTTGCGTAGCTCGTGGGAAACACTGTTGAGAAAATCGTCCTTGAGGTGATTGAGGCTCTCTAGTTCTACGATCTGCTGCTGGAGTTCTTGGTAGAGGTGGGCTTGGCGTAGGGCGATCGCACACTGGTTGAGTACCTGCTTGGCTAGGCGAATTTCTAAATCACCAAAACTCGACCACATGGGCTTCAAGATATACAGGCTGCCAGTTATGCCCTGGTCGCCAGGGAAGGGAAAGTGCAAAATTGCCCGTTGTTGCCCTTCCAGAGGGCAATAGGCCCGGTATTCCCCCGGCAAGGGGAGATCAATGGTTTGTCGATGTTGCAAGTCAAATATTGATTTGGCGTAGCAGGCGGTGCCGTTAGCGGTGGCTTCGTAGCAGATCGGGGTTTGAGAATGAGTGGCATCAATTAATGCATAGCAGAAATCTGCTCCCAAGGCCTGCACTAGGGACTGTACCACAGTAACCAAAATCTGTTCTTCATCTAGGGAATCACGGACTTGGTCGGTAATTTTCTTGAGGGTGGCTTCATGCTGGAGGGCCTGCTGTAGCTCTAGGGTCTGGAGATGGATTTTGCGCTCTAGATCATTATTAAGATTCTGAAGCTGTTGATGAAGCTGAGCTTGATATATGGCGATCGCTAACTGTTCTGCGATTGCCCCGGCCATGGCCAAATCATCCTCTTGCCAAGAATTGGGCTGACGGTGGCGGGTTAAGGTCAGGCTACCCCATAGGGATGACTGAAAGTGTAAGGGGACAAGCAACCAGACGCCAGGAAAATGTTTGCCTAATTTTTGGTTGATTGAGTCTTCGAGGGCGGTTGCGTCCCCAAGTTGGACAATTTGTAAGCTAATTAAGCGATCGCTGATTGGGTTATTGGCCGCTGGGATTTCCATACCCAGGGTATTGGGCAAGTTGGGATCGCTACAGTAGCTGTAGACAGTCTTCCAGAGGTGTTTGTCGGAGTAATAGCGAACAATATCAACCCGGTCTAGGCAGAGGAGTTGGGCGATCGCAATGGCCGCTGTGTTGAAAACATCATCTAGCTTTAGAGACAGCCGGATTGCTTGGACAATTCGTAACAAGGCTTGTTCTCGTTGAATCCGCTGTTCCAAAAGTGCCTCATTGGCTTTGTGTTGAGTAATATCTTGGGCAATGGTGATGATCGAACCATCAGAAAGTTGGACATGGGCAGCGGAAATTTCTAGTAACTTTCCCCAGCGGTTATGAAGTTGGTGACTATGCCATGTATTGGTGCTGTGCCCACAGGGAAATATAGGATTGGGTATTCTGCGATAATCAGCCAATGGCCAGCCGAGGGTTCTCACCTGAGCTTGGTTAACCAGTTGAATTTCTCCCTGGGTATCAGCAAACGAAATCATGATTGGAATATGGTCAAAGATTGCTTGCAGCATTTCTTGGTGCGATCGCAAAGTGGCCTCTGACCTCTGTTTAGCAGTTACATCCAAAGAAATCGCCCCAACACACTTGGTATGGCGGTCATTGACCAGAAACCGTGTAGTTACAAAATGATAAACTCTGCGATTACAAACTAGTTGCTCTTCAAAAGTCAGACAATGTTCTGTAGATACTACTAAATCATTATTTTGAGTAATCTGGATAGCTGCTTCAGTGGGTAGTACCTCATGGGTCAGCTTACCCAAGAAAAATTCTAAAGGCTTCTCGAATAAATCTAAGTAGTACTGATTAACTGTAATAATCCGCCCCTCTAAATCCCAGAAAATAACCCCAATAGCTGCGGCATTGATAATTGCTTGAAACTGCTCTCTGGTAAATCTTAAATCCGCATCAGTAGAGGAATGGCTAGCAATTTCAATGTCTAATTGAGTATTTAATTGGTTCAATAATCGGCGGTGCTTGCGGCTATGATAGAAACTAGCAATAAGTCCAAATAAATTTATTAATGCCATTGCTAAAATTAACCATAGCTCACCGCTAAAATGTTGCTGAAATGGAAAATCTAACCAAAAAATCATTATTTGCAATCTTGTATTAGCTTCAATTATTGATGATTAATATGAGCCTAATGCCCAGATGTATGATTACTGAATCTCTAAAGAGTAGATGCCAAAAAAATCCTGAGTAATTTTATTTTACTGCGATCGTCACGCATCCCTGTGATACTTTGTGGTAATTAAATATACATTTTTCTGCTTTTAGCAAAATTTTAGCAGAAGTTAAATAACGAATTGATATAGTATATGCATTAGTAAGATTTACCGTATATTCTGAATGAATTGACCTTTGAACCTAGAGACAATTAAAAAATAGTTGCTCTGGCAGATCTACAAACTCTACAAACTAAATATTTGAACATTTGACAACCTTAAATAAATATCGAATTAAATTAATTATCGTCATATAGTCTAGATGAATGATCAATTAAAATGTGACTTACATAAAAGTTCTACCGAGTTACCTACAATTTTGCTCAAACTGAGCAATAAATAGGAAATTTAGTCAAGATTTGTATCAATTAAATTTCTAATAACTAAAGTAATTAACGATCAACACACTCGGCTGCTTTTGAAGATTGGAGCCAACTCATCCCTGAAAATTGCTTGCTTTGGTTAAAATGATTGCTATGAAACATGCTTGTCGTTACCCACTCGTAGCTCTACTGCTGTTTTTGGGAGCCTGTGCTAACAACCCTAATGCCCAAGTGCTTGAGCGGACGTTTGCTGCCGATCCGCAACTTACTCCTAGCCCAGCCCGTCCTACGCCGGCCCTCCGCCTCCCGGAAGACTGGCCAAAAAACCTACCAGTGTATAGCCAAGCAACTTTGCAATCGGTGAGTAGTGAAGAGGGGAAAACTCTGGTGCGCTGGCAGTCTCCAGATCCAATTAATCTGGTGCAGGCTTTTTATGATCGCGAGTTGCGGGCTAAGGGTTGGCGCTCAACCACATCGAATACTCCTACCAATTCAGGCAATGAACCTAGTCCGATCGTAGTCAGCCAAGATGGTACCCAGGTTAAGCTGGCCCTGACTCCCACCAATGGCACCCTAATTGCGATCGAATACAGCCGGGTAAATACTAGCCCTCTACCCAGCCCGACTCCCAGTGCAAACCCTAATTTTTCTGGTAACCCCGTGGAATTAGACGCGGTACCTCCCCAGTTACGCCAGGTGGTGGAAGAGGTAGCAGCCCTTGGTATCCTCAGCGCCGAGGCCAGCCGAAGTGAACCCTTCAACCCCAACCAGCCAATCACTCGCCGCGAATACGCCCGCTGGCTGGTGGCGGCCAACAATCGCATCTATGCCAATCAGCCAGGGCAACAGATACGCTTGGCCACCAATGCCAGCCAACCAGTTTTTACAGATGTACCAGCCAGCGATCCTGATTTTGCCACGATCCAAGGCCTAGCAGAGGCGGGTTTAATTCCCTCGCGCTTGGGAGGAGACCAAAGCATTACTACCTTTCGGCCAGATGCCCCACTAACTAGGGAACAAATGCTCCTATGGAAAGTACCCCTAGACACTAGGCAAGCCCTGCCTACCATCTCTGTGGAGCTTGTGCAGCAGAGGTGGGGTTTTCAGGATGCCAGCCAAATTGACCCCCTAGCGCTGCGGGCTGTGGGCATGGATTTTCAAAATGGCAGTCAGTCCAATATCCGGCGAGTTTTTGGATTTACTACTCTACTCCAGCCCCAGCGCAATGTTACTAAGGCTGAGGCCGCTGCTTCCCTATGGTATTTTGGGTCGCAAGGTCAGGGCATCTCGGCCAGGGATGCTAAGCGGCTGGGGGGAAGTGAGGGGATGCGATCGCCCAACTCTCCCAGCTCACCAAATCAGTAACCATTATCAACCATTGTCGTCTTGACAGAGTTAGATAAAATCTAGATCCGCTTCAGCTCCTGGGTCAGTCTAGGGCATAGCCAAGTGAACTTTCGTTGCTGAATCGCCAGCGCTTGACTGTAATAATCCGCAGGTAGGTTTCTAAACTATCGCTGATTAGACCATCAAAAGATTCATTGATCGGGATTTGTGATTCCAAGGAAGGGGCTGGCAATGGTGAGCTGGCGACTCTCCTGGGCAGAATCTCTGGGGAATCGTAGCTAATCAGGGTTGCGGAGTAGGCGGGCGGCTGGATGATGAAGTTACCAGACCTGTCAATATAGCCCCAGCGATTGCCCACTTGCACTTCGGCAAACCCTTGAACAAAGCCCCAAGTTCGATC
>Ga0272446_1004047_pt1 | contig 17742 bp, 15 predicted proteins | sample YNPCB0061_FD_194587 | JGI IMG/M metagenome (GOLD analysis project Ga0272446, IMG submission 194587) | Hot spring microbial mat communities from Yellowstone National Park, WY, United States - YNP-CB-006-1 | ecosystem: Environmental > Aquatic > Thermal springs > Hot (42-90C) > Sediment | place... | reverse complement strand
GTTTTCAAAGCAATTGAACTCGGACATATTTTTAAACTTGGTACAAAATATTCCGAAGCACTTGGTGTTTTATATCTCGATGAACATGGAAAAGAAAAACCAGTCGTAATGGGAAGTTATGGAATTGGAGTTGAAAGAATTCTTGCATGTTATATTGAACAGAATTATGATGAAAAAGGAATAATTTGGAAAGAACCACTTTCACCATTTGATATTCATTTGATTGGCTTGAATATGAAAAATTCTTCCGTTGCAGAAACATCAGAAAAACTTTATACACAATTACAAAATGAGGGTTATGAAGTATTGTTCGATGACAGAATTGAAGGAAGTGCTGGTGTAAAATTTAACGATGCTGATTTGATTGGATTGCCAATTCAGATTATAGTTGGAGAAAAAAATCTTAAAGAAAATAAAGTTGAAATTAAAAATCGTAGAACAGGAACAAAGAAATTAGTTGAGCTAAATAAACTTTTTGAAAGTCTTCAAGAAGCACTTTAATATTTAAAACTAAATTTAGGAAGAGTCATTTTGCATTTTGCTTAAAATGACTTTTCTTTTTTTATACATGGAAAAAAGTAAACTTTATATTGTATCCACTCCGATTGGCAATTACGATGATATAACTTTGCGTGCGATTAATATTCTTCAAGAAGTTGATTTTATTATTTGTGAAGAGTACAAAGAAGCAAAACGACTTCTTCATCATTTGAAAATAGAAAAAGAATTACATTCATTAAACGAACACAACGAAAAAGAATTTTCTTTTGATCTGTTAAAATTAATTCAAGAAAAAAAATCTGCTGCTTTAATTTCAGATTGCGGAACACCATTGTTTTCTGATCCCGGAATTACATTAGTCAATCTTTGTATTGAATCAGGAATCGAAATTATTCCAATTCCCGGTGCAAGTTCATTAATGGCTGCGTTAGTTGGATCAGGATTTAACATTAACAAATTTTATTTTGCCGGTTGGCTTTCTCCTAAAAGTGATTTGAGGAAAAAAGAACTTTTACGTTTAAAGGGAATCAAAGAATTGATTATTATAATGGAAACACCATATAGATTGAAATCAATTCTTAGTGATATTACAAAAGTATTTTCAGAAAAAACAAAAGGTGTAATTGCTTTTAATCTAACTTTACCTAGAGAGCAATTTTATCGTGGTTCAATAAAAGATTTGCTAAAGTTAGTTGAAGAGAAAAACTTAAAAGGTGAGTTTGTTCTTATGATAGATAACAAATAGAAAGTGAAAAATTTCTTTTGGTTTTTATCTTTGACCCACAATAATTTTTTTAATTAACTTTGAATAGAAAGAAACTAATTTTTTAGTTATTTCGTTTTAAGCAGAAAAGGAGATAGAAATGTTACAAGTACAAGATGTTGATTTAACACCAAATCCACAGGCGTTAAAATTTATTTTGAATGAAAAATTGTTAAATCACGAAACAAGAAATTATAAATCAGCTGAAGAAGCAAAAAACGATCCTCTCGCAAAGGGTATATTTGAAATTGCTGGTGTTGTATCAGTGTTTTATATGGATAAGTTTATTACAATTGAAAAAGATCCTAAAGTTGCATGGGGAAATATTCAACGACCTTTTGTTGAGTTCATTAAAAATTTTGATAAGTCATTAATCCCGCCAGAAAATGAGTCATATCAAGCATCAACAATTGATGAGACAGAGTTGTTAAAAAAAATTAATGAAGTACTTGATACGCGTGTTCGTCCTGCGCTTGCTGGTGATGGCGGAGGATTAGAAGTAATGGGAATTGAAGGAACAACTTTGAAGATTAGATATCAAGGTGCTTGTGGAAGTTGTCCAAGTTCTATTCGTGGTACTTTAGTAGCAATTGAAAACCTTCTTAGAAGAGAAGTTAATCCAGCAATTGAAGTTGTATCCGCATAATATTCAATTCTTAAATGGTCACAGATTTTTATGTGTATTGAATTTTCAGTGCATATAAAAATCTGTGAACAACTTTAATCATCTAAAAAATATTTCACGATGTTCTTGTAACTGACTAAAATTTTAATTAAAATAGTTAACGATAAAGTCATTGGTATAGAAAATCAGGGATTTTTTCAATTTAACTTTGAATTGAAAAGCTTTTGACTTGTCAGATGACTTGAATTAAACACAAATTAGTCGGGAGTTGTTATGAAGTTTTTGGCTTATTTTTTACTACCTCTTTTTCTTTTGCAGAGTAAAAAAGATTTATTATTGTTGCCAAAGATAGAAGTGGAGATTTTAGAACGATAACTCAAGCTATAAATTCACTTCCAATATTTAATTATCAGCGAACGACTATCTTTGTTAAGAATGGGATTTACGATGAAAAAATTCGCATCGATCAAGATTATATAACACTTGAAGGTGAATCAAGAGAGAAAACAGTTATTCAATATTCACAACTGAGAAGTAATTGGCAAGCAAACAAAGATACAATCGCTCCGGCTGTAATAAATATTTATGGTGACGATTATATTACTTTTGAAAATACACAACCTGAAATTGGACCACACGCTTTTGCAATTTATGGAATAGGAACTCGAACAATTGGTCAAGTTGTTCCTCATGAAGTTGTAGGTATGGCTAACTACAATAAAAATATTTTTGTTGGTACCGGTGGTAAAGAAGGAATTAATAAAAGTCATTATCTTGGTGCGGTGTATGGAATGGAAAGAATGATGGGACGTGCCGATACACCAGTTCGTAAAGTTCTAAATTATGCTTCAGATAATTTCGCGAAAAATCTTCCGATTGTTTATGTGTTGACTGTTGTTGGGAAAGATATGTTTGGAAAACTTGGTGTTAAAGGATTGTTTATTGGTGATGATTATGAAACTTTCAAATTAGCAAGTGATTTATCGCTTCAAGTAAATTTTGAAATGCTTGATGAACCCTTGAAAAAAATTGTAGTATATCTTGATCCATCAGAATTCAAAAGTACTTGGCTTGGAAACAAAAGTATTTATAGAACTCGTATGGCAATTGATGATGATGGTGAATTAATTATTCTTGCACCAGGATTAAAAGAATTTGGTGAAGATAAAGAGATTGATAGATTAATTAGAAAATATGGTTATAGAACAACTCCTGAAATCTTGAAATTTGTTGAAGAAAATGATGAGCTGAAAAATAATCTTAGTGCAGCAGCTCACTTAATTCATGGCTCATCAGAAAATAGATTTAGAATCACTTATTGTCCGGGCAATCTTTCCAAGGAAGAAATCGAAAGTGTGAATTTTGGTTATGGCGACTTAAGAAAAATGATGAATAAATATAATCCTGAATTATTAAAAGATGGTTTCAATGTTTTGCCAAATGGTGAAGAGATATTCTATATTTCAAATCCAGCACTTGGTTTGTGGGCATACAAAGATAGATTTAATGATTAAAGATGAATAAAAAAATTAAAATAATTGCTGATGATAAAATTCCATTCTTGAAAGGTGTGCTTGAACCTTTTGCTTCGATTGAATATTTAAACTATTCTCAAATCACTAATGAAAAATTAAAAGATGTTGATGCATTGTTAATTCGTACAAGAACAAAGTGCAATAAGGAATTGCTTGAAGGAACAAAGGTAAAATTTATTGCAACAGCAACAATTGGATTCGACCACATTGACACAAAATATTGTGATGAAAAAAATATAAAATGGTTAAATGCACCGGGATGTAATAGTGGTTCAGTTATGCAATATTTTGCTTCAGCAATTTTATCTCTCGCACATAAAAAAAATATTTCGCTTAAAGATAAAACACTTGGAATTATTGGCGTTGGTAACGTTGGAAGTAAAGTTGAGCGTTTTGCAAAGACAATTGGAATGAAAGTTCTATTGAATGATCCTCCAAGAGAAAGAGTTGAGGGAAAAGATAAATTTGTTTCTCTTGACGAGTTAATTTCGCATTCAGATATCATCACTTTCCACGTTCCATTAAATAAAGAAGGAAACGACAAAACCTTTCATCTTGCTGATAAAAATTTTTTCAACAAATTTGATAACCAAAAAATAATTATTAATACTTCACGCGGTGAAGTAATTGATACATCAGCATTAAAAGAAGCAATTGACGAAGATAAAATTTCATCTTTAGTTTTAGATGTTTGGGAAAATGAACCTAATATTGATATCGATTTACTTTCCAAAACTGATATTGCAACTCCACACATTGCAGGTTATTCCGCAGATGGAAAAGCGAATGGAACTTCAATTTGTGTTAATGCACTCAGTGATTTTTTCAATCTTGGATTAGAAAAGAATTGGTATCCAAAAGAAATTCCAGCACCGAATAATTCTTCATTGATTGAAATAGATTGCTCTAACAAATCTGAACAAGAAATTATATTTGATGTTATCAATCACACATACAAAATTTATGATGATGATTTTCGTCTGAGAAATTCGGTTCAATCATTTGAAAAGCAAAGAGCGAATTATCCAATCAGAAGAGAATTTCATTACTATACTTTGAAATTGAAAAACGTTTATACTTCACTTCAAGAAATTTTTATGAATCTTGGATTTAATTTAGAACAGAAATAAAAGGAAAAACTATGAAAAACAAAGCTGATATTGGTTTAATTGGATTAGCTGTGATGGGTGAAAACTTAGTTTTAAATATGGAACGAAATGGTTTTACCGTTGCAGTGTATAACAGAACAACTGAAAAAGTTGATAACTTTATTAACGGTAGAGGAAAAGGGAAAAACATAATTGGCTGTCATTCAATTGAAGAATTAGTTTCTTCATTGGAGTCTCCACGAAAAATAATGTTAATGGTAAAAGCAGGAAAACCTGTTGATGATTTTATTGAATTACTCATTCCGCATCTTGAAAAAGGTGACATAATAATTGATGGAGGGAATTCTCATTTCCCTGATACAATAAGAAGAACAAAATATCTCGAAGAAAAAGGATTAATGTTTATTGGAACCGGAGTAAGTGGTGGTGAAGAAGGAGCATTAAATGGTCCTTCAATTATGCCGGGCGGTTCACCAAAAGCTTGGCAATTTGTGAAACCAATTTTTCAATCTATTGCTGCTAAAGTTGATGATGGAACTCCATGTTGTGATTGGGTTGGAGAAAATGGCGCAGGTCATTTTGTTAAAATGGTTCATAATGGAATTGAATATGGCGACATGCAATTAATAACTGAAGCTTATCAAATTATGAAAGATCTTCTTGGTATGAATGCTGATGAAATGCATCAGGTTTTTAAGGAGTGGAATGAAGGAGAATTACAAAGTTATTTAATTGAAATTACTCGTGATATTCTTGCTTTCAAAGATGAAGATGGTCAACCATTGGTAGATAAAATTTTAGATACCGCCGGTCAAAAAGGAACTGGCAAATGGACTGTTATTGCAAGTCTTGACACTTGTACTCCGTTAACATTAATTGGTGAAGCAGTTTATGCTCGTTCTCTTTCAGCATTGAAAGATGATAGAGTTGAAGCTTCAAAAATACTAAGTGGACCAAAACCAAAATTTGAAGGTAATAAAACTGCATTCATTGAAGATTTAAGAAAAGCATTATATGCTTCCAAACTTGTTTCTTACGCTCAAGGTTATGTGCTAATGAAATACGCTGCAAAAGAATTTGGTTGGAATCTAAATTATGGTGGAATTGCATTGATGTGGCGTGGTGGCTGCATAATTCGATCTTCATTCTTAGGTAAGATCAAAGAAGCATTTGATAAAAATCCCGAGCTAAATAATCTTTTACTCGATCCATTCTTTAAAGAAAAAATTCTTTCTTCACAGGAAGCATGGAGAAGAGTTGTTGCAACTGCTGTAACAAATGGAATTTGGATTCCTGCTCTTTCAACGGCACTAAATTATTTTGACGGTTATCGTAATGATAGATTACCTGCAAATCTTTTGCAAGCTCAAAGAGATTATTTTGGTGCTCACACTTATGAAAGGATTGATAAACCACGTGGACAATTTTTTCATACTAATTGGACTGGCAAAGGTGGAAGTACCGCTTCAACAACATATAATGTATAATGTAAAATGAACAATGTAGAATGATTTTATTAATAAAAGAAAAATACAACTGATAATATAAAATTAACAATAAATAATATTTGAAGCTGATTAACACATGATGATTTATATTTGTACATATAATTAAATTTTTAGGAGTAATTGTGGACGTTAAAAAATTAGCTGCAAATACAATTAGAATTCTCGCTGCAGAAGCAATTCAAAAAGCAAATTCAGGTCATCCCGGAATGCCAATGGGAATGGCAGATGTAGCAACAATTTTATGGACAGAATTTTTAACTCATAATCCAAATCAACCCAAATGGATTGCACGTGATAGATTTGTTTTATCAGGCGGTCATGGTTCAATGCTTCTCTATTCTCTTCTTCATCTTTCAGGTTATGATGTTTCTATTGATGACTTAAAATCATTTCGTCAATGGGGAAGTAGAACTCCAGGTCATCCTGAATATGGACATTTACCCGGTGTTGAAACTACAACTGGTCCACTTGGCCAAGGTTTTGGAAATTCAGTTGGAATGGCAATAGCTTCTAAAATGATTGCAGCAAGATTTGGTGATAAACTATTTGGAAAAAATTTCATCTACACTTTTTGTGGTGATGGTGATTTAATGGAAGGTGTTTCTCACGAAACAGCTTCACTCGCAGGTCATTTGAAATTAAATAACTTGATTGTTTTCTATGATGACAACAAAATTACAATTGAAGGACACACGCATTTAGCTTTCTCAGAAGATATTCAAAAAAGATTTGAAAGTTATGGCTGGCAAGTTTTTCATACTGATGCTTACAATCATGATGAAATAAGAAAAGCAATTATTAATGCACAAAATGAAAAAGAAAAGCCATCAATTATAATTTGTAAATCTACAATTGGATTTGGCTCGCCAAATAAAGCCAATACACACGAAGTTCATGGTTCGCCACTTGGAAAAGATGAATTGATTGCAACAAAAAAGAATTTGAATTGGAATTATGAAGAAGAATTTTTTGTGCCTGAAGAAGTAAAAAAATTATACAGTGAAAGAAAAAATCAATTAATTGAAATTTATAACTCATGGCAAAAAGAATTTTCAAATTGGGAAAATGAAAATCAAGAATCAGCCAAGTTATTGAAAAAATATTTCGATAATTGGTTACCAGATAATTTAGAAGAAGAATTATTAAATGCGGTTCCTAAAGAATCAAATGCTACTCGCTCTTTATCGAGTAAAGTAATTCAAAAAATTGCTCAACTTGTTCCAAACTTTATTGGCGGTTCGGCAGATTTAGCTCCGTCAACAAACACATTAATGAACGGATTTGATTCAATTGCTCCAGGAAAATTTTCAGGAAGAAATTTTCATTTTGGAATTCGAGAACATGGAATGGGTGCAATTGTAAATGGAATAATTTTATATGGAGGATTCAAAGCGTTCGGTGCAACATTCTTTGTCTTTTCTGATTACATGCGTCCAACAATCCGTTTGGCTGCTTTGATGAAGATTCCAATGATAAATGTTTTCACACACGATTCAATTTTTGTTGGTGAGGATGGCCCGACCCATCAACCGGTTGAACATCTTGCTGTTTTAAGAGCCATTCCAAATTCAGTTGTTATTCGACCAGCTGATGGAATTGAAACTGCAATGGCTTGGGCTTATGCTTTAAGAAAAATTGATGGACCAGTTTCATTAATTCTGACTCGTCAAAAAATTGATAGCTTTGAAAGAGAATCAGACTTCAATCCACATGATGTTTTAAAAGGAGCTTATATTGTTTCAAAGGAAAAATCCAATAAACCCTATTTTATAATTGCAGCCAGCGGCTCAGAAGTTCCTGTTGCAGTAGCTGCAAAAAAACTTTTAGAAAAAGAATTTTCTATTCGTGTAGTTTCTATTCCTTCAAAAGAAATTTTTGAATCACAAAGTGAAGAATATAAAAACGAAATTATTCCTAATAATATTCCTTTAGTAATAGTTGAAGCTGCAACAATGAATGGTTGGGGAGATTTATTCCGACAGAAACTTTTATTAATTGGAATGAATTCCTTTGGTGCATCAGCTCCATATCAAACACTTGCAGAAAAATTTGGATTTAACGGAAAATCAGTTGCAGAGAAAATTAAAAATTGGATATAACTAAGAGGATACAATGGAAGTAAGATATACACCAGATCAAAAAGGTTTTAAAAATTTATCAACAGAAGAATTACGTAAAACATTTTTGATTGAAAATTTATTTCAAGTAAATGAAATTCCAATGGTCTATACTAATATTGAAAAAGGTCAACTCGATCAGGAAAGTTATTTTAATGTTGCCAAAAAATTGAAAGAAACTTTTGAATTCAAAACGGTTGCAATTACTTTACGTGAAAGTTATTCCGCCTCCAGAAATGGTTGGAGTGCAATTTTACTTGATGATAAAGAGTGTAAAGAACCATATCTATCAACAAAATATGATATTGAAATAGTTGATAGAGTTGGCGGTGGCGATTCATTTGCCAGTGGTTTAATTTATGGGTTGATAGAAAAACAAAACACTACAGAAGCACTTGAGTTTGCAGTTGCTGCAAGTTGTTTGAAACACACTATTCCCGGAGATTTCAATTTAGTATCAATCGATGAAGTTGAAAAACTGATTAAAAGCGGTGGCTCCGGTCGAGTTGAAAGATAATCATAACTTGCATGCTTCTGAAAGACTTGAAATGAGTGAATTCATTTCACTCATTTCTTTTTTTTCTAAAATTAATTTTATCACCGCACTTCCTACAATCACTCCATCGCAATAAGGAATAAATGATTTTACACTTTCTGCATTCGATATTCCAAAGCCAATCAACATTTTATTCTTTTTGATTAAAGAATATGTCCGCTCAAGATTTTTAAATGTTGTTTCATCAAAATTATTCCTCGTTCCCGTTGTACCGGTTACGCTTACACAATAAACAAATCCTTCACTTAATTCGTCAATCTTTTTTATTCTCTCGTTTGATGATGTCGGAGTTGTCAACATAATTTTTTGAAGTGAAGAAAATTCAGTTGTGTAAAATGAATCATATTCTTCCAACGGAACATCAGGAATTATTAATCCTGAAACACCAGAATTAATAGCATTAGCACAAAATTTATTTGTTCCATATTTCAAAATTGGATTTGCGTAGCCCATCAAAATAATTGGTTTATCTGTTCTTGTTTTTAATTTACCACATAATTCAAAAACATCGTCAAGATTGATTCCCTGTTCAAGTGCAATTTGAGATGAAGCCTGAATTACAGAACCATCAGCTAATGGATCTGAAAATGGAATTCCAACTTCTAGCATGTCTGCACCGTTATTCAAAATCGTTTCAGCATAATTCAAGAATTTTTCTTTAGAAGGAAAACCTGCAGTTAAAAACACTGAAAGAACTTTCCTTTCACTGTTATTAATTGATTGAATGTATTCAGAAATATTTTTCATAAAAGTTTTTCACCAATTTGATTAATGATTGTATTTAAATCTTTATCGCCTCTGCCACTGATATTTACAATTACAATTTCATCTTTGTTTGTTGTTGGCATAAGTTTATTTAAATATGCAATTGCATGTGCTGTTTCGAGAGCAGGAAGAATTCCTTCATACTTGGATAAAAATAAAGTTGCTTCAAGTGCTTCTTCATCAGTAACGAATTCATATTTCACACGCTCAATATCTTTTAGAAAACTATGTTCAGGACCGACACCCGGATAATCAAGTCCAGCAGAAATTGAATGAACTTCAGAAACTTGTCCATCATCATTTTGAAGTAGATAAGTTTTCATTCCTTGAAAAATTCCGGGTTTGCCAAGAGTTAATGTTGCACAATGTTTATTTGTATTGATTCCATAGCCAGCAGCTTCAACGCCAATCATGTTTACTGATTCATCATTTATGAAAGGATAAAAAATTCCCATTGCATTTGAGCCACCACCAACACAAGCAAGAATATAATTTGGCAAACGATTTTCAATTGATAAGATTTGCTCTCTTGCTTCTGTTCCAATTACAGATTGAAAATCACGGACAATCATTGGATATGGATGAGGACCAACAACTGAGCCGATGATGTAATGTGTATCTCTAACATTTGTTACCCAATCACGTATTGCTTCATTAGTTGCATCTTTCAAAGTTTTGCTACCCGATGAAACTGGAATAACTTCAGCACCAAGCATTTTCATTCGGAATACATTTAATTTTTGTCGTTCAATATCAACTTCGCCCATGTAAACAGCGCACTTCAAACCAAACTTTGCACAAACAGTTGCAGTTGCAACTCCATGCTGACCAGCACCTGTTTCAGCGATAATTCTTTTCTTGCCTAATTTTTTTGCTAATAAAATTTGTCCCAATGCATTATTTAATTTGTGAGCACCAGTATGACAAAGATCTTCGCGTTTCAAATATATTTTAGCTTTGCCGAAATAATCTGTCAAACGTTTTGCAAATGTTAATGGTGTTGGTCTTCCGTTGTATTCTTTTTGAAGTGATTCTAATTCATTCAAAAAACTTTTTTCTGTTTTGATTTCGAAGTAAAGTTTTTCCAATTCATCAAGAGCTGCAATTAAAGTTTCAGGAACATATTTCCCACCGTAAATTCCAAACTTTCCTTTTATATCAGGAAAATTGTAATTATTATTTTTCATAATAAAAATCCTTGTCAACGATTGAACAAATATCATTTATTTTTTTTAATAACTCTCGAAATCTTTTTGGTGTCAAAGACTGATATCCATCAGACAAAGCGTTAGATGGATTATTATGAACTTCTATCATTAATCCATCTGCACCTGCAGCAATTGAAGCAAGTGCCATTGGTGGTACTTTATCCCAAATTCCAACTCCATGAGAAGGATCAACAAAAACTGGTAAATGAGACCATTGCTTAATTACTGGAATTGAATTTAAGTCTAATGTATTTCTGGTTGATGTTTCAAAAGTTCTGATTCCTCTTTCGCAAAGAATAATATTAAAATTATTCTGTGATGCAATGTATTCTGCAGAAAGTAATAAATCTTCAACTGTAGCTGACATTCCACGTTTTAGAAATATAGGTTTCTTTGTAGCTCCAACTTCTTCAAGCAAAGAATAATTCTGCATGTTGCGCGCACCAATTTGAATTATATCTGCTACTTCTATAATTGAACTTATTGAATTTGAATTCATAACTTCAGTTACAATTTTCAACCCCAACTTTGATTTAATATCCGATAGAATTTCCAATCCTTTTTCTTTTAATCCTTGAAAACTATAAGGACTAGAACGAGGTTTATATGCACCTGCACGGAAAAATTTAATTCCCATTTCTTTAAGTTCATGAGCGATTTCAAATGTTTGATCATAACTTTCAACAGAACAAGGACCTGCAATAATTTGGAATACATTTCCTCCGATAGATGAATCATCAAATGTTATAACTGTATCATCGCTTTTCATTTCGCGACTTACGAGTTTAAATTTTTTTGTTACACGAATAACTTCACTCACAGAAGGAAGCAGTTGAAAATCTTCTTCTTTTATAAACTGCATATTGCCTGTGATTCCAATTGCAAGCTTTGAGCTGCCAGGTATTTCATGCGGGGTACAATTCATCTCTTTTATTTTTGCTATTACTCTATCAATGTCACTTCTTGGTGATTCTAGTTTCATTATTATTAACATTCTTTTCTCCAAAGATTAATTTTTTCTAAGAACATTTTAATTTTTACATGATCTTTTTTACCAGGATAAATTTCTAATGATGAGGAAAGATCAATAGCAGCGGGTTTAATTTCATCCATTATTGTTTCTAAATTGTCAATTGAAATTCCTCCAGAAAGAATGATCGAATGTTTGTAATTCTCAGGAATCAATTTCCAATCAAAAGTTTTTCCAGTTCCACCCGCTTCATTTTTTGAAAATGTGTCTAATAAAATTTCGTAATCAGAAAATTCTTCAAGTATATTCCAATTAAAATTTTCATTTATGCGAAACGCTTTGATAACGGGCAATTTGATTTGATGAGCATACTCACTCGATTCATTTCCATGAAGCTGAATTTTAGTTAATCCAATTTCAGATGAAATAGAATTTATAAATTCACAATCTTCATCTACAAAAACTCCTACTTTTTCTAATTTTGTCGGAAGTCGAGAGATTATTTTACTTGCAATATCATAATCAACAAAACGTTTGCTGTTTTTATAAAATACAAATCCAAGCATATCTGTTCCTTGTTCAGAACAAACCAATGCATCTTCGAGATTAGTAATTCCACAAATTTTGACTTTCATTTTTTACACCATTCAAGAAATTCGTTTAGTGCAATCGTAATGTTTTCGGATTTCATAAAATGTTCACCAACTAAAAAAGCATCAGCATAATTTTTCAGAATATCAACATCTCTTTGCGAGTTGATTCCACTTTCGGAAACAATTAAACATTCATAAGGAATTTGATTCGACAAATGGATTGTTGTATTCATGTCAACCTGAAAAGTTGATAAATCTCTGTTGTTGATTCCAATAATTTTATTCTTGCTAAAATTAATTTTACTCAATTGACTTTCAGAATGAATCTCAAGCAGCACATCAAGATCATTTTCAACTGCTGTTGAAGTTAATTCATCAATCTGATTTTTTGATAAAGCTTCAGCAATCAATAAAATTGAATCTGCGCCATTTGCTTTCGCTTCCAATATTTGAAATTCATCAATGATAAAATCTTTACGCAATAACGGAACTGTTTTTATCTTAGCAATATCTTTTAAGAAAGATATATTGCCTTTGAAAAATTGTTGATCAGTCAAAACAGAAATTGCATCAACCTTTCCAGACATATAAATCTCAGCAATTGAAAGATGATTGAAATCTTCTTTCAGAATTCCTTTTGATGGACTCGCTTTTTTTATTTCTGCAATTACACTAATTCTGTTTTCATTTTTCAAAGCAGATGCAAAATCAATTCTTTCTTTATGAAATAATTCAGATTCAGAAAAACTGTTTCGTGAATATTTCTGATGAAGTATTGCAACTTCTTCTTTCTTTATTTCCAATATTTTATCAAGAATTGTCATTTGTGTTTTTCTCCAAACTCTTTCAATGCGTTGAGTTTGTCGAGTGTTTTTCCCGATTGAATTGATTCTTCAGCAATTTCAATACATTCTTTCAAATCGTTTGAAACACCAGCAACTTTTAATGCCAGCGCCGCATTTGCAATCACAACATAATATCCTGCAGTTTTTTCTTTGTTGGAAAATATGTTGAATATTATTTCTGCATTTTCTTTTGCACTTCCACCATGAATATCTTTCAATTCGATTTTGGGGAAACCGAAATCATTATTCGATAATTCATAAATATGTATTGAAGATGAGCCGCGTGTTTCAATTACTTTTGTTGTGTGAGTTAAACTTACTTCATCAAAAGAATTATTTGTGCAAACAAAACAAACATTTTCCATCTCAAGATATTTAACAGCATCAGCCATTAATCTTGCTGTTTCATCGTTGAATGTTCCAATCAATTGTCGTTTTGCTTTTGCAGGATTTGTAAGTGGTCCGAGTATATTAAATATTGAACGAAACTCAAGTTCTTTTCTGATTGGTGCAACGTGTTTCATTGCAGGATGATAAAGTGGTGCAAACAAAAATGCAATTCCAATTTCATTTAATGCTTGTTCAGATAGTTCCGGAGAAAGTTGAACATGAACTCCAAGCTCATGTAAAACATCAGAACTTCCACTTTTACTTGAGATGGAACGATTTCCATGCTTTGCAACTTTTACTCCAGCACCTGCAACAACAAAAGCAACAGCAGTTGAAATATTAAATGAGCCAGAACCATCGCCGCCGGTTCCGCAAACATCAATCAATTTATCATCATCACATTTAATTGGAATCATTTTTTCACGCATTGCTTTTACAAAGCCAGCTACTTCTTCTGGTGTTTCTTTTTTCATTTTAAGTGCAGTGAGCAGAGATGCAATTCTTGAGTTGTTTTCATTTCCACTCATAACAGAATACATCACTTTGTATGCTTCATCAAATGTGAGATTATTTCCTTCCATAATTTTTTCTAAATACTCTTTCATAGTTCAATCCAGTTTTTAATTATGTTTTTTCCTTCGATTGTCATTATTGATTCAGGATGAAATTGAATTCCTTCAATCGGAAATTCTTTATGGCGAATTCCCATAATTATTCCATCATTTGTTTGAGAAGTTATTTCCAAAATATTTGGAAGTGAATCTCTTTCAACAATTAATGAATGATATCTTCCAGCAGAAAAATTTTGTGGAATGTTTTTATAAATTGTTTTTCCATCGTGAATAATTTCAGAAGACTTTCCATGCATTAAATAAGGAGCATTAATGATATTCCCGCCGAATGAAGTTGCGATTGCCTGATGACCAAGACAAACACCAAGCAAAGGAATATTTTTTCCAAAATGTTTTATCACATCAATTGAAATTCCGGAATCTTCAGGTCTTCCAGGACCCGGAGAGATTGCAATTTTATCCGGATGAATTGAATTGATTTCGTCCAATGTTATTTCATCATTTCTTTTTACAATTATGTTGTCAGTAAAATTTCCGATTAATTGAACAAGATTGTAAGTAAATGAATCATAGTTATCAATCACTAATATTTTCATCAATCACCTCTGCAAATTTTAATGCATTTAAAAGTACTGCTGCTTTGTTTTTAATTTCTTTCAATTCGAGTTCTGGTTTGCTGTCAGCTACAATTCCAGCACCTGCCTGCCAATAAATTTTATTTTGTGTTGCAAAGAAAGTTCTGATAGCAATGCACATATCGAGATTGCCTTTGAAATCAATATAACCAACTGCTCCAGCATAAATATTACGTTTTAATTTTTCGTATTCATCCAGTAATTGAATAGCACGTATTTTAGGTGCGCCGGAAACTGTACCAGCAGGAAAACTTGCTTTAAGTGCATCAATACAATTTTTATCTTCACCCAAATTTCCTTCAACTCGGGAAACAATGTGCATCACATGAGAGAATTTATGAATTGTCATTTCTTCTGTAACTTCAACAGAACCATGCGTGCAAACTCGACCCAGATCATTTCTTGCAAGATCAACAAGCATTGTGTGTTCAGCAATTTCTTTTGCGTCAGCAAGCAATTCTTTTTCAATCTCTAAATCTTCTTCAGGATTTTTTCCTCTTCTTCGTGTACCGGCAATTGGTAAAATTGTTGCACGTTTGTTTTTTACTTTCAATAAATCTTCTGGTGATGTTCCAATCACTGTTAATGAAGGAAGATTATTTTGTTCAGTAATTTCCATGAAGTACATGTAAGGTGAAGGATTAATAATTCTCAATGCGCGATAAACATTTATTAAATCGCCGTCAAACTCAGCTTCAAATCTTTTCGAAAGTACAATTTGAAAAACATCACCAGCAAGAATATTTGATTTACACTTTTCAACCAATTCGAAAAATTTTTCTTTGTTAATGTTTTCAAAAATATCTTTGGAAGTGAAACTTAATTCATCATCAAATGGAAGTTTTAAATCTTCTCTCAATTTTTTGAGTTCTTCTTTTGCTTTGTTGTATTCCACTTCAATGTTTGTTTTTTCATTTACATCAACATTCTTGATCAATATAATCTGATGCTTGAAATGATCGAAAGCAATTAAAAGATTGAACACACCAAAAACTGAATCGGGAATATTCATTTCATCCTTTCCGTAAAATTTGATAACATTTTCAATCAACGAAATATTTTCATAACCGAGATAGCCAACAATTCCTCCTGTAAAATCGGGCAGATCATCAATCTTTGGATCTTTCGTTTTTGCAATTTCATCAGAAAGAAAATCAAAAATATTTTTTTTGATTGAAACTGATTTTCCATTTTCGATTATTGTTATTTCATCTCCGATGTTATAAAATATTTTTGAAGGAGTTGTACTTATAAAAGAATATCTTGCCAAACGTTCAATTCCTTCAACTGATTCAAGCAAAAAACTAAACGAATTGTTTTTGCGAATTTTCAGATATGCTAAAACCGGTGTTAATAAATCAGCGGTGATTATTTCATAAACCGGAATTTTGTTGTATTGTTTTGATAACTCTTTGAATCTATTTAAGTCCATCTGATTTCCTTTATTACTTTAAAACAAAAAACCCTTCCCGGTGAATCCAAGAAGGGTTATAAAAACTTTATAAAAATTATTCTAATTCACCGGAGACGAATATTTAAACGAATGCCACCACCACCAAAGTTGTGCAGATGAATTAGAACGATATGTAAAATATGTTTTCATAATAATATTAAAATAAAAATCCATCACATCGATGGATTTTATTTTCGCTCCGCGGGTAGGGCTCGAACCTACAACCCTGCGGTTAACAGCCGCATGCTCTGCCATTGAGCTACCGCGGAGTGCATTCAAAATGTGGGCGTAAAAATATGTTTTTATACACCTTTTTGTCAAGTCTTTGTAAAAAAATTATTTTCACTTTCAAAAATATTATTCTAACATTTAAGAAGAGATATGAAGACTTTAACTCTATGTTTTTAAAAAGCATTCATTTATTATTGATTTTCTCTTTTTCTTCCGCTATTGACTTTAAAATTAGCGGCACGCATCTTGTCATTATAATATAATTCTAAAGGTGAAGTATGGATTTATTGGATATTAAAAAGAAAGTTCAAGAAGCATATAATAACTGGGATGAAAAAGTTTATCAAAAAACTTTATCAAAATTTCCCGAACAGAAAAAAGAATTTACTACTCAATCATTTTCAAAAGTAAAACCTATTTATTCTCCGCTTGATGTTGACGAATCTTTCTATAATGAGAAAGTTGGATTTCCGGGCTCGTATCCATTTACACGTGGTGTTCAACCGACTATGTATCGTGGAAGATTTTGGACAATGCGTCAGTATGCTGGTTTCGGAACAGCAAAAGAATCAAATGAAAGATATCGTTATTTGTTAAGTCAAGGACAAAGTGGATTATCAGTTGCTTTCGATCTTCCTACTCAAATTGGATATGATAGTGATGATCCAATGGCTTTGGGTGAAGTTGGTAAAGTTGGTGTTGCTATTGATACTCTTGCTGATATGGAAATTCTTTTTGATCAAATTCCTTTAGATAAAGTATCAACTTCGATGACAATTAATGCACCGGCTTCAGTTTTACTTGCAATGTACATTGCAGTTGCTGAAAAGCAAGGTGTTAGTAGAGATAAAATTTCTGGTACTATTCAAAATGATATTTTAAAAGAATACGTTGCTCGAGGCACATATATCTTTCCGCCAAAACCTTCGATGAGATTAATTACAAACATTTTTGAGTTTTGTTCAAAAGAAGTTCCGAAATGGAATACCATTTCTATTTCAGGTTATCATATAAGAGAAGCGGGATCAACTGCGGCACAGGAAGTTGGTTTTACTCTTGCAGATGGAATTGCTTATGTTGATGCTGCAATCAAAGCTGGATTAAATGTAGATGATTTTGCTGGACAACTTTCATTCTTTTTCAATGCACATAATGATCTTTTAGAAGAAGTAGCAAAATATCGTGCGGCTCGCAGACTTTGGGCAAGAATCATGAAAGAAAGATTTGGTGCTAAAAAAGAAAAATCATTAATGTTAAGATTTCATACTCAAACTGCTGGTTCAACTTTGACCGCTCAACAAGTTGATAATAACATTGTTCGTGTTACTATTCAAACACTTGCTGCTGTTTTAGGTGGAACTCAAAG
>Ga0272446_1004045_pt1 | contig 17744 bp, 16 predicted proteins | sample YNPCB0061_FD_194587 | JGI IMG/M metagenome (GOLD analysis project Ga0272446, IMG submission 194587) | Hot spring microbial mat communities from Yellowstone National Park, WY, United States - YNP-CB-006-1 | ecosystem: Environmental > Aquatic > Thermal springs > Hot (42-90C) > Sediment | place... | reverse complement strand
GGCTGGTCGTGCTGGCCGAGGCGCGAGCCCGCGACGCCGACGAGCGCGCGCGGCTGCAAGCGGCCATCGCGCGCGCGGTCGTGCAGGCGATCGGAGAGCCGCCCGACGACATCGTGCTCGCGCCGCCACACACGGTGCTGAAGACCTCGAGCGGCAAGATCCGCCGCGCCGCGTGCCGCGCGCTGTACGAGCAGGGACGCCTGCACGCGCCGGCGCGCGCGTTGCGCTGGCAGGTGCTGCGGCTGGCCGCGGGCGCCGTCGCGACGCGATCGCGTCAAGCGGTGGCGTCGCTCGGCGCGCTGCTGTTCGGCCTGCGCGCGGTGATCGCGTTCTGGCTGGTCGCCCCGGCGGTCTGGCTGCTCACGCTGTTTGCGCCGACGCCGGCGGCGGCGTGGAAGCTCGGCCGCGGCGGGACGCGGCTCGCGCTGCGTCTTGCCGGCGTGCCGCTTTCGGTGCGCGGGCTCGAACACCTGCCCGCGCAGCCGTGCGTGCTGGTCGCGAACCATGCGAGCTACCTCGACGGCATGGTGCTCGTGGCCGCATTGCCGCGGCCGTACGCGTTCGTCGCCAAGCGCGAACTGCTCGAGCAGCGCATCGCCGGCGCCTATCTGCGCCGGCTCGGCGCGGAGTTCGTCGAGCGTTTCGACGTCAAGCGCAGCGTGGAAGATGCGAACCGCATGGCCGAAGCGGTCCGGCGGGGACGCGCGCTACTGGTGTTTCCGGAAGGAACCTTCGTCGAAGGCCCCGAGTTGCTGCCGTTTCGCCTCGGCGCGTTCCTCGCGGCCGCGAGCGCTCGGGTACCCGTCGTGCCGGTGGCGATCCGCGGCACGCGCGAACTGCTCGGCGGCGAACGCCGCTGGCCGCGCCGCGCCTCGCTGCACGTCGAGATCGGCACGCCGATCGAGTGCGAAGCGCCGCCGGCCGATCTGATGCTGTCCGCGGTGCGCCTACGCGACCGCGCGCGCACGGCGATCCAAGCCGCCTGCGGCGAGGTGCGCATGCCGCAGTGACCGCGGCACGCGCGGCCTACGTATCGCTGTGCGCGAGCTGGTGCTCGAGCAGCGTCGGTTCGGCGAGCGCGTGATCGATCTCGGCCTCCGCGGCAAGCCAGTCCTGCAGTTCCGCGCCGGGTGCGAAGCCGCGCCGCTCGGCGCGGTAATACGCCGCTTCCGCGATCATCGCGTGGCGCTGCTCGGGGGTCAGCGCTACGCGCGGACCGGCTGCGGTTGCGCGGACACCGGCCGGGCGCGCGCGGCGCGTCGCCGACCGTTTCGTCTCCGACCTGGTCGAACGCGTTGCAGCTTTCATCTCTCGCCTCCATTGAACCCCATAGCAGCTTAGGCGCGGGGCAGCCGCAGCGCTTGCGCGCTGTCAATGGGTGCGCAGCAGCACCGGCGCGAGCCGGGATCCGCGAATCGGCTGCGTGGCAAGGGACTTCCGGGACGACCGCCGGCGTGCGGCCGGCGCGATCCGATCGATGCTCGGGGTCATCGGTGGCGCGGGCGCGGGGGCGGTGCGACCGCTTCGGCCCGCTCGGTTCGGTCGCGGCGAAGTGCCGCGCGCCGCTGCTGCCGAACCGCCCGCCGCGCCGGATTCCGGCGGCGCTCACGCCCTGCGAACGAGCAGCAGCGGCGTCGTGCAACGCGCCGCCGCGCGCATCGCGACCGAGCCGAGTACCGCGGCCTTGAATGCGCCCTGCCCGCGCGAGCCCATCACCAGCAGGTCGAGATTCTTGCGCGCGTAGTCGGCGAGCGCATCGCCCGGGTTTCCCGCCAGGCATTCGGTCCTGTAGTCGACGCCGGCGGCGCCGAGCAACCGCAGCGCCGAACGCATCGCCTCGTCGCACGCCTGCTTGCGCAGCGCGCGGACCTTTTCGTGCGTAAACGTCGTGCTGGCCAGGTTCTCAAGCAGCGTCTTCAATTGCAGCGGCAGTTCGGGAACCGCGTGCAGCACCGTGAGTTGCGCCGCGTCGCCGAACCACGCGCGATGCTGCAGGACGAAGCGAACGGCGGCTTCACCGTACCGGCTGCCGTCGACCGCGATGCCGATGCGCAGCGCGCCGGGCCGCGGCGGCGGCACATCGCGCACCAACAGCACGGGTGTCGTGCCGAAGGCGAGCACCGTCTGTGTGACCGAACCGAGCAGCATGCCGGCGAGCGCGGTGCGGCCGTGCGACCCCATCACGATCAGATCGACCCGCTTGGCCGCGGCCACGCGCGCGATGCGGATGCCGGGCGTGCCGACGATGTGGGTCGACTTCGCGTCGATCCCCGCCTTGCGCAGCGCGTTCAGCGCCGGTTGCAGCACGCGGTTCGCGCGGTCCTTGTACAGATTGGCAAGCCGCATGCGCCCCTGCGGCCTGGTCAACGTCGCCAGCGCCGGCGCCTGTACGTTCAGCAGCAGCACACTCGGCTGCGCGCCGCCGGGCGCGGCGCGCGCGGCGACGAAGTCCACCGCCGCCTTCGCGTAGCGGCTGCCGTCGTAGGGGATCAGGATTTTCATGATCAATCCTCTCGTCGGTAAGGCGCCCGTGTCGCTGGGCGACCGGGGCGATGCCGTGCGGCTTCCGCCTGCGTGGCAATCGCGCCTCGCCCGATGCGGAAGTCATCGGGGCCCGCCCGCGCGCGGGGTCCACGCAAGAGTTCGTCGCTGCCAAGCGCTGTCCGTACGCGGACGGCCCGCGCGCGGGGTTCACCGCTGCCGACGCGTGCGTATCCAACCTGCACCGCAACGGCCCGCGCTGCAATTGTCGAACGTCGGCCGCGCCGAGCGAGCCGAACCTTGGCAATCGTTGACCTGCATCAGCGGCTCGCCGCCCGGGAAAACCCGGCCCCGGGTCGGTGGCCGTCGCGCCGAGGCACCGGCGGCGCGGGCGGCGCGTCACGCCGCCGAGATCACGCGGCGCGTTGTATGCCGGGCTTGACCCAGCGGAACACGCGCATCGGCGGCACGTTGCGCCATTCCCAGGCCACGGCCGGCGCCCCCAGATGCGGCGTTGCGTAGCCCGCCACGTGCGCTCGCAGTTGATAGGCGACGAAGCGGCCGCCGGGCGCCAGTGTGGCGTGGATCGCGGCGGCGATGCGTTGCGCTGCTTCGGCCGGCAGCGTCGAGAACGGAATCCCCGAGATGATCGCGTCGGGCGCGGGCAACCCGCGGTCGGCGAGATGATCGGCCAGCGCCTCGGCGCTGCCCTCTTGCACGGCGAGCCGTGCGTCGCGGATGCGGCGGCGCAGCCGCGCACAGAAATAAGGATTCAGCTCGATGGCGAGCAGACGCGCATGCGGCATCAGCGCCCGCAACAACGCGCGCGTGGTGCCGCCGGTCCCGGGCCCGAGTTCGACGACGCAGCGCGCATTCGACAGCCCTGCGGCCCGCACCACGCGCTGCTCGAGGAATACCGAGCTCGGTACGACCGAGGCGACCTGCATCGGCCGCGCCAGAAAGCCGCGCAGAAATGCGAGGTCGTCGGCCAGTCGCGACGCTTCGGGACGAGCGTCGTCGCGTTCGGCAAAGTCGGCGATCGCGTCGGCGCGCGGCACGGCCACGGCGCTTTTCTTCGTCCGTTCGGACATTGATTCTCTCCGGGGCGCATCCGTGCGCCGATGGGTTCGCCGCCGGCAGCCGCCCGCGTCGACCCGCGAAGGCTACCGCAATGCGGGCAGGGTTGTCCGCACCGGCAGCGGCCGCCCCGGCACCGGTCCAAACCCGACGGGCTGAATCGCCTGCGACCGCCCTCAGCCTCGTGCACCCGCCGGCCCGGATCGCCGGCGCGCGCGCCGCGCCGCGGACGATCCGGATTGCGCGCGACACGTACGGCCACCGCGCCGGCGCAGCGGCGACCGTGCGCGTCGGCCGCGTCGCGCGCCGGCGCGAAGGCGATCCGCCGCCGAGACGCCGGCCGGGACCGGCGATCCGGCGCACCCTTGGCTTCGCTCAACGAACCGGGCCGCGATTCGGTCAACACTTGCATTGCCCGCCGCACGGCGTCGGGGGCGGGAGCCGAAAGGACGACACTTCGACGCCATGAGAAGGAACGCGAGATGCCGCTGACACTCGAACAGATCGAAGAACTGACGGCTGCACTGCGAACGCGGCGCGAGGCGCTCGCTGCGGAAACGCACGCCGAGGCGGACCGGGCGCGCGCCGAGAGCTACCGCGACATCGCCGGATCGGTGCCCGACACCGGCGACGACGCGGTCGCCGACCTGCTGTCCGACCTCGACCATGCCGAGATCGGCCGCGACATCGCCGAACTGCGCGCGATCGACGCGGCGCTCGACCGCATCGCTGCGTCGACGTACGGCCAGTGCGAAGACTGCGGCGGCGAGATCGAATTCGAGCGCCTGCGCGCCAACCCGATCGCGAACCGCTGCTTCGCGTGCCAGGCGATCCACGAAAAGACCTTCGCGCAGCCGCGCGGCTCGACGCTTTAGCGGATCGCCTTGTCCGGCCGCACCGAAGCCGTGGACGCATGGCCACAGACGTCGACCGCGCGGATCACGGCGTCGCTTCCGGCGCCCGCGAAGCCGTCTTCGTCGCGCGCGGCTCGAAGTCAGGTCACGAGGCAGGGCACTACAGCAGGTGATGGATCTCCTGCCCGAGCATCTGCGGCGTGATCAGCGTCACGCCGCCTTCGGTGACAAGAAAGCGGCGGCGGTCGCTTTCCCGATCGATGCCGACCCGCAGCTCGGGTGGCAGCTTGCAGCCCTTTTCGACGACCGCGCGCTTGAGCACGACCCGCGGGCCGACCTCGACGTCCGGCAGGATCACCGAGTCCTCGATCGTGCAGTGCTCGCGCACGCGCACGTTGGAGAACAGCAGCGAACGGCGCACCGTCGAGCCGCTGACGATGCAGCCGCCGGAGACCATCGAGTCGATCGCCATGCCGCGCCGGTCGGCGTCGTCGAACACGAACTTGGCCGGCGGCAACTGTTCCTGATAGCTCCACAGCGGCCAGGTTTCGTCGTACAGGTTCAGCTCGGGCGTGACGTGCACGAGGTCGAGGTTGGCCTCCCAGTACGCGTCGATCGTGCCGACGTCGCGCCAGTACGGCCGGTCGCCGACCATGTTGACGCAGCTTCGCGCGAAGCGGTGCGCGAGCACGCGGTAACCGCGCTCGATCGCGTACGGGATGATGTCCCTGCCGAAGTCGTGCGACGACGTTGCGGTGGCCGCATCGCGGATCAACTGCTCGTACAGGAAGGCCGTGTTGAAGCAGTAGATGCCCATGCTGACGAGCGCTGCGTCGGGCCGGCCGGGAAGCGGCTGCGGGTGCGCGGGCTTTTCCTCGAAGCCGACGATGCGGTCCTCGCCGTCGACCTGCATCACGCCGAACGCGCGCGCGTCGGGGAGCGCGACGTCGATGCACGCGATCGTCATGTCGGCGCGCCGCGCGACGTGCTCTGCGATCATGATCGAGTAGTCCATCTTGTAGACGTGATCGCCGGCCAGCACGAGCACGTACGCCGGATTTTGGATGCGCAGGATGTCGAGGTTCTGGTAAACGGCGTCGGCGGTGCCCGCGTACCACTGCGCGGTCACGCGCTGCTGCGCGGGCAGAAGTTCGACGAACTCGTTGAAGCGGCCGTCGAAGATCGACCAGCCGCGCTGGACGTGGCGGATCAGGCTCTGCGCCTTGTACTGCGTGCAGATGCCGATGCGCCGGATGCCCGAGTTCACGCAGTTCGACAGCGTGAAGTCGATGATGCGGAACTTGCCGGCGAACGGCACCGCGGGCTTGGCGCGCCACTCGGACAGGGGCCCCAGCCGGCTGCCGCGACCGCCGGCGAGCACGATCGCCATCGTCTCGCGCGTCAGCTCCGCGCGCGGCGGCCCCGCCGGGTCGGTGCGATACGGGCAGTAGCCGAGATGCAGGCACTCTGCGTCGCTCATGGCCCATTCTCCTTCCGTACGGCGGCGGCTGCGGATCCGCGCAAACCCATGTACAAAGCTACCCGAAGGTGCGGCGCAACGCGCGCGTACCAAGTGGCAGCGATTTGACGCCCGTCAGACCGATCGCCGTATGTCGCAGTGCATCCTTTTTGCCGCGGCCGAGTGCTTTCCGCTGGTGAAGACCGGCGGACTTGCCGACGTGGCCGGCGCTTTGCCCGCCGCGCTGCGCGCGCTCGGACTGGACGCGCGCGTGCTGCTTCCGGGATATCCGCAGGTGCGTGCGGCGCGGCCCGGCGCAGCGCACGCCGGACACGTCGGGGCGCTGGGCGAGCTGCCGCCGGCGGCGCTGCTGCGCGCCGAGCTCGACAATGGCGTGCCGGTGTACATCGTCGACTGCCCGCCGCTGTACGCGCGCACCGGCGGTCCCTATCAGGACGCATCGGGCACGGACTGGCCGGACAACGCGCTGCGCTTCGCGCAGCTCGGTCGTGCGGCCGCGTGGCTGGCGGCGAACCGCGTCGACGGCGGCTGGCGCGCCGACGTGCTGCATCTGAACGACTGGCACGCGGCGCTCGGCGCCGCCTACGTCCGGTGCTCGGCGCGGCCGCGCGCGCCGGTGCTGTTCACCGTGCACAACCTGGCGTTTCAGGGCGTGTTCGACGCCGACTGGCACGCGCGGCTGGCGCTGCCCGCGTGGACCTGGTCGATCGACGGCGTCGAGTTCCACGGCAAGCTGTCGTTCATGAAAGCCGGCCTGCAGTACGCCGACGCGATCACCACCGCCAGCCCGACCTACGCGCGCGAGATCCAGACCGCGCCGCTCGGCATGGGCCTCGAAGGCTTGCTCGCCGCGCGACGCGCCGTGCTGTACGGGATCCTGAACGGAATCGACACGGCGGTGTGGGATCCGCGGCGTGATCCGCTGATTCCGGCGCACTACGACGCCGATTCGCTCGCCGCCAAGGCCGGCAACAAGCGCGCGCTGCAGGACCGCTTCGGCCTCGCCGCGGAGGCGGCGGTCCCGCTCGTCGCGATGGTCAGCCGCCTGACCGGACAGAAGGGCGCCGACCTCGTCGCCGACTGTGCCGAAGCGCTGATCGACTCGCCCGCGCAACTGGTCGTCGTCGGCACCGGCGAGCGCGCGCTCGAACGCCGCTTCGCCGAGCTCGCGGCGCGCCACGCCGGGCGCATCGGCGTATCGATCGGCTACGACGAGGCGCTCGCGCATCTGGTCGAGGCGGGCGCGGACATGTTCCTGATGCCTTCGCGCTTCGAGCCGTGCGGGCTGAACCAGATGTACAGCCAGCGCTACGGCACCGTGCCGATCGTCGGCGCCACCGGTGGGCTGCTCGATTCGGTCGTCGACTGCACGGAAGCGACGATCGCCGACGGCACCGCCAGTGGCTTCCACGTTCGGCCGATCGACGCCGACGGCCTGCGCGCGGCGTTCGCGCGCGCGCTCGCCGCGTATCGCGATGCCGAACTGTGGCGCAGGCTGCAGCGCAACGGCATGGCAAAGGACTTCGGCTGGCGCCGCGCCGCCGGCGAATACGCGCGGCTCTATGCGCAGATCGCGCAGCGCGAGTCGGCTGCCTCCTGAGGCGGGCCGCCGCGCGCCGTGCGGCGCGCGGCTTACAACCACAGCATCAGTCCCAGTTCGAACGGGTGCGCGAGCGCCGGATGGCGCGGGTATGCGCGGATGCGGTAATCGAACCGGCCGCAGCTTTCGGGAACGAACTGTAGTTCGTAGCGCTGCACGCCGCCCGCGTCCGCGGTGCCCACCGGCGCAAGCGGCAGCACGCTGCGCGCGTCCGCCGGCGCGAGGTGTGCGCCGCACGCGACCAGCAGCTCGACCGTCACGTCGCCGGCGGCCAGTCCGTTCAACGCCACGGCCACGGCAATGCGAACGCCTTCGCCGTAGGCGATCCGCCGCGGCGGGTCCTCGACGCGCGCGAGCTTCACGCCGGGCCAGCGCGCGTAGACGCGCTCCTTCCAGCGCGCCAGCGCGCGCGCGTTCTCGTAACCGTCGGCCGCGACGCGCCGGCCGAGTTCGGCCGCGGGCGCGTAGAAGCGCGTGACGTATTCGCTCATCATCCGCTCGGTGTTGAAGCGCGGCAGCAGCGTGGCGATCGACGTCTTGGCCATCTCGACCCAGCGCGGCGAAAAGCCCATCGGGCCGCGCGCGTAGTACAGCGGGATCACCTGGTCCTGCAGGATCTCGTAGATCGAACGGACCTCGTCGCGGTCGCGCACGGCCTGCGGCTGGTCTTCGGGGATCGGCGTGATCGCCCAGCCGTTGCCCGGCTCAAAGCCTTCGTCCCACCAGCCGTCGCGGATCGACAGGTTCAGCACGCCGTTCATCGCGGCCTTCATGCCCGACGTGCCGCACGCCTCGAGCGGATAGATCGGATTGTTCAGCCAGACGTCCACGCCCGAGACCAGCCGGCGCGCGAGCCGCAAGTCGTAGCCCTCGACGAGCAGGATCCTGCCCTCGAAGCGCGGCATGCGCGCGACCTCGGCGATGCGGCGCATCAGCGCCTGACCGGGCGCGTCCGCCGGATGCGCCTTGCCGGCGAACACGAACAGCAGCGGGCGCTGCGCGTCGTTGACGAGCTGCTCGAGCAGCTCGAGTTCGTTGAACAGCAGCGTGGCGCGCTTGTACGTCGCGAAGCGCCGCGCGAAGCCGATCGTCAGCACGTTGGGGTCGTTCGGATCGGCGAAGCGAAGCAGCCGGTCGGCGTGCGCTTCCGATCCGTGCGCCCGCTGCACCTGGCGCCGGATACGGCGCGCCACGAGGTGCAGCATCTGCGCCTTCAGGTAGTGGCGCACGCTCCAGAAGATGTGATCCGGAATCGTATACACGCGCTGCCAGTAGTCGGCATCGGTCAGCCGCTGCGTCCAGTCGGGCCCGAGAAAACGCTCGAACACGTCGAACCACTCCGGCGCGAGGAACGTCGGGACGTGTACACCGTTGGTCAGATGGTCGATCGGGTTTTCATCGGGCGGCACCTGCGGCCACAGTTCGCGCATCATGTTCGCGCTGACGCGCCCGTGGATGCGGCTGACGCCATTGCGCCGGCGCGCGCCGCGCAGCGCGAGCGCGGTCATGCTGAAGTCCGGGCCGGTCGGCGTGCGGCCGAGCGCGAGCACGGCCTGCAGGTCGATGCCGTGTGCGCGGCACCAACGGTCGAAGTACTGCCGCATCATGTCTTCCGGGAAGTGGTCGTGGCCGGCCGGCACGGCCGTGTGCATCGTGAACACGGTGCCGGCGGCGACCGTCTCCAGCGCCGCCGCGAAGTCGAGCTGCTCGCGCTGCATGCATTGTCGGATGCGCTCGAGCACGAGGAAGGCGGCGTGTCCCTCGTTCATGTGCCAGACGTTCGGTCGCAGTCCCAGCTCGGCGAGCGCACGCACGCCGCCGACACCCAGCACGATTTCCTGCTCGATCCGCGTGATGCGGTCGCCGCCGTACAGCCGGTGCGTGATGAAGCGGTCGTGTTCGCTGTTCTCCGGCACGTCGGTATCGAGCAGCACGAGCCGGACCCGTCCGACGCGCGACAGCCAGACCTTGACCTGCACCGTGCGTTCGGCCATCTCCACCGCCACGTGCAGTTCGGCGCCGTCGGCCGTGCGCGCCGGCTCGACCGGCAGGTCGTCGAAGTCGGCATCGTGATAGGTCGCGCGCTGATGACCGTCGGCGTCGATCTCCTGCGTGAAGTAGCCCTGCCGGTACAGCAGGCCCACGCCGACGAGCGGCAATGCGGCATCGGCGGCGGCCTTGCAGTGATCTGCGGCGAGGATGCCGAGGCCGCCCGAGTAGATCGGCAGGCTTTCGTGGAAACCGAACTCGGCGCAGAAGTACGCGACCAGGTCGTCCTTTCCGAGCCAGGTGCCGTTGGGCGCGCGCGGCGTGCGCGCCAGGTACGTGTCGTAGGCGGAGACGACGCGGTTGTAGTGCGACAGATAGCCGGGATCCTCGGCGGCCGCCTCGAGCTTGCGCTGGTCGACCTGGTTGAGGAACGCCTTCGGACTGTGTCCGCACGCCTCCCACAACGCGGGATCCAGACGCGCGAACAGTCCGCGGGTCGACAGATCCCAACTGTAGTAAAGATCGACGGCCAGCTCGGCGAGCCGCGCGAGCCGCGGCGGCAGCCAGGGCCGGACTTCGAGGGAAAAGCGGGTGCCTGGGTTGTCCATGCGTGTTCGTGGCAGTCCGATGGGTATGAAGCGCAGCGAGCTTAACGCCGCCGCACGCGACCGCCACACCGGTTCGGCGACGCTGTGGCTTTTTCGTAAGGGGCAGCTCGCGGCGCGCGCCGCTTGATGGCCGTCAAGTGTGTGCCAGACTGCGCACCTACGATAATTTCGACGGATGCCATGCGGGTGTCCGAAACTGGAGGACTTCGATGGAAAACGTCAACCGTGAAAAACTCGTTGCCGACGCCAAGGCCGTTCTCGACGACGTCGACGCGTTGCTGCGGCAGGCGGCCGCGGCGAGCGGGCAGCAGGCGACCGAACTGCGCGAGCGCGCCGCCGAAGCGCTGCACCGCGCACGGCTGCGGCTGCAGGAGGCGCAGGCAAGTGTCGCCGAAACCGCGAAGGCCACCGCGCGCGCCACCGACGACTGGGTGCACGCGCATCCATGGGGCGCGATCGGCGTGGCAGCCGGCGTGGGCTTCCTGATCGGCCTGCTGGTCGCGCGCCGCTGAGTCCTTTCGCAACGCCTCGCGTGAACGGCTGATCGTGCCTTCGCCGCTTGCCGCCGTGCGCCGCCTGTCGGCGGTGTCGCTCGCGTTGCTGTTGTCGCGCGCCGAGTTCGCTTCCGTCGAACTCGCGCAGGCGCGCGCGCAACTGGTGCGCTGGTTCATGCTCGCGCTGGCGGGCGCGTTGCTGGCGCTGCTCGCGGCCGTGGCAGCATCGGCCTGGCTGGTCGTCGCGTTGTGGGAGCGCGCCGGCTGGGTCACGCTGGCGCTGCTCGCGGCGGCGTTCGCCGCCGCCGCGTGGTGGGTGCTGGTGCGGCTGCAGCGCGACGTTCGGGACGCGCCGCCGCTGTTTTCGCAAACGCTGCAGGAACTGGCGAAAGACCGCGACGCGCTCGCCGCCTCCGGCGCGGCGGACGACGAACCGCGGGCTTAGGAGCGCAGAGGCCATGAGCAGACGCACCGCCGCGCGGCTGCCGTGGAGCGCGCAATGAAAGTGGCGCGTTCTCCGCTGCGGTCCACCGCGCTTGTGCGTTCGCCCGGCAGACCGGGCCCAAACCGATGAGTGCGCGCGAGGAAACGCTGCAACTGCGGCTCGAACTGCTGAAGCTGCGCGCCGAAGTCGAACGTGCCGAGGTGCGTGCCGCGCTCGCCGAAGTCCGGCAGGCCACCGCAGGCGTGCGCCGCGTTGCGTCGCTGGCCAGCGGCGTCGGCGCAGCGGTCGTCGCGGGCCGTGGCGGCGGCATCGCTTCGCTGCTCGGCGCGGTGAGCGCTCGCCCGTGGCTCGCCGCGCTGGCGCTGCGGGGCTTGCGCAGCCTCGCGCGGCATCCGGTCGCAGGTGCGATGCTGGTGGCGGCCGCGGCGGCGTCGATCGCGTGGCTGCGTACGTCGTCGGCAGGCGCCGCGGCGCCCGCTGCGGCCGACGCGACGGACCGGACCCCTCCCGGGAAGGCGTGACGCGACGGCGGATTTCCCGCGTTGACCGTGCCGGCCCGCTGCGGTCAGCATCGCGGCTGCGCGTTTCGCACGCACGACTTTCGTGACCATGAAAGCCCTGCTCGCCCAACGTCTGCGTTCGATCGGCGATCGCTCGCCGACCCCCTTCCGCATCGTCTTCGCCGACGGCACCGACTACCGCAACCGCCCGCCGGAGGTCGAACCGGCGTTCACGCTGCGTTTCAACTCCGCGGCCTCACAGTGGCGCGTGCTGTATCAGGGGCACATCGGCCTGCTGGATGCGTACTTCGACGGCCAGGTGGACATCGAAGGCGACGTCGCGCGCATGTTCGCGCTCGGCTTGGAGAGCGGTTTTTCGGAGCCGCATCCGGTCGTGCGGTTGCGCAACCGCTGGCACGAGTTCACGAAGAACAACGCGACCGTCGAGCGCGCCAAGCGCAACGCGCGCTTTCACTACGGGCTCGGCACCGATTTCTACAAACTGTGGCTCGACCGCGAGCTGATGATGTACACCTGCGCGTATTGGAAGGAAGGCACGCGCACGATCGAGGAGGCGCAGGTCAACAAAGTCGACCACGTGTGCCGCAAGATCCTGCTCGCGCGGGGCGAGACGGTGGTCGACATCGGCTGCGGTTTCGGCGGATTCATGTTTTACGCGGCGAGGAACTACGGCGCACGCGCGACCGGCGTGAACACGACGACCGAGCAGGTCGACTGGGTGCGCGAGGAGATCGCCCGCCGCGGAATGAGCGACGTGCTCGCGGTCCGCGAAGCCGACTTCCGCGAAGTCGACCGCCAGTATGACAAGGTGGTGTCGATCGGCGTGCTCGAGCACGCCGGCCGCGACCAGATCATGGAGGTGGTCAAGGCGCACGCCGATTTCCTCAAGCCCGGCGGGCTCGGCATGCTGCACTTCATCGGCCACGTCGGGCAGTACGAGACCGAGTTTTTCATCCGGCAGCACGTCTTTCCCGGGGGCTGGATTCCGAGCCTGACCGAAACGCTCGACGCGATGGATGCCTGCGGGCTGGAGATCATCGACATCGAAAACCTGCGCCGCCACTACGTGCTGACGCTGGAGGCGTGGGCCGAGCGCTTCGAGGCGCACTGGGACCGCATCCACGCGATCGATCCGAAGCGGTTCGACGAGCGTTTCCGCCGCATCTGGCGAACGTATCTCGTCGGATGCGCCGAGATGTTCCGCGCGTCCAACGGCATCACCGGGTTGTTCCAGATCACCTTCGGCAAGGGGCGCCGCACGCCGCAGACCTATCCGATGAGCCGCGCGTTCCTGTACGAGAAGGCGCAGGCCGAGCCGCTGGCGCGCGCGGCCTGAGCGAGCGGATTACTTCCAGAGCTCGATGCGCTGGCCGTGCTCGCGCAGCTTCTCGGCGCGCGCCTGGATGAAGCGCTGGAAGCTCGGCTGCTCGCGGTACGCGCCGCTGGCGACGTACTCGAGCGCCGAGGCGAGGTGAAACGGCCGCACGTACGCCTCGACGCGGAAGACCTCGCTGCCCTTGGCGTCGAAGAACACGATCGCCGGCGCATAGGGCAGGCCGAGCGCGCGCGCCCACGAACGCGAATCGGTCTTGCGGCCGTCCGGCGTGGTGACTGGCGCGGCTGACGCGGCGTCCAGCCGCGCGACGGTGAAGCGGCGCAGCAGCGCGTCGACCTCCGGGCGCCTGAGTCCGTCGCGGTGCAGTTCGTCGCAGCTTGCGCAGCGGGGGCGCTCGAAGATCACCGCGAGCGGCTTGCCGCCGCGCTTCGCCGCCGCGGCAAGGTCGTACGGCGGCTTGATGAACAGCGGGTGGTCGTTGAGCGTGGCGCTGGCTTCCTCCTGCGCCATCGCCTGCATGTACTCGGCGAACGGCCGCTTGGTCTCGAGGCGTTGCGCAACGTAGTCGAGCGCCGCGGAGAGCCGGTTGGCCGGGTAGTAGCCGTTCAGTCGCACGACGACGTTGGCCTTTTCGTCGAACATCAGCAGCGTCGGCGTGAACTGCACCTTGAGCAACTGGCCGAGCGACTTCTCGGTCATCCGGCGGCCGTCGACCCAGGTCACCTCGCGGTCGCCCCACAGATTGAGCGCCACCGCCACGAAATGGCGCTGCACCTTGTCGGCGATCCGCGTCTCGGCAAACGTCGTCTCCATCAGCAGCTTGCAATACGGGCAGCCGTCCTGTCCGAAGTACACGAGCAGCCGCTTGCCCTGCCGGGCCGCGTCGGCCACATCCTCCTTGAAGTCGAGGAAGGTCTCGGAGAACCAGGGCGGGATCGCGATCGCGTGCGGCGAGGGCTGCTGGGCCGACGCCGCGGCGAACGCCCCTGCGGCGAGCGCGGCGAACACGCCCCGGGCGGCGAATGCGACGAATGCGCGGATCGACGGCATGACGGCGGAAATGTAGCCCGCGTCGCGCATGCCGTCACGACGCGCTACACAAACCCGCCGCCCGGCCGATGCGCCGCGCGCGGCGTCGGCTTCGCGCCGGGCGGTCGATCGCGGCTAATCGAGCTTGACCTTCTGTTCGACCGGCCCCGCCTTCGTCATCGTCCATTCGACCATCGAGCCGTCGTACAGCTTCGCCTGCTTGTTGCCCAGGATTTCGCTGGACACGAACCAGCCGATCGACGCCAGGTGCCCGGTGTTGCAGAAATTGATCTGCTCGCCGCTCACCGGCACGTTGGCGACCTGATAGAGCTTTTCGATCTGCGACTTGGGACGGAACGTGCCCTTCGCATTCTCCGTGGTCCACCCGGACGGCAGATTGCGCGCGCCGGGCAGCGTGCCGCTTTGCGTGGCCTTCGGATTGCGGTTGATCCCGGCGTACTGGTCTTCCGGACGGTTGTCGACGAGCACGATGCCCTTTTCCATCGCGCGCCGCACGTCCTCGACCGTGGCGACCATCTCCGGACGCGGGCGCGCGACGAAGGTCTTCGCCTGCACCTTGGCGGCGCCCTTCTCGATCGGGTTGGACTTGTCCTTGGCCCAGGCCGCCATACCGCCGTTCAGGATCGACACCTTGTCGTGGCCGAGCACCTTGAACGTCCAGTAGATGCGCGTGGCCCAGCCCATGTCGTTGTAGCTCTCGCCGGGCGCGACCAGGATCACGTGCGTGTCGTTATCGACGCCCAGGCTGCCGATGTGCGCGACCAGTTTGTCGAGCTTCGCCGGCAGCATGTCGGGCACCTTGTCGGCGCGCTCCTCGCGCCAGCCGGACTTCGAGAAGCTGGTGTTCGCCGCGCCCGGAATGTGGCCAGCCAGATAGTCGTCCTTTTCCTGGATGTCGACGATGGCGATGCCGGGTTTGCCGAGGTTGGCCTTCAGCCAGGCCACGTCGACCAGCGGCTCCACGGCGCCGGCGCCGGCGACGAGGCCGAACAGCAAGACCGCCGCCAACGCGAGCCAGCGGCCGAATTGAACGAAGGGTTGCTTCATCGTGATCTCCTTCTCAAAGTGACCGGTTGCGGCGCGCGCAACCGGGTAAGGCCGCGTGAGGCGCGCCGCAACGCCAGCATGTTCGCCGCGGCCGAGCACCACCTGCTTGCGCTGCGTCAAGAACCTTGCCCGCGCGCCGGCCGCGATGCAATCACCCAGGATGGGCATGCGGCCCCCTGCGGCAGCGCGGTGCGGATATCCTTGCGCATGGCAGCGACAGGCGAGACGGCGGCGATGGACGACGGAGGCGGACCGCGTGACGCGCATCGCGCCCGCGTGGCGCGATTGCAGGCGCAGCTCGCCGCCGCACCCGAGGTGCGGCTGGCCAAGCGGACGTCGAACCTGTTTCGCGACCGCGTGGCCGTGCGCGCACCGCGGCTCGCCGTGCACGACTTCGACCACGTGCTGGAAGTCGATGCTGCGGCGGGCTGGGTCGACGCCGAAGGCATGGTGCCGTACGACGCGCTCGCCGACGCGTGCCTGGCGCACGGCGTGATGCCGGCCGTGGTGCCGCAGTTGAAGTCGATCACGCTCGGCGGCGCGGTGGCCGGTGTCGGCATCGAAGCGACGTCGTTTCGCCACGGCCTGGTGCACGAGACCGTGCTCGCGCTGGACGTTCTGACCGGCGACGGCCGCGTCGTCAACGCGCGGCCTGACAACGAGCACGCCGATCTGTTCTACGGTTTTGCGAATTCGTACGGAACGCTCGGCTATGCGCTGCGCGTGCGCGCCCGCACGCTGCCGGTCAAGCCGTACGTGGCGGTCGAGCACCGGCGCTTCGACGACGCGTCGAAGTTCTTCGATGCGCTGGCCACGGCGTGTGCCGGCGCCGCGGACTTCGTCGACGCGGTGGCGTTCGACGCGCGCACGCTGGTGCTGAACACCGCGCGCTTCGTCGCGTCGGCGCCGTATACGTCCGATTACACGTACGAGCGCATCTACTACCGGTCGCTGACGGAACGCGAGCAGGACTACCTGACCACGCGCGACTACCTCTGGCGCTGGGACACCGACTGGTTCTGGTGCTCGAAAAACGTCGGCGCGCAGCATCCGCTGCTGCGGCGGCTGTACGGCCGCCGCCGGCTCAACTCGCGCACGTATACGCGGCTGATGCGGCTGAACAGCCGGCTGCGACTGACGCCGCTGCTGGACCGGCTCGCCGGCTGGCATCGCGAATCGGTGATCCAGGACGTCGACATCCCGATCGAGCGCGCGCCCGATTTCCTCGACTTTTTTCTGCGCGAAATCGGCATCCTGCCGCTGTGGCTGTGCCCGATCGGCGCCACGCCTTCCGCCGACCGCTTTCCGCTGTTTCCGCGGCGGCGCGCGCTTTATGTGAACTTCGGTTTCTGGGACGTCAAACGCACGCGCGAGCCGTATCCGCCCGGCCACTTCAACCGGCTGATCGAGCGCGAGGTGGCGCGGCTGGGCGGGATCAAGTCGTTGTACTCGGACAGCTTCTACACGCGCGAAGCGTTCGATGCAGCGTTCGGCGGCGACGCGTACGCGAAGCTCAAGGCGCGCTACGACCCCGCCGGCCGGCTCGGCGATCTGTACGCGAAGTGCGTGCTGCGGCACTGAGGCGAGGCGACGATGGCTTACCTGCTGCTGCTCCTCCCGGCGCTTGCGTCCGTGCTGCTCGCGGCGCACTTCTATCGCGCCGGCGAGCTTGCGCTCGCCGCCGCGTCGCTCGCACTGATCGCATTGCTCGCGGTGCCGCGGCGCTGGGCCGCGCGCGCGGTGCAGATCGCGCTCGCGCTGGGCGCGCTCGAGTGGCTGCGCACGCTCGCGGTGTTCGCCGCCGCGCGCATGTCGGCGGGCCAGCCGTATCTGCGGCTCGCCGTCATCCTGCTCGCGGTGGCGGCGGTCACTGCGCTGTCGGCGCTGGTGTTCCGCCAGGCGCGGCTGCGCGTGCGCTACAACATCGGCGGCAGACTTTGAACACAGGCCGGCGATGTTCAATCTGAATGCGCTCGCGCGCGAGCTGAAGACGGCGCAGGACGAGGTGCGGCAGATCGCGCCGTTCACGAGCCGCATCGACGGGTTCGACGAGGCGGCAGGGTACGAGGTCGCGCGGATCATCCACGAGGCGCGCGTGCGCGAAGGGCGCCGGCCGATCGGCCGCAAGATCGGCTTCACGAACCGCAACATCTGGCCCGAGTACGGCGTGTATGCGCCGGTCTGGGGTTACGTGTACGACACCACGGTGACGCAGCTCGGGCAGCCGCGCGGACGCTGCCGTATCGCGCAGTTGGCGCAGCCGCGGATCGAGCCGGAGATCGTGCTGCATTTCGCCTCGGCGCCCCCGGTCACCGACGATCCGTGGCAGATCCTCGCTTGCGTCGACTGGATCGCGCACGGATTCGAGATCGTGCAGTCGCACTTTCCCGACTGGAAGTTCGCCGCCGCCGACACCATCGCCGATGGCGGATTGCACGGCGCGCTGCTGGTCGGGCCGCCGCGGCGTGTCGCCGAGCTGGGCAGCGACGTCGCGGCCAGGCTCGAGCGATTTACCGTCGAACTGCTGTGCGCGGGTGAACTGCGCGACACCGGCACCGGCGCGAACGTGCTCGACGGACCGCTGCAGGCGATCGCACATCTGCTCGCGGTACTTCGCGCCAGCGGCGCGCCGCCGCTCGCGGCCGGAGAAATCGTTTCGACCGGCACGCTGACGCGTGCGCTGCCGATCGCTGCGGGCCAGACGTGGAGCACCCGCATCCAGGGCATCGACCTGCCGGGACTGACGGCAAGCTTCGAGCGCT
>Ga0272446_1004044_pt1 | contig 17746 bp, 17 predicted proteins | sample YNPCB0061_FD_194587 | JGI IMG/M metagenome (GOLD analysis project Ga0272446, IMG submission 194587) | Hot spring microbial mat communities from Yellowstone National Park, WY, United States - YNP-CB-006-1 | ecosystem: Environmental > Aquatic > Thermal springs > Hot (42-90C) > Sediment | place... | reverse complement strand
GCCGATTTAAAACAAAATAAAAAGCAATGAATCAATTATCAAAACAAATTATAGCAATATCAATTTCATTTTTTGTATTAGTAATGGTTTTTTATGGTTCTTATTTGCCTTATAAAAAATCAAAAACATTTATTAGCTCTTTAAACGCTTTAGGAGCAGGCCAAATTAGAAGCTTTGAACAACTTGATAAAATTGTTTCAAGTTCTTTAAAAATTAATTCTCCTATTGGACAAGAGGAGCTTATTAGACAATTTTTAGGGGTTTTTGCCGGATTTATTAATCAAAGTGATAGCCCAGAAGTTATTGATATTTTAGTTAAATATATAGAAAGCTACGCAAATCCGATTTTACAAAAAGGTAAAGGATTAAGTTTTAATCAAGATTTATATTTAGCTATAAGACTTTATTTAACAGCTTATGAAAAAACAAAGGATCAAAAATATTTGGATAAAGCAAAAAAATACGCCGAGCTTTCTTATTCTTTAGGACCAAAAAGACCACAAGTCCTTTATTCTTTATTTGATATTTATCGTTTAGAAAATAATATAGAAAAAGCTAAAGAAATAGGGAATCAAATTTTAACTTATTGGCCAGATGATGAAAATATGAAAGCAGCTTATGATGAACTTTTAAAAAAGAAATAATTATTTTATAATTTAAAATTTAAAAGTTAAAAGCAATGTTATTGCGAGTCCCCCGAAACATCGAGGCACGAAGCAATCTCTTCCTCAATTGTGTCATTGCGAGGAGCGGAGCGACGAAGCAATCCCATTAGATGGATTTTTCCGCCGAAGGCGGATCCTCCTTCGGAGGAGAATTTTTAATTTTTAATTTTGAATAAAATTCTAATTTTGAATTTTAAAAAGTTTCTAATTTCAGTCATTCAAAATTGATTCAAAATTCGAACCTGCCTGCCGGTAGGCAGGTTTCAAAATTAAAAATTTTTGTTAAAACTATAGAAGCAGAACTTCAATGTTTTTCTGAAATACTTAATAGATTTTAAATTTGTTAATTTTTAATTTTGGATTGTCATTTTGCATTTTTCCTCCAGAGTAGCCTGCCTGCCGGTAGGCAGGGATCCGCCTCCGGCGGAGATTTTTTATAGTTTACACTTCATATTTTAAGAGTATAAATAATAAAAATTCAATTTTTATGCTATAATAAATTTATGATAAATATGAAACCAATTTTAATACTTTTTGGTTCAAGATCTTCAGGATATGCAAAAAAAGATTCTGATTTTGATATTGCTGTTTTTTGCGGCAAACCCCTTAATTTAGAAGAAAAAATTAATTTTATTTTAAAAGCAGCTGAAATTTTAAATGTTTCTGAAGAAAAAATAGATATTATTGATGCATATTCCGCGTCTCCGCTTTTACAATTTGAAATAGCGCGCAAGGGCAAATTAATTTTTGGTGAAAAAGAAGATTTTAATAAATTTAAACTTTTTGCTTTTAAAAATTATACTTCAACAGCACGTTTGCGTCGTCAAAGAGAGAAAGTCATTTTAAATTTAATTAAATGAACAAAGAAATTATTTATAAAAAATCGAACAAATAAATGTTTTAATTTCAGAATTAAATGAATGGATAAACTCTTCTGATTTTTTAAATAATATAAAATTAATTAGAGCATGCGAAAGAAATTTTCAATTAATTATTGATTTAGCAGTTGATATTAATACCCAAATTTTAATTGAAAAAACAAACGAAACCCCTGAAATATATAAAGATTCATTTTTAGGATTATTAAAATTAGGAATTATTTCAGATGATTTAATTTATAAATTGATAAAAGGCGTAAGCGTAAGAAATATTCTTGTGCACGAATATGATTTTGAAGAGGATTATAAAAAATTTTCTGAAGCTGTTTTAGAATTAATTCCTTATTATAAAGAATATCTTAAAAGCATAGTTTCTTTTTTAAAAAATTAAATTTTATTCTTTTTGCATTACACATAAAAATCCGGCGCAGCCTAAAAATTTATAATTATACTGTTCAAAATTTTTAATTTCATTTTGAGTATATTCTCCAAATCCTGGGTGAAAAACAAAAGCCAAAGGCGCTCCTTTTTTGGGGCAATTTTCTGTTGTATCAACATTTTTTGACATATACCATGCTAAAATTCCATCAACACCCACTCCTTGCGGATTTCTGCCCAAACAAATATCTCCATCATTTACTTTTGATCCTACTTCTTTTGCTAAAGCAATATCTTCTTCTCTAAGAATCAAAAAATCGTTATAAAAAAATTTTAATTTTTGAATAGATAAATAAACCGAAGAAGATAAAGCTATCATTATTATAAAAATTGAAAAAGCTTTATTTTTTTCTAAAATATAATCAAATAAAATTGCGGATCCTAAACTAATTGCTCCTAAAAACGGAATCACTCCAAATGGATGTGTTGCCCATTGTCTAAATATTAACAAAACAAAAAACGGTTGTAATATTATTGGCATAAAAAATAATAATTTATAATTCCTTTTAATTTTAAATAACCAAGCTAAAATTCCTAAAATTCCGGTTATGGCCAAAATCCAAGTTATATTTAACTGCGTAATCCACCAAATTCTTGAAATCCAATAAGAAAAAGGCAATCCTTCTGCTTTGGTTCTAAAGCCAAAAGCCGAAATTAAATCATTCCAAAAATTAGGACCGTTTAAAAGATAAAATTGAAGCATTGTAAGTCCGAATGAAAAAAATAAAATTAGCGGCAAAATAAATAACAAAATTTTTCTTTTAGCGATTTGCTTGCCCGGAGGAGTTAATAGAAAAATCCAAATTCCCATTGGCATAAAATAATAAAACCAAGCCATTTGGCATCCTATTAAAATAGATAAAATAAATAACCAGAAAAATATTTTTTTATGTTTTTCATTTTGATTTAAATAGTAAAAAACAAACAAGCTCCAAGTTATAAGAGAAGCAGGAACAGTAAAAACAGTTAATTCAAAGCTTTTTCCGTAATAAATTGCTCCGGGCATTATAATAAAAAATAAAGTAGTTAAAAGAGCTAATTTAGCTGAAAATAATTTTTTTAAAGCAAAGAAAAATAATGTTAAAGCAATTAAAATATAAAAAAACAAACCAAGACGCGTTGTTGCTTCAGAAGCGCCAAATAATTTATAAACTAAAGCTGTTGGAAGCAAAAATAATGTTGGATGATGAGCATAAGAAGGTCCTGTATTTTGCGGATCTCTTATAAAACTCGTAAAAAATCCAAATTTTAAATTAAAAAATCCATATTTATTTAAATTTAAAGCAGCGATTCCATTTTGGCCACTTGTGTCTTCTGTTACGTGAATAAAATGAGAATTAATATTGTAAAGAATAGCGCAGGTATAAATAATTAAAAGAATAACAAAAGAAATATAAATTAATAAATCCGTTTTTATTTTTATATTTTTTTTATGATTTTTTGAATCTTTGGTCATTTTTTATTTTTTTCTTTAATTTAAATAAGTATAACAGGTTTTTTAATCCATGTCTAAATGGAAAAAGCTTTGATTCTCCAATACGCGGATAATAAGGAATGTAATATTCTTCAAATTTTATTTCAGGATGAAGGCAAGCTAAAATTTTAAATTCTTCAGATAAAGGCATATCGTCGCTTTCAGGGAAAATTTTATCCAAAACCGATTTTTTAAATATCCACATTCCTGATTGCGAGTCTTTAATTTTTATTCCAAAAAGAATATTTGTAAAAAAAGTTAAAACCCAATTCCCTAATTTTCTGGTAAAAGATTGCGATCCAGAAGAAAATGGAATGCGATTTGCCGAAATAAAATCAAGATTATTTTTTATTAAATATTCTGTTATTTTTGGAATAAGTTCTGAAGGATATTGATTGTCCGCGTCAAGCGTTACAATAATATCTCCTGAAGCATTTTTAAAACCTGCTTTTAGAGCGGCGCCATAGCCTTGTTTTGTTTCATCAATAACTTTTGCGCCTGCTTCCTTTGCAACTTCAGCGCTTTTATCAGTTGAATTATTATTAACAACAATAATTTCTTTTAAATTATTTTGCGGAATAACTTTTTTGATTTTTTCCACAACAATCCCGATTGATTTTTCTTCATTATAACAGGGAATTATTATTGAAATACTCATTCTTTAATTTTAAATTAAAATTTAAAATTTACAAATTAATTAAAATGTTACGACGTCCGACGTCGCCATATTAGAAAAAATTTAAAATATATGTTAGTATATTTTTTATGCAAAAAATTGGAATAATTGGTTTTGGTGTTTTGGGACAAACTTTATTTAAGTGGCTTAAAAAACAAAAATTAAATGTTTTAGTTTATGATAAATTTAAGCAGATTGGTTATCAAAAAGAATTAGAAGGCGCTCGTATAATTTTTCTTTGTCTTCCAACGCCTTTTAATAAAAAAACAGGTTATGACCTTGGGGCTTTAGAAGAAAATATTAAATATTTTAAAAAACCAAAAATATTTGTTATTCGTTCAACGGTTTTGCCTGGTACAACAGAAAATTTTCAAAAAAAATATAAAAAGCATTATTTTTTATTTAACCCAGAATTTTTAAGAGAAGCTGATCCTTGGGGTACATTTGTTAAAAACGATTTACAAATTATTGGTTATACTTCAAAATCAAAAAAATTAGCTAAAGAAATTTTAAAACTTTTGCCAAAAGGAAAAAATTTTACAGGCATAATGCCAGCAACAGAAGCTGAAACAATAAAACAAGCAATTAATTCTTTTTTATCTTTAAAAGTTATTTTTGCAAATCAAATATACGAATTAATTAAAAAACTTGGAGCAAATTATGAATTTGTAAAATTAGGGTTAGAAAATGAAAGTAGATTAGGCAAAAGTCATTTTAATGTTTTAGATGGTAATTACAGAGGATTTGGAGGAAAATGTCTTCCAAAAGATTTAAACGCTTTAATTGTTTTATATAAAAAATTAGGAATAAATTCGGAATTATTTGATGTTATATGGAAAATAAATTTTAAATATCTAAAAGACCAAAAATTATTAAATAGACTTTTTAACGATTGGTTGCAAAATAAAAGCTAAAGATTTAAGATAAAATTATGCGTTTGGAGTATTATTCAGCGGATAAATTAAAAAAAGAAATTTTAGAAATTTTAGGAAAATATTTAGATCTTTCTAAATATAAAGTTTTCTTTTTTGGTTCAAGAGTTAGGGGTAACTCAGATGAAAGAGCGGATATTGATATTGGCATTGAAGGTCCGGAAATTCCAGCTTATACAAAATTAGAAATAGAAGAAGAATTGGAAAATTTGCCAATACTTTACAAAATTGACTTTGTGGATTTTAATAATGTTAGCGATAAATTCAAAAAAGTCGCAAAAGAACATATTGAATATCTAAATTAAAAAATGAAAATTAGCATAGTTGTTCCAACAATAAGAGAAAATTCAATATTAAGATTTTTAAATGAATGGAATGCGATTTTCCAAAAAGAAAATATAAATTTAATTGTAATTGAAGACAATCCTCAAAAGACTTTTGATATTAAAAAAGATTCTTATAAATTTATTATTAATCATTATTCTTGGGAGGATATAGAAAAAGATCTAGGTAAAGATAGTTGGATAATTCCAAGAAGAACCTCTGCTATTAAAAGTTATGGTTTTTGGAAGGCTTATCAAGGAAAATCAGATTTAATTATTGCGTTAGATGATGATTGCTATCCAATAGAAAACTATATTAAAAATTTTCAAAAAAGTAATTTAATACAAATTTATAAAAATAATCTTTTTAAAAATAAATTCAAAGAAACAGCATGGATTTCTACGATAAATCAAGTTCGACCAAGAGGATTGCCGTACGAAAAATTAGAAAGAATAATAAATTCTCGGCAAATAATTTTAAATCATGGTTTATGGGCAAACATTCCAGATTTAGACGCTAAGACACAATTATCAATTAAAACAATTCCTAAAATAGAAAAATATTTTGTAAACCAATTAATTCCTCAAAACAAATATTTCTCGATGTGCGGGATGAATATAGGATGGAAAAAAGAATTAACTCCAACAATGTATTTTATGTTAATGGGTAAAGATAAAAATGAAAAAAGTTGGGGGTTTGATAGATTTGATGATATATGGGCTGGTATATTTACTAAAAAAATTTGTGATTATTTGGGGTATATGATAATATCTGGATATCCAGTTGTTTGGCATGATAGAGCTAGCGATCCTTATAAAAATTTAGAAAAAGAAAAAACAGGAATAAAAATAAATGAATATTTATGGCAAGAAGTTGATAAAATTAAATTAACAAAATCAAATTTTAAAGAATGTTATAAAGAATTAACAGAAAAATTAAATTTAAAAACTAATTATTTTAAAAAACTTAAAAAAGCAATGATTATTTGGTCTGAATTATTTTAATTAAATTTTTAAAATTAAAATGGAAAATTTTACAATAGGAGCAGGGATTGTTACTTATAATAGAAAAAAGCTTTTTATAGAGTGTTTTAATTCTTTATTAAATCAATCATATTCATTAGATTTTTTATATATTTTTGATAATGCTTCTAATGATGGCACGTCAGAATGGATTAATGATTTTTTAAGAAGTTATAAATCAAATAAGCCACAAATTATATATTTAAAATCTAATGAAAATGGCGGAAGTTCTTTAGGATTTTATGAGCTTTCTTCAAAAATGTTTAATAATGGAATTGATTATATTTTAATTACTGATGACGATGTTATTTTTGAAAAAGATTATATTAAAAAATTTTTAAAATATATTAAACAAGAACCAGAAAATAAAATTTTTACTTCCTTAATGGTTAAAGATTTTGAGTCAAAAGAAATAAAAGGAGAATCCCCCATATTTGCTGGCGGAATTATAAATAAAGAAGTTTTTAAAAAATGCGGTTTTCCGAGAAGAGATTTTTTTATTTATTGGGATGATGTTGAATTTGTTTTAAGAATAAAAGAAGTTGGATATAAAATAAAAGTTTGTAAAGATATTTATTGTATTCATGACCAAAAGATAATTTATCCTAATATTAAAATTAGGACTATTAATTTTTTAGGTAATAAAATAGAGCTTTCAAATATTAATGAGTGGAAACTTTATTATGCTTATAGAAATATGATAATTACTTTAATTACTCACAGAAAATTTGGCGAATTATTTATAAAGATTTTTAAATTATTTACAAAAACATTTATTTTAGTATTAATTGGAGAATTTAAAAAATCTTTATTAATTTTATGGGGACTAAAAGACGGATTTTTAATGAGGACAAGTAAAAATGAAAAAGTTTTTAATTTTTGATTTATCGGCAGTTTTGTTTAAGATTTAATAATATTATGTATTTAATTAAAAAATCAACATTTATTTTAAAAAATTACGGAATAAAAGCTTTTATTAAAAAAGCCATTAAATTTCCTATAAACAAAATAAATCTTTTAAAACAAAAAAAAGCAGAAAAAAAAGTCAAAGAAAATCCAGAGGAGGTTATTAAAATACTAAAATCATTTTCATCTGATGATATAGAAGAAGTTTTTAATTTTTCTTGGAATTTTTATAATGGTTTTATAAGACCAATACAAATAAAAGAAGAATTTATTGAATTATTAAAAATCTTTAAAGAATTAAATCCAAAATATATTTTAGAAATTGGAACAGCAAATGGAGGGACGCTATTTTGTTTTTGTAAATTAGTACAAGATGATGCGACAATAATAAGTATTGATTTGCCAGAAGGAGAATTCGGGGGAGGTTATCCAGAATGGAAAGTTTCAATTTATCAAGCTTTTGCTACAGCAAATCAAAAACTTTATTTATTAAAAAAGGACTCTCATCAACAAGAAACATTAGAAGAGGTTAAAAAAATTTTAAATGGTAATCAATTAGATTTTCTTTTTATTGATGGCGATCATTCATATGATGGGGTTAAAAAAGATTTTGAAAGGTATTCATCGCTGGTTAGAGAAGGAGGAATTATTGTTTTTCATGATATAATAAACAATGATCCGACTAGAGTGGATATAGGAGTTCCTAAATTTTGGATGGAAATAAAGAAAAAATATTATTATAAAGAGATAACCAGAGATATCTTAAATTATGGAATAGGAATTATAAAATTATAAATATGATTAGCAATAATAATTTTTCAAGAAAAAAAGAATGTAGAGTTTTAGGGATACATTATGGTCATAATGCTACAGTGGGAGTTTTAGAAGATGGCAAAATGGTTTTTGTTCAAAGCGAAGAAAGAATAAATAGAATGAAAAATTCTTATGGTATTCCTATTGAGACAATTAATTATGTAAAAGATAAATACAAAAACTTTGATTATATTGTTATAAATGGTGAAAAGCCCTATCTTTTTGATGCTTTTAAAAAGCATAATTTTGTTTCAATTAGACCAATTGATAACTTTAATAAAAGCAGACCCCTTAATTTAAAAAATTTTTTAAAATTTTTGCTTTTTTTAAAAAATAGGAAAATATTTAACACTCTTTATTTTATCAATCAAAAAATTTATCTAAAAAGAACAGGTTCTCAAAAATTATATAAAGAAATGATTCTTTATTTTAGTAAAATATTTAATTTTTTACCATCTCAAATTATAACCCTTAATCACCATTTAGCACATTCATTTTCAACTTTTTTTAATTTAAAAGATAATACTTTAATCTTTACTTTGGATGGGGGCGGCGATGATATTTGCGCAACTGTTTCTATTTATCATAATAATCAACTGAAATTATTATCGTCAATAAACGATAATAATTCTATTGGACTTTTATGGGCAACACTAGCGGGTTTTATGGGAATGAAACCCCTAGAAGATGAGTATAAGGTTATGGGATTGGCGCCTTATGCAAAAATAGATAAAGCTCGTCAAGTAGCAGATTTATTTTCGCAAATTCTTTTTTTAGATAAAGAAGGAAATTTTCGTTCAAAATTTTCACTTGCACCATCGCATCTTTTCTATTGGCAAAAATTTTTATACGAACGCTTTGACAATCTAGCGGCTGGTATTCAGTTGTTTACCGAAGAAATTATTTGTAATTGGATTAAATATTGGATAAACAAAACAGCAATTCATGATATTGCTTTAGCTGGCGGTTTGTTTATGAATGTGAAATTAAATCAAAAAATATCTGAACTAAAAGAAGTTGAAAATATTTTTATAATGCCATCTGCTGGCGATGAATCATCTGTTTTTGGCTGTTGTTTTTATGGTTATAAAAAGTATTGTGAAGAAAATAATTTACCGTTTAATCCTCAGCCCTTTACACATTTATATTTAGGTTTTGACTATTCTAATGAAGATATTAAAAAAACAATAGAAGATTTAAAATTAAATTCTAAATATAAAGTAAAATTTTATGAAGATATAGAAAAAGAAGTAGCAAATTTATTGGCTCAAAATGAAATTGTGGCTAGATTTTCCGGAGCAATGGAATTTGGCGCAAGAGCCCTAGGTAATAGATCAATTTTATCAAACCCTTCCAATTACGATAATGTAAGAATTATTAATGAAATGATAAAGCAAAGAGATTTTTGGATGCCATTTGCTTGTAGTATTTTAGAAGAAGATCAATATGAGTATATAGAGAATCCTAAAAATATTTATGCGCCATATATGATTATCACTTTTAATACAACAGAAAAAGGTAAAAAAGAATTAAAAGCCGGTATTCACCCATATGATTTTACAATTAGGCCCCAAGTTGTAAGAAAAGAATGGAATCCAAAATACCATTATTTAATTTCTGAATTTAAAAAATTAACAGGTATTGGTGGGGTATTAAACACCTTTTTTAATCTTCATGGCGAGCCATTAGTTTGTTCGCCGGAAGATGCAATTTCAACATTTGAAAGATCAGGTCTAAAACATCTCGCTTTAGGAAACTATTTAATTTCAAAAAATGAATAAAGAAAATCCATTAGTTTCTATAATTATAACAACATATAATAGACCATTATTATTAGAAAGATGTTTGGGCAGTATTAAAAATCAAAATTTTAATTCTGAAAATTTTGAAATAATTATTGTTGATGACGGTTCTGATTTAAATAATGAACAAATAGTTAAAAAAATATTTAATGAAAAATTTTTTGTTAATTACTATAAAATTAATCATAAAGGAGTTGCGGCGGCAAGAAATTACGGAATTCAAAAATCTGTGGGAGATTTTATTTTTTTTATAGATGATGATGATGAAATTGATTCCAAATGTTTAGATGATGTTTATAACTTTATTTCTTTAAATGGTATAAATAATGTTGATTTTTCGGTGATTTTTATAGGACTCAAGCAATTTTTAAAATTAGGAGCTTTTTTAATAAAAGACAAAAATATCACTGGATTTGTTGATAAGTCAAAATATTATAATCTTGCTATCGGCGCAAGAACTGTAATTTCTAAAAAAGTTTTTCAAAAAATTGGTTATTTTGATGAGGAGATATCAGGATATGAAGACTTGGATTTTTCAATAAGATGTTATCAAAATAAAATCAGGGTCTTTTTTTTGGAAAAACCCTTATATTTTTATTATAAAACACCGCCTTGGCTTAAAGAAAATATTACAACAATAGATCAAGGTCAAACATTTATAAATTATCTAAAATTTTATAATAAAAATATGATTTTTTTTAAAAAATTAGGTGATTCTGAATTAAGTAAATATACATTTATGCTAGGAAGAAAGGCGGACTTGTCAAATTTTAGAAAAGAAGCTTTAAAAAATTATTTATTGGCCTTTAAAATTAAAAAATCTTTCAAACATTTAATTACTTATTTATTTTCCTTTTTTTATTTAGGAAGATTTCTAGCTTATTTAAATTATATAATAATTTTTTTAAGAGTAGTTATAAATAATTTTAAATTAAGTCTGAAATTTAAAAAGATTTAAATATATGCTATCAATAATAATTTTAACCTATAATTCGGAAAACGATATAAAAGATTGTCTTGATTCTTTATTAAAAAATTTTAATTCAGAAAAAGCAGAAATAATTATTTGGGATAATAATTCTAAAGATAAAACAAGAGATATACTCAAAAATTACGAAAGTTTTTCTTTTATTAAAATAATTTATCAGGATAAAAATATAGGATTTGCTTTGGGTAATAACGAAGCTTCTAAATATACTAATGCAAAATATATTTTACTTTTAAACTCAGATACAATTTCGGATTTTAAAGTTTATGAGGAATTAATAGAATATATGGAAAATAATAAAAACATTGGAGTGATTGGACCTAAATGCGTTGATGAACTTGGTGTTACTCAAGAATCTTTCGGATATGAATTTTCTATATTTAAAGAAATTTTTGGAAAAATATTTATGTCTTTGTATTTAGAAAAAATTCCTATAATAAGATTTATCAAAAATAAAATTTTATATAAAAATAAACCAACAGAAGTTGATTGGGTTAGCGGCGCTTGTGTTTTAATAAAAAAAGATTTATGGGATAAAATCAGAGGATTAGATCCTAATTTTTTCTTTAGTAATGGTGACATGATTGATTTTTGTTATCAAATAAGAAAACTTGGCCATCAATGTATTTATTATCCATTAGTTTCAATAATTCATAAAGGAAGTAGGATTGTGACAAAAGATTTAAAAACAAGAATATTAGGATTAAAAAATGGCTATTTAGGTTCTTTATATTTTCTACAAAAACACAAAAAAAGCATATTTTATATTTATTTAACCAAAATTGTTTATATCTTAATTTCTTTATTTAAGGGCATATTGGCATTATTTTTAATTCCTTTTAATAAAAAATTTAAAGATTTATCTTTTAGTCATATTTATATAAGTTTTTGGCTTTTAAAAAATTTTTTTAATAATAATTATAAAAGTATTTAAAATTTAAAATGAAAATAATTATTATTTCGCCATCAAAAAATAATAGGGTTGGAGGAGTGGAAAGATATTGTTGGCTTTTAAAAGATGTTTTAGACAAAGAAAAATTTGAAGTTGAAATTATTGGCAAAGAAGATATAGAAAGCTCTTTAATTTATAAATTTTTTAAAAAAATTCCAGGAATAAATTTAACAATTTTAGGATATTTATTAGGGAAATTTGCTGATAAACTAAATCCTGATTTAGTCATTACCAATGGACTTTATGGTTTTAGCACGAAATTAAAATCAATTAATGTAGAGCATGGGACTTTTGCCCGCGCCTCAGATAGGATGGATAGAAATAATATTTTTAAAAAAATAATTAGAAAACATTTATGGGGACATTTCGAAAAAATAGCAGTAAAAAAAGCTAAAAAAGTTGTTGCTGTTTCAGAAGAAACAAAAGAATCAATAGAAAAATATTATAAAAGAAAAGACGCTATAGTTATTTTAAATGCGGTAGATACAAATCTTTTTACGAAAAAAGATAAATTGGAATCAAAAAAATTGTTTAATTTGCCAAAAGATAAGAAATTAATTTTATTTGTTGGGAGATTAAGTTATCAAAAATCTCCTGAAATGATTTATGAATTAGCAAAAAAATTTGAAAAAAAAGATGTTCATTTTGTTTTTGCTACTGATAGGATTTTAAATTGGGATTTAAAAAACACAATTTTTTTGTTAAATATTCCAAACGAAAAATTACCTTATTTATATTCTGCTTGCGATGTTTTTATTTTACCTTCAAAACATGAGGGATTTGCTTATACTTTAATTGAAGCGATGGCCTGTGAAATACTTTTTGTTATTTCAAAAGTTGGTGGTGCATTAGAAATTTATGAAAAAATCCCAGAATTAAGGAAATTTATTTTAGATAATTTGAATGTAGATGAATTTTATAATAAAATTAAAGAAATTTTAGAAATGAGCGATTTAGAAAAAAACAAATTATCTAATTTGACTAGAGAATTTGTTTTAGAAAATTGTTCTTTAGAAATTTGGAAAGAAAAATGGATAAAATTAATGAATGAAATAAAATGAATTTAATAGATGTAATTATTCCAACAAGAAATAGAAAAGAGGTTTTGTTAAAAGTTTTGCCCTCTTATTTAAGTCAAAAATTTTTAAATAAAATTATTATTGTTGATGATGCAGGAGAAGATAATTTAAAAGAAGAAATAGAAAGACTAAAAGAAACTAGAATTGTTTATATAAGACTTGACCAACGAAAATATCAACCAGCGGTAAGAAATATTGGGGTTAAAAATTCTTCTGCCCCTTATATTTTTATGGGCGAAGATGATGTTATTTTAGATGATAATCACTTAGAAATTTTATTAAATAAAATGAAAGAATTTAACGCGGATTTAATTGCTGGAAGAAGAATTTATTTATTTCAAAATCAAACATTTAAAGAAGCAAAAGAATTTGCAGATAAAGATAAAGGTCCTATTTTTATTAATTTTCCTTTTGAGGGCTATTTTGAAAGATATTTAGATAAAGCAATTGAGGTAAATTTTTTACATTCTAATTCTTTAATTAAAAGAGAAGTTTTTGACAAAGTTTTATACGATGAATGGTATAAAGGAAATGCCTTTCGTGAAGAATTGGATTTTTACTTAAGATGTTTAGATGCGGGATTTAAAATGGTTTTAATTCCAGATACTATTTGTTATCATTTAAAGTCTTCTGAAAACAAAAAAGGAGGAGCGCGAATGCAAAGGTTAAAATACGAATATTATGTTTGGAAAAATACTTTATATTGTTTTTCAAAAAATAAAAAAATTTTCAAAAAATATTTTAATATTAAATTTCCATTTTTATACGCTTGGCTTATAATTTTTGCAAGGTATCCTTATGCCATTTTTAGAAGAATAATATGGAAAATAAAAAAATAATAATTTTTTTACATAAATTTCCTTATCCGCCAAAAGATAGTACAAAACTTAGAATTTTTGAGGGTGTAATTAAAGCATTAAAAGAATTATCCGAATTAGAATTTTTAATTGTAACTTGGGAAAATCCAAGTAAAGAAGATATAAATTATTTAGAGCAATTCGGAAAAATAAATTTATTTACTTATTCAAAATTGAGATTTGTTTTAAATGCTTTGCGTGCCCTTTTTAATTTTAGACCATTTCAAACAGAAATGTTTTATTTTAAAAAAATAGATGAATTGTTTAAAAATTTGCTTCAATCAGTTTCAGCTGGTTATGTTCATACAATTAGATTGGGAAAATATTTAGAAAATTTAAGCGAAAAAGAAAGAAATAAAGTTTTATTAGATTTTAATGATTCAATTGCTTATCATTATTTAAATTTTTGGAAGTATTATCCTTTGTTTTTGAGGTCAATATTTTTATTAGAAGGATTAAAAATAAAATTTTATGAGAAAAAAATGCTTAAATTGTTAAACAATTTTTCAATTGTAACAAAAATAGATAAAGATTTTATTTTAAAAGATTTAAGCCCAGATGATTCTAAAAAATTTTATATTACTGGAGCTAATTTTAGACCATTAGATTTAAAACTTTCTAATTTTTCAATAGATAAAAACATAATAACTTTTATGGGGAATTTGCTATATTATCCAAATTATGAAGGCGTAAATTACTTTTTAAAAAATCTCTGGTCAGAGATTAATAAAAATTTTCCTGATTTGAAATTTTATATAATTGGCCAAGGCGAAAAAAAAATTAAAAATAAATTTAAAAATCTTAAAAATGTTATTTTTACCGGATTTTTAGAAAATCCATATGAAATTATTCAAAAAAGTTTGTGTTTTGTTTCTCCTGTAAGAATAGGCGCTGGTATTCAAGGTAAAGTTATTGAAGTAATGAGTTTGGGAAAGTTAGTTATTGTTTGTATGAATTTAGAAAATATAGAAGGTTTTTTAAATTATGAAAATATTTTAATTTGCAAAAACAACACTAAAGAAGAATGGGTTAATTTAATAAAATGGACAAGGGAGCATCAAGACGAAGTTAAAATAATTGAGGAAAAATCTAAAAAATTTGTTCTTGAAAATTTTTCTTCAGAAAAAGTAAAACAAGTATATAAAACTATATTTGAGAATTTATTAAAATGAAAAAAATTTTAATTTGTAAAATAGGAGCATTAGGAGACGTTGTAAGAACAACGCCTATTTTAAGAGTTTTAAATGGTGAAATATTTTGGTTAACTTCTAAAGTAGGGAAAGAAATTTTGCCAAAAATAAAAAAACTAAAAATTTTTACATTAAATGAATTTAAAAAAATAAAAAATTTAAGCTTTGATTTAATTTTAAATTTAGAAGAAGATGAAAATTTAGTTAAAGAAATAAGCGCATTAAAAACCAAAAAGATAATAGGAGTGTATTTTGATTTTAAAAATAATAAAATTTCTTACACCAAAGAGAGCGGGGAATGGTATGATATGAGTTTGATTTCTAAATACAGCAAAGAAAAAGCAAATTTGTTAAAATGGAAAAACAAAAAAACTTATCAAGAAATTTTATTTGAAATGATTGGTAAAAAATTTAAAGGTGAAGAGTATTTAATAAATTATAATTCTTTTTATAAACCTAAAAATGATATTAATACAAACAAAATTTTTGTTGCTATAGAAAAAAGAGCCGGAGAAAAATGGCCAATGAAGGTATGGCCATATTATGATTTATTAAAAATAAAAATAGAAAAGGAAGGATATAAAGTTTTTTATTTAAGGCAAAGAAAAAAATTGATTGATTATATTAAGGATATAGACAAAGCAGATATTTTAATTTGTGGCGATACATTAGCAATGCATTTGGGCTTAGCTTTAAACAAAAAAATAATAGCTTTATTTACTTGTACGAGTCCTTGGGAAATTTGTGACTATAATCGAATGATAAAAATAATTAGCCCATTGCTTAAAAAAGCTTTTTATAGAAGAGATTATGATAAAAAATTGGTTGAAGCAATTAATTTAAAAGACGTATTTAAGGTTTTTAAGAATATTATAATAAACTGATTTAAAATGCTATTTTACACGCCAATTTTTAGATTTTTGCGCCGCCTGCCGCAAATTTTAAAAATTTAATATATTGATATCCATTAATATATTGACATCAGATGTCAATATATTAATATTGCTTTATATTTTTATTTATAGTATAATCCTTTTAGGTTAACAAAATTGTTAACCTAAAAGAATCTTATTTTTATAAAAATATGGATAAAAATTTAGCTGAACAATTTAGTAAGGAATTGAAAATTAATATTAATCAAATTGCGCGTGAATATTGGGAAATGCTTATTTTAAAAGAATTAGCAGAAAGTTCTTTGGGAGAAAAACTCATTTTTATTGGCGGAACCGCCCTTCGTTTAGTTTATAACTCTCCTCGTTTTTCGGACGATCTTGATTTTTATTTAAAAAAGAAAACATCTTTTGATGATTTTAAAATAATAATAAAAGATATTGCCAAAAAATATAATTTAGAAATATCAGATTTGCAAAATAAAAAATTTACCTTTTTGGCGGAATTTAAAATAAAAGAAGATTTTTTAACTTTGCCTTTTAGTTTGAAAATTGAAATTCGTAAAAAAATTTTAAAAAAAGGATTTGAATTAAGACTTTTAAATTCGCCGATATCAAATTTTAATGTTTTGTTATTTGTGTTAGATTTAAAAACAATTAAAAAATTTAAAATATCAGCCTTTAAAAATAGAAAAGAACCGCGAGATTTATTTGATTTGTGGTTTATTAGCCAAAAATTAAAAGAACAATTTAAAAAACCTAAAATTAAAATTGATAAAAAAACAATAAAACAAACTCTTAATAAATATTTACCGGTTAATTATTATAAAATTATTGATGATTTAATAAAATGACAGATGAATTTTTAGAAAAATTAAATAAGATAAACAAGGATTATTTTATTTTTTCAGATTTTAAAAAAATTTGGAAAGGCAAAAAAAATTCTTTAAAAGTTATTGTTTGGAGACTTATTAAAGCTAAAAAAATTATTAAAGTTTTCAGGGGTATTTATATTTTGTCGAATTCAAAAATTAAAATAGAAAAATTGGCAAATGAAATTTATTTTCCTTCTTATGTTTCTTTTGAATACGCGCTTTATTTATGGAGAATTTTAAGTCAAATGCCTTATACTATTACTTTTGCCACAATGCTAAAAACAAAAAGCATTAATTTAATGAATACAAAAATTGAATACCGTAAAATTCAAAAAAAATTATTTTTTGGTTATGTTTTTCAGGGCGGCATTTATTTGGCACGTCCGGAAAAAGCTTTATTAGATACATTTTATTTAGCTTCTTTGGGTAAATTAAAAATGAATTTTGCAAGCATTGATTATTCTAAAATTAATAAAAATTTATTTAAAAAATGGGCAAAAAATTATCCATCAAAAACCCGAAAATTAATTTATAAGTATTTAATAAATTAAATATTTAATTAAAATTTAAAATGTTTCTTTTAAATGAATTTTAATTCCTTGTTCAAATTTTATTTGCGGTTTCCAGCCTAATACCTTATAAGCTTTTTTATTTGATAAAGTAATATGTTTTACTTCTCCGGGTCTAAATGGAGCAAATACGGGCTTTATTTTAGATTTTAGATTTTGCGATATAGTTTCAAAAACTTTAAAATCGCTAATTTCTTTTCCGCATCCTAAATTAATAATATCATTTTTGCCTTTTGATAATCCTAAAACATTTGCTTTGACTATATCTTTAATATAAACATAATCTCTCGTTTTGCTTCCGTCTCCAAAGATAATAGGTTGCTTATTATTTTTTATTAAATAAGAAAAGATAGCAATAACTCCTGCTTCTCCTTTTGGATTTTGTCTTGGACCATAAACATTTCCATATCTAAAAA
>Ga0272446_1004043_pt1 | contig 17749 bp, 15 predicted proteins | sample YNPCB0061_FD_194587 | JGI IMG/M metagenome (GOLD analysis project Ga0272446, IMG submission 194587) | Hot spring microbial mat communities from Yellowstone National Park, WY, United States - YNP-CB-006-1 | ecosystem: Environmental > Aquatic > Thermal springs > Hot (42-90C) > Sediment | place... | reverse complement strand
TCTTCGGCCTGTCCGATGGCTGGTGGCTGCGCCTGCAGGCGGACTACGACACCGAGGTCGCGAAGGCGAGCCTCGCGAAGACGCTCGCGAAGATCAGACCATGGAAGGAAGCCGCGGAGCAGGCGGCGGAAGCCAACTGACCTTGCGCCTTCGAGCAGGAGCGTCGTGACGGTAAATGGATCGTCCCAAAGACTCGATGCGACAACAATGCCTTTTGATGCCGGCGTCTCCTCGATCACTTCGCGCCGAGCGAGCGGCCGCCTCACGCCAAGGGAATCGCGTGCGAAGACGCGATCGATCTCGACAGACCTCGATAGCCGAGCATTGTGGAAGCGCCGACGGTTCTCGATAGATGTCGATCGATGGTGAAGGCTGCGCGAGAGGATCCCGCTCAAAGTGACGGTAGTTCTGACGGTAAGCGTGAAGGCGCTGCGGCCCGTGCATCAAGCCGATCAATGACTTACCGAAGTTGTTGATGATTGCGTGGGAGTGAGTAACGGCCCGACACCCCGCGTCGTTGCCGGACCGCTCAAGTGGGGCTCGACCGCTCGAGCGCGTCCCTTTTACATCGATGCACGGCAAGGCCCGAACTGCTTCAGAGGACAGCTCGGGATCGCCGCAGCGATCGTTGATCGGCCGGTAAGTTTGATCGAGAAGATGCTCGCCGTCTGGGCGTCGATCCTCGACCGCCGCCCAAGGATGGCACGCGAGGCTGCGCAAGACTGCGCCGCGTGAGCCGCGTCGGTCGGCGCCACAGACGGCGAGAACCGCAGCCGCGTCGGGGCGTCGGAAGCTCGGCGAACGGCTTCGCCCTGGTCGGTCAGCGATCGCATCGAGCCTGCGTTGATGATGCACAATGACGTCGACGCCCGTGGCCTCACGGCATCGCGCGGGCGGTCTCCCCACTGCGATCGATGCGCCGCCCGCACTTTCACATCGCGCTCGCACCGACGCCGCCGCTCACGCTCGGCGACGGCCTGATCCTGCTCGCACTGGCGGGCCTGCTCTATGTCGGCGCGCGGCTTGCGCTGGCCGCGCCGGCCACGGTCACCGGCGCCGAGATCTCGCTCGCGCCGCAGGCGCTGCCGTGGTACGCGGCGGCGTCGATCGCCAGGATGGGCGCGGCGTACGCGCTGTCGCTCGCATTCGGCCTGGCCTACGGCTACTGGGCTGCGCACGACCGGCGCGCCGAGCGCGTGCTGATGCCGCTTCTGGATGTGCTGCAGAGCGTGCCGATCCTGTCGTTTCTGCCGGTCGTGCTGCTGTCGTTGAGCGCCGTTCTGCCCGCGAACGTGGCGGCGGAGTTCGCGGCGATCGTGCTGATCTTCACCTCGCAGGCATGGAACATGACGTTCAGCTTCTACCAGTCGGTCAAGACCGTGCCGTGCGAGTTGCACGAGGCGGCCGCGGGCTTCGGCTTCGGCCGCTGGTTTCGCTTCAAGTATGTCGAACTGCCGTTCGCCGGCCTGGGGCTGGTTTGGAACAGCATGATGAGTTGGGCCGGCGGGTGGTTTTTTCTGATGGCGGCCGAGATGTTCACGGTCGGCAGCCGTGACTTCCGGCTACCCGGCCTCGGAAGCTACCTGCAGAGCGCGGCGCACGCGGGCGACCTGCATGCGGTGCTGCTCGGCGTGGCCGCGCTGGTCGCGGTCATCGTGGCGCTCGACCAACTCGTGTGGCGGCCGCTGCTCGCGTGGGCGCAACGCTTCCGGCTCGACAGCGTGGAGCCGGCCGCGCCGCCGCACGCGTGGCTGCGCGACATGCTCGCGCGCGCCTGGCTCGTCCAATGGTTCCGCGCACGCGTCTGGTATCCGATGGTCGAACGGATCGACGCGCGCTGGCAACGCGGTCCGGCTGCGGCGCCTGGGTATGCACCCGCCGCGCACTTTAGCGCGCGCGCGCTGGCGTTGTTCGCACTGGTCGCGGCGGCGGTGGTCTACGGCGGGGTGCGCGCCGTGCAGTTGCTCGCCGCGCTGCCGGCGGCGGCCTGGATGGAGATCGCGGTCGGACTCGGCGCGACGCTGCTGCGCGTATGCGCGGCGCTGGCCATCGCCGCCGCGTGGACCATTCCGGCGGGCCTGGCGATCGGCACCTCGCCGCGCCTGGCTGCCGTGCTGCAGCCGGTGGTGCAGGTGGCGGCTTCGGTACCGGCGACCGCACTGTTTCCGATCGTGCTGCTGGCGGTGCTGCATCTGCCTGGCGGGCTCGACATCTCGGCGGTGGCGCTGATGCTGCTCGGCACGCAGTGGTACCTGTTGTTCAACGTGATCGCGGGAGCGACCGCTATCCCGCGCGAGCTGCGCGACACCGCGGCCATGTTGAAACTCACGCCCGCCGAACGCTGGCGCGTGCTCTGGCTGCCGGCGCTGTTTCCGTACATCGTCACCGGAGCGATCACGGCCGTCGGCGGCGCCTGGAACGCGAGCATCGTCGCCGAGTACGTCGAATTCGCCGACACCACGTACTTCACCGTCGGCATCGGTGCGACGATCGCGCGGGCGACCGCCGCGGGCGACTACGCGCTGCTTGCCGGCGCCACGCTCGCCATGGTGCTGACCGTCGTGCTGATCAACCGCCTGTTCTGGCTGCGCCTGTACCGGCTGGCCGAGGCACGCTTTCGCCTGGAGTGAACATGCCCCACGCCGTCGCCGCCCCGGCCGTCGCGCCCGCCGCGTTGCTGCAGCTCGAGTCGATCGGCATGGCCTACGGCCAGCCGCCGCGGCTGTTCTACGCGCTGCGGGACGTGAACCTGCAGATCGCGGACGGGGAGTTTGTCTGCCTCGTCGGACCGTCGGGCTGCGGCAAGTCCACGCTGCTGCGTCTGGTCGCGGGGTTGCTCGCGCCCACCGAAGGCCGCGTGCTGTATCGCGGCGAGGCGCTTTCCGGCGTCAATCCGCATACGGCCATCGTGTTCCAGACCTTCGCGCTGTTTCCCTGGCTGACGGTTGTCGAAAACGTCGAAGTCGCGCTGAAGGCGCGCGGTGTGGCGCCTGCAGCGCGGCGCGAGCGCGCGCAACGGCTGATCGAACTGGTCGGCCTTGCGGGCTTCGAAGACGCCTACCCGCGCGAGCTGTCCGGCGGCATGCGGCAGAAGGCCGGGTTCGCGCGGGCGCTCGCGGTCGAACCCGAACTGCTGTGTCTCGACGAGCCGTTTTCCGCGCTCGACGTGCTTTCGGCCGAGGCACTGCGCGGCGAGCTCCTGGAGTTATGGACACGGCACGCGATGCCCACGCGCGCGATCCTGATGGTCACGCACAACATCGAGGAGGCCGTCGAGCTCGCGGACCGCATCGTCGTGATGGCCAAGGACCCCGGGCGCGTGCTGACGGAAGTACGCGTCGATCTGCGCCACCCTCGGCGACGGCAGGACACGGCGTTTCAGGCGCTCGCCGATCATGTGTACGCCGCAGTGACCGGGCGCACCGGCACCGAGGCCGAGGTGCTGGGCGCCGCACCCGGCGCACCCGGGGCGACGCGCAAGCTGCCGGCGGCGCGGCTGGAGGCGATCGCGGGACTCGTCGAAAAACTCGCTGCCGACGGCGGCCGGGCCGATCTGCCGCGGCTGGCCGCCGAGTTCGGTATGGAACTGGACGATCTGATGCCGCTCGTCGAGGCGGCGGAGCGTCTCGGGCTGGTGCGCATCGAGCAGGGCGACCTGCACCTGCTCGCGCTCGGGCACGGCTACGCGGACGCGAGCATCCCGGTGCGCAAGGAGATCCTCGCCGGACGGGTGCTGCGCGTGCCGCTCGTGCGCTGGATCTACGAGACCCTGCAGCGCGACGACAACCAGCGCATCGTACGCAGCTTCTTCGTCGATGCGCTGCGCAACGAGTTCGGCGACAAGGCCGACGAGCAGCTCGACGTCGCGATCGACTGGGGACGCTACGCGGACCTGTTCGCATATGACGAGGACGCCGCCGAGCTGTACCTCGAATCCTGACCGGCGTTGCCGATACACTCGCCGCATGGATCGCGCCGCGCCTATCGAGGCACTGACCGCCGCCGCCTGGTGCGAGCGGCTCGCTCAGCTCGCGACGCGCCGGCGCGTGCATCTGTCGAGCCTGCCGCGCGGGCGTGACCTCGAGCTCGTGCTCGCCAGCGCCGCGCTGCATTTCCCGCCGCAGCAGCTTCTGACCGAACCGCAGGCGAACGAGGTGCTCCGGGGCTTCCTCGCAGGCGCCGGCAGTTTTCTGGCGACCGATCACGCCGAGCTGCGCCGCTGGCTGGTCGACTTCGGCTTCATTGCGCGCAGCGACCGCGGCACCGACTATCGACGTGACGCGCTTCCGGAATGGCTGCGCGACGCGGCCGGCGCGCTCGACGCGAGCGAACTGGCGCAGACGGTGCTCGCCGCCACAAAGGCGCGCGCGGCCCGACGCGAGGCGCGCAAGCAGGCGTGGCTCGCCAGGACCGCGCGGGCGGTCGAAGTCACCGAAGGCGGGGTCGCGACGCGAACCGACGACGAGATGTTCATGCGGCTCGCGCTCGACCAGGCACACAACGCGTGGGCGCTGGGCGAAGTGCCGGTCGGCGCGGTGATCGTCAAGGACGCCCAGGTGCTCGCGACGGGATTCAACCAGCCGATCGGCAACGCCGATCCGACCGCGCACGCCGAGATCCAGGCGATCCGCGCCGCCGCCGAGCGCCTGGGCAACTATCGGCTCAGCCACTGCGCGCTGTACGTGACGCTCGAGCCGTGCGCGATGTGCGCGGGCGCGATCCAGCATGCGCGCATCGCGCGCGTGATCTACGGTGCACGCGATCCGAAGACGGGTGCGTGCGGCAGCGTGGTCGACCTGTTCGCGGAGCCGAAACTGAATCATCACGCGACCGTGCGGGCGGGCGTACTGGCCGACGAATGCGGGGCGCTGCTGTCGCGCTTTTTTGCCGAGCGGCGCGAACTGAAGCAAAGCGGCGCGCTGCCCAAGGACGCGGAAATCGGCGATGGCACGGAGTAGGGCGGTCGGCTTCGTCGCCCCGTCGGGCTATCTGCCCGACCCACAGGCGATCGATCGCGCCGCCAGGCGATTCGCTGCGCGCGGCTGGCGCGTGCAGGCCGGCGATACCTGTTTCGAGCGCCACCAACGCTTCGCCGGCACGGACGAGCTGCGCGCCGCCGAGCTGCAGCGCTTCTGCACCGACCGTTCGCTGGATCTGGTTCTGTCGGCGCGCGGCGGGTACGGGCTGACGCGTATCCTGGACCGGCTCGATTTCGAGGCGATTCGTGCCGCGAGGCGCGCGATCTGCGGCTACAGCGATTTCACCGCGTTCAATCTCGCGTATCTGGCGCGTGTCGGCGGCGCGAGTCTGCACGGGCCGTCGATGACGGACTTCGGCGCCGAGGAGCCCGACGCGTGGACGCTGGACAACTTCTTCGCCGTGCTGGATTCGCGCGAATACGAAACGCAGTTCGATGCCGACGGCCCGGCCTGCGAGGTGGCAGGCACGCTCTGGGGCGGCAATCTGGCGCTGGTCTGCGCGTTGCTCGGCACGCCGTACTTTCCGCGCGTGCGCGGCGGAGTCCTGTTCCTCGAAGACGTGAACGAGCCCGCGTACAAGATCGAGCGCATGCTGCTGCAGCTCGCGCAGGCGGGCGTCCTGCAGCGGCAACGCGCGCTGCTGCTGGGCAGCTTCGACCCGATCACGCCGATGCCGAACGACGATGGGTTTTCGTTCGACGACGTGGTCCGCGGATTGCGCGCGCGCCTGACGGTGCCTGTATTGACGGGGTTGCCGTTCGGCCATGTCCGCCGCAAGCTGACGCTGCCGGTCGGCTCGCGGGTGCGCCTGCGCGCTCATCAGGGTCGGGCTACGCTGAGCTGGGATGGCCTGGACTTCGTTCGGAGCACAAGGTCCCAGCGGACGGCACCCCCGCCGATGCGCGCGCCTTGACGGTCGCCGGCGCATCGCTCGATGCGCAGATAAACGCCTCGGACGCGGACCACGGGGCGGCGCAAGCGGTGCGCGCGTGCTTGCGCGACCAAACGATCTGGCGCTGCAGACCGACCCGACGCAGCACGACTGCGCCACAATGGGTCGAGCAGCCGCGCCCTGCGATCCCGTGGTCGAGACAGGCCTCGGCGACCGCCACACGGTCGCAGCGCCTCGTGCGTGCCTTCCAGCGGCGGCCTGTCGAGCAGGGGCGGTCCTCCGAGTCGAGTCGATCGACGGTTGCTCAAACGCCCAGGAAGCGGTGCCAGAGCGAGCGATCGGCCGCGAGCGCGGCGGAGTTTCCCTGCCAGACGACGCGGCCGCGTTCGAGGATCGTGTGCACGTCGGCGAGTGCGACCAGCCGCTTGATGTACTTGTCGATGACCAGGATCGTCTGGCCCGCGGTCTTCAGTGCGGCGAGGCACTTCCAGATGTCCTCGCGCACCAGCGGCGCCAGGCCTTCGGTGGCCTCGTCGAGGATCAGCAGGCGCGGGTTTGTCATCAGCGCGCGGCCGATCGCGAGCATCTGCTGTTCGCCGCCGGAAAGCTGGTGGCCCATGTGCTCGGCACGCGTCGCCAGTCGCGGAAAGAAGTCGAACACGCGTTCGAGCGTCCACGGCGCGGCGCTCGCGCTGCGATTGGCGCCGAAGGCGGCAAGGTTCTCGCGCACCGTGAGGTTGGGGAAGATCTGCCGTCCCTCGGGCACGAGTGCGATGCCGCGCCGCGCGATCTCGTCGGTCGGCAGACCGTCGATCCGTTCGCCGGCGAAGACGATTTCGCCCCGGCGCAGCCGCAGCAGGCCAAACAGCGCACGGATCGTCGTCGTCTTGCCCATGCCGTTTCGCCCAAGCAGTGTGGCGACCTCGCCTGCGGCGATCGAAAAACTCACGCCGAACAAGACCTGGCTCGCGCCGTAGCCGGTTTCGATGCCGCGAACTTCGAGCAGGTTCACGTCGCGACCTCGCCGGCGACTTCGTCACCGAGGTAGGCCGCGCGCACCTCGGCGTTGCCCCGAATCGCCGCTGGCGCATCGCAGGCAATCAGACGCCCATAGACGAGCACCGCGATACGGTCGGCGAGCCGGAACACCGCGTCCATGTCGTGCTCGACGAGCAGGATCGCGTGCCTGCGTTTCAGTCCCGCGATCAGCGCGACCATCGTTTCGGACTCGTCCGGCCCCATGCCAGCGAGCGGCTCGTCGAGCAGCAGAACGCGCGGCCGGGTCGCCAGCGCCATCGCGACTTCGAGTTGCCTCTGTTCGCCGTGCGCGAGCGCGCCGGCTGGCACGTCCATGCGCGCGCCGAGACCCGCGTTGCGTAGAACGTCGGCCGCCTCGTCGAACAACGCGCGTTCGCGCGCCACCGGCCGCCAGAACCGCAGGCTGCTGCCCGAGCGCGCCTGCACGGCGAGCGCGACGTTGTCGAGCGCGCTGAATCGCCTGAATACGTTGGTGATCTGGTACGAGCGCGCGATGCCGCGCGCCACGCGCGCGTGCTGCGGCAGCGCCGTGATGTTCTCGCCGTCGAAGCGGATCGTGCCCGCGTCCGAACGCAGCGCGCCAGAAAGCTGATTGACCAGCGTCGATTTGCCGGCCCCGTTCGGACCGATCAGCGCGAGCAGTTCGCCCGCTGCCAGGTGCAGCGAGACGCCGTCGGTGGCCAGCACGCCGCCGAAGCGCTTGGTGAGGCCGTCGAGCTCGAGCATCGCCATCAGTGGAACCTTCGGGACAGCAGACCGGCGAGTCCGCGCGGCGCGGCGAACACGACGATCAGAAGGACGATGCCGAGGGCAAGGTGCCGGTAGTCGGTATACAGCGACAGCACCTCCTCGAAGGCGAGCAGTGCGGCGGCACCCGCGAGCCCGCCGTAGCGGTAGCCGATCCCGCCCAGGATCACCATGATCACGAGCGTGGCCGACTGGGTCCAGTGCAGCGTTGCCGGCGAAACGAAGAGATTGTGATTGGCGAGCAGCGCGCCGGCGAGGCCGGCCAGAGCGCCCGCGATCACGAATGCGATCAGCCGGATGCGGAAGGTGGCAAAGCCGATGCCTTCCATGCGCGTCTCGTTTTCGCGGATGCCGATCAGCGCACGGCCGAAGCGGGCGTCGACGATGCGGTTGATCGCGAGCATCGCTACGGCGAACAACGCCAGCACGACGTAGTAGAAAACGATGTCGTTGCCGAGGTCGAGGCGCAGGGCGCCGAGCGCAAACTGCGAACGCCCTGGAAGATTGAGTCCGTCTTCGCCGCCGTACTTCTTCAGCCCGACCGCAACGTAATACACCATTTGCGCGAACGCGAGCGTGATCATGATGAAGTACACGCCGCGCGTACGCAGCGACACGGCGCCGATGACTGCGCTGGCGAGCGCAGCAAGCGCGACCGCCGCCGGCCACGCGATCCAGGCGCTCGTCACGCCTTCGATCATCAGCACGCCGACCGTGTACGCGCCGATCCCGAAAAACGCCGCGTGACCGAGACTCACCATGCCGCCGAAGCCGAGGATCAGGTTCAGGCTGGCGGCCGCCAGCGCGAAGATCACGATGCGTCGGACGAAGCCGATGTAGAAGTGCTGGTCCGCGGCCTGCGCGATCCACGGAATGGCGATCGCCGCGGCGAGCAGCAGCCAGGGCAGGGCGGCGCGCAGGCGGTCTGGCATCGCTTGTCGTCAGACGCGTGCAGGGAAGAGCCCGGTGGGCTTGTAGAACAGCACTGCGGCCATCAGGACGTAGATCGCAATGGCGGCCAGCGCGGGGCCGAGGTTCGCGGCCACGTCGAGCGGCAGGAAGGCGTTGAGCAGCGCCGGCAGAAAGGCGCGGCCCGCGGTATCGACCATCCCGACCAGCAGCGCGCCGACGAAGGCGCCGCGCACCGAGCCGATGCCCCCGATGACGATCACGACCAGCGCGAGGATCAGGATGTTCTCGCCCATACCGACTTCGACCGCCAGCACGGGGCCGAGCAGCGTGCCGGCCAGCGCGCACAGCATCGCGCCGAGCACGAACACCGCCGTAAACAGCCGGCCCACGCGCACGCCCATCACGGCGGCCATCTCGCGATTGCTTGCGCCCGCGCGCACCAGCATGCCGGCGCGCGTCCTGGCGACGAGCAGATAGAGCAGCAGCGCGCAGCCGAGACCGGCGCCGATGATCAGCAGCCGGTACGACGGGTACAGGAAGCCTGGCAGCAGTTCGACCGGACCCGCGAGCGCCGCCGGCGCATTGAGCATGCGCGGGGCCGGCCCCCAGATCATCTTGACCAGGTCGTCGGCAATCAGGATCACTGCGAAGGTCGCCAGCACCTGCGCCAGGTGATCGCGCCGGTACAGGTGCCGGATCAACGCGACCTCGAGCACGGCGCCGACCATGGCCGTGGCCAGCAGCGCCAGCGGCACCGCGAGCCAGAACGAACCGGTGGCCTGCGCGAACGACGCCATCAGGTAGGCGCCGATCATGTACAGCGAGCCGTGCGCCAGGTTCATCAGGTCCATGATGCCGAACACCAGCGTCAGGCCGGCCGCCAGAAGGAACAGCATCAGGCCGAACTGCAGGCCATTCAGAAGCTGCTCGGCGATCAGGGTGGGGAACATGGTCGACGGCGGCGGGGCCCCGGCACAGGCCGGGGCCCGATTCATGCGTACCCGGATGGAGCGGCTCGCCCGCGTGAAGACGGGGGCGGGATGACGCGGACGGACCCGATCGCTGCGCAGCCCGGCCGCCCGCTTTCGGACATCGGCGTCACTTCATCGCGCACTGTGCGGCGTAAGGATCGGCATAGCCGGCAACCGCTTTGTTCAGCGTCCTGTTGCTGATCTCGCCGCTCGGGTCCTTGCTCACGACGCGCAGGTAGTAGTCCTGGATCGGGTACTGGTTATGACCGAATTTGAACTGCCCGCGCACCGACTTGAAATCGGCCTTCTTCAGCGCGGCGCGCACCGCGTCCTTGTCGGCGACCTTGCCTTTGACCTCGCGCACGGCCGCGTCGAGCATCCGGATCACGTCGTACGCCTGCGCAGCGTAGATCGAAGGCGTGCGACCGTACTCCTTGCGGAAGGCGTCGACGAAAGCCTTGCTCGCCGGGTTGTCGAAGTCGTGGTTCCAGTGCGCGGTGTTGAACATGCCGAGCATCGGCTCGCCGACTGCGCGAATCACGTCCTGGTCGGCGGAAAAGCCTGGGCCGATGATCTGCGTCGTCTTCGACAGACCGGCGCCGACGAACTGCTTGATGAAGTTGATGCCCATGCCACCGGGCAGGAAGATGAACAGCGCGTCCGGCGCCTGTGCGCGAAGCTGCGCCAGTTCGGCGGCGTAATCGAGCTGGCCGAGCTTGGTGTAAATCTCCGCGGCGACCGCCTTGCCGAAGCCCCGCTTGAATCCGTTCAGTGCGTCCTGCCCGGCCGGGTAGTTCGGCGCCATGATCGCGACCTTCTTGAAGTCCCGGGTCGCGGCAAAACGGCCGGCCGCTTCGTGATACGCGTCGTTCTGCCAGGCGGTGCCGAAGAAATACGGGTTGCACTGGCTGCCCGCGAACTGCGACGGGCCGGCGTTGTTGCTCAGGTAGAAGACCTTCTCGGCGAACAGCGCGGGGCCGACCGCAAGCGCGACGTTCGAGCCGATGGGCCCGGTGAAAAAGTCGATCCGCTCGCGCTTGACGAAGCGCTCGACGAGCTGCCGCGCGTTGTCGGGGTTGCCGCCCATGTCCTGCGCGATGAACTCGGCGTCGAATCCGCCGAGCTTGCCACCGAGCTGCTTGATCGCGAGGTTGAAACCGTCGCGTGCCTCGGCGCCGAGTGCGGCAAAGGGCCCGGTGAGGTCCTGCGCGATGCCGACCTTGATCGTCTGCGCCGACGCGGCGCCGGCGGCCAGGGCGAAGACCGTCGCGAGCGCGACCCGGACAGGGGAAGGGAAGGGTGCCATGAACGTTCTCCTTGATCCGTGCGCCTGATGGCGCCTCTCGTGGGGCGGCAGGGTAGCACAGCACATTTCGCCGGCCCACGCGTCGCCGGATGCGCGAGGCCGCGGTCGCCGCGCCCTCCCATGGAGGCGCGTCAGACGGAGGTCGGTAGTCGCGCAGGCATCGCCTCGCCTATCATCCGGGCCCATGTCTGGGCCCTTGACACGTTTCGGTATCGCTGCCGAAACGCGCGAACAACGCCAGGAGAAGATCCTCGCGGGCGTGATCGCCTCAGTCTACCGGCAGGTCCCGCAGTCGGTGCTGGGCAGCATCGTCGGCGGGGTTGCCCTGGTGGCCGTGTTCTGGCAAACACACAACCAGACCTGGTTGTTGCTGTGGTCGATCGCGCTGCTGCTCGAATCGCTGGTGCGCGTGCGCATGGCCTACGCGTTCCGTCGCGCGACCGACTCCGTCGAGCGCGTGCAGAAGTGGGCGTCGCGCTGGGTCGCCACGTCGCTGGCCGCCGGATTGCTTTGGGGGGCCGCGGGTGCGCTGTTCTTCGCGTCGGACGAGCCGTTGCAGCAACTGGTGCTGGTCGCCGTCGTGCTTGGCGTGGCGTTCGGTTCGCTGACGCTGTATGCGTCGCACCGCCCGGCACTGTGGGCGTTTCTGCCGGCCGCTCTGCTGCCGCTGATCGGCCGCATGCTCGCCGAGCAGAACCCCGCGTACTACACCGCGGCGATCGTGATGCTCGCCGTTTTCGGGTTCACGACCTTCTTCGGTCGCAACTTCGGCGAGGCGATGTTCGAGTCGGTCAAGAACAACTACGAAAACGAGGTGCTGGTCGAACAGCTGATCGCCGAAAAACGCATCTCCGACGATGCGCGCCGCGCCGCCGAGAACGCGACCCGCTCCAAGACGCAGTTCTTCGCCGCGGCGAGCCACGACCTGCGCCAGCCGCTGCAAGCCATCGGCATCTACGTGTCGCTGCTGAAGAAGCGCGCGCAAGGCCCGCTGGAGCCTTTGGTGAAGAACTTGTCGACTGCGGTCGAGTCGCTTTCGAAGCTGGTCGAAGAGCTGCTTGAGATCTCGCGCCTGGACTCCGGCTCGATCCAGCCGCGCACGCAGCAGGTTCTGGTCGACGAGATGTTCGGACTGCTCGAGCAGGAGTTCATGCCGCAGGCGGCGGCCAAGGGACTCGCGCTGCGCGTGCGGCGTGCCGGCTACGCGATCGAATCCGACCAGATGCTGCTGATGCGCGTGCTGCGCAACCTGCTTGCCAACGCGATCCGCTACACGCAGCGTGGCGGCGTGCTGCTAGCCGCGCGTCCGCGTGGCGGTCTGATCAGTCTCGAGGTCTACGACACCGGGCCGGGAATCCGCCAGCAGGAGCTGGATCGCATCTTCGAGGAGTTCTACCGCGGCGAGAGCTCGAAGAACGAAGCCGGCAGCGGTTTCGGCCTCGGGCTTTCGATCGTCAAGCGCATCTGCAGCGTGCTCGGGCATCCGCTGGTCGTGACGACGCGGCCCGGTTCGGGCACCGTGTTCCGGGTCGAGGTGCCGCTATCGGCGATGCCGCGCCGGCCGGTGCGGGGCCCGGCCGAGACGACCGAGGCCGCGATCCGCATCCTGAGCGGCCATACGCTCGTCGTGCTGGAGGACAACGAGGAGATTCTGAACAGTCTGACCCGCTTGCTCAGATCCTGGGGTGCCGACATCCTGTCGGCGACTCACTTCAACGCCTCGCTGATGAAGCGGCTGGCGAACCGCAAGCGCATCGATCTGATCATCGCCGATCAGAACCTCGGCAATTCGGCGATCTCGGGCGTGGAGGCCGTGTTCCGGATCCGCGAGATCGTCGGTTTTCCGGTGCCGGTGATCATGCTGACCGCCGTCCACGGGCTCGAGGTCCTCGCCGAGTTTCAGCGCACGATGCAGACCCGCATGGCCAAGAACCCCGAGATGGCGCCCGCGATCGCGCGCAGCCGCGTCGAGGAGCCGATCGTGCTGCAGAAGCCGACCACTGCAGCGGTGCTCAATGCGACGATCGCCGAGGCGCTCGGGCTGACGGCGGCGGTGGCTGCGGGCCATCCGGGACCCGAGGCCGTGCTCGAAGGCGATGAAGACCGCGTGAGTTGAGGAGAAGGCTTAGCCGACGTCGTAGCCGTGCCGGCGCGCGGCCAGCAGCGCCTCGGTGCGATTGGACGCGCCGAAGGCGCGGTAGATCGCGGTGACGTGCGTCTTGACCGTGCCTTCGGAAAGGCCGAGTTCGCGGCAGATGATCTTGATCGGCGCGCCGCGTGCCAGAAGCTGCAGCACCTGTTCCTGGCGCTCGGTCAGTTGGACGCGCACGCTGACCGGCTGGCCGAGCATGTCGCGTCCGCGCTCCGGCAAGCCGAGCATCGTCGCACCGCGCGTGCTGTCTTCCAGAAGGTCTGCCGGAATATAAACGCCGCCCGACAGCACGAAGCGGATCGCCTCCAGCAGCGTGTCGGAGGCCATCGACTTCGGCACGAATCCGGCCGCGCCCAGTTGCAGCACCCGCATCACGCTGCGCTGGTCCTGCACACCCGACAGCACGAGGATCTTCAGGTCGGGCGCGCGGCCGACCAGCGTCTCGAGCAGGCTCGTGCCCGTGGCGCCAGGAAGGCCGAGGTCGAGCAACATCAGGTCCGCGTCGGGATGCTGCTCGAGCAAGCGCTCCGCGCCCGGCGCGTCGGCGGCTGTGTAAACCTCCGCTTGGGGATCGATGTCGGTCAGCAGCGCGCGCAGCGCGTCCGTGATCAGCGAGTGGTCGTCGACGATGAGGATTTTCATGTGGGCGGACAGCGGATCGGGTCCAGCAGACGGCATGCGGCCGACGGTGCCGCGATCGACGCATTCTAGTCCCGATCGCCGCGACGATCGAATGCCGAGGTGCAGATGCGGCGGGTCGGTCGTCAGGGCAGGCGAGGCCGGACCTTGGCTGCGGCCGCCTTCGCGCGCGTGCGCGCTTCTTCGATGGTCGATGCGTGTGCCAGTGCCACGCCCATGCGCCGCCTGACGTAGGACTCGGGCTTGCCGAACAGGCGCAGATCGGTGCCTGGTATCGCCAGCGCTTCGGCCACTCCGTCGAAAACGATGCCTCGGCCGTCGAGTCCGCCGTAGATCACAGCGCTCGCAGCGGCAGCGGTGCGCAATGCGGTGTCGACCGGCAGGCCGAGCAGGGCGCGCGCGTGCAGCTCGAATTCGCTCTGCCACTGGCTCGTCAGCGTGACCAGGCCCGTGTCGTGCGGGCGCGGGCTGACCTCGGAGAACCAGACGCGATCGCCCTTGACGAACAACTCCACGCCGAAGATGCCGACACCGCCCAATGCGTCGGTCACACGTCGCGCATAGTCGCGCGCGCTCGCCAGCGCCGCGGGCGCCATCGGGTGCGGCTGCCAGCTCTCGACGTAGTCGCCGCGGACCTGGACGTGTCCGATGGGCTCGCAGAAGTGTGTCCGGATCACGCCGTCCGCGTCCCGCGCCCGCACCGTGAGCTGCGTGATCTCGTAGTCGAAGTCGACGAAACCCTCGACGATGACCCGGCCCAGACGGACGCGTCCGCCGGCGGCGGCGTAGTCCCAGGCCGCTCGAAGATCCTCGACGCGATCCACCTTGCTTTGGCCTTTCCCCGAGGATGACATCACGGGCTTGACCACGCACGGCACGCCGATCGCGTCGCGAACGGCCGCGACAAGTTCGTCGTACGAGTCGGCGAACCGGTAGTGGGACGTCGGCAGGCCGATCTGCTCGGCGGCCAGCCGGCGAATGCCTTCGCGGTTCATCGTGAGGTTGGCTGCCCGCGCAGTGGGGATGACACGCGCCAAGCCTTCACGCTCGATCTCGAGCAGCGCCTCCGTGGCGATGGCCTCGATCTCCGGAACGATGACATGCGGGCGTTCGAGCTCGATCAGCCTGCGCAATGCCGCTGGGTCAGCCATGTTCAGCACATGGGCGCGGTGGGCGACCTGGTGCCCGGGCGCGTCCTGGTAGCGGTCGGCGGCGATCACCTCGATGCCGAGACGCTGCAGCGCGATGATCACTTCCTTGCCCAATTCGCCAGCGCCGAGCACAAGGACGCGGGTGGCGCTTGGGGAAAGCGGCGTGCCGATCGGCAGCGGCGCGTGGACCGCCGGGGCGGTTTCAGGGTTCATTCTGGCGCTCGGCGTCTGTAAGTTAACATAATGCACATTATGCGCAGTGATGAGCGGGTTCAGCTAAACCTAATCTTGTCTCGCAAGTACGCCGCATAACATCTTCTTTTGAAACGCTTTCCCCCGTCACACCAAATCCGAGCGAGCCTCGCAAATCACCTCAGGTTTAAAGTCCAAACATTTGAATAATCGCAAAAAATTCTCCATCGATGCCTCGGCGACGCGCGCGCACGAAATCCCGCGGAGCTCGGCGATCTTCTCGGCCACGTGCGCCACGTAGGACGGCTCGTTCGTCCTCCCACGATGCGGCACAGGTGCCAGGTACGGAGCGTCGGTTTCGATCAGCAGGCGGTCCAGTGGCACGAATTTAGCTACCTCCTGCACCTCTGCTGCGCTCTTAAACGTCACGATCCCGGAAAAGGAAATGTAGAAGCCAAGCTCGAGCGCAGCGGCGGCGACCGAACGCGTCTCCGTAAAACAATGCATGACGCCGCCGGCATCGCTGGCGGCTTCCTCCTGCATGATCCGCAGCGTGTCGTCCGCGGCGGCGCGCGTATGGATGATCAAAGGCTTGCCACAAGCTCGCGCGGCACGGATGTGCACCCGGAAGCGCTCGCGCTGCCAGTCCAGCGGCTCCTTCAGGCGGTAATAATCCAGCCCGGTTTCGCCGATCGCGACGACCTTCGGGTGTCGCGCCAGCTCGAGCAGATGCTGCGCCGTCGGCTCGCGCCCGTCCCGGTAGTCGGGGTGAACCCCGACCGACGCGAAAATTTCCCGCTGCGCATCGGCGAGCGCAAGGACCGCGGGGAATTCTTCGAGCGTGACGCAGACGTTCAGTGCAGCGACGACGCGTCGCTCGCGCATCCGAACGAGCACGCCGTCGATGTCGCCGCTCAATTCCGGGAACGACAGGTGGCAGTGCGAATCGACGTACACGGTCGCGCCGCATCGTTCCGCCCCAATGGGCGGCCCGTCAGATCGTATGGGTCGGTCGCGCCGATTTCAGCGCCGAGCCGAGCAGATCTTCGATGCGCTTGCGGGCATTCATGCCCGCCTCGTCGCCCGGGAAATGCACGCCGATGCCCGGTTGCCGGCTGCCTCCGCCGGCGGGGCTGACCCACACGACCTTGCCTGCGACCGGAAACTTCGTCGGGTCGTCCATCAGGGTCAGGATCAGATAGACCTCGTCGCCCAACTGATACGTGCGGTTGGTCGGAACGAAGATCCCGCCGTTTTTCAGGTACGGCATGTAGGCGGCATAAAGGGCCGCCTTTTCCTTGATCGACAGCGATAGCACGGCTGGACGGCCGGCGTTGGCGGGCTGCACCGGCGACAGCGTCTGTCCGGTCGCACCCGCGAATCGCGTGATCGGTGAATCGTTCATGCCCTACCTTCCCCGCTAGGTGCCCGTGCGCAGGCCCTGCACGGCCTCGACATATGAGATCAGGGCTGCTTCGACGATCAGCCGGGCATTCAACGGATGATCGCTCGTGGCCTGCATCCGTCCCAGCGATCGCAGCCACCCAAGCAGGCCCTCGGTCGTCGACACCGCGGCGATTCGCGCAATCGACGCCTTGTGCCGCGGATGATACCGGACGCGTTCCGCCGCTCGATACGCCAATAAGTCCCAGCCCCAGCGCTGAAACAGCGCAATCGCTGCGGGCAACTCCAGTGTGCGCGGAACGCGCGTCGCGACGTCCGCCGCGGCCAGACTTGCGCCCTGCGCCAGCAACGCGAGCAGCGCCGAGCGCGCGCCATCATCGAGCTGACGTTCTGACGCCTCGATCGCCGCCAGCGGCGCGCCGCCGGCGGCGGCGAGCCGTTCTTCGGGATCGTCCACACCTTGCTCGCGCAGCCACTGCAACGCAACCGCCGGTTCAGGGCCCGCCACACGCTGAAGTACGCAGCGCGAGCGGATCGTCGGCAGCACGTCGTCCAGCGCATCGCTCACGAGCACGAAGCGCGTCGCCGGCGGCGGCTCTTCGAGCATCTTCAACAATGCGTTCGCGGCGGCCGGGTTGAGCGCCTCGGCCGGGGCGAGCACGACGGCGCGCACGCCGCCACGGTGCGCCGAGACGCCGATCAAGCCGGTGAGTTCGCGCACCTGATCGATACGAATTTCCCTGCTTGCCTTCTTTGCCGCGTCGCGCGGCTCGTCACCGCTTGACTCCGTATCGTCCGCATCGTCCGGGGGTGCTTCGGGGCCGCGCAGTTCGGCTAGCGTATCCGGCACCACGACCCTCAGATCCGGGTGGTTTCCCGACAGCGCGAGGATGCAGCCCCGACATGCGCCGCAGGAGGCACCCTGCGCGCCAGGCGATTCGCAGAGCAGACTCTGCGCGAAGTCCAGCGCGAGGCGTTTCTTGCCGATGCCGCCCGGGCCGTGAAGCAGGATCGCGTGCACTCCGCGCGAGTCCAGCCGCCGCAGCGCGTCCCACGCCGCTTCGAACCAGGGAAACCTGGGCATCAGCACCATCGACTCAACGCCTCGATGAGGCGCGCGCGGACCATATCGGCCGGCTGTGTGCCGTCCAGGACCACAAAGCGCGTCGCGAAGCGCCGTGCGCGTTCCAGGTAGACAGCGCGTACGCGAACGAAGAACTCGAGCTGCTCCGCTTCGAAGCGATCCGCCGGACGTGCGGCCGACAGGCGCTGCGCAGCGATCTCCGGCGCGATGTCGAACAGGAACGTCAGATCCGGTTGCAGATCGGGATGGACCCAGTGCTCGAGTGCTGCGATCGTCTCCTCG
>Ga0272446_1004042_pt1 | contig 17752 bp, 19 predicted proteins | sample YNPCB0061_FD_194587 | JGI IMG/M metagenome (GOLD analysis project Ga0272446, IMG submission 194587) | Hot spring microbial mat communities from Yellowstone National Park, WY, United States - YNP-CB-006-1 | ecosystem: Environmental > Aquatic > Thermal springs > Hot (42-90C) > Sediment | place... | reverse complement strand
TAGGCAATACCCGGACAGTTATCCACTTCCCTTTGGGGAGCTTTACCATACCGAGGATATCGTCTAGGTCCACTCTTTCCCTGCCAACTTTCGGTTTAACATCACCTAGTTTCATGCTATTTCTCCTTGGGTTGCGACCATATTAAGGCCGTACTATCTTTACAGTTATTTGGGTTCGTACTTAAATATCGATACGCCTTGAATACGAATCAGCGTACGCCGGACCTTTTTCAACCATACGACTTGGCCGTAAATGTGGTCATCGGCTCCTTTGTGTTCTACTATTACCGGTTTCCAGGCAAACCATGTGTGGGGTTGAGTTAGTACATCAAGACGAAAGGGTTTTCCTATATTCATTGCTTTCTCCTAACTGAGCTTTCATTGTTTCACGCATCTGATTGAGTTCTTTCTTCGAGAAGTACTCGTCTATTTCAAGGACTAGACGAGCCAACCCTCGAATGTCTGCTTTTTTAATGAGGTACCTAATTTGGTCCAATTCTTGTCTATGCTCTATCTCCTTGTCTACGCCTTCGCTACCCTGAAGGTGGTGTTGAAGTTCAGTTTCTTCGCCGTCTTTTCCTACGAGCTTATTTAAGCTCACGCTGAAGTTAACTTGCGTATTCGCATTTTCATTTGTTGCAAGATTCTTTTTCTGCGTTTGAGGCAAGGTGTAGGCTATGCCATATTCATGCCCGTGATCGGTGTTGGTTGTGGTTTGTGCGTTTAGTAGCCACCACTTAATATAGCTCGTAAGCGCTCCCTTTGAGGCATCGTACTTGTCTATGGCTTTAGTCACTACCGTCAAGAAGTTTTGGTAGACATCTTCGAAGCTAAAATTGGGACCTTTTTGACTTGTGTATGATCTTGCAGCCTGGTATGCTAACTTTAGGTAGTTATTAACTATGCCATTCCTAAATTGATACATCAGGTCCAAGTAGTCCCTCGAAGCGTTTATGGTACTAAATAGTTCGTCCCTGGATACCCGTAAGGATGATTCGATAGCGGCCATTCTAGCCCCTAGACTTTCACGCTCTGTTCTATCTGTGCAAGTGAAGTGCCGTTGGTATAGCGTAACATAGTCGGCCGCTTCAGTTAAGAAGTTTACCACGAACTTATAAATAAATCCCCGTTCTATCTTGGCTTCGCTTATTATTTCGAGCTTCTTAAAACGGTTATTCGTCGAGAGTGCTCTGCAGATCGCACTTAGAAACTCTTCTCTAGGAAGAGCAGATAGCTTCCGCTTCTTGTTTCGTGCTGCCAGTCCCAGCAGGTAGACCATCTGGATGTCAAACACATCTGAGGCCAAGATTATCGGTGCCACCGATTCAAAGATCAGTAAGTCCAGCACCTCTTGGATCTGCCCGCCCGTTAAGTTGTCTTCAATACTAGTAGGGGATATCTTTGGTTCTTTGATACTAGGTGTATCTTGAGCACTTTTTGAGTTTGCAGGACCTGGCATACCCCTTCTGATGCTTCTCTCTTTCTTTTTACGGACGCCCGTACTGCTGTCTCTAGGGCTAAGTAGCGGAACGGACATTAGAGCTTGTTCTCCATAATGGTGGCCACAAGTTTACATAAATGCTTGCAGTTATGCACTACAAATCCGTTAGCTAGGAAATGGTGGGCGCGGTCTACCTCCAGATCATATACAGGCATCACACTCTTGGGGGTCACACTTTCTACTACTTCTGCGGTTACATCTTTTCCTAACACCATTTTCAGCATTGAAACTTGCTGGTTATCTACTCCCACAGGAGCTTCCTGCTCTTTTAATTTTTTCTTGGCGTGCTCCAGGTTTTCCATACCCTTAGTAGTGGGATATGTTTTTAGGCAGGACCTAAATTCTTTGATGCTGGAATTGGGCACTCTGACGTGATATACTTTATCGTCTTTCCAGATTGTAGCGTATATCCCACATGAACGTAATAACGACTGGACGTCCCGAGCTAGTAATTTACTGGGTGTACTGTAAGAAGCGTAACTCAAGTCTTGAGCTATGTGCCCGTTTCTTAGCCATAGCCCATAGATTAATGACTTGCGGAAGTCTGCTAACCTTGTCAAGTACTCCAAGGGTAACCGTACCTCAGACAGCTCCTGCTGAGCCTCAGAATTATCACGGGCAAGTGTTCCCCCGCCTAGCACTTCGTAGAACAACTGCTCGAAGATCTGGCGTGCCTTCGGTTCAGTTGATGCCGGGTCTACCCTATCAGCTTCTGCTATTAGAAGACCCACTAGGACACCTTCAGGGTCCATTGAATAGGATTTTGAGGTGTTGCCCGCCTTTTTCTGGAAAACTATATCACCCGCTTCTAGTTCAATTGCTTTTTTCCACCTGAACTTCGAGTCGAAAGCTAAAAATGGATGTTCTTCGGTGGTTAAAACTGCATGACCACTTCGCGTCTGAACCTCTACTACTTGCCTGTCTCCTGTCTTAGCAGCAGCTAATACTTTCCTGTACCCTTTCAACGTAAGTACTTCATCTCCTGCTCTGATATCTTGAATCTTTACTTCACCTGTCCGTGTAGTGACCAAGGAGTCTTTGGCTATGCAAAGGCCCGGCCTGTTGCCAGGGTTTTTGACTACGGCGGGCTCCCCGTTCGAGTAGATTATCTTTGACGCACCCCAGGTCCAGTTAGCATATTCCCAGGTGAACGTGTATGATTCGCAATTGTGCACTATAACACCATTTGCCGTAAATCGGTTGCCTTCAGGAACTGTTATGTCATATACATGCTGACACCCGGCATATACTATGTCAGTTACGGCTACCCAAGGTTCTCTATCACGCTTGGGCCGTCCATTAGTCTGGTTAACTCTACGCTCGTGATAAGAAGTAAGCGTAATGTAGTTTGCTATCTTTGCCCACCCCTTCGGCCTTATGCTCAGCGCATATAGGTCTTTGGTAGAAACACCCAAATTTGTTGCTACACCAGCTTTGCGTTCTACATACAAGCGCGACTCACTTACACCCAATGCTACTAGATACTCGTAAAATTCTTTGAGATATTCACCTCCGCGTATAAGTATATTACCACCTTTATACGAGGTTCCATCTGTATTTATAAGGCCAGACAGGTATCCCATAAACTGGTTAACATTTCCAAAATTTATGAACACCTTTTCCTTGTACTTGTAGCGGTGCAGTATCTCAATTGCTCTATGAGAGAAGTGAATTCGTGAACCACTACGGGACCTACTGCTATAGTCCTCGACTTCTCTTACTAGATCCATATCCACCAGCATGTCAATAAGTTCTTGTTTATGACCGTATAACTGCAAATCGGGAAAATGTCCATCCCCTAGCAGGATACCTAGAAACATCGCTTGTTTGTACTCGTTAGATTCTTTATCAACGTCATACTCCTTCTGAAAGGAATTTGCAATCAATTTGTCTCCAACGTTGAGGTTTGATAGTTTCCTCCAAACTTTTCTACCGTCCTCTGTCTTAACTAAGAACTTTTGGTTCTTAGTGGCCACTATAGGCTCAAAGCCTGACATAAGACTAACGCGCCACACAGGTTCCTTACCTTTGTAAAAAGGTGCAGACCCCTTTACTAGCTTTCCATTAACGTTATAGCTAATAGGAAAGTGTCCAAATTGAAATGGTTCGGCTAACTCGTAAATAGTTTGCCACCCCTTATCCGTAAGTACTTTAGTTTTGCCTGCAAAACAGTCACATGAGCACAGGACCTTTTTCTGTGTACTGAGCGTTGGGTTTTCCTTATCATAGCCAATGACGCTGCACTTATGGACCCTTCTAGGTGCTTTGGTTGCCATACTTACTGCCGTAGCCGTAATGGCCGGTAACCCTCCCTTAGTCTTTTTGCGCTTTAAGCTCTTTATAACCACGTTATCATCCCTTGCTTTGTTCTTATAGTATACCGGGGTAGACTTCCAGAGCTTAAGCAAGCTCAGACCCTTATTAGCCCTCGCTATGTCGGGTAGCGAGCTCTTCTTGAGAGGAGCATCTTCCTGCGTCTTGGTAACCATAGTTTATCCTTTACTCTGCTATACACTGCTGGGCAATTTCGTCAGCAACCTGGTAGAAACGATGCGCAAGTTTCCTAGGGTCAGGTATATTATCGGTGTGCCCGTATCCTAAAAGGTACTCCATTTTCTCCACAACTTCATCTTCATCATCGAACAGGAACGCATCAATACCTTGAGCTAGCTCTGTGTGACTTAGCCCGCGCTTCATCAACGGATAGGTTCCATACAACGCGGACTCGACAATACAATAGCCGAAATTTTCTTCTATGGAATTGGTTAGCATGACCTTAGATGTAGCTAGGTGGTAGTGGTACTCATCCTTGGTCAAATTCTCATGAATAGTTATTATACCATCACGCTCCATGTTACGCGCTAGCTCAACCAACCACTTGCGATTTGACCTAAACGTTGGCCTGGACGTTGTAACCACTATTTCGACCTCTGGGTGCTTTCGTTTGAGTAAGTACGCGAAGTCCAAACTTAGGTTTGGTCGCTTTTCCCAGTCGAAACGATTTGGTAGGATCACCTTATTCTGCTTAGGCACATCGAACCGTTTATAGTCTTCTTCAAATAGGGGATTACCTGTTACTATTAGACGACCTTTCATTGCCGAGGCGTCCTGGTAATTAGTCGTCAACTGCGCTATCCTACGCTCTATAACCGCCTTCTTGTGGTACTCTGAGCCCACAAATATTTTATCGCAGGCCATTAGCCATCCTAGCTCCGTGTACTTCTGGTAGGGGGACGCTACCTCAAAAGCATCTTCCTTGGTATAGGAAGCGGCGTGAAGGAATCCCATGATCTTTACCGGGACATGATTCATTTGACTCATGAGTCGAACACTTTCAATGCCCCAGAACTCAACGTCTGCAAAGAAGAATATGTCACCTCTTTTGACCTTACCTTCGTGGAACATTTGTGCTATCTTCCGCATCTGGCTATTTTTATAGTAGACGGTAGAGTTAATGTCCAAAAATGTACCTACAGAGACGCTATCAGTTAGGGCCTCCCCATCTATTACCGTTACCTCTATACCGTGCTCTCGAAATACTCTAGGAAAATTCCGGTACCACGATTCGGTGTACCTCTCAGGCAGGGGCTCAATAGGTACGTAGATAATATGACTCATAGCTGAACCTCCTTGTCACCTTCAAAATCTTGAGGTATTGACTTGTGCATTTCACCCTTAGTTATGGCCCAAACATAGTGATTCCTGGTGAACTTTATCTGGTCCGTCTCTAAGAGGGCCCAAAAATCAGAGTGCTCTACTACTAGCATTACGTGAATTTCAGCGTCATGGGGCCCGGCACAAGCAGTTCTTTCAACGGTTATTAGGTCAAAGCGTTCTTTGTAGAGTAAGACAGGGCTGCCTGGCCTGATGTCAAGCTCATTAGCATGGTCCGATATATAAAGCTGCTTTATCTCCTTGGCTTGGTGAGCATACTTCTCAAAAAAGAGCGGTATCATCCAAAGTTCATCTGCGCTAATGAAAAGCGTCTTAATGCCCTTGTATTTGCCTTCTACTTCTATGCCTAGGTGCATAACTCCCCTCCTACCGGTACACGTACTTCACGGTTGCCCCATTTTCTCCGTCTTCGGATACTTTTACGGTGCAGTTACGCCGGGGATAGTTCCGGAGTACGTACTCCATGATAAGTTGCCCTATCATTTCACAAGATTTATTTTGCAAGCTTTTGAGGTTGAGCGTAATCATGGATTCAATTTCACGCTTGAACAAGATGAACTCAAGTTCTCTATCATCGTGGAACACTTCCAGCTCCACATTCACGTGGAACACGTGTCGATGAGGGTACCTTAAGAATTCTACACCTTCGGGGGCCCCTGGGTAGGAATGAATGCCTTCGAACTGCGTGGATATTTCAATAGATAGGTCCACGTCCGTTGGCGCTATCGACTCAAATAGTACGTATTTATCGTCTCTTTGAAATAGCCTAGCCTGAGAAGGGAAGAGTTCTTCTAAGGCCGCTCTCTTTCTTTCTTGGGTAACCGTATCTAGGACCTTAAAACGCCCATTCATGTCCACTGAGTAATAGAGACGGGGGTTACTCAAAGTTTGTCCTAGAACATTGACCTCCTTGTGGTGAGGATGAGCATCCCTCACTGAGGGTACAAGAACGGTAAGCTCGGGATCTAGATCTAGCGAAATCTCTGATTTTGCATCCATGTCCATAAACACCGGAGCGAATCCGTACTTTTTAGCGCACTTCAGCGCTTCTTCCTTGCGCTCGGGCGTAAGTTCGTAGAAGTAGTACACACTCACCACTTGCCGCGACTCTAGGATAGAAAAGCAGCCTATGACTTCATCATCGACATGGGGAGCTAGTATAACATAGCCTTTTAGGTTGTTCATATTAAATCCAGTCATACTCAAGTGATATGGAGATCTCATTAGCTCGGAGCCAAGTAAACACCTCTTCGTCAGTCCACTCCACTATTGGGTATAGTACAGACATGCCAAAAAGACCCGATTCGACAAAAGCCGGCATGTTTTCCCTAGATACGCTAACCCCGTCCACCACTAGATCAGTAGATTTAGTGTCTCGGTTGTACTCAGCCGCCCGGGTTCCATCTATCTGACACCTAAGGCCGGTATTCTTTAGATACTGTTCCATCATACTGGCCGGAACAAAGTCTATTCGTTGCCCCATGCTTAGCTCGTAGAGAAACATGATAGTATCTCGGTGCGTGTCTGTCTTAGGGGTGTGGACCACCTTAATGTCCGGAAAAACACTTTTAGTTAGGTGATAAATTACTGTAGAGTCCTTTCCTCCGCTATGGCCCAGAAACAGGCTATCACCAAATACTGACACGGCCTCGGTTATTCTAAGCTTGGCAAGTTCGACCTTGCGCTCTAGATCAGGCGTTATGTGAGATTCTAGGCTGGTCATACGTAACACTCCTCATGTTAACTAAACAATCCTTTAGGTGGGGTGGTTCGAGGTTGTTCTTCTTTTACATTAAGATCGCCCACGTGGAACCAGACTTTACCATCCTTGTACGTAGCTCTAACCCCGAGCTTCCTTAACGTGTAATAGTAGTTACCCCAGAAGCGATTTAGGATACTACCGGTGCTTTTCCAGCCCATTGCCTCATATACTTGCTGCTTCGTCAGGGCGCCGCGCTCTAGTTTCTTCATCACCATAGCCACTTTTTCGGACCTACCTGCACACTTGTCTAGGCGGGCCTGCAGTTCTTCGTTTAGGCGCTCAGTTAGCATTCTCTTGTACTGGGCTTTATTGGGTAGTCGGCTCAGCCCTTCTAGATTCACCCGGTTTATTTTATCGCGGAATGCTTGCGATTTCCACACTTTATAGATTGCCTCGGTGATGGTCCGCGTGGTGAACGTAGACCCTTCCCCAACTATGAACTTAAATGCCCAGTTACAATCCATATTTAGCACGACCAGGCCTCGTTTAACAGCATCGAATACTGATATGCCGAAAGATTCTACCTTAGACGTGCCTATAGTAATGTTTGCCTTACTTACGACCTTGTTGTACTCCTCTTTATCGTAAATAAAGGGGTAATACCTTATGAAGGGGTGCAATGACCTAGGTACGAGGCGCATAACCTCCGTTTCGTTGTTGAGGCTAAGAATCATTATTTCTAGAGGCACCTCAGGGTGCTCGATCCAAAAGTCTTCAATGATCTTGAAGAACAACTTGTAGTTTTTTACTTCATTGAAGCGGTGATTCCACAAGAAGACTAGCTTCTTGAATGATTTTGGTTCTCTTACCCTTGTCAACTTATATAGGTCGGGCGGGGGTAGAACTAAAAATTTCTTGCGAAGTACACCCAAGGCTTTTTTAGAGAAGAACTCCGGTAAGACACGCCTGAAGATGTCTTCAAGCACCGGCGAAATCATAACTACTTCTGATGCCATCATATTTAAGTAAATGTCTAGGACGTGCGACTTGTTTTTCGTCCAGACCTCGCTTAGCATGCTTTCTGTTTCAAAAAGACTATGGGCTACTCTATATACCTTCATGAACTCCGAGAAGTAATCAAAGTAGTTGCCGCTATAGTTAAGCATGTCCGTGAAAGACAACATATCTTCCGCGAACATGAAGTCAGAATCTAAGCTCCAGAAGTCGAGCCCTGCCAAAGCCTCTTTGGTGAACATCACACTTTTAGCGTCAAGTTGTACTATTCGAGAACTCTGGTACAACTCGTGCAGGGTTAGGTAATGGGGTAAGAAAAACTTCGATCCCTGTCCCTTTAAGCCAAAGATCACCATGCTAGGCTGTTCGGTATTCATACGGGATTTTCCTTTAGCTGGCGCTTCATAACCTTCAGCTGGGCCACGATAGACGCCTTTACCTTATCTTCATAGATTTCTTGGCCCTGAGAACCGAACAGCCCCGGGCTTTCCCTATCACCTATGATTTTCCTACGGCCTATGTATGAGCTATACTTTTTTCTAGCTGCTTTTATTCCGTGGTCTCGGATCATATCCGTAAACTCTAGAGCCCCTTGAAGCTCTAAGAAGTTACTTGTTCTGCTCTTCAATTGGTGTTCAACCATCTTGTTGTATTCCCTGGGCGTAGAGTGTTGGCACAACTCTTCCAAGGATTTAGCATACCTAGTCATTTCTATAGCGTTATGGATAGACAGAAGCTCTGTCGTATGGCGGTTATCCCCGAACCCTAGAATGTCCATGTACTTTAAGGTCGTGCATACCTTACATTGGCAAGGCAAGTACCTTTTCGTATTGATTTGACTTGCGCGGGTCCCAATGGGAATCCTCTTCATGTTGGTGGGTCGGTATTCCCACAGTTTGTGGTAAATATCAAACTGAAAGTGATAGGCTTTATTGGCAGCACTTTGTAGGTGAGAGGACGAGTCGCACGTTATATGTGCCCCGGTTACGTTAGCGAGCTTCACCATCAGGGGAACCATCTCTGCCGTATAAATTCCCAGAACGTGGTACTGCTTGTACTTCTGTTTCCCCATAAGCGTGGAGTATATGGCATTTACTGCACTTACTGGAAGGTAAGTGGCGATACCGCCTATGGCCACCCTGGGTATTTCGGGGGTTTCAACTATCTCGCGGAACATTGCTCGTTCTTCTGGGGATTGGCCGTGAAAGATGTTGATGAGCTCGACACCTTTGCTTACTTTTAGCATGGCCTCGATATTAGCCCGTTGGACATACGCAGCCTCTTTTGCGATAGCTGGGTCAGAAAAGAATAACGGTAAGTCCAATACCATGCCCGCATCTGCATTGTTGTTGTAAAATTCCATGAGCGTTGCGGGGTGGATCATGTTCTTCACCCCTCGTGCTAGTTGTAGTCCGCCTGAGTCAGAGAGCACTTGAATTCTTTTATCAGGGGGCAGCGATGCTCCCAGGCGACTATTTTTTGAGGTCGTACTGTGAGCATAGTTAGTCATGATGTACTCTATGCCCAGGTTCTTGCACACGTGGTCATTGAATAGGTTGAAGTCTACAACCTCATCGAAGGAGTCCCCGTAGGGGTAGAACGCCCCTAGCTCTTGGTTATTCCTGACAATTACTAGTTCTCGATCTGGGCAGATGAGCCAAATATAGTCATGAGTATTTTGCTTAATAGTTATCTTATGTGGATCCCCTCCCTTGTACTTCACGTACACGCTGTATCCGCCGAAGTTGCGGTACAGCGTAGCTGCAGCTACGAAAGAGAAACCTTTTTCAGGGCAAGATGGTGGTATATATTTCATGACCTTCCTTGGTTGTGTACTTCACGCACTTATTTTTTTACAGTTTTTAGTTATGAGGCCGGTAATCTTGATCTTTTCCGCAGTTGGGGCAGTATATTCCGCCAGCCGAGAGCAGGAATAGGTTGTTTCCGCAATCACATACCCAGTGAGGGGAATGGGTTTGTATGAAGGGTAGATACCACTTCCCTCTCATTAGGCCGCAGTTAGGGCACTCCAGAAAATCTACATCTTTGGGCGCCCTAGCTCGCCACCTGTGGTGACACTCCAGGCAGAACACTTCATCTTCTCGAAACTGGGTTTCTCGCTCTGCTCTTGGACTGCCTAGGCTAATGATACTACTAGAGATAACTTCACCTTCAATCGGTTCTTCAGACATGATACTTCATCCTTTTTACGTAAAGTGGGGCATTTCGATCTTGCCAATCTTCTGGGCGCTTTGCCCAGGACTCTCGAAGGGCAGCCCTTAGTCGCACCGGGTCAAAGCACGTTCCGTCTACCGCCAAGGGACAGTCCTCGAATTTCTTATACTTCTCCTTGTACACTCGTACACTCGTACAAGGCTTTTCATCAATTAAGATTTTAGCATCAGACAGTCGTTTCATATTAACCATAACATGCTCATAGTGTCGTGCCCAGGTCTTCATCTCCTTCAGGTAGGCTCGTTTTTCCCGACTCGAGATAAGACCTCCTGTGGCCTTGCTAACATACAGGGGGTTATCTCTGGACACGTAATATAGGATCCATCCGCTGATTTCTATGTCATATTGCAATTCTACTAGAGCACAGTATGCGGTTATCTGAGATACGTTGTAGCTATAAGGCAGCATCTTTGTTTTCCAGTTTGTACTTATAACTTTAACTGAGCTGGTCTTGTAATCCACAAGCCAATACCTACCATCCTTAGACTTATATATCCCGTCCAGATGCCCTGATATATGCCGCATGGCCTTGACCTCCAGCTCTACGTAAATCATCTCGGCCGAACAAATAGGGCATGTATTCTTAAAGGATAGACGACGAACACCTTTGCACTTTTTTACACTACATACCCACCGACCTAGAATTCTTTTCGAGTGTCCGAGCCAACGCTGTATTGCCTCGTGAGTTACTGTACCCACACCTGTGTAGTAGGCACCCCCGAAGTTTGTTCTAGGTTCCTTAGGATTTAGCTTCTTGTATAGGTGCCTAAGACCGCAGTAAGGGAAACTCGATACTCGCAATGCGTCTTCTCGGGCAACAAGATCCGGGTAGTCACGCCTAACGTGCTCTTTGTAGTGGTGATCAAACTCATTTAGTATAGATCGAATGTCGTCCAGGTCATCAAAGGCGTACCGGCTCATTTTCTCAACACTGTAAAGTACTTTATGTAGAAATTGTTTACAGTTAACTCGACTTATGGCTGACGATAGGGATAATCTCCAGATAATTCAAGATGCCCTTAGGCAATACGGAGGTCCTCAAAAGCCGCATAGCAGTTGGCTCAACGTAAGATGCCCATTCCACGATGATGTGGATCCATCTTGCGGAATCTTTGTTGAGTTAGGCGGGTCACGTAGCCTCGGCTCGTATAACTGTCTAGGTTGTGGGGCCCGAGGCCCTTGGAATGAGTTTGCTGAAAAAACCGGCTTGCCCAAAATCCAAGAATGGAAAAACAATTCAGTCGGTTACGTGACTCAAATAGTTACAGAGGATCTAGAGAGCGAGCTATTGGGCGATACGGGCATTACCTTCGAAGAGGTAAAGAAACGTATGGGTTGCGAGGAAGCGCAGCGCTGGCCCGCTGATCTGGACTGGAGAGGCGTGGCCGGACAGCTGGTGCGTGATGTGGGAGGGCATATAATAAATGACGTCTACAACGATTCTGTAGCCGTCCTATTTCCTATAAAAATAGCAGGTAAGGTCAGAGGTGGGGTAAAAGCCATTTATGAGAAACAAGACGGGCAGAAAGGTAAGTTGGGCTACGTAACCATGCGAGGAGACTGGGTTCGGTCTTATGGACTATTCCCGTATGTTTATACCAAGAACATGCTAAGGCGTACGGGCTATAAATTTGTGGTTCTGGTTGAAGGCCCGCGAGACGCCCTTCGACTCCTTAAGAATGGCATACCTGCACTTGCTCTTTTGGGTGCCAATACGTCCAACAAGACCAAGGCAATGTTTATTCTTGCTCTTGGACTTACGCACGTTTATGCTATGCCAGACAATGACCAGGGCGGGGAAGCTACTTGGGCCACCATAAGGCGGATTATAGATAGGACCAAAGTATCTCTAAAGAGGATTAAAATACCGGAGTCACCGGACGGGCAAAAGTACGATCCAGGAAATATGCCCTTTAGGTACCTCCGCAAGTTAGGCCTTATATTAGAAGAAGCGCACGGTTTTGATCGCTCTCGGATAGTAGAGACTGGTAGTAAATAAAAATGGCCACGGTTTACCGTGGCCATTTTAACCATTGGAGTGGTACGCAGTTACATAGCGGTAACACGCTGAGCAGCGTATTCTTTTACGCGAGCTAAAGAGGAGTTTTGTGCTATGTACTGAAAATCAGCTTTTGTCAGCACAGACTCTTGACCTCGTAGCGCATTAAGGGCGCTATCTTCATCCAAGCTATCGCTGTTAGCCAGGTTCATGGCGAAGCCACTTACCTCACCCATAGCTTCAGCCACAACCGTCTGTGCAGCTTTAGGCATCATGCTCTTGTCGATCTCGTTAATAGAATAGTTCATTAACCGAGCATGCTCATCTTGAGCCGCTTTCTGTTCCATCACTGAGGTGGCATATTCTTCAGAAACCAAGGTCATAAATTTCTTGGCAAGCAGGTCACGGAACCTAGGACTGGCCAAAATAGTAGCCTTGGTTGCCTGCGTTGTAAGGTCCAGGGGAATCCAAGTTACGGGTACTCGGATCACGACCTGACCCCCCATTCCATCAGATACGGAAAAGTTTATATTACCTTTAGGGTCTGAGCTATTGATGACCCACACCGAAGATGAGTCAGACTTTTCGGCTTCCCCTATGGTCAAGAATTGTTTGGTAGTGCGGTTAGTTTGGCCAGACATAGCTACTCCTTAGTTGAGGGATTGTACTAGGGTTTTGAACTTCAAGTCCGTCATGTGCAACAGCTCTTGAAGGGTGAACTGGGAACACTCGCCTTCGTGATTGCGGGTGAATTCCCTGTACTCGGCTTCTGAGACGAGGTGAGGCCACATCCAATTCTCAAATCTTAGTTGCTTGATCTTGAGCGGGAATGCTTTTTCTACCTTCTCAGTGTAACGGTTTTGCTTGCTAACTTGCTGTGTATCCTTGTATTTAGAGTATATCCAAGCCAGGTACTCTTTCAAAATAAGGACACTTTTTACTCGGGCAAGAGCCTTCTTACGCTTCATTGATACTAGCCTGGTGCTTATCTTAGCGTTAGGAAATTTGTACATGTGGAGCTCTGCATCAGTTATTACCTTTACGCCAGAAGGCTGCACCCTATCTAGTGCTAAGCACTGGGTTTCGGTGATGCTAGTAAAGTTCTTGCACGTCTTTATAGTGCATTTCTTGAAGTGAAACCAAGGTACGTAAACACACTGGTGAATCTTTTGCTCAGTCATTGGTTGCCTCTATGCGCTTTCTAAGCGTAGCCAGACCTTTCTTACTTAGAAAATCGTACTGCTTTGCTTGGTTATCTAAGTACTGATATGAACCATATATCGCTATAAGTGCTGCATCTATTCGGTGCGGAATCATAGGGATTTCTTTATAGAATTCTTTGAGGTCATAGTGTCTGTTAAACGCATTCTTCCATTGAGAGGCCGTAATGAGGACAAAATCCTGTGTCCGAAGACTGTCCATTACACCTAGCATGTAGTTGACCAGCTCTATAGTATTGCCCATCATGCGCCCTCGGTTTTGGTAGCGTTCAGCTATAAGGACATCAACCTCGTATTCTTTTAGTATGGACCCGACCTCTTTCCTGAATGCCTTGGATTGGGCCCTAACACCTTTAGTTAGGTCATACACCACATTTTTCACCAGGCCAGTTTTGGCTATCTGGTATCGAAATGGGGGTTCAAACTTAACTTTGACTATACTGTAGCCAAAATTGTTCTTTCCTGGATCTGCCCCAAGGATCGTTAAGTGCATGTTACGCTCGCGCCTATGGTCATCTATGCGCCTAAATTATACACTTCAGGGTTGAGATTGAAACAATTTCGTTCAAGGTGACTTGACCTTACGCTTCCCCTATATCTTTATCTATTTACAGTTACTTTTTGGTCACAGTTCATAATTTTAGATCATTCTATCGTAGGATTGACCTAAAATGATTAGTAAAGGTACAGGTACGGTTCGTCGTAGGCACGGGAAAAACTACATCCAAGAGCAAGCTGATGCGCGCCTACGCGAAGTAGTGGAGTCTTATCAAAGGCAAGGCCTCAATGCACTCGGGGTTGACAGCTTCGAAGTGAAGTTCTACCACATCTGCAAGTCAGTTCGACTGTGTACTTGTCAGCAGACAGAGATCCAACCGGGCTTTACCTCCAAAGAAAGTGTGACCTCTATATTGACCCAAACGCAAGGTCTAGCAGATAAGGAAATAGTCATAGATTATGCCAGACCCTTATTTGGCGCACCTGGTGATGCCCTATATGCGGAGGATGATACAGGCTCTGATGAATTTGCTATCGACGATGAAGGTTCTGCTGAAGAGCAGGGCACGCCAGTACTAGATAGCTTGTTTTCATCTAGTTCAGACTGTGCTATTTGTTTCAAGACAGGGTATGTTCCTGGTTACGAGTTGCTGGGGTACGACAGGCAGGTTTTAACTACCTTCGACATTGCAGATGTGTCTGGGTACACCATCGATGTAACAACTGCACCGCATACTTTAGTGCAGGTCGATCCCAAACTTGGTTATGTAGATTTTGTCATTGAGGTTCCTAAGTATTTGAAGGGCGCATCCTACATAATCCGAAATAACACTACCGTATTAGTTGATGAGGTTCTGTATGACCAGGAGGGACTTCCTCTAACTCTATCCGCGCTTCGTGCAAGTGCAGGTAGGTCCTTACTTATAAGGTGTACGACATCTAAGTTCACGCACATCGTTCTGGAGTTTGACGTAGGAACTGAGCGTGTTAAGGCAAACCTTGCACAAGCCTCTCGCACTACCGATTGGACAATGTTCGATACTTTAGGTAACATTCAGATCATACTACCTATGACAATTCAAGAAGTTGTGCCGGGTGATGTAGTGCACGTACCTTCTAGAAATACTACGTTTAAGATAACAGATGAGCAATATCTTCGTACCTCTAAGGATAAAAATTTAGATTGGCAGGTCACCGCCCGTGTTCTCCAGCCCGTTGAGACATTACGCTCTATTTCAAAGACCATCGCGTTGGGGTGATGTTTGAACATCATAAAAATTGATCACAAAATTTGTGACCTTTAAGTATTGCCTTTGTAATTTTTTGTCAACGATTTGGATGAAGACGTAAGTTGGAATTCAAGTTGGACCAATGCTAATCAAGTAGATTAGCTCGAACTGCAGTTTGTAACCTTTCCCTTTACCAGGAGTAAACTAATGGCTATTCGCACTCGTAAAGCCGCAGCCCCGGCTGCCAAGAAGCCTCGCACTCGCAAGGCCGCGACTCCCACTACTAAAGTCCGCAAGACTCGTAAGGCAGCCCCTAAGACTGAAGCGGCTAAGCTCAAGATCGCTAAGATGAAGCGTGACGGTAAGATCAAGATCGACAAGAAGAAGTCGAAGGTCGCTAAGTTGGCTGCCAAGAAGATGACTAAGGCTGAGAAGTCTCTGCGTGCTAAGAAGGCCGCTAAGACCCGCAAGTCCAAGCAAGCCAAGATTAACGCTAAGATCAGAAAATCTCTGGAGACGAGCCCCAAAGCTCGTAAGGCCCGTAAGGCCCGCGCTGCTGCCCCGGCTCGTAAGCCCCGTAAGGCCCGCGCTGGTGCCCCGGCTCGTAAGCCCCGTAAGGCCCGCGCTGCTGCCCCGGCTCGTAAGCCCCGTAAGGCCTCAGCTCCTAAGACCCGTAGGGCCCCGGCCACCAAGGGCCGTAAGCCTGCTGCCCGCAAGGTGCGTCGCCCTCACGCTAAGTAAGGCGATTCTGGGTAGAGCTAAAAAGGCGGACCTTATGGTCCGCCTTTTTACTGTAGATAACTATAATGGTTATAGGAGAAGCAAACATGGGTGCCTCTGAACTTACCAAGCCCAATGAACTTTTTCCCCTTACGCTCCGGCTGATCCAAATGAACTATGCTTTGGCTATCTTTGGTTACCTAAAGCGTCGTGAGGATACGAATTTGAAGGCCGAAGGTGACCGAGTATTGGGTCACATGCAGCGTTTCCGACAGTGTTTGCCTCCCAATGCTAGTTTGTACTATGACATTCTTCGGCCAGTCCTGAAGGAATTGTTCCGGTATCCTGGTGTTGAAGAGCAGGCTAGCATATCTAGCCATTATGAAGGTCAGAGGAATCAGATTATTTCAAATCTTCGAGCAGTTTTGCGTGAAATGGAATCTCAGGACGACCTTATGGACTATTTAGACTATATGCTAGTTAAGGTAGTTGTAGGTGTTGAAGACACTTCTGGATCCGACGATACCTTATCTAGGGCTGAGTTGTAATTTGACCGCATGGAATTTAGTGAGTGACGTAATTATGGGCAAACTTGTAATCTGTGCTAGTTCACGGACAGAGCAACGTCAAGCAAAGATTCGAAAAGCACGTTCGGTAAACGATTTGATAGACGTGCTCGATGAGATTGCTAAGGATGTAACTAGAAATTCTAAGGCGTTGGTCGGGCTAGTGAACTCATTGTCGTCGGTATCGGGGAATAGCATAGATACCGATGAGATTAAGATAAGCCATACCGGAAAAGGTCCTGTACCTACGTCAACTAAGATTAGCACTAAAGTTAGCCCCACGACTGATACTTTAGGTGTTAAGCTCGAAAAGTTTATCGTTCCGCCCAAACATAAACTTGAGAAAAGCGTGAGCGTACTTCAAGCGCTCTACGATAACGCTAAAGAATTAGATTCTGTTGAAGCACTTCTAACGCAATCTTTTGCTGGAGCTAAGAATCAGGCCAAAGCGCTTAGCGCGGTTCAATCTCTTAAAGAAGAGGTAGACCGATCTATCCATGCGGCTCTATCTACACTAAGTGAGCTTGCTGACAAGCACCTGCCTAGCGAAATGCAGCGTCTCAATAAGAAGTTGATAGGCTTTGTCCTCGATACTGTAGATCCTACGTCTTATTCGGACATAACTGAGATAGTTTACGTAGCCCCTAAAGGGGACGATATTTTGTTCTCTCTGTACTTATGTCTGGAGAATTTGAAGGACGATCGAGGGTACACATATAGTGAGTTCTATATAGTGTTAACTGGCGTAGTTCGTAGTAATACCATTAAGTACTACCTTAATACTTTGCCTGACTTTAAGATCCCTGGCGGGTACGATGTAGGTAAAGAAGTTCAAAATGAAAAAGACGCTGTTAGACGCCTACAACTACTTCTTAGCGCCAACGACATCTTAAGTGATGCTGAGCGTCGTCACATACCAGCTACAACTGAGGATCTAAGAGCTAAAAACATCCACAAGTTATCTTTTGTGGATAACGTGGAAGTCAAAGATGATGCTATCTTTGTATGGCTCAAAGCTAATACTCCTCCTTCTAAGTACAACACTCTAATCACCTCAGTTATCCCTGCTCTTAAATCGGCTCTAGGACTAAGTTCACGCTCCAAGTCTATTTTTAAGTGGAAAGTGAAGAAACAAGGCGCTAAGACCGCCCTGGAGTTTATACTTACGCCAGATATTCGTTCCGATGAAAAAGATCAGCTTTCCCTGAATTTGACTCGCCTTAACGAGCTTCAGCGAGCTCTCGACCTCACGCCTGAAGAACTAACCCATATTAAGAAGGCACTTAAGAGTTTACTATGAAGTCGATGCTTCGAGTAACGCATAAAGATCAGTTAGTTACTTTTCGATCTAGCGTTTTTCACCTCTCCTCGGCTTCAGTTTTGTTCTTCTTGA